>Ga0307515_10000585_pt1 | contig 85580 bp, 71 predicted proteins | sample 17_EM_MG_FD_194513 | JGI IMG/M metagenome (GOLD analysis project Ga0307515, IMG submission 194513) | Populus trichocarpa ectomycorrhiza microbial communities from riparian zone in the Pacific Northwest, United States - 17_EM | ecosystem: Host-associated > Plants > Roots > Unclassified | place... | reverse complement strand
TCTTGTCGGTCTCCGTTTTCGAGAAAACCCAGCTTTCATGCGCCTTTCCAAGCAATGAGTCCACAACCGAACAGTCAGTCCACGCTAAACAGTTGATTTTGTTCAACTTTTAACCGGACAGTAGTGTTCACGCATACGGAATTACGGGCTGACTGCTCGAAATGCAGTCTATGTCACCCGCACAGATTCCATTTCCAAGCAGGTGGTGAGGTAGATTGCGCCCACCACAAGAGGAGGTCACTTGAGCACGCAAGAACACCCCAACCAGTTCGCCCTGCTGACGCAGCGCCGCTTCGCGCCTTTCTTCTGGACGCAGTTTCTCGGCGCAGGCAACGACAATCTGTTCAAGTTCGCCTTCACCGTGATGGTGACCTACCAGGTGCAGGTGAGCTGGCTGCCGCCGGCGATGGCGGGGCTGGTGATCGGCGCGCTGTTCATCTTTCCGTTCCTGTTGTTCTCGGCCACCAGCGGCCAGCTGACCGACAAGTACGACAAGACGAAGATGATCCGCTTCGTGAAGTGGCTCGAAGTGGGCGTGATGCTGCTCGCGGGTTACGGCTTCTTGAACGCCAACGTTCCGGTGCTGCTGGGCTGCGTGTTCCTGATGGGCCTGCACTCCACGCTCTTCGGCCCGGTGAAGTTCGCGTACCTGCCGCAGCACCTGAACGAGCGCGAGCTGACCGGTGGCAATGGCATGGTGGAGATGGGCACCTTCGTCGCCATCCTGCTCGGCAACGTGGCGGGTGGCCTGCTGATCGCGATTCCCCAGGCCGGCGCGCATTACATCGCGTGGGCCTGCGTTGGCGTGGCACTGCTCGGGCGCCTGTTCGCGCAGGGCGTGCCGGCCACGCCGTCGACCGACCCCGATTTGAAGATCAACTGGAACCCGTTCACCGAAACCTGGCGCAACCTGAAGCTCGCCAACGAGAACGTCGCGGTGTTCCGCTCGCTGCTGGGCATTTCGTGGATGTGGTTCTTCGGCGCGGTGTTCCTGTCGCAGTTCCCGTCGTTCGCGAAAGAGGTGCTGCACGGCGACGAGCACGTGGCCTCGCTGCTGCTGGTGGTGTTCTCCATCGGCATCGGCATCGGCTCGCTGCTGTGCGAGATGCTGTCGAAGCGGCATGTGGAGATCGGCCTGGTGCCGCTGGGCGCCATCGGCATGAGCGTGTTCGCGATCGACTTGTATTTCGCGTCGCGCGGGTTGCCGGCGTCGGCACCCCTCACGGTGAGCCAATTCATGGCCATCGGTGCGCATTGGCGCGTGATGATCGATCTGATGCTGCTGTCGCTCTTTGCAGGCATCTACAGCGTGCCGATGTACGCACTGATCCAGCTGCGCTCGCAGCCTAGCCACCGCGCCCGCATCATCGCGGCCAACAACATCCTCAACGCGCTGTTCATGATCGTGAGCTCGGTCGGCGTCGGCGCACTGCTGAGCATGAACTTCACGATCCCTCAGGTGTTTTTGATCACCGGCGTGCTCAACGCCATCGTGGCGTTCTACATCTTCATGCTGATGCCCGAGTACCTGCTGCGCTTCATCGCCTTCCTCGCGACGCGGCTGGTCTACCGCTTCAAGGTGCTGGGCGACGAGAACATTCCGACGAAGGGCGCCGCCATTCTGGTGTGCAACCACGTGAGCTTCGTCGACGCGGTGCTGCTGATGGCTGCAAGCCCACGGCCCATCGCCTTCATCATGGACCACCGCATCTTCAAGGTGCCGGTGCTGGGCTGGCTGTTCAAGCTGGCCAAGGCCATCCCGATCGCACCGCAGCGTGAAGACGCGGCCGTCTACGAGCAGGCGTTCGCACGCGCCCGCCAGGTGCTGGCAGAAGGCGACCTGGTCTGCATCTTTCCCGAGGGAGCGATCACCAAGGACGGCGAGCTGGGCGAGTTCAAGGGCGGCGTGATGAAGCTGCTGGAAACGAACCCGGTGCCCGTCGTGCCGATGGCGCTGCAGAACCTGTGGGGCTCGTTCTTCTCGCGCGTCGATGGCGCGGCGATGAGCAAGCCGTTCCGCCGAGGGCTGTTCAGTCCGGTCGGGCTCGTGGCCAGTGAAGCGGTGGAACCGGCTTCCGTTTCACCGGCAGGGTTGCGCGAGCGGGTAGGCCAACTGCTGACCGTCCCTCTACCCGGCGTGCCGTTGCCGCGCGGCGCCTAAAATCACCGCCTTCCTTCGATCCTCCAGCGAGTACCGCGTGGCCGCCACCATCCTCCAACACCTTCCCGCCGGCGAACGCGTCGGCATCGCCTTCTCGGGCGGCCTCGACACCAGCGCCGCCGTGCACTGGATGCGCAAGAAGGGCGCCGTCCCCTGCGCCTACACCGCCAACCTCGGCCAGCCCGACGAGAGCGACTACGACGACATCCCTCGCAAGGCTCTGGCCTACGGCGCCGACATCGCCCGCCTGGTCGACTGCCGCGCGCAGCTGGTGGCCGAGGGCATTGCCGCCATCCAGAGCGGCGCCTTCCACATCAGCACCGGCGGTGCCACCTACTTCAACACCACCCCGCTCGGGCGCGCCGTGACCGGCACCGCCCTGGTGGTGGCGATGAAGGACGACGGCGTGCACATCTGGGGTGACGGCAGCACCTACAAGGGCAACGACATCGAGCGCTTCTACCGCTACGGCCTCTTGGCCAACCCGGCCCTGCGCATCTACAAGCCCTGGCTCGACCAGACCTTCATCGACGAGCTGGGCGGCCGCAAGGAGATGAGCGAGTACCTCATCGCCAATGGCTTCGACTACAAGATGAGCACCGAGAAGGCCTACTCGACCGACTCGAACATGCTCGGCGCAACCCACGAGGCCAAGGACCTGGAGTTCCTGGACAAGGGCATGCACATCGTCAACCCGATCATGGGCGTGGCCTTCTGGCGCGACGACGTGGCGGTGAAGAGCGAGCGCGTGTCGGTGAGCTTCGACGAAGGCCGGCCGGTCGCGCTGAACGGCGTGCGCTTCGGCAGCACGGTGGCGTTGTTCGAAGAGGCCAACCGCATCGGTGGCCGCCACGGCCTGGGCATGAGCGACCAGATCGAGAACCGCATCATCGAGGCCAAGAGCCGCGGCGTGTACGAAGGCCCGGGCATGGCGCTGCTGCACATCGCCTACGAGCGCCTGGTCACCGGCATCCACAACGAAGACACGATCGAGCAGTACCGCGCCAACGGCCGCAAGCTCGGCCGCCTGCTGTACCAGGGCCGCTGGTTCGACTCGCAGGCCATGATGCTGCGCGAGAGCGCCCAGCGCTGGATCGCGCGCGCCATCACCGGCGAGGTGACGTTCGAGCTGCGCCGCGGCAACGACTACACGCTGATGGACACGGTGAGCCCCAACCTCACCTACAAGCCCGAGCGCTTGTCGATGGAGAAGGTGGAAGGCGCCTTCCAGCCGATCGACCGCATCGGCCAGCTGACCATGCGCAACCTCGACATCGCCGATACGCGCGACAAGCTGGGCATCTACGCTCGCGCCGGCCTGCTGGGCGATCAGAGCGAAGGCACCCTGCCGCTGCTGACCAGCGACAAGCCGGCAAGCTGATCCGGCGAGAACCGATTCGCCGCGCCGCTAGACGCCGCGCGCGCGATCGGCCTTGAACTGCAGCACGAAGGCCGCGAGCCGGCCTTCGTCCAGCGCCTCGCGCATCTCGCGCATCAGGTTCAGGTAGTAGTGCAGGTTGTGGATGCTGTTGAGCATCGGCGACAGCATCTCGCCGCAACGGTCGAGGTGGTGCAGGTAGGCCCGCGGGAAGTTCTTGCAGGTGTAGCAGCTGCAGGTCGAGTCGACCGGCGTCTCTTCCGTCTTGTAGCGCGCGTTGCGCACCTTCAGGTCGCCGAAGCGGGTGAAGAGGTGTCCGTTGCGCGCATTGCGCGTGGGCATCACGCAGTCGAACATGTCGACGCCAGCCACCACGCCTTCCACCAGGTCTTCGGGCGTGCCCACACCCATCAGGTAGCGCGGCTTGTTCGCAGGAAGCCGATGCGGCGTGTGCGCGACGATGCGCTGCATCTCCGGCTTGGGCTCGCCGACGCTGACGCCGCCGATCGCATACCCCGGCAGGTCGAGTTCGACCAGCGATGCCAAGGACTCCTCGCGCAGGTTCTCGAACATGCCGCCCTGCACGATGCCGAACAAGGCGTTGGGGTTCTCGAGCTTAGTGAACTCGGCCAGGCAGCGCCGCGCCCAGCGCAGGCTCAATTCCATCGAGATGCGAGCTTCGCGCTCGGTGGTGAGGTGGCCCTTGGTCTCGTAGGGCGTGCACTCGTCGAACTGCATCACGATGTCGCTGTTGAGCGCGCGCTGGATCTGCATGCTCACTTCGGGCGTGAGGAAGAGCTTGTCGCCGTTGACCGGCGACGCGAACTTGACGCCCTCTTCGCTGATCTTGCGCATCTCGCCCAGGCTCCACACCTGGAAGCCGCCGCTGTCGGTGAGGATGGGCTTGTTCCACGACTCGAACCGGTGCAAGCCGCCGAACTGGTTCAGCACGTCGACGCCCGGGCGCAGCCACAGGTGGAAGGTGTTGCCGAGGATGATCTGCGCGCCCATCTCTTCGAGCGACGCCGGCATCACACCCTTCACCGTGCCATAGGTGCCCACGGGCATGAAGATCGGCGTTTCGACCACGCCATGGTTGAGCGTGAGTCGGCCGCGGCGCGCCTGGCCTTCGGTCTTGAGCAGTTCGAACTGGAGCATGTGTGGATTGTGGCAGCGCAGGCTGGTTGCCAAGTCAAGCTGGACGCCATAATATAACGTCCGTTATAACCTCAAGGCGCCACCATGCAAGCACTCAAACTGACCCAGATCGGCAATTCGGTCGGCGTGATCCTGCCCAAGGAAGTTCTGGCCCGGCTGAAGATAGAAAAAGGCGATGTGCTGTATCTCACAGATACGCCCGATGGCGTGGCGCTGACGCCTCTGGATCCAAGCTTCGAAGAGCAGCTCTCCCTCGGCCGCGAATTCATGCGTGACTTTCGCGACACCTTTCGGGCGCTGGCGAAATGAGTTGGCGCTGGATCGACAAGCGCATGCTGATGTTGCTGCATGACGAGAGCCTGGCCGACCATGGCGGCGCATCAGGCCTGCGCGACGAGGGTCTGCTGGACTCGGCTCTTGCTCGCCCGGAAAACCTGGTCGCCTATGGCGAGAAACCCGATCTTGCAGACTTGGCGGCGGCGTACGCCACCGGACTGGCGAAGAACCATCCCTTCGTGGACGGCAACAAGCGCGCTGCATTCTTGTCGATCGGCCTGTTCCTCGGCCTCAACGGCCACCGTTTGGTTGCCCATCAAGCCGAAGCGACCGTCGCGATGTTTTCGCTCGCCGCAGGTGACTGGCGCGAAGCGGAGTTGGCGGCGTGGATCCGAGAGCACGCGCAACGCAGGTAGTGCCACCGGATCGTCTCAAAGTTTCCAGAGCAACTCGACGCCCCCGGCCACGCTGCTCAGCGTGGACTTCGGCAGCTCCACATTGCTGTTGCCCTGTGCGCTGCGCTGCGCCTGGTTCAGCTGACCCCAGAGGCCGACGTGCACGTTGGGCACCAAGGCGTAGCTGTAGCGTGCTGCCAGGCTGAGGTCGTAGCCGCCGGTGCCGGTGAAGCTCTGATCCGGGAACGCCGTGTTGTCGAGGCGGCGCCAGACCGGCACGCCGACGGTGGCGCGCAGGCTGTAGTGGTCGCGGCTGTTGCGCACGCGTTCGGATTCGAGCGCCAGGCCGATGTGCAGCAAGACTTCGCTGGCGGACTCTTCCACCGTTCGATCGACGGGCAGTGAGGTGACGTTGTCGGCCCCGGCCTTGAAGCCGAAGCGCTTGAACGACTGCGAGTGAAAGCTCGGCCCGCCCACCGCGAACAGCTTTTCGTGAACACGGTAATGAAGCAGCAGCCGCGTGGTGCTCTCCTGCAGGCTGAAGCGGTTGGTCTGCAGCACGCGGTCGGTGAGCGTGATGCCGTTGATCGTGCCCGTGGTCGCCGTCCATTGCTCCGTCACCGTGGCCGGTGCGAAGGTGGACTCGCTGTCGAGCGACATCAGGCTGTCGGCGTTGAGCGCGTACACGGCGCCGGTGATGAGCAAGGGGTTGGTCACGCGTGCGCGGCTTTCGGCCGGCACGATGCTGGGCTTCTCGCGGTAGGTGAGGCTCTGGGCGCCGATGCCCATGAAGTAGGAGAAGCCGCGTTCGTCGGGTGGCGTCTGCGCGAAGGCGGCCGTGGCGGCCAGGCACAGGCCGGCAGTGATCGCATGACGCGAGAGTTGCAGTGATGAGTTCATGAAGATGTCTCGTGCTTGGAAACGAAGGCGGGCCCGCGTGTTGGCGCGGGCCCGGGGTCGGCTGGTCGACCGTCGCTTACGGCGCCGTCACTTGCGGCTGATTGACGGACATGCCGAAGCGCGCGTTGTTGCCCGCGCCGGCGATGTTGTCCGGCAGCACGTAGGCCGTGAGGCCCAAGGCCGGCATCGACAGGAAGTAGCCCTCGCGCACGGTCGCGCTCGAGCCGTCGCTGGCCGTCACGGTCTCCGGCGTGCGGCGCAGCAGGCCGGCACGCGGCGTGTTGTAGGCCATCTGCTGGGGAACAGTGAAGGTGCTCGTGCCGTTCTGGCTGTTGCGCGTCACGATGCCGGTGTCGACGTTGGCGCCGGTGATCGTGTTGGTGGTCGTGGACAGGGCGTCGGCCACCGTGGCACTGCTGATGGCGATGTTCCACGAGGTCGTCACCCGGCCGATGGAAGGCAGGCTGAGTGTCTGCACCTTGGTGCCGATGCTCAACTCGCCTTGTGCATCCAGGCCTACCAGCATCAGTGCGCCATTGCCCGCCTTGTAGGCAAAAAAGCGCGAGCTCCACACGTCCGACGTGTTATTGGACGCGAGGGTGAAGCCGCCTTCGGCATGGGCGCTGAACACCGGTAGCGGGGTCGACTCGGATGTGCAGCTGGCTGCGGCAGTGTTCAGGGCGTCTGCGTTGCACTTGCTGCTCGTCACCGCACCGCTGGCGTTGACATGGATGACGTCTGCGTGGGGCGCCTGCACGCCCGCTGATTCGAAGTCCCAGTCCAGCAGGTTCCAGTCGCCTTCCAGTTCGGCCACGGCGATGCTTTGAACCGGCACGGCAATCAGCATGCGGACCTTGCCGCCATCGGATGTCGTGTCGTCATCGGCACCCACGAAGGTGCGCACCACGATCACGCCGGAGGGCGACACCACGACGTCGCCACCATCGGGCGTCGTGTACTGGCAATTGCCGGCAGCGGTCAATGTCTGGGTGTCATTGGGACCGAAGGTGGCCGTCAGGGTCGTGGCGTCGAAGCTCATCGTCACGGCAGCGGTGACCGGATCGGCCGCGCCGGTGGTCAGCGACGGAGCGATCTTCAGAAGCCGGTAGTCCGCGCTGCGCAGGGCCGCGCAATTGCTCGCCTGCGGCTTCAGCAACAGGGCGGGCGGCAGGGTAGCGACACCCGTGGAGCCGCCCGATGGCGCGTTCGGCGACGACAACACCATGGTGTCGACCAGCTGGCTGAACGACGTGCCGCCCGCGGTCAGCGAGGCCAACAGGTTGTCGAGCACCAGGTCGTAGGCGTTGCCGGTGGTGCCGGTGGACGCAGCGACCAGCGTGCCGCTGACCATGTTGCCGATGGCCGAGGTGTCGATGCCTGCAGCCGTGAGCGTGCTCACCACGCCGGCTTGCGCCGTGCTCACGGTGGCCGTGGTCACGGTGGTGCTCAGGCTGGCGGTGCTCAGGCCGGCCATGTAGGCCGTGGGGTTCTGCCCGGCCAGCTCGGCCACCAGCAGCTCGGTGAGCGTGGTGATGTTGGCCGTGGCAGCGGTGCTGCCGGCAGTGGCCGTGGCCACCGAGTGCAGCACCGTCGCGGCGTCGCTGCTGGTGGCTTCGAGCACGCACGGCAACACGCCGCCGGTGATGGTGATGGTGTAGCCGCCGGTGCTGCTGGAGGTGGCCGTGCCGGTGCCGGTTGCGCACTTTGTCGTCACGACCGCGCTCGCCAGGGCAGCGCCCTTGGCCACCACGCCGGTCAAGGTGATCGACGCCGGTGTGCCGGGTGCCGGAGCGGGCGCCGGGCTGTCACTGGGCGAGCCGCCGCAAGCAGCGAGGAGGCCGACGCTTGTCATGGCCGTTGCAATGTGTAGAAGTCGCATAGATCGCTCCAATTCGTGTTGGTGGTGAGGCGTTCGGGAAAATCGGTCACGCATCTGTCGAGGTCTTGCCTGCGATGTGCGTTGATGCAGAGGATGCTGTGAGGCCTGTCTTTGCGCTTCGGCCAAACGGCCGAAGGTGCGACGCGAAGGCATGCAGCAATGCACGGTCGACGCGTGTGCAGCGCTCGGCCGCCATCGGCCAAATGGCCGACCCCTTCGCAGTGGGCCGCGTCAAGAAGGCGTTATGAAGCCACTCATAATGAAAACGTCTCTGCACTCCCGGCCTTCATGAAGACGCTCCTGGTAGACGATCACCCCTTGTTCCGTGAAGGCCTGGCGCTGCTGATGACCCAGGCGTTTCCCCACCTGAAGATCCACCAGGCCGGCGGCATCGCCGAGGCGCTCGCGAGCATCGCCGCAGAGGGCGACTTCGGCCTCGTGCTGCTCGACCTGGGCCTGCCCGACAGCGCCGGCATGCAGGGCCTGCGGCGCCTGCGCGAACAGGCGCCCGAGGTCACGGTGGTGGTCTTGTCGGCGGAAGAAACCTCCGACACCGTGCTCGCCGCCATCGACGAAGGCGCGGCCGGTTTCATTCCCAAGACCTCGCGGCTGAAGGCGATGCAAGCGGCCTTGCGCGTGGTGCTCGACGGCGGCGTCTACCTGCCCGATGCCGTGCTGCAGCGAGGCACCCTGCCCGCGCTCTCGCCCGAACCGGCCGACGCGGCCCAATCGCTGGGCCTGTCGCCGCGCCAGCTCGACGTGCTCAAGCTGCTGATCGAGGGCAAACCCAACAAGCTGATCTGCCGCGACCTGAGCCTGTCGGAGTCGACGGTGAAGACGCACCTGGCAGCGATCTTTCGCAAACTCGACGCGAGTTCGCGCACGCAAGCCGTGGTGGCCGCCGCACGGCTGGGCCTTCGGCTGAACACACACCTCGCCATCTGAAGCACGGCGCGCCGGCCGAGCGCGCTCACTGCGGCGGCAGTTCTCCGATGGCCACCGCCTGCAGGGCGCGGTGGATGGCCGCCAGCAGCTCTTCGGCGCGAAACGGCTTGTGCAGCACCGGCACACCGCTGGCCGCGAGCAGCGTGAGGTCGCCGGGCGAGGTGTCGCCGGTGACCACCATCGCGCGGGTGGCGCCGCAGCGCTGCCGCACGAGTTCGATCACCAGCAGGCCGCTGCCGCCGGGCATGCGCTGGTCGGTGATGAGCAGGTCGGTGAAGCTGCCGTCTTTCACGCGGCCCACCGGCGGCAGCGCGGCGCGCAGCGAGGGCACGCCATCGAAGGCCTGCACCGACGCGCCCCAGGCCTGCAGGCGTTCGCCCAGGCTTTCGCGCACGCTGGCGTCGTCTTCCACCAGCACCATGCGCAGGCCAACCAAAGGCTGAACGGCTGCGGTGCTGCGCTGCTGCCCGCGGCGCTCGTCCGTGCTGCGCGGCAAGGTGAGGCTGAAGCAGCTCCCACGACCCAGGTGCGAGCGAAGCGTGAGGGGATGGTTCAGCACCTCGGCGCTGCGCTTGACGATGGACAGGCCGAGACCGAAGCCGCGGGTGCGCTCGCGCGCGGCGTTGCCGACCTGCACGAACTCCTCGAACACGCTGGCCTGGTGCTCGGGTGCGATGCCGATGCCGCTGTCCCACACCTGCAGCAGTACCTGCTCGCCAGCCCGCCGGCGCGCCACGACCAGCACACCGCCGCGCTCGGTGTAGCGCACCGCGTTGCTCACCAGGTTGCGCAATATCTGCTCGAGCATCACCGGGTCGGACTGCACCGTCAGCCGCGTGGGGCGGAAGCGGATGCGCAGGCCTTTGGCCAGCGCGGCCTCGCCTTCATGCACGCTGATGGCGTTGAACAATGTCTGCAACACCACACGCTGCGGCCGCGCCTGAGCGGTGCCCGATTCCAGGCGCGACAGGTCGAGCAAGCCCTTCAGCATGGCCTCCATCGAGGCCACCGCTTCGTCCACACGGTCGATCATGGTCTGCAGGCGCGGCACCGCAATCTGCTCGCGCAGCAGGCCCACCATCAGGCCGATGGCCGCCACCGGTTGGCGCAGGTCATGGCTCGCCGATGCAATAAACCGCGTCTTCGCGGCATTGGCACTTTGCAATGCGCGCGTGCGCTGCAGCACGCGGTGCTCCAGCTCCACGTTCAGCCGCTCCACCTCGCTCAAGGCCGCCACCAGGCGGGTCATCAGCATGACGGCATAGACGCCCAGCGCGAAAGGCATGACGAAAGGAATCCAGAAGGTGCCCGTCATCGCCAGGAACCCTTGCTGGAAGGCGTAGTCGTGCGCACTTGCGGCCACCACCGCACTCAGGCTGGCCAGCAGGGTGTAGTGCGTGTAATCGTGGTGGCGGCGCACGGCCCGCCACACCAGCCGCAGCGCAATCACGGCCAGCAGCAGCAGGACCGGGTAGGTGATGGTGCGCAGCAAAGACAGCAACCCGAACGGCGTCAACACGGCGGCGAGCGCCGGCAGCGCAATCGCCGCGCCTGTGATCAGGTAGGCCGCAGATCCGCGCGGGCGCCCGGATGAGAGGCTCAACCCGAAGGCCGCGAAGAGCGCTGCCATCCAGACCTGCACCGCGAAGAACATCCAGTCGGTGGCGGCAGACGGCAGCAAGACGACATCGGCAAAGTAGGTGTAGTTGCGCAGCGAGCCCAGCAGCGCCAGCAGGCCGAAGTAGCCCATGGCCGTTTCGCTGGGCCGGTTGACGCGGATCATCAGCATGAACAGGGCGAGCACCACCATGCCCATGTTCAGCGAGCGCGGCAGCTCGCGGTTCCACAACGCCTCGCTGTCGTCCAGCAGCCGCAGGTCGGCGCCCGGCCCGACGGTCGCGGTCGACAAGCCGCCACGGGTGCGGTAGCGCACAACGATCTCCAGCTCGTTGACGCCCGGTTTGAGCAGCAGTGAAGGCAGCTCGACCACCCATGGCACCGGGTGGTCGCGGCCGGCCGGGCTTTCGGTCTCGACCAGCTGCCCGTTGAGCAGCACCTGGCGCGTCGAACTCACGCGCGCGAAGCGCACGGCCCAGGGTTGCGTCGGCACGGCGGCCAGTTCGAAGCGCAGCCGATAACGCGCCTGCCCACTCACCCGCAAGCCGCGTTGCGCCCAGGTATCGGGCAAGCTCACAGGCGTGCCCACGCTGGCCCCGTCTGCGATGAACTCGGCTTCCTTGAGTTCGATCTGCGGGCCCGCCTGTGCCAGCGCCGGCAGGCAGCACAGCCAGCCGGCCAGTGCCAGCCCGAACAGGCCGCAGCGCCGGATCAAACCAAGGAGAAGATTCATGCGCGACACATTCGGGAGCCTGACCTGGATTGTTTCGACCGCGTGCCGCAATCGCCATCGACCAAATGGCCGACGAATCACGTGCCGTGCGCCCAACCGCAGGCGCAGCATATCGCTGCGGCTCACCCTGTCGGGGGGGCTCGGTGCCGACACCCGGCACCCGCCGGTATCGCCGCAGGCTACTGCGCCGTTTTCGCTTGAACGCCAGGCGCCGGCTGCGCACGATGCGCTCACCTTCATGTGAAGGGGCGACGAAAGAGCGACAGAGATGGGTGCAATGGAAGGTGTCACGGGGTGCGGCCTGGCCGCCGCGGTGTTGCTGGCCGACTTCTTCTCGGGCCTGGTGCATTGGGCCGAAGACGCCTATGCGCGCGTCAAGCCGCAGCGCAAGCTGCCGCTGATCAACCAGATCGCGCTCGACAACGATCTGCATCACCGCCGCCCGCGCGACTTTCTGGCGCGCAGCTGGTGGCAGAGTTCGTGGGACCTGGCGCTCGTGGGCACGCTGGTGTTGACGGCGTCGTGGGCGCTCGGCTGCCTGAACGCCGCGGTGCTGGTGTTTGCCGTGCTGATCGCCAATGCGAACCAGATGCACAAGTGGACGCACCAGAACCCGCGCGAGAACCCGTGGTGGGTGACGCGCCTGCAGCGCGCCTATCTGCTGCAGACGCCGCGCCACCATGGCCGCCACCATCAGGGCGAAAAGAACTCGCACTACTGCGTGGTGACGAACTTCCTGAACCCGCTGCTCGAAGAGGTGTCGTTCTGGCGCCGGCTCGAACGCCTGATCGAGCGTTTTACCGGCCGCCAGCCGGCGAACGCGACAGCAGCATCGCATCGCCATAGCTGAAGAAGCGGTAGCGCTGCGCAATGGCGTGGCGGTACAGCGCCATCATGTGCTCGTGGCCGGCGAAGGCGCTCACCAGCATCAGCAGCGTGCTCTTGGGCAGGTGGAAGTTGGTGACGAGCATGTCCACCACACGGAAGTCGAAACCAGGGGTGATGAAGATGTCGGTGTCGCGGTTGCCGGATTGCAGCGTGCCCCCCAGCGCAGCTGATTCGAGCGCGCGCAGCGTGGTGGTGCCTGCAGCAACCACACGCCCGCCGGCCGCATGCGTGGCGGCGATCGCATCGACCGTGGCCTGCGGCACGTCGAACCATTCGCTGTGCATGCGGTGCTCGGCCAGATTCTCCGTGCGCACCGGCTGGAAGGTGCCGGCGCCGACGTGGAGCGTCACGCCGGCGCGGCGCACGCCGCGCGCTTCCAGCGCCGACAGAACCGCTTCGTCGAAATGCAGCGAGGCCGTGGGCGCGGCCGCAGCGCCCGGCTGCGCGGCGAACACGGTCTGGTAGCGGCGCTCGTCATCGGCATCGTCGGCATGCGTGATGTAGGGCGGCAGCGGCACGTGGCCGTGCCGCTCGATCAGCGCGAACGGCTCGCTCGGGAAGCGCAGACGGAAGAGCGAGTTCTCCGGGCCGTCGCGGCCGAGCATCTCGGCGTTGAAGTGGCTCGCACCATCGCCGCTCACGAAGCGAATCGTCGACCCCGGCTTGGGCGACTTGCTGGCACGCAGATGCAGCAGCACCTCGCCGCTCGGCAACACTCGCTCGACCAGCGCCTCGACCGAGCCGCCGGTGGCCTTGCTGCCGAGCAGCCGTGCCTTGATGACGCGCGTGTCGTTGAACACCAGCAGGTCGCCTGCCCTGAGCAGCGACGGCAGCTCACGGAAGATGCGGTCCACTGCCGGCGCGGCAATACCGTCGAGCAAACGCGAGCCGCTGCGTTCGGCCGCGGGGTGCTGCGCGATGAGTTCGGGCGGGAGGGTGAAATCGAAGTCGGCGAGCGTGAAGCTGCGGGTCATGAGCATATTGAGGGAGGGCCTCGGCCTCCTTGTCGAGCTGCAGCTTTAGCTCAGAGGGTGTGAATTTTTGTCTGGGGCGTGCACCGTACCGTCATCCCGGCGAACGCCGGGATCCACTGCATGATCATCGCGGTGTTGTCCAGGCGTCGGGGCTTTGCCATCAATGGATCCCGGCGTTCGCCGGGATGACGCCTCTCGATGTTCTCTGAAGTTTTCTAAAAGGTCACACCCTCTCAGAACAAAGAAGACTCCAGCTCGGCCCGCTTCTTGGTTTGGGCTTGGGAATGATTGGCGTATGTATCCCAGGTCGGGAAGTAATCTTCAGCCTGATTGCCCCAGGCAGTCCAACCTGGGCGAGCACCGCGGGCAAACATTTCCAAGAAAGGGCCAGGACTGCAATCCTCGATCAGAGGATAGGACTCATCGGGCTTTCTGGAGTGTTCACGCTTGCGCGACTGAATGACATTTACTTGGCTGCGTCCGGGAGCCAAAGTTCGCGCATTCTTGCCGCGCACGCCGAACAGAATCAACTCTGTCACGTTACGAAAATAGAACCCGACACCTCGCCCGTCTGAACCGCCATCTTTGCGGATCTTGTGCCACACGAGATTGCTCTTGTACTCAAAACCCCAAGCACGCAAAACGGCCAACCCGTCTGGCAGCAACGCATTGGGAACCCAAAGGTACAAATGTGCCGTATCAGCACATACCGTCGAAACCGGTAACGCCTTGATGTCATCTAGAGTCATAGTCGAGTAACGATTGAGCCGACGGTGCTCAGGCGCCACCTTACCTGTACGGTTCTGAAACTGCCACGGCGGATCAGCAAGGACCGTAGCAAACTTTTGATCACCTATTTGCCGCAAAAAATCTTCAGCGGGAGTTTGCTCAGCTGCGGCATCACACGATTTAGTCTTCGACATAGAGTTCTTTCGTCATTCCCAAAACCAAGACAGGGCAACCGCCCCCACCCCCACCGTTGATACGTGGCAACAACTTTGACATGTGCGTCGTTGACGAACCGTAGCTTGATCCCCGCCCCAGTTCGTCGAAGATGCGCTGCAGATCATCACAGCGGGTCACGATGACTCCGACACTGACTGCACGCAACTCAAACAGCAATCGAAAGTTGTTGAGATCACGGTCAAAAAAAGGATCTTTGTTGTTCCATTCGATTTCCAGCGCAACTCGATTCCTGAAACAGTCGATCTGATGCGTGGGTGCACTGTTGCGAACACCATCCACGAGAATCTCGGTGGAAAACTGTTTCTCCACCCAGCCACGCGCATATAGCGCACTGTCTATAGATTCGGACACCTTGGACTTCCGCCCACCACCGACAGAAATCCAGGAACGAAGCAGCCGGAATGAAGTCAGCACCTCGCAGATATCGCGCCACTCAGCAGGGAAATCCTGCTTAAGGATTGCGCACGCATGTTTCCATTCATGTACTTCGTAGTGCTCTCGAATAAAGGCTGGAAGGAGGTCAGTTCCCATGAGGCTGGATCTTTTTACAGTATTCTTTCAGGTCACGCAAGCACGCAAGCGCTGAATTGTGACGGCTGCGCCAAGAAGGTCAGATCGAGGGTCAGCAGCCAAGCAACCTCCGTATGACCGGCATCCCAAGAGAACCTCAGTTGACTCGCACTCTCTCAGCCCCACAGCGCGCCATGGAGAAGCTTGGCCTGGTGCGCGACATCGACCTCGCGCTGCACATCCCGCTGCGTTATGAAGACGAGACGCGCATCACGCCGATCGGCGCGCTGCGCGATGGCGACACCGCGCAGGTGGAGGGCGTCGTCAACGACTGCCAGGTGCAGCTTCGTCCGCGCCGGCAACTGGTGGTGAAGCTGAATGATGGCAGTGGTGACGCAAGAGGCGAGCTGTTCCTGCGCTTCATCCACTTCTACCCCAGCCACCAGAAGACGCTGGCTGCCGGCAACCGCGTGCGCGTGCGCGGCGAGGCGCGCGGCGGCTTCTTCGGGCTGGAGATGGTGCACCCGAGCTTCAAGACCGTGGACAGCGAAACGCCGCTTGCGACCGCGCTGACGCCGGTCTACCCGAGCAGCGCGACCTTGCCGCAGGCCTACCTGCGCAAGGCGGTGACCTCGGGGCTGCAGCGTGCGGACCTGGGCGAGCTGATCCCGCCCGCGCTGGTGCCGCATGGGTCGTTGAGCCTGCGCGAGTCGCTGCGCTTTCTGCACCACCCCACGCCCGACGTGAGCCTGTCCACGCTGGAAGACAAGACGCACCCTGCCTGGCAGCGGCTGAAGTTCGAAGAGCTGCTGGCGCAGCAGCTCTCGCAGTTGCAGGCCAAGAACGAACGGGCTTTGCAGCGCGCGCCGCGCTTCACCGTGCGCGCCGGCGGCCTGCAAGAGAAGCTGCTGGGCGCCCTGCCCTTCGGCCTGACCTCGGCGCAGCGCCGAGTGGTCGAAGAGATCGCGCTCGACCTGCAGCGCGAGATTCCGATGCACCGCCTGCTGCAAGGCGACGTGGGCTCGGGCAAGACCGTGGTGGCTGCGCTCGCTGCCAGCGTGGTGATGAACGAAGGCTGGCAGTGCGCGCTGATGGCGCCCACCGAGATCCTCGCCGAGCAGCACTTTCGCAAGCTCGTCGGCTGGCTGGAACCGCTGGGCATCCAGACCGCATGGCTCACCGGCAGCCGCAAGGGCAAGAAGCGCACCGAGATGCTGGCGCAGGTGGTCTCGGGCGACGCGAAGCTGGTGGTGGGCACGCATGCCGTCATCCAGGGAGAGGTGCAGTTCGCCCGGCTGGGGCTCGCAATCATCGACGAACAGCATCGATTTGGCGTCGCGCAGCGGCTTGCCTTGCGCGACAAGCTCGAAGCTCAGTCGCTCGAGCCGCACATGCTGATGATGAGCGCCACGCCCATCCCGCGCACGCTCGCGATGACGCTCTTCGCCGACCTCGACGTGAGCACCCTCGACGAGCTGCCGCCGGGCCGCACACCCATCGTCACCAAGGTGTTCAGCGACAGCAAGCGCGACGGCGTAGTCCGCACCATCGCCGAAGAAGTGGGGCGCGGCCGGCAGGTGTACTGGGTCTGCCCGCTGATCGAAGAGAGCGAGAAGCTCGATCTGCAGAACGCCACCGCCACACACCAGCAGCTGAGCGAAGCGCTGCCCGGCGTGCTCGTAGGCCTGCTTCACGGCCGCATGCCGGCGGCGGAGAAGGCCGCCGTGATGGCGCTCTTCACACAAGGCGAGATGAAGGTGCTGGTGAGCACCACGGTGATCGAGGTCGGCGTCGACGTGCCCAACGCGAGCCTGATGGTGATCGAGCACGCCGAGCGCTTCGGCCTCAGCCAGCTGCACCAGCTGCGCGGCCGCGTGGGCCGTGGCTCGGTGGCGAGCGTGTGCGTGCTGCTCTACACCTCGCCCTTGTCGGACACCGGCAAGGCGCGGCTGAAGGCCATGGCCGAAACCAACGACGGCTTCGAGATCGCTCGCCGCGACCTGGAGATTCGCGGCCCTGGCGAGTTTCTCGGCGCGCGCCAGTCGGGCGCGCCGCTGCTGCGCTTTGCCGACCTCACACTGGACGAGCCGCTGGTGCACCAGGCCCGCCAGGCCGCCACGCAGCTGCTGGCCATGCAGCCGCGCATTGCAGAGCAGCATGTGGCGCGCTGGCTGGGCAGCAAGGCGGAGTACCTGAAGGCCTGACGGTCCAGCCGTGTGACGTTGGTCGTTTGGCAGGCGGTGCGGCGGCCTGTAGATTCGCCGTTGGCGTCGTGCCACCCAGCCTTGTCGGAGACACCTCATGAACCTCGTCCAGCGCGTTCAAGACATCCTGCTCAAGCCCAAGCCCACCTGGCCGGTGATCGAACAAGAGCAGGCCGATGTGGCCGGCATCTACCAGACCTACCTGATCTACCTGGCCGCGATCCCTGCGGTGGCCGGATTCATCGGCATGTCGGTCATCGGTTTCGGTGGCTTCGGCATGCACATGCGCATGCCCTTCATGTCGGGCCTGGTGAACATGGTGGTGAGCTACGGCTTGTCGCTGCTGATGGTGTTCGTGCTCGCGCTCATCGTCGATGCGCTCGCGCCCACCTTCAATGGCGCCAAGAGCCAGATCAACGCGTTCAAGCTGGTGGCCTATGGCTGCACCGCGGGTTTCGTGGGTGGCATCTTCAGCCTGATCCCGTCGCTGGGTGCCCTGGGGCTGGTCGCCGGGCTGTATTCGATCTACCTGATCTACACCGGCATCCCCGTGCTGATGAAGTGCCCACAAGAGAAGGCCGGTGCCTACACAGCCGTGGTGATCGTGTGCGGCATCGTCGCGGCCATCATCGTGGGCGCCGTGTCGGCCGCCGTGATGCCGGGGCGTGGCTACCGCGGAATGGTGGGCGGCATGCACCGCGACCCCGAGCTCCAGATCAGCACGTGCGACGCATCAGCTGCCGAAGTGCATCTGGTACTTGGCGCCGTCGGAGAACTGGCAGGCGCCGGTGCCCATCGCCGGGCCGGTGATGAGGTACTCGCACTGGGCGTTGACGCCCTTGCTGCCGAACGCGTTGGCAATGCCGCGGCGACCGCTGAAGTTGCGCTGGGATAGGCCCAGCACGTCGTTGTAGATGCGGCCGAAGGCGGCGTAGTTGGCGTCGACGCGCGTGGCTTCGCCTTGCAGCGTGTCGCCCAGGTAGCTCAGCGTGAAGCTGCCCCGGCCGGTGTTGTTGTCGACCACCACAGCTGTGATCAAGCCGCCTTTGTTGGCTTGCTGGTTGAGCGGGTACAGGCGCGCGCTCAGCACCGTGGGCTGCGGCGGGCCGGGAGGTGCTGGCGGCGTGACCACGGTGACGTTGCTGCTTGAAGGCGCCCCGTAGCTGTCGTGGGCGATCGGGTAGCCCTGCCCGGTGCGCGGGTCGATGGGCACGACATAGCAGGCCGACAGGCCAAGAGCGGCCACGGTGACGAGGGCCAAGGTGCGTGAGCGCGATGTACTCATACAGGCTTTCGGAGCGCGGCACATGCCGCGAACGCGAGAATCTGCCGACCTGTGTGACGCGACAAGCGCGCAACACAAGAGTATCGAAAGGTGATGCCGGCAGGCGCATGACGCGAGACACCGGCTGGGCTATTCTGCGCACCATGACATTGACCGAACTCCGCTACATCGTTGCTGTCGCCAGGGAGAAGCACTTCGGTCGAGCCGCTGAAGCCTGCTTTGTCTCGCAGCCCACACTGAGCGTGGCGATCAAGAAGCTCGAAGAAGAGCTGGACGTGAAGCTCTTCGAGCGCGGCGCGAACGAGGTGAGCGTGACGCCGCTGGGCGAAGAGATCGTGCGCCAGGCGCAGTCGGTGATCGAGCAGGCGGCCAGCATCAAGGAGATCGCCAAGCGCGGCAAAGACCCGGTGTCGGGCCCGCTGCGCTTGGGCGTGATCTACACCATCGGCCCGTACTTGCTGCCCGACCTGGTGAAGCAGGCCATCGACCGCGTGCCGCAGATGCCGCTGATGCTGCAGGAGAACTTCACCGTCAAGCTGCTGGAGATGCTACGCACCGGCGAGCTCGATTGCGCCATTCTTGCCGAGCCCTTTCCCGATGCGGGGCTGGCGGTGGCACCGCTGTACGACGAACCCTTCATGGTGGCCGTGCCTTCGGCCCACCCCTTGGCCAAGCGCAAGAGCATCAGTGCCGAAGAGCTGAAGAAGGAAACCATGCTGCTGCTCGGCACGGGCCATTGCTTCCGCGACCACGTGCTCGAGGTCTGCCCCGAGTACGCACGCTTCTCGAGCGATGCCGAGGGCATCCGCAAGAGCTTCGAAGGCTCGTCGCTCGAGACCATCAAGTACATGGTGGCCTCGGGCATGGGCGTGACCGTGGTGCCACAGCTCAGCGTGCCGAAAGACGCCCAGCCGCATGTGCGTTACGTGCCGTTCGCCGACCCCGTGCCCACGCGGCGCGTGGTGCTGGCGTGGCGCCGCACCTTCACGCGCTACGAGGCGATCGCCGCGCTGCGCAACGCCATCTACGCCTGTCCGCTGGAAGGCGTGCACCGGGTGTCTTGACCCTGGCAGCACCGAGCCACGATTGCACGCGCGCCCTTCTCGCCCATAGACTGCACTCATCGACCGACATTCCCATCCGACGGAGAACAACATGGCCAAGAAACCCAAAGCCGCTGCGCCCGCCACCGGCACCGTGCAGATCAACATCGGCATCAGCGAGAAAGACCGCGGCGCGATTGCCGAAGGCCTGAGCCACCTGCTGGCCGACACCTACACGCTCTACCTCACCACGCACAACTTCCACTGGAACGTGACGGGGCCGATGTTCAACACGCTGCACCTGATGTTCATGGGCCAGTACACCGAGCTGTGGAACGCCGTCGACCCGATCGCCGAGCGCATCCGCTCGCTGGGCCACGCCGCGCCGGGCTCGTACGCGCAGTTCAGCACGCTCGCGTCGATCAAGGACGTACCCATCACGCCGCCCAAGGCGCTGGACATGGTGCGCATCCTCGTCACCGGCCATGAAGCCGTGGCACGCACGGCGCGAAGCATGTTCCCGCTGGCCGACAAGGCGGGTGACGAACCGACGGCCGACCTGCTCACGCAACGCCTCACGGTGCATGAGCAGACCGCCTGGATGCTGCGCAGCCTCTTGGAAGCCTGATGAGCGCGGCGGAGTCGGTGCCGACGCGGGTGGCCATCGTCACCTTTGACGGCTTCAACGAACTCGATTCGTTCATCGCGCTCGGCCTGCTCAACCGGTTGCGCCCGCAAGGCTTCACCGCCGAGATCACCGGCCCGAGCACTCGCCTCACTTCGATGAACGGCGTGACGATCGAGGCGCAGCAGCCGCTGGAGTTCGCGAACGAGGCCGATGTGGTGCTGTTCGGCAGCGGCATCTACACCCGCGCCATCGCCGAGAACTCGGCTTTGCTCGACCGCTTTGCGCTCGACCCGCTGCGCCAGCTCATCGGCGCGCAGTGCTCGGGCACGCTGCTGCTCGCGCGCCTCGGTCTGATCGGCAACATGCCGGCATGTACCGACCTCACCACCAAGCCCTGGGTCGTCGAAGCCGGCGTACGCGTGGTCAACGAGCCCTTCCACGCGCGCGGCCCGGTGGCCACTGCGGGCGGCTGCATGGCCTCTCAATACCTGGCCGCGTGGGTGATGCTCAAGCGCGCCGGTTTGCAGGCGACCGAGCAGGCGTTGCACTACGTCGCACCGGTCGGCGAGAAAGACGAGTACGTGAAGAAGGTCGTCGGCGTGGTGCAGCCCTTCATCAGCGAAGAGCCGGCCTGATCATCGAGACGCCGGCCGGCGGGCATGCCGGCCGAGGCCCGTCACGCGGTCGTGGCGGGCGTCACCGACCAGCGGCGTTGCACTTCTCCGGCACCGTTCACGCTTTCAAGATGAACCCCGAAGCCCCACAGGCGCGCGACGTGCTTGAGCACTTCGTTCGCCCCGTCGTGCAGCGGCCTGTCGTTGTGCTGCGCATGCCGCAAGGTCAGTGACCGGTCGCCGCGCAGGTTGACGCTCCATACCTGGATGTTGGGCTCGCGTGCACCGAGGTCGTATTGGTGCGACAAGGCCTCGCGCACACGGCGGTAGCCGCTGTCGTCGTGGATGGCCGCGACTTCGAGTTCGTCTTCTTTCTCGTCATCGAGGATGGAGAAGAAGCGGAATTCGCGCATCAGGTTGGGCGAGAGGTATTGGCCGACAAAGCTCTCGTCCTTGAAGTTGCGCATCGCATGGTCGATGGTCTCGAGCCAGTCTTTGCCGGCGATGTCGGGGAACCACTGGCGGTCTTCGTCGGTCGGGTTCTCGCAAATGCGCTTGATGTCGGTGTACATCGCAAAGCCCAGCGCATACGGGTTGATGCCGCTGTAGTTGCGGTCGCCCACACGCGGCTGATACACCACGTTGGTGTGCGACTTGAGCCACTCGATCATCATGCCGTCGGTGAGGTAGCCGTCGTCGTACATGGTGTTGAGCAGCCGGTGGTGCCAGAAGGTGGCCCAGCCTTCGTTCATCACCTGCGTCTGGCGCTGCGGGTAGAAATACTGCGCCACCTTGCGCACGATGCGCACGACCTCGCGTTGCCAGGGCTCGAGCAACGGCGCGTTCTTCTCGATGAAGTACAGCAGGTTCTCCTGCGGTTCTTCGGGGAAGCGGCGCGCCTGCGCTTCTTCGGCGGCCTTGTCGGCGCGGCGAGGCAGCGTGCGCCACATCTCGTTGACCTGCTGCTGCGCGTAGGCCTCGCGGTCCTTGCGGTCGGCCAGCTCTTGCGCGAGCGACTTGCGGCTGGGCCGGCGGTAGCGGTCGACACCGTGGTTCATCAGCGCGTGGCAGCTGTCGAGCAGTTCTTCCACAGCGTCGAGGCCGTAGCGCTCCTCGCAATCGGTGACGTAGTTCTTGGCGTAGACCAGGTAATCGATGATCGAGCCCGCATCGGTCCACATGCGGAACAGGTAGTTGCCCTTGAAGAAGCTGTTGTGGCCGTAGGCGGCATGCGCAATGACCAACGCCTGCATCGCCATCGTGTTCTCTTCCATCAGGTAGCTGATGCAAGGGTTGGAGTTGATGACGATCTCGTAGGCGAGGCCCATGTGGCCGCGCTTGTAGTTCTTCTCGGTCGAGATGAACTCCTTGCCGTAGCTCCAGTGGCGGTAGTTCACCGGCATGCCGACCGATGCGTACGCGTCCATCATCTGCTCGGCGGTGATGATCTCGAGCTGGTTCGGGTAGGTGTCGAGGCCGTAGCGCGCAGCCGTGGCTTTGATCACCTCGTGGTAGCGCTCGATCAGGTCGAACGACCAGTCGCTTGGCGACGGCAACGGTTCGTGCATGCGCTTTGGCGCGATCAGATCGATGGCACGGCGGCGCGGCGAATGTGTCCACTGCTCCTTGCGTCGTTCATTGCCCCACGGAGCGTCGATCGGCGAGTTCATGACTGCCTCCAATCCGATGAGGGGGCCTGGCGCTCAGCCCGCACGAATGTTCCATTCTTCATGCTGCGGCCCCTTCCTTCTTGAACAGCTGGCGAAATACCGGGTAGATCTGTGAAGCCTCGGTTACCTTGCGGATCGCGAAGTCCTTCGACTCCGCGGCAAGCGCGGCGTATTCGTCCCACAGGTTCTGCTCTTCTTCAGCCACTTGCACGTAAGCGAAGTAGCGGCACAGCGGCAGGATGTTGTTCTGCAACAGCTCGCGGCAGCGGCCGCTGTCGTGGTGCCAGTTGTCGCCGTCGCTGGCCTGCGCACCGTAGATGTTCCACTCGCTCGTCGGGTAGCGTGCCTTGGCCACTTCTTCCATCAGCACCAGCGCGCTGGAGACGACCGTGCCTCCGGTTTCGGTGGAGTGGAAGAAGTTCTGCTCGTCGACTTCTTGCGCCTGCGTGTGGTGGCGAATGAAGACGATGTCGATTCGCTCGTAGTGCCGCGTCAGGAAGAGATACAGCAGGATGAAGAAGCGCTTGGCCAAATCCTTGCGGGCTTCGTCCATCGAGCCCGAGACGTCCATCAGGCAGAACATCACGGCCTTCGATGTCGGCACCGGCACGCGCACGCGGCTGCGGTAGCGCAGATCCATAGGGTCGAGGTAGGGGATGCGGCCGAGCCTCACACGCAGCGCTTCGATTTCTGCTTCCAATGCAGCGATCTCGATGGCGTGGCCGTCAGGAAAAGCCTTCAGCTCGGCAAGTTGCTCTTCGAGCTTGCGCAGCTCGCGCCGCGATTCGCTGCCCAGCGCGATGCGCCGGCCGATGGCCCCGCGCATCGAGCGCACCACATGCAGGTTGTTGGGCGTGCCGTCGCTGCTGTAGCCGGCGCGGTGGGTCTTGTACTCGGGAGTCTCGGCGAGCGTGGTGCGGGTGAGGTTGGGCAGGGCCAGGTCGTCGAAGAAGACCTGCATGAACTCTTCCTTGCTGAGGTGGAAGACGAAGTCGTCGTCCCCCTCGCCGGAATCGCTGGCCTGCCCTCCTCCACCGCCGCCCCCACCACCCTTGGGCCGCTCGATGCGGTCACCACGCACATAGTCTTTATTGCCCGGGTGCACCATCTCGCGCTTGCCGCCCTGGCCATGCCCGAACACCGGCTCGGCGATATCGCGCTTGGGGATGTGGATGTCCTCGCCTTGCGCCAGATCACGAATGCCGCGGCCGTCAACCGCGCGCTTCACCGCCTCGCGGATCTGCTCTTTGTGGCGGCGCAAGAAGCGCTCGCGATTGCCGATGGACTTGTTCTTGCCCGCGAGCCGTCGATCGATGATCTGCTGGAGCATGCAAATGCCTCTGAAGTCGTTAGCGCCCGGGCCCGAGCGCCCGGCCGCCCGAAGCCGGGCCCGATCCCCTCGGGGGAGCGTAGGCGGGAGTGCATTCCCCGACAGTTCGGGGAATGCCCGCCGAAGCGCCAACCGGCTTGCAAGCCGGTTGGCCGGCTGCGGTACGCCGCGGCCGAGGGGCTGTCATCACGAACTCTTTCTCACACGCAGATACCACTCGCAGAGAAGGCGCACTTGCTTCGGCGTGTAGCCCTTGGCGACCATGCGGGTGACGAAGTCCTCGTGCTTCTTGGCTTCGTCGGCACTTGCCTTTGCGTTGAAGCTGATCACCGGTAGCAGCTCTTCGGTGTTGGAGAACATCTTCTTCTCGATCACCGTGCGCAGCTTCTCGTAGCTCGTCCACGTCGGGTTGTTGCCCGAGTTGTTGGCCCGCGCACGCAGCACGAAGTTGACGATCTCGTTGCGGAAGTCCTTCGGGTTGCTGATGCCGGCGGGCTTCTCGATCTTCTCGAGCTCGGCATTCAGCGAGCCGCGGTCGAACACCTCGCCGGTGTCGGTGTCGCGGTACTCGTGGTCCTGAATCCAGTAGTCGGCGTAAGTGACGTAGCGGTCGAAGATGTTCTGGCCGTACTCGCTGTAGCTTTCGAGGTAAGCAGTCTGGATTTCCTTGCCGATGAACTCGGCGTACTTGACCGCCAGGTGCTCCTTGATGAACGCGAGGTACTTCTGCTCGGTCTCTGCCGGGAACTGCTCGCGCTCGATCTGCTGCTCGAGCACGTACATCAAGTGCACCGGGTTGGCAGCGACTTCGGTGCTGTCGAAGTTGAACACCTTGGAGAGGATCTTGAAGGCGAAGCGCGTGGAGACACCGCTCATGCCTTCGTCGACCCCCGCGTAGTCACGGTATTCCTGGAAGCTCTTGGCGCGCGGGTCGGTGTCTTTCAGGTTCTCCCCGTCGTACACCAGCATCTTGGAATAGAGGCTCGAGTTCTCGGGCTCCTTGAGGCGCGTGAGCGAGGCGAACTGGCTCATCATCTTCAGCGTGCCAGGCGCGCAAGTGGCCTGTGCCAGCGACGATCCGCGCAAGAGCTTCTCGTAGATCTTCACTTCTTCGGAAACGCGCAGGCAGTACGGCACCTTCACGATGTAGATGCGATCGAGGAAGGCCTCGTTGTTCTTGTTGTTGCGGAAGGTCTTCCATTCGCTTTCGTTGCTGTGCGCCAGCACGATGCCATCGAACGGAATGGCGCCGAAGCCTTCGGTGCCCTTGTAGTTGCCTTCCTGCGTGGCGGTCAGCAGCGGGTGCAGCACCTTGATCGGCGCCTTGAACATTTCGACGAACTCGAGCAAGCCTTGGTTGGCCAGGCAGAGGCCACCGGAGTAGCTGTACGCATCGGGGTCGTCCTGCGCATAGGTCTCGAGCTTGCGGATGTCGACCTTGCCGACCAGCGAGCTGATGTCTTGGTTGTTCTCGTCGCCCGGCTCGGTCTTGGCGATGCCCACTTGCTTGAGCACCGACGGGAAGCGCTTGACGATCTTGAACTTGCGAATGTCGCCACCGTACTCATCCAGGCGCTTCACGGCCCACGGCGACAGAATGCGCTGCAGGTAGCGGCGCGGGATGCCGTATTCCTTCTCCAGGATCGGCCCGTCTTCGATGGCATCGAACAAGCCCAGCGGCGACTCGTTCACCGGCGAGCCTTTGATGGCGTAGAACGGCACCTCTTGCATCAGCGACTTGAGCCGCTCAGCGATCGATGACTTGCCGCCGCCCACCGGGCCCAGCAGATAGAGGATCTGCTTCTTTTCTTCCAGCCCCTGTGCCGCATGCCGGAAGTACGACACCACCTGTTCGATGGCGTCTTCCATGCCGTAGAACTCGGCGAAGGCCGGGTAGATCTTGATGACCTTGTTGGCAAAGAGCCGAGACAGGCGCTGGTCGTTGCGCGTGTCGATGCTCTGCGGTTCACCGATCGCCTTGAGCATCCGCTCGGCGGCAGTGGCATACGCAACGGGGTTGCGTTTGCACTCGGCGAGGTACTCTTCGAGAGAGAGTTCCTCTTCACGCGTACGCTCGAAACGAGCGGCGAAATGGCTGATCACATCCATACTGACCTCCTAGATCTCAGGAAGACGTTGTCGGGGGCCACCTCGGCACCGTCTGGGGAAGTTCTGATGAAGCCCGCGTCAGGCTCCATCAGAGCTTTCCTTGTGTCAGCTGTCTCAGCTGTCTCAGCTGCTTGTGATCAAGCTTCGGTCATTGTGAGAGCAATCATGTGTTGAGAAGAAGCGAAATATCACCGTTGTTCAGGCTTTGCAAGGAGTGTGCCGCTTGAACAACCCGCGCGCACCTTATGCCGTTGTTCCCTCATGCATCGGAGGGACGAAGACGAAACTGGTTCCTCATGGAATGCGCCGTCAACCAACGGCGCTGCGCCAAGATACGCCTATGCATTCGACAAGCCAAGTTTTTCGAGCAACCCGTTGAGTTCATCCAACGAACCGAATTGAATGGCGACCTCGCCTTGCTCGCCGCGCTTGGTCCGTTTCTTCACGCGTATCTCGACCTGCGCGGTCAAGGCATCGGAGAGTTCTTCTTCGATGCGCGAAATATCGCGTGATTTCTCCTTGGCCATGCGCAGCAAGGGCTTTTGACGCGATGCAGCAGCCTTCGTCACCAGCCGTTCAGCTTCGCGCACGCTGAGCTTCTTGCCGACGATCTCGGCCGCCGTGAGTATTTGCTGTGCGCCTTCCAGCGGCAGCAGTGCACGCGCGTGCCCCATGTCGATGTCGCCTGCCATCAGCATCTGCTGCACGGGCTCGGCGAGGTTCAACAGACGCAGCAGATTGCTGGCCGCACTGCGCGAGCGGCCCACGGCCTGCGCCGCCTGTTCATGCGTGAGATGGAATTCGTTGACGAGACGCGCGATGCCTTGCGCCTCTTCCAGCGGGTTGAGGTCCTCGCGTTGAATGTTCTCGATGAGCGCCATCGCGGCAGCAGCTTCATCGGGAACGTCTTTCACCAGCACCGGCACTTCGTCGAGGCCGGCCAGCTTGGCAGCACGCGTGCGCCGCTCGCCCGCGATGATCTCGAAGCGGCCCGGGCCCACAGGCCGAACGAGGATGGGCTGCATGACCCCCTGCGCCTTGATGCTCTCGGCCAGCTCATAGAGCGAGCCCTCGTCCATGCGCGTGCGCGGCTGGTACTTGCCCGGCTGCAGTTGCGCGAGCTTCAGCGTGTGAGGGATGCCATCGGAAACCGACGCGGGGTTGTCATTGACTTTGGGGCCGAGCAGCGCTTCGAGGCCCAGGCCGAGGCCTTTGGGTTTCTTGGTGACCATGGGCGCATTCTGGCCGATCGGGCTCGGGGCTCATTTGGCGGCAACTACCAGTGCCTGCAGCATCGCGCGCCCCTGCGGCCAATCTCCGAGGCTCGCCTCACCGTTGATGTGCCCGCGCGCACCCACCGACATCAATTCACTGCCCCAATCGGCGGCCATCTGCGCGGCCCGATCGGGCGCGCAGTACGGGTCATCGCCGCTCACCACCGCCATGCTCGCGAACGGCAACCGCTTGCGCATGATCGGCCGCCACGGCGCCAGTTGAGGCGGCATGTCTTCGCGTTCGACATCGGGCGGCGCCACCAGCATGGCGGCCACCACGCGGTGGGTCTGCTTCGAGTGGGCTGCCCAGGCCGCAACCAATTGGCAACCCAGGCTGTGCGCCACCAGCAAAGCCGGTGTGTCGCTGTGCATCAGCACTTCTTCGAGGCGCGCCATCCAGTCGCCGCGCTTGGGCCACAGCCAATCGTCCTGTTCGACGCGGTGGTCGCCATGCACTTGTTCCCAGCGGCTCTGCCAATGGGCTTCGTCGGAGTTCAACCATCCGGGCAACAACAACACCCGCACACCCGGCAAAGGGAAAACCTCAGTGCTTGTCATTTGCGTGCTTTATCCTTGCGCTTCGTTGAAATTGAAGGTGATGAAAATGACATACCGGGTGTTTGTGGACGGCCAGGAAGGCACGACCGGGCTGCGCATCAACGAGTATCTCGCCAGCCGCAGCGACATCGACGTACTGCGGATCGCGCCCGAGCGCCGCAAAGACGCCGACGAGCGCGCGCGCCTGCTGAATGCCGCCGACGTCGCCTTCCTTTGCCTGCCCGATGCGGCCGCACGCGAAGCCGTGGCGCTCGTCAACAACCCGAATACTTGCATCATCGACGCCAGCACCGCGCACCGCACGGCGGCCGACTGGGCCTTCGGCCTGCCCGAGCTGGCGCCCGACCAGCGCGACAAGATTCGCCGCAGCAAGCGCATTTCGAACCCAGGCTGCCATTCCAGCGCCTTCATCTTGCTGCTGCGCCCGCTGGTCGATGCGGGCCTGGTGCCGGCTGCCCTGCCGATCAGCGCCAGCTCCATCACCGGCTACTCGGGTGGCGGCAAGAAGATGATCGAGCAATACGAAGCCGGCGGCGACCCGCAGCTCGACTCACCCCGCCCCTATGCGCTGACCCTGTCGCACAAGCACATCCCCGAGATGGCCACGCACACCGGCTTGCAGGCCAAGCCGATCTTCATGCCGATCGTGGGCAATTTTCTCAAGGGTTTGAGCGTGAGTGTGCCCTTGCATCTTTCACAGTTAGCACCTGGCGCTACGCCTGAGAAGCTGCAACAGGCACTGGCGGACCGCTATGCCGGCGAGCGCTTCATTCGCGTGCTGCCGGTTCGCGACCCCGCGGCCCTAGAAGCGGCTTACTTCGACGTACAAGCCTGCAACGACACCAATCGTGTCGACATCTTCGTGTTTGCCAACGACACGCAAGCCATTCTGATGGCCCGGCTCGACAACCTGGGCAAGGGCGCCAGCGGTGCGGCCGTCCAGTCGATGAACGTCCACCTCGGCGTGGACGAATCGCTCGGCCTCTGAAGCGTCAGGCCTCGGCCGCCGCCGTGCGGTAGTGATACGAATAGCCATCGGCAAAGCCAAGCCGGTGGTACACGGAGCGCGCCGGGTGGTTGTCGCCTTCGACTTGCAGGTACGCATGGCGAGCACCGCTCTCTCGGGCATGCACCAGCATGTGCTGGCACAGCTGCCGAGCACAGCCCTGGCCACGGGCCGCCGGGGCGGTGAACACGTCGTACAGGCCGACCAGGTCTGCCTCGATCGCGTACTGGCCGCACGCCAGCACCTCGCCCTGCGAGCGCAACTCGAAGGCGTGGAAAGGCACCGGCGAATGCAGCAGCCGCTCGGCATGGGCCTGGCGCTGTGACAGCGGCGAGCCCCGCAATCCGCCGACTCGCTGGGCAAACGCCTCCAGGCCGATCGTGTGCACCGACAGGCCGGCCGGCAGCACCACGGGCGCCAGCTCATCCAGGCCGGCGAGCGCCATCACGCGCGTATCGTCGATGCGGTGCAGGCCCATCGCCGCCAGCGTTTCGTCGAGATGGCGGGGCAAGGTGAAAGGCGTGATGCGCACGACCATGGGCAACTTGGCCTGCACAAAGACTTGCTCGCACAGCGCCAGGCGCTCGGCCATGGGCAAGCGGCCATCTGCCACTGCGTTGATGCAGCGGGCACGCTTGGCCTTGCCGGCCGAGAAGCGCACCAGCCAGCCGTCGACCCAGCGCTGCTGAGGCGGGGCACTGGCGTTCAGGCCGGCATCTTCGATCCGCGACAACAAGGTGCTGTCGAAATGGGGGCTGAGTGCGATTAGGCTGGGCATCAGGTCGCCTTGATTCTCTGGACCATCTCAGCCGCGAATTCGACGAACGACTGTGCCCCTCTGGAAGCTGGGTCGAACACCACACCAGGCAGGCCGTAGCTCGGCGCCTCGGCCAAGCGGACGTTGCGCGGGATCACGGTGTTGAACACCTTGTCGCCGAAGTGTGCCTTCAGTTGTTCGCTGACCTGCTGTTGCAAGGTGATGCGCGGGTCGAACATCACTCGCAGCAAACCGATGATCTGCAGATCGGGGTTGAGATTGGCGTGAACCTGCTTGATGGTGTTGACCAGATCGCTCAGCCCTTCGAGCGCAAAGTACTCGCACTGCATGGGCACGATCACTCCGTGGGCACTGCACAAGCCGTTCAGCGTGAGCAGGCTCAGGCTGGGCGGGCAATCGACGAGCACGAAGTCGTAGTCATCGGCCACGGCGGCGATGGCAGCCTTCAAGCGCTTGTCGCGCCGCTCGAGCTCCACCAGCTCCACCTCGGCACCCGCCAACTCGCGGTTGGCACCGAGCACGTCGTAACCCACCTTCTCGCTGCGCTGCCTGGCTTCGGCGATGGTGGCCGACTCAAGCAGCACGTCGTAGACGCTGAGCTTGAGCGCACGCTTGTCGACCCCGGAACCCATGGTGGCGTTGCCCTGCGGGTCGAGGTCGACCACCAGCACGCGCTGGCCGATCTTGGCCAAACCGGCAGCGAGGTTGACGGTGGTGGTGGTCTTGCCGACGCCGCCCTTTTGGTTGGCAATGCAGAAGATGCGGGTCATGGGCAATCCGGTGAGTGAGAAGAAAGCATCGAATCAGTTGCTGGCGAGGCGAATGCCAAAGCCCACCAGGAACACGCCGGCCAGCCTTTCGAGCCAGCGGGCAAAACGCTTGTGCGCCTTGACCTTGCTCGACACCGCACCGGCGAAGGCACACAGGGCCAAGCAGTAGACGACGGTGATGAGGGCGATCGTGGCAGCCATCGCGGCAAAGGTCACTGCGCCGCGGTGGGTCGACGGGTTGATGAAGAGCGGGAAGAAGGCCATGTAGAACACGATGGCCTTGGGGTTCAGCAAGGTGATCAGCAAAGCCTGGCGCAGGTAGTGCCGCGGCTCGATGCGAATCGGCGAGGCGGCACCCTCCTTCGCGAAGATGAGCCTCAGGCCGATCCAGGCCAGATAGGCAGCGCCGGCGTACTGCACCGAACGAAAGGCCAGCGGGTGCGCCGCCAACAATGCCGCGACGCCGGCCACCGCCAGCCACAGCAGCACTTGGTCGCCCACGATTACACCCAGCGTGGCGGCCACACCTGCACGAAAGCCGCCTTTGGCGGTCGAGGTCAGCAGCGCGAACGTGCCCGGCCCGGGAAGAGCCAGGAACAGCAGGATCGCTAGGCAGAAGTTGTCAAAGTTTGAGATGCCAAACAAGGTCATTGCGGCCTCACTGAGGTTGCGCCTGTCGAATCCAGACCAGGCAGCGCTCGGCGTTCAAGCCCGGCACCGCCAACTGTTCCACGTGAAACACATTCCATTCAGAGGGCAAGGCCGCCATCTCGTCAGCGGGCAGCTTCCCTTTCATCGCCATCCAAACGCCCTCGCCCGAAAGCAGATGGCGGGTCAATCGGGTGAAGTCTTCCAGCGATGCGAAAGCGCGTGATGTGATCACATCGAAGGGCGCGAGCCGCAAGTCTTCCACTCTGGCGTGTGCGGCGCTCAGGTTGCGCAGCTTGAGATCGCCGGCAACCTGCCGAATGAAGCTCGCCTTCTTGCCCACCGTGTCGACGCAGGTCGCTTCCAGCTCCGGCAGCATGATGGCGAGCACCACGCCGGGCAAGCCGCCTCCACTCCCGACATCCAGCAGCCGCCCAGGGCGACCGGCCAGATGCCTTTGCAACGGAGGCAGCACGGCCAAGCTGTCCAAAAGGTGGTGGGTCAGCATGTCGGCCGGTTGACGCACGGCCGTCAGGTTGTAGACCTGGTTCCACTTGATCAGCATCGCCTGATAGGCGAGCAATGCGTCGCACTGCGCGTCGCTCAAGCTCAAGCCAAGCGCCTGGGCGCCCTGCTTCAGCAACTCGCGTTGCTCAAGCGGCATCGCGGCCCGCGGTCTCGCTCAAAGAGAGCTCGTTGGCAGCAAAGCCTTTGAAGCGGCCCTTCTTCAGGTGGATCAGCAGCAGCGAAATGGTTGCCGGCGTGATGCCCGAAATGCGCGAAGCCTGCCCCAGCGTCTCGGGGCGATGTGTCGCCAGCTTCTGGCGTGCCTCGAAGCTCAGCGCGGTGATCCGCGCATAGTCGAGCTCAACCGGCAAGCGCAGGCCTTCGAAATGCACGGCACGCTCCACTTCTTCGTTCTGCTTGTGGATGTAGCCGGCGTACTTGATGCTGATCTCAGCCTGCTCGATGACAGCATCGGCCAACCCGGCACCCAATTCGGCACGCAATGTTTCACGTGAAACAACGGCTTCTGGTTTGGCGATTGCCACGACTTCGGAGACGGCGTCGAAGTCCACTTCCGGCCGGCGCAACAGTTCGGCCAGGCTGTACTCGTGGTCAATGGCCTTGCCCAGGAGGCGCTCACCGTCCGCCGCGGGCAGCACGCTCGGCGTCACCCAGGTGGACTTCAGGCGTTCGGTTTCACGCACCACTGCATCTCGCTTGCGGTTGAACGCAGACCACCGAGCATCGTCCACCAGCCCCATCTGCCGCCCGACGTCGGTGAGGCGCAGGTCGGCATTGTCTTCACGCAGCTGCAGCCGGAATTCGGCGCGGCTGGTGAACATGCGGTAAGGCTCGGTCACGCCCTTGGTGATGAGGTCGTCGACCAGCACGCCCAAATAAGCCTGGTCTCGACGCGGCGTCCAGGCGTCCTTGCCTTGAACCTGCAGGGCCGCGTTGATCCCGGCGAACAAGCCTTGTGCACCGGCCTCTTCGTAGCCGGTCGTGCCATTGATTTGGCCAGCGAAGAACAGGCCGCTGATCGCCTTGGTCTCGAAGCTGGCCTTGAGCCCACGCGGGTCGAAGTAGTCGTATTCGATGGCGTAACCCGGCCGCAGGATGTGGGCGTTCTCCAGGCCGCGCATCGAGCGCACGGCGGCGAGCTGAATATCGAACGGCAGGCTGGTGCTGATGCCGTTAGGGTAGAACTCATGCGTCGTCAGGCCTTCGGGCTCAAGGAAGATCTGGTGCGAGTCCTTGTCGGCGAAGCGATTGATCTTGTCTTCGATGCTCGGGCAGTAGCGCGGCCCCACGCCCTCGATCACCCCGGTGAACATCGGGCTGCGGTCGAACCCGGAGCGGATGATCTCGTGCGTGCGCTCGTTGGTATGCGTGATCCAGCACGGCACCTGCTTCGGGTGCTGCGACGCATGCCCCATGAAGCTGAACACCGGCACCGGATCGAGATCCCCGGGTTGCTCGGTGAGCTGAGAAAAATCGATGCTGCGCCCGTCGAGCCGCGGCGGCGTGCCGGTCTTCAGTCGGCCCTGCGGCAGCTTCAATTCCTTCAGGCGCGCAGACAACGAAACTGCCGGCGGATCCCCTGCCCGGCCGCCTGCATGGTTCTGCAAGCCAACGTGGATTCGGCCATCGAGAAAGGTGCCCGCCGTCAGCACCACAGCCTTGCCGCGAAAGCGAATGCCAACTTGGGTGACAGCACCCACCACACGATCACCCTCGACCATCAGGTCGTCAACGGCCTGCTGGAACAGCGTCAGGTTCGGCTGGTTTTCCAGGCGGTGCCGAATTGCGGCCTTGTACAAAATGCGATCCGCCTGGGCACGGGTCGCACGCACCGCCGGCCCCTTGGAGCCGTTGAGGATGCGGAACTGAATGCCCGCCTCATCGGTGGCCGCGGCCATGGCCCCGCCCAGCGCATCGATCTCCTTGACCAGGTGGCCTTTGCCGATGCCGCCGATCGACGGGTTGCAGCTCATCTGGCCCAGCGTCTCGATGTTGTGGGTGAGCAGCAAGGTGCTCGCGCCCATGCGTGCGGCCGCGAGCGCGGCCTCGGTGCCGGCATGGCCGCCGCCGACGACGATCACGTCGAATTCATGGGGGTACAACATGGGAACTCCGAGAGGCTGGGCGGCCGCGGTTCGCGGGGCGAGGCTGGCAGGCGCAGGGCGTGAATTTTAGGCCGCGCCCTCCTCCGCGTCACTCGCCATAGCACAAGCCCGCGGCCGGGCGTGGCTTCGCTGCCGAATAATCCTCACCATGAACTGCCGCCCCGGCTGCGGTGCCTGCTGCATCGCACCTTCCATCTCGAGCCCGATTCCCGGCATGCCGCTCGTCAACGGCATCAGCAAGCCAGCCGGCGTGCGCTGCATCCAGCTCACGGCCGACAACGCCTGCGCCATCTTCGGCCACCCGGATCGACCGGCCGTCTGCGCCTCGCTCCAACCCGCTGCCGAGATGTGCGGCAGCAGCCGCGAGCAGGCGTTGCGGTGGCTGAGCCACTTGGAACACCACACCGCGCCCTGACACGTCCGCACGCCGCTCAGGGCGAATCGAGCAGCCCCTTCCACAGCGGCGACAAGCGAAACTTCTCCGCCTCGGTGAGCCCTTCGCTCAGCAACAGGCATTCGCGGTGGAAGGCCCGCATGCGCTGGCGCAGTTCGCTCTCGGCGAGCTCCAGTTCCAGCCGCTCCGACGGCAGCGCGACGCTGGCTGACTCGTCGCCAGACAGGCCCCACAGCCCCAGCGCATTCCAGGCCACGCGCAGCCGATCGAGCCGGTGCAATGCATCGTTCACCACGTCGGTGATCTTGGACGTCCGGCGCTGCTCGTTCAAATCGAGCGCCAGCTGGTGCGCCGCTGAAAGCTGGCGGTCGATGTCGGCCAGCTGCGCTTCCAGCGTCGATGCCATCGGGAGTGATTCACCCGCAAAGTCTTCATGCGCCTCTTGCGCTGCGTCGCGGATGAACGCAGCCCAGGTCGGGTCGAATTCGCCCGGCACCACGCGCAAGGCAAAGCTCGCCCGTGTCAACGGCGCATGCGAAACGCACAGGCTCCCCAGCGCCACCTCCACCACCGCCAGCACGCGGCCCAGCGTCGACACCGCTTCATCACCCAGCCGCGCCGGGTAGCCCGAACGATCGAGCCGCTCGTGGTGCTCGGCAACGGCCCGGCCCAGGCTCGCGGGGTAGTCGGTCAGCGTGGTCAACAGCATCTGCGCCACGCGCGGGTGCACCACCAGGTGCTTGTGGCCGATGATGTCGAGTGCTCGCGCGTAATCGAGGTACAGCGGGTTGATGTAGACCTCGCCGATGTCGTGCAGCAAACCGCCCAGCATCGCGAGGCGAATCTCGGTGTGGCTGGCCTGCCGGCTCGCCAGCATGGCACCCGCCAGCGCCATGCCGGTGACCGCATGCGCCAGGGTCGCAGGGCGCGTCGCCGCAGCGGTCGTCAGAAGCAATTGCGCCACCGAGTGCAGTGGGATCTGCTTCAGCTGCGCCACCAGCACTGCGGCCCAGGGCCTGAGCGCCGGCGCCAGTGGGTTGGTCGACTCAATGAGTTCCTGCAGGTCATGCATCAGCGTGAAGAGCGTGACGCCGCCTTCGGCCTGCAGGCACACCTCCAGCGGCTGCTGCAATCGGCGCTCCAGCAAACGCTGCTGCAGCGCGGCCGTCACCGGCTGGTCGCGCGCCCACAGCTTGACCCCACGCACATCGACGATGTCTTGCGAGGCAATGATCGGATACGACTCGCCGGCCCGCGTCATCGCAGCCAGCGCATGCGGATTGGGTTCACTCCCCGATGAGAAGGACAAATGCATGGACACAGGCGTTCACCGGCCCGCGCCGGTGACGGTGCGGAGTTCTTGTGCCACGTGCCCGTCTTTCAAGACGATCACGCGGCCGGCCGAGGCCATGGTTTCGGGGCGGTGCGCGACGATCACGCGCGTGAGGTCGAGCTGGCGAATAGCCTGGTTGACCATGCGCTCGCGGTCCACGTCGAGCGCGCTGGTGGCCTCGTCGAGGAACAGGATCTTCGGCCGCTTGTAGAGAGCGCGCGCCAGCAAGATGCGCTGCTTCTGCCCGCCCGAGATGCTGGCGCCCATGTCGCCGATCAGCGTGTGGTAGCCCATGGGCATGGCGCCGATCTCGTCGTGCACGGCTGCGAGCTGCGCGCATTGCGCGACCCAGGCCGGGTCGGCGTGGGAGTCGAAGAAGCTGATGTTGTCGGTGATCGAGCCGGCGAAGAGCTGGTCGTCTTGCATCACCGTGCCGATCATGTCGCGCCAGCTGCGCAGGCCGAGTTGGCGCAGCGGCACCCCGCCGACGCGAATCTCGCCCGACTGCGGCGAATGGATGCCGAGCATCAGCTTGAGCAGCGTCGTCTTGCCGCAACCAGAAGGGCCGGCGATGGCGACCGACTCGCCCGGCTCGATCACGATGCTGATGTCTTTCAGCACCTCGGGCTCGTTGTCCGAGTAGCGGAAGCTCACGCCTTGCAGTTCGAGCCGCGCAGGCAGGTCGTCATCGCGCGCGGGTACTACGTCGGGCTCCGCCTCGGGGGCGGTGAGCACGATGTCGGCCAGGCGCTCGCCCTGCAGCTTCAGCATCTTCAGCTCGACCAGCTTGTCGATGAGCCCGCTCACGCGCAGCGCGAAGGTCTCTTTGTAGGCGAAGAAGGCGAACAGCATGCCCACCGAGAAGCGGTGATCCATCACCAGCAGCGCGCCGACCCAGATCACCGCAATGCGCTCCAGGCCGAACACCAGCTTGTGCATCACGCCGAACATCAGGTCGAGCTTGCGGGTGGCGATGTTGGCGTTCATCGCATCGACCACGCGGTTCATGAACTGCGCCTGGCGGTCTTCTTGCCGGTTGAAGAGCTTGATCGATTGCACGCCGCGCAGCGATTCCAGAAAGTGCGTCGAGCGCTTGGCGTCGTGGACGATGGACTCCTCGGTCGCATCGCGCTGCGGGCGGAAGAAGGCCCAGCGCAGCAGCGCGTAGGCCGCCACGCTCGCAAAGGCTATCGCCGTCAACATGCCGCTGTAGAACCACATCACCGCGAACGTCAGCACCACCAGCAGGCCGTCGAGCACCGCCTCGATGAAGCTGGTGGTCAGCGTCTGCTGCATCTGCTGAATGGCACCGAAGCGCGACAAGATGTCGCCGGTGTGGCGCTTCTCGAACCAGCTCACCGGCAGGCGCATCAAATGCGCGAACACGTTCGACAGCCACTGGAGGTTGAGCGTGGCCGAGAGATACAGCACCGCCCACGAGCGAATGGCACCGGTGGCCACCTGCACCAGCACCAGCAGGCCGAAGCCCACGCCCAGCGTGACCAGCAAATCGCGGTCGGCGCTGACCAGCACGGTGTCGACCACCCACTGCATGAAGAAAGGCGACAGCAGCATGAACACTTCGAGCGCCAGCGCCAACGCAAAGATCTGCGCCAGCGAGCGCTTGAGCCCGACCACGCGGCCGAGCAGCTGCCGTGTGCTGACCGCCTGCCGCTCGACCTTGGGTTTGAAGTCGGCCGCGGGCGACAACTCGAGCACCACGCCGGTGAAGCACTTCCCCACCTCGCTCAGCCGCAGGCGCCGCACGCCACGGGCCGGGTCGTGAATGGTCGCCCAATCGCCGCGCAGCTCGGTCAGCACGACGAAGTGGTTCAAATCCCAATGCAGCACGCAAGGCAAGGCCAGCTGCGGCAGGTGTTCCATCTCGGCGCGCAGCGGGCGCGGGTTCAGCTGCATCTGGCCGGCCATGCGCACCAGGTCGGCCATGGTCGCGCCCTTGAGCGACAGCGAGAAGCGCTTGCGCAGGCTCGGCAGGTCGGTGCGCAAGCCGTGCTGCGCAGCAACCATCGCAAGACACGCGAGGCCGCATTCAGCGGCCTCGGTCTGCAGAATCAGCGGGACACGGCGCCCACCCAAGCCCAGGTTGAGTCTGTCAAACATGGGTCTGCATCCTCATACCCGGCCCGCGATGCTCAGCACGGGCTCGAAAATCCACTCGATCAGGCGGCGCCGGTCGAGCATCACGTCGGCATCGAGCTGCATGCCCGGCGCAAGCGCCTGGGCCTGGCCATAGGCTTGCACGGCCTGCTGGTCGAGTGCCACGGTAATGCGGTACAGCGGCTCGCTCGTGTCCAACCCTCGGGCCGGCAAGGCCAGGCTGGCGAGTTCAGCCGCCTGCAAAGGCGTGCGCGACACCTGCAGCACGTGCCCCGCCTGGTGGCCGAACTTCTGGTACGGGTAGGCCTGGTAGCGCAGCAGCACGGTTTGGTCGGAGCGCAAGAAGCCCACGGCACTCGACGGCGCAAACAGGTGCGCCTGCAAATGCGCGTCCGACGGCAGCAGGCTCGCGAGCGCCGTGTCCGGCGTGGCGGGCTGGCCACGCTCGGCCAGCACGGCGGTTATCACGCCATCTTGCGGCGCGCGGATCACGATGCGTGTCAGCGCCTGGCTCTCGGCCGATCTTTGCGCCAGCAGGGCCAGGTCGCGGTCGATTTCGCCTTGCTGTGCCTGGGTGCGAAGCGGCAACTCGCGAAGCTGCGCCTCGAGGTTGCCGATCTCGCGCTGCTGCGCCGCGCTCTGTCGCTCAAGCCCCTGCAGCTGCGCACGCAGGCCGAGCACCTCTTCGGTCTTGGCCTGCACCTGCGCCGACGACACGAAGTTTTCGCTGCGCAATGATTCGAGCCGGGCCTGCGCCTGCTGGGCCAGGGCCAGGCGCTGGCGCTGCAGGTCGGCCTCGGCGCCCATCTGCGCCATCTCGCGGCGCATGTCGCCGATCTGCCGCTGCAGCGCCGCCGATTGCGACTGCTGCAACTGCGCCTGCTGCTTGCTCGACGCCTGCAGACTGCGCTCACGCGCAGCGAGGCTGGACTGCACGGCCGCCTGCGTGTCGCCATTGAGCGTGGCCCGCTCCAGCGACAACACAAACAACACGTCGCCCTGACGCACGGCCTGGCCTTCGACCACGTGCCGCTCCACCACGGTGGCCGCCTGCGGCGTGACGAGGCGAATCACGCCGCGGTCCGGCACCAGGTACCCGCTGACCCGTGCCTTGCGCGTGTACTCGCCGTAGCTGAGATACGACGTCACCGCCACGGCGGTGACCACGACCAAGGTCGTCAGCACCGTGAACGACACCGGTCGGATCAGCTGGATGCTGCCCAGCCAACCCTGGCGGCGGCCTTCGACGACTTCAGGGCGGAAGAGGTTGGTCATGGGTATAAACGAAGCAAATGGTCGTCCTGCCGGTTCTCGCGACTACCAGCTACCGTTGGGGTTGGCGGTCGAAGCACTGCTGCCGATGGAGATGCCAGTCGAAACACCGCCGCTAATCTGGAATAGCAATTCGGCATCAAGAAGAACAGGTGCTTGGCCGGCGGCGGAACACCGGCGGTCAGCCGCCAGGTTTTGCGGAGAAGAGGTCGCGGAAACGGTTTGGTTCGTCGTGGGCTGCATGGTCTGCTCCTGTAGGGCCTCGTGCACAAGACCTTGTGCACTGATGCCATTCCAGCAGCGACCTAGCCAACGCGTAACTGTCAGCTCTTACAGGGTGACAGGCGCCTCAGAATCGGCAAGGTCAGCGGATCAAACCCAACCGAAGGGCCTTCAACACAGCTTGGTGCTTGTTAACGCAACTCAGCTTGTGCATCGCATTGGTGGCATGCATCACCGCCGTTCGTTCGCTGATGCCAAGCACGTTGGCGACTTCCCAGGCGGTCTTGCCCTCCATCGTCCAGCGCAACGTCTCCAGCTCACGCGGCGTCAGTACAGGTTGGTTCGAATCGACTGAAACCGGCACCAAGATACGTGCAGCGGCTTCTTGCGCATGCACAGCAAACAGCTGCAACGCCGCCACCACTCGCGTTATCTCAACAGGATCGTTTGGTAGGGCTTGGTCGCGGACAACCCCGAGCATGAAATGGCGCCCCTCGGGCATGTGGAGCGCTAGGGAAATGCCGTAGCGATAGCCAAAACGGGCCTGCTGCTCCCATTTCTCGGCCTGATCCGCCTTGAGGTAGGTGTTTTGATCCCAAATGATGGGCACGCTCTTGGTTTTGCAGTGCTGCATTACCGGGTCCCGCTTACCGTTGTTGCGATCCTGATAGTTCGTGCGATAAGCAGCCGGAGCGTTGTCGACGGTGATGAACTCCGGCTCACCCAAGAAATGATCAATGACGGTCATCCCTGCTACCGTCTGGAACCCCAGTTGCTGTGAGAAATGCACCAGTTGGGTCTGGAGTTCATCACGCGTCTTGGCTTCCAGCACCGACAAATAGCCGCTTTGAAGCATGTTTTCCATTCGCTTCGCGAGTCCCCAAGCGTCAGGCGACGCACAACAACGTCCGCCGCTGACAAAGGTTACACCGGGCCAAACAAACCATCAAACAGCATCTTCAGGCGTGACTCCCGGCCTCCCCCCGGATCACCCCAACGCAGACCGCGCAGGCTGATCAACCGCCGCCACTACCAGATGAGTTTCAGACGCAAGGCCTTCAGAACTGCCTGATGCTTGCTCACACATCCGAGCTTCCGCGTGGCGTTGTAGGTGTGGCGCACTGCGGTCTGTTCCGCAATGCCCAGGATGCGACCCAGCTCCCAAGCAGTTTTGCCTTCCATCGTCCAGCGCAGCGCCTCCAGCTCACGCGGCGTCAGTACCGGCAAGTCAGGACCGGTCGAAGCCGGCACCAAGATACGCGCGGCCGCTTCCTGCGCATACGCCGCAAATAGATTCAAAGACGCCACCATGCGCGTCACCTCTGCAGGGTCCTTCGGCAAAGCTTGGTCACGGTCGACGCCAAGCACGAAGTGCCGCCCCTCGGGCATATGCAGCGCCAACGTAATACCGCAGCAGTAGCCAAAGCGTGCCTGCCACTCCCACATGTCTCCATGGTCCGCGTTGGTGTAGGTGGTTTGGTCCCAGATGATGGGCACGCTTTTCATCTTGCAATGCTGGATAACCGGGTCGCGCTTGGCGTTGCCGCGATCCAGGAACGTCGCGCGGTAAGCAGCCGGCGTATTGTCGACAACAAAGAAATCTGGTTCACCCAGAAACTGGTCGATCACCGTCATCGCTGCGACGGTCTCGAACCCCAACTGCCGCGTGAAGCGCACGAGTTCAATCTGAAACTCGTCACGCGTCTTGGCCTCCAGCACTGACAGGTAGCGACTTTGAAGCATGCTCACCATTCGTTTCGCGATTTCCAAGACTCAGGCGGCGAAAAACAACGCACCCATCACTACCAGATGAGTTCCAGGCGCAAGGCCTTCAGAACTGCCTGATGCTTGCTCACACAGCCGAGCTTCCGCGTGGCGTTGTAGGTGTGGCGCACCACGGTCTGTTCCGCAATGCCCAGAATGCGACCCAGCTCCCACGCGGTTTTGCCTTCCATCGTCCAGCGCAGACACTCCAGCTCGCGCCGGGTCAGGTTCGGGAAGTCCGGCTCCTTTGGCGGCTTCGGCACAAGCACCCGCATCACGGCGTCTTGTGCATACGCCGCGAACAGCTGAAGGTCAGCCGTCATGCGATTGATCTCGGCCGAGCAAGCCGGCAACGGCTGATCGCGATCGACACCTACCAAGAAATGGAGCCCCTTCGGCATGTGCATCGCGAGCGAAATGCCGCAGTGGTAGCCAAAGCGGGCTTGATGCTCCCACTTGCCGGCTTGGTCGGCCCTGACGTAGGTGGACTGATCCCAGACGATGGGCACACTCTTCACCTTGCAGTGCTGCATCACTGGGTCGCGCTTGCCGCTGTTGTGGTCCTGAAAGGTCGCGCGATAGGCGGCTGGCGTGTTGTCAACGGTGATGAACTCAGACTCGCCCAAGAAATGGTCGATCACCGTCATCGCCGAAACGGTTTCGAAGCCGAGCTGCCGCGTAAAGCGCACAAGCTCAGCCTGAAACTCGTCGCGCGTCTTGGCTTCCAACACCGACAGGTAGCGACTTTGAAGCATGCTCTCCACTCCGTTTCACGACTCAGGAACGGCGTAGCAGCCGCCACGCCGTCCCCGCCGCTGCCTCGTCACATGATTGCACTGGCCGCGAGATCCGCCGGCAGCGTGCCACGCCAGACCGTGGTGCCCGAGGTCTGCCCTGAGGATGCGGCGCTGAAGCTGGCCATCGCGCTCACAAGCCCCTGCACCTGGCTGTCGGTGAGGACCGAGCCGTCGTTGAAGCGGAACTCCTCCACGTGGTACTGGCTGCCCAGGTACCAGTCCTGCACCACGATCTTGTCGGTGCTGCCGTTGATGCGCGCCTCCAGGTTGTTGCCCACGTGCGCGTAGGTGATGTCACCTTGCACGATGCCGGCCGCGAACTGCACCCTGTCTTTGACACCGGCCGTGCTGTCGTTGTCTTGCACCGTGTCTTGCCCGTAGCCCCGGGCGAACTGGTAGATGTCGGCCGCCGCACCGCCGTTGAGGGTGTCGTTGCCGGCTCCGCCGTCCAGCGTGTCTGCACCGCCAAGACCGCTCAGGGTGTTGTTGGCGCTGTTGCCGGTCAACACGTTGGCTGAGGCGTTGCCGGTGCCGTTGATCACGCCGCTGCCGGTCAGCGTGATGTTCTCCAGGTTGGTGCCGAGCGTCCAGGTCACGGCGGACTGAACGGTGTCGGTGCCTTCGTTGGCGTTCTCGGTGGTGACATCGGTGCTGGCGTTGACGACATAGGTGTCGTTGCCGGTGCCGCCCACCAGGGTGTCGTTACCCAGGCCGCCGTCCAGCGTGTCGTTGCCGGCCGCTCCGGTCAGCGTGTTGTTGGCGCTGTTGCCGGTGAGCAGGTTGTCGAGCGTGTTGCCGGTGCCGTTGACTGTGCCGCTACCTGTGAGCGTCAGGTTCTCCAGGTTGCTGCCCAAGGTCCAGGCCACGGCGGACTGGACGGTGTCGGTGCCTTCGTTGGCCAGCTCGGTCACCACGTCGGTGCTTACGTTCACGACGTAGGTGTCGTTGCCGGAGCCACCGACCATGGTGTCGTTGCCTGTGCCGCCGTTGAGAACGTCATTGCCGGCTGCGCCGGTCAGTGTGTTGTTGGCGCTGTTTCCGGTCAGCACGTTGTCCAGGGCGTTGCCGGTGCCATTGATCGTGCCGGAACCCGTCAAGGTGAGGTTCTCGACGTTGGAACTCAGGGTGTAGGTGGCTCCTGCCTGTACCAGATCGATGCCCTCGTTCGCGGCTTCGGTCACTACGTCAGCCGTGACGTCAATCACGTAGGTGTCGTTGCCCGTGCCGCCCACCATCGTGTCGGTGCCGGTGCCACCGCTGAGCACGTCGTTGCCTGCGCCACCGGTCAGCGTGTTGTTGGCACTGTTGCCGGTCAAGCTGTTGTCCAGCGTGTTGCCGGTGCCGCTGATGGCATTGGTCCCGGTGAGGGTAAGGTTCTCGACGTTGGCGGACAGGGTGTAGGCCACACTGCTTTGAACCAGGTCGGTGCCTTCGTTGGTTTGCTCGGTGATGACATCGGCAGTGTTGTCGATCGTGTAGGTATCGTTGCCGGCACCACCGATCAGGGTATCGGCGCCAGCGCCTCCATCGAGCGTGTTGTTGGCGCTGTTGCCGCTCAGCACGTTGTTCAGGGTGTTGCCCGTGCCGTTGGCTGCAGTCCCCGTGAGCGTCAGGTTCTCGACGTTGGCGCCCAGGGTGTAGGTCACCGCAGACTGAACGAGGTCGGTTCCTTGGCCGGTAGCTTCAGTGATGACATCGGTGGCGCTGTCGACGATGTAGGTGTCGTTGCCTGCGCCGCCAATCAGGCTGTCGTTGCCCGTGCCGCCATCGAGTCGGTCGTCTCCGGCGTTGCCGGTGAGAGTGTCGTTACCGGCCAGGCCGTTGAGGGTGTCGTTGCCAACGCCGCCTGTGAGGTTGTCGGCTCCTGAGGTTCCGCTGAGGGCCAGGTTCTGCACCGTGATGGCGATGTTGAAGGTGTCCGACGCGTTGAGGTTGCCGCCGTCCCGGGCCACGACTTGCACGGACACGGTTCCCGTGGCACTGGGGGTGCCGGTAAAGGTGCGGGTACTGGCGTTGAAGCTGAGCCAGCTGGGCAAGGCGCTTCCGTCGGCTTGGGTGGCGCTGTAGATCAGGGTGTCGCCCACATCAGGATCGGTGAAGGCCCCAACGGGAACGACGTAGCTGAACGCCAAGCCTTGGCTCGCCGATTGATCGGCGATGGGGCTCGCCAGGATGGGCGTGTCGTTGACGTTGGCGACGTTCAGGCTGAAGTTCGACGACACGGTGGCGCCCGCGGCGTCGCGCGCGGTCGCCCTGAGGCTCAGGCTGCCCACGTCGGCGTTGGCTGGAGTTCCACTCAGGGTGCGGGTGCTGGCGTTGAAGCTGAGCCAGGCGGGCAAGGCGCTGCCGTCGGCTCGGGTCAGGGCGTAGCTGAGCGTGTCGCCAACGTCGACATCAGCGAAGGTGCCGGTTGGCACGACATAGCTGAAGGCGCTGCCTTGGGTGGCAGCTTGGGTGGCCACTGCCGTTACGACGGTGGGGGCGTCGTTGGTGTTGGTGACGTTGAGGATGAAGTCGTCACTGACGGTGAGGCCTGCTGCATCGCGGGCCGTGACGCGCACGGTGGCGCTGCCGACGTTGGCGTTCAGCGGGGTGCCGCTGAAGGTGCGGGTGCCGGCGTTGAAGCTGAGCCAGCTGGGCAAGGCGCTGCCGTCGGCTTGGGTGGCGCTGTAGCTCAGGGTGTCGCCGACATCGGGGTCGGTGAAGGTGCCCGTGGGCACGACGTAGCTGAATACGGCGTCTTCGGCGGTGCTCTTGTCGGGGATGGCAGACGCAACGGTCGGGGCACGGTTGTTGAGGCCGGACTCGATCTGCGCCAAATTCCAGGTAGTGCCGCTGGAGAACTTGAACTGTTGGACCGGGTTGTTCGGATTGGCAGAGCTGCCGCCGGCGAAGAAGCCTTGGATGACGATCTTGTCGGTGGTGCCGGCAATGCTGATCTCCAGCGATGCACCAGCACCCCAGACCGGGTCATCGACCTTCCTCTTGACGATGTCGGTGGTGGCCACGCCGCTCTTGAATTGCAAGGTGTTGAGCTTGCCGGCGGTTGCGTTGTCGAAGGACAGCACGACATCGCTTCCGTCACCTCGGCCGAACAGATAGTTGTTGTTGCCGAGCCCCCCGTCGAGAGTGTCGCTGCCAAGGCCGCCATCCAAGGTGTCATTTCCTGCACCTGCGTTTATCGAATCGTCGCCGTCACCTCCGGTGAGAACGTTGTTCCCGGAGTTGCCGCTCAGCACGTTGGCCAATGCGTTGCCCGTGCCGTTGATGGCGTTGCTGCCCATCAGAGTCAGGTTGTCTACGTTTGCGCCCAAGGTGTAGGCAACGCCACTTTGAACTGCGTCGACACCTTCGCCGGCCAGTTCGATCACCACGTCGGCCACGCTATCAACGACGTAGGTGTCGTTGCCGATGCCACCAGTCATGGTGTCGCTGCCCGTCCCGCCGTCGAGCAGATCATCGCCCTCGCTGCCGATCAACTCGTCGGCCCCAGCTGCGCCGTACAGGCTGTCGTTGCCTGCCTTGCCGTCGAAGTGATCGGCTTGAGCACTGCCTTGCAGCACGTTGTTCAACCCATTGCCATTCGAATACGAACCCGTTGTCTGGATGCCGTTCTCGACGTTGTCGGACAAGGTAAAACCGAAGCCCACATAGGTATCGATGCCCTCGTTGGGTGCTTCATCAATGACGAAGCCGCTACCCTGAAAGTAGGTGTCGTTGCCGAGGCCGCCCGCCAAATGATTGATGTCTGCAGGAGTTCGCCCAATCGGGTTGGATTCGTCCCTCATCACGTTGTCCAACGCATTGCCGACGGCAACCACGCCTTTCGCCCCCTTGATGAGGGTCAGGTTCTCCACGTTGTCGGGCAGCACGAAGCCTGATGCCGCCTTCACCGTGTCTGTTCCTTCGCCAGCACCTTCCAAGACGACGTCTTGCATGCTGTCCACGCCGTAGGTGTCGTCGCCCATGCCACCGATGAGCGTATCCACCCCTCTGGCGCCATCCAGGACATCGTTGCCAGCACCGCCGGAGAGCAAATCATTCGACGAATAGCCATACAAATGGTCATCCCCCGCCGTGCCGGCCATTACCAGCTGCTTGACCGTGTTGACGTCCCAGATGGTGCCGTCTGCAAACTGGATCAGTTTGACTGTCCAGTCGGCCCGGGCGTCGTCGCGAAAGTAGTCGCGGACTCGTATGGCATCGCCAGTGCCGGCAATGCTCAGTAGCAACTCGTTCTCCGTCTCCCAGTCGCTCACGGGAGTCCAGACATCGGGGTCCCTGCGCCTGGTTGCGACGACCTGAGAAGGTGAGATGTCGGCAGCGAACAAAATCCGGTCCTGGTCGAGTTGGGCACCGAAGTTGGTGATGCGGTCAATGCCATCTCCACGACCGAACAAGAAGGTGTCGTTGCCGCTCCCACCGAAGAGCCTATCGTCACCCGCCTCGCCAGACAGCACATCGTCACCAGAATCGCCTGACAGGAGATCGTCGCCTTGGCCGCCCAGGAGGGTGTCATTGCCGTCACGCCCTTCCAGGTCATCGTGACCCGCCCCCCCGGAGATCAAGTCGCTGGTGTGGAACCCAAACACCTGATCATTGCCAGGCGTGCCGCCGAAGTAGGCCGCTGCGATTTGCTCGGGCGTCCAGATGGTGCCGTCGGCGAACCTGACTTCTTGTACCGGCCACACGAAGTAACCGTTCTGCGACGGAAAGCCAAGAATGATCTTGTCGCTGCTGTTGCCATCAAAGACGAGGGTGATGGCCTTCTGGAAATTGGGGCCGAAGTTCGTCAGTGCCACCCGTGTTGCCGAGGGCGCGATCCCCGCGCCCAACTCTATGGCATTGGCCCCGCTGTAGTCCGCAATCTGGTCAACCCCGTCTCCCAGTTGATAGCGGAACGTGTCATCGCCAACGCCGCCATCCAGGACGTCATCGCCCAGCCCGCCGATCAGACTGTCATTGCCCCAACCACCATTCAAGGTGTCGCGGCCAGCGCCACCACGCAAAGTGTCATCGCCATTGCCCCCGATCACCACATCGCTGCCCGAACCGCCCAGCAGCATGAGTGCACTTGTGCTTGCGCTGCCGTTGATGGTGCTGTCTTGCGTCATCGCGCTCTGCAACCAATCGGCAAAGTTCAGAGTGACGCCATCAATCACCACCTCTGAAATCGAACCGCCCAGCCCGTTGCCGACCATCAAGCCAGAAGCCGAATCGAACTGCAGCAGCACGTCGGTGGTTCCGTTGACGGCAGACGCCGTGGCCGTGAGCCCGTTCAGCACCAGCGTGTTGGCGCCTTGGCTGTCGACGATGCTGTCGACGAGCCCACCCACGATGGGGCTGTCGCCTGCTTGAATGAGGTAGGTGTCGTCGCCCGCGCCGCCGGCCAGATAGTCCACCCCGGCACCGCCCACGAGCGTGTCGTTGCCCGCACCGCCGGACAGTTCGTCGCTGCCGGCACCGCCGTCGAGGTAGTCAGCGCCGTGGAAGTTCTCGGCCAGAGCCGGGTCGTCGCCCAACAGGCTGTCGTTGCCGGCACTGCCGTACAAAGTGTCATCGCCGCCACCGCCAATGAGCCCGTCGTCGCCTTCTTCGCCATCGAGGTAGTCACCCCCATGGAAGCTGCCATCGAGCGATGCGTCGGCATCGCCGAACAGAACGTCTGCGCCTGCCCCGCCGTACAAGGTGTCCTTGCCGCCATAACCGGCCAGGAAGTCGTCGCCGTCTTCTCCATCAAGGTAGTCGTCGCCGTGCGCGCTCCCCGCCAGCAGGGCCGTGTCTGCGTCTCCCCACAGCGAATCGTTGCCCGCACCTCCGAACAGCTGGTCGTCTTTGCCCCCGCCGCTCAGCTGGTCTGCACCGTCTTCGCCGTCCAGGTAGTCATCGCCGTTGGCTTCAATGGGCAATGTGCTGTCGCGGGCATCGCCCCACAAGACGTCATCGCCGATGCCGCCGAACAGTTCGTCGTCGGCCCCCTCGCCCACGAGTAGGTCTGCCCCATCGCCGCCATCCAGGTAGTCAGCGCCGTGGTAGGCCGCGGGTGTCCACGACAGGTTTCCTCCACCATCGCCCCAAAGAGAGTCGTTGTCGGCGCCGCCGTAAAGCTCGTCATCTCCACCAAAGCCGATGAGTCGATCATTGCCAATCCCACCGTCCAATATGTCGTCGCCTTGTTGATCGGCCGGTACGCTTGCTATCCCAACGTTTCCATTGGGCCCGTCGGCAAGAAGAATGTCATCGCCTGAATCGCCGAAGACCGTGTCGTTGCCCGCCAATCCCCAGACCTCATCGTTGCCTGCACCACCGTGAACCACATCTGAACCAGTTCCCGCGTGAACATAATCCCTGCCTGCGCCACCATCAATGATGTTTCCTTTGTCGTCACTGACAGGGTCAGGGAAGGCTCCATCGATCTGATAGGAGTTGTTCGGTGTGAGAGTGACCAGCCAACCCGGACCCCGGGCGACTTCGGTCCCTGCCACCGTTGCCACAACGGGGTAGCGGGCGTCGAGCGGGTCGATGAGTGAAAACGACTGCCCCGACCCAAAGATGAAGTCGTCTCCCTCCCCGCCGTTCAGGGTGTCGGCACCTGCCCCGCCCAGCATCATGTCTCGGCCTTCGCCTCCTTCAAGGAGGTCGTCTCCAGCAAACCCCGCGATCCCATCGTTCCCGCCCAGCCCGCTGAGGCTGTCGGAGCCTGCGCTACCGCCCATGAGGTCTTGGGGTCCGTCCGCGAAGTTGGCAACGTAGCTTCCGTCGAGGCCTGTGCGAATGGTGTAGTCGCCGTTGGTGGCGACCACGTCTCCGACCAAGTTGTTGGTGGTGGTCGGCGCAACGATGTCCCCGCTGAGCGCTATGCCCAGGTTCTTGTCGCTGCTCCAGTTGCGGATGGTGATGACATCGGGGCGGTCGCTGAAGCTGATGTACAGGTCGTTGGAACTGCCACCTGTGCTGACCAGCGTGTAGTTGACTCGCTTGTCGTCGGTCTGCCACACGCCTTCGGCAACCTTCTTGGCGCCACTGCCGTTGAGCTGGCCGAGACCGTCAACTTCTATCGCACCCTGGCCGTCGCTGTCTTCTATGGTGTCGTGGCCCCATGCTCCACTGAAGCGGTAGGTGTCTATGCCAGCGCCTCCTTTGAGCTGGTCGTTGCCGAGGCCGCCTTCGAGCCAGTCTCCGCCGGCTCCGCCGAGCAGCGTGTCTGCTCCGTCTCCTCCGCTTAGCGAGTCGTTGCCGGATCCTCCTTCCAGGTAGTCGGCGCCGGCCTTGCCTGTCAAGGTGTCGTTACCGGCCATCCCGTAGAGATGGTCCGAATCACCTTCGCCATTGATCACATCCGCGTTCGCGCTTCCGAAAACGATCTGGTGATCGCTGAGCGAGAGACCGGCACCGTCGATCGCGAGCGTCAACGGCGCGCCACCTGGCAGGCGGACGCTCATGTCGACGAAGTCCCAGTTGCCCGCGATTGCAGCAGTATCCCAATCGTCGTCGTAGCTCTTGTGACCCATGCGCGGGCTGTCGTCGTCGTCGCGGGCTTGCTGCTGATCCCACTTGATCTTCCACGCCAACATTGCTGCCCGATCAGCCATGTAGAGGCTGCTCATTCCAACACCCGTCGTCTCATCCAACAGGTTGAGCGAGCCGTCTAGGTTGTGCCGCGCATAGTCAATGTCTGTCACAACGAACGGGTTCAACTCCCGTAGGGCATAGCGCCAGGCAATGCTGTCGTTTGCGTTGGCGACGATGTCGTCTCGGGACAGACTTGCGTCTATGGTTAGCTTGTTGCCGTTGAGATCCTGGGGCAGGGGCGTGGTAATCGTGGATGTAACGCCAAAGAGCAAGTTACTCAGCTTGTCGAATAGATCCCTTCGACCATTTTCATCGCGGTCCTTCAGCAGCTGATAGAGATCGGTCGCTCCTTCAGCACCAAAGTATCCACCCACCAAGGTGGCGCCGAAAACGAGTGCTGCGGCCAGCGGTACCGCGATCGCCACCCCAGCAGCAGCTGCTGCACCAACAGCGATGCCCCCCACTAGCGTGCCGATAGATCCGCCAATCAACGAACCGCCGAACTCGACGCCCCACCCCATCATTATGTTTTTCGCGGCATTGTCGTTGCCATTTTCATGCTCTGCAGCTGCGGCTTGACCAGCCAATACAAAGCTCAATGTGGCGGCAACTATGCCGAGCTTTGATACTCCGCGCATGAGACCGCTACTGGCAAGTGCCGTATTCGCATCACCCATCGCCTTAACACCAGCAACGAAGCGTGCCCGCTGGGCGGGTGACATTTCGTCAATCAGCGTATTGAAAGCACCCAGGTTGTCAGCAAGTGACAATGCCTTGCCAACATCTTCGGGCTGGAAACCTTTGTAGGTGTTCAGGTTGCCAGACGACAAGTGACTCAGGTAAGTTTGTGCTCGTGCCTGCACCAAGATTTCGCTCATCGCAGCGTCGATTTCTGCCACAGACTTGATGTGGTTCAGTTCAATACCGTCAACCAAAGGGTTGTTAGTTCGCGCCAGCAGCGCCGGCAATTCCGTCTGCATCAAGACGCTTGTTTCCGACACATCGGCAGCAATCACGCGGAAGGCACCTGTGGCCTGCTCGGTGAAATTCTTCGAAGCCACATCCCAGAGGGAGGGATGGGCGGGATCGATGGGTAGGCGGTTCCCCAGCGCGTCTTTGTTGGCGAATATCTTGAAGGTGGCTTCGTTCTTTAGCCCGTTGCGCTCAGCAACCGAGAGATCATTAAAACCCGGAACTGTGGCGACAAGATCGGCGTTTATAGCGCTATTCACTTTTGCAATAAATGCGTCTTTGACGAGAAGCTTTCCAACCGACGTGTCATCAACACGAACGAATCGATTCGCTCCTGTTTCCCCTGTGGTACTCGCGGTGAGGGTTTCGGCGACATTGATCGCGCTTTCTCCATTGATCGTTCCGGAGTACAGCACAGACGTTGCGTTTACTGGCGCGCCCTCAACCTGTGCGCCGGTGTTGCGGACGAGGTCGATCAAATCCGCAAGCGTCGATCGATTGGCGAGTTCGGCGACCGCTTGGTCAAACGTGTAGCTCATGTAGTAGTTACTCCCTGCCTGTTAGTTGGATGTGAACTGCGCATTCGGTACTGCCGAAGGGTCGTTCTCGTCGGTTGTTCCGTCAAAGATTTCACCGGCAACCTTGAACGCTTCTCGGATCAAGGACTGCACCTCGTTCATCCGGTTAACGAGAACAGGCGATACGTACATGAACGAGAACAGGCAGTAGCGTTCCTCGCGAAGGAGTGCTACTCCGTCGCGGGTGCCGAAGAGATAGCGGTTGGTTGTGTCGTCACGTGTCCAAGGCAACCAAAGTAAGAAAGTGCACATCGATTCGTCAATCGCCCAATTTTTGCCATGCATGTCCTGCGGCCAACTGCGCTTTTTGTAGGTGAACTTGCTGATCTGTTCATCGTCGTGAGCGTAGATTTGATCGAGGTCTTCATACCGTATGGGCTTGATCGCAAATGTCATGTCGGTCGTTCCTGATGTTGATGCAGTATCTGTTGTCAGTTGATCGTGAACAGTCGATTAAGGCTCGCGGCGTTTCCTTTGTCTAAGCCATCCGAAATTTCGGTGCCCAAGCCACTTAAACCACCAACTCAAAATTAACGTGAAGGGCAAAGAAATGGCAGTTGCGAGAACACCAACCACGACCATTGACTGCGAGAGTGTTCCGTGGGTATGCCTCAAGTCGTAATACCGTTTCATCATGTTGATCGATGGGTCTTTTGTGTTATAGGCGACCTGCGCCTCCGCTGGAGAAAGAAATGCGATGGCACCCGCTTCATCGGTCTCTGCGGTTATGACGTGGTACTCCACGCCATTGACTTGAAACTTAAAACCAACCCTGTAGGAAGTGAGCTTCTTCCTACCAGTTTTGATAATTTGATCGAACACTGCGCGAGCGTAGCCCGGCGACCTTGCGATCTCGGCATCCTTGAAATGGATCGAGACTTCCTCGCTGCCGAAAGAATATGCAATCGCAAAAAAGAGCGTCAGAAAGAGCAAGAGTGGCTTCATGATGAAGTTTTATTGCGAGGAAATGCGCGGCGATGAAGGATAGGATCACACCAGAAAATAGTCACATTATGACTATTCCAAAAGGATATAGAGCATTGGCGGATGCTCCGTTCCCTCCACCATGCCGACTATCAAAAGCTGCGCGACAGCTTGAAGAGCATGCGCATGAAGGCCGGGGTGACGCAGGTTCAAATGGCTGACGCCCTGGGGGTGGGGCAGTCTTTTGTGTCCAAGATCGAGCGCGGCGAGAGTTACGTTGACTTTTTCCTCTATGTTCAGTGGTGCCGCACATGCGACACCAGCGCCACGCAAACACTGAAGCAGTTGTTGGCGACTCTGGAGTAGCGGCTTCGCATCGTTCTCGTGCCTGATGTTCATGTTGTTTCCGTATTCACTTCCTCCCAGGACTTGCTGCCACTCCTCCAATCGAAACCAACCAATCTGCCGGGCTCAGTATCACGACGTCAATAAAACAAACGTCCCGTTTTAGCAGCCTCTTCATTGCGATCAGCCCCCCGCACCACGGCCGACTTCCGCGAATCGGGGGGCAAGCCTTGCCTTTTGCCCACGCTCGACACCGAAGCAAGCCGGCGACTGCGGGGCTGTACCGGCAGCGCACATGCCCCGGCGCACGGGGGCGAATGACGCAGCCGTTGCCGCCCTTGACGTTCAGGTTGTTTCGACATTCAGTTCCTCTCCCTTCCTTCCAGCGTGCGCTTTAGCGACCCGCAAGTTGACCCGCTCAAGTATCACGATAGCAATAGGACGAATGTCCCGTTTTTGTCACGATCTTCATTACGAACCGCTGCGAGTGTCACGATTTCGACTTCTGCTGGCTCAGCATCGAGAGCTTGGCCACGGCTTCAGCGCGCCGCGCGACGCCGAGCTTTTGGTACAGCGCCGAAAGCTGGTTGCGCACAGTAGACGGGCTGCGGCGCCGCAAGGCGGCGATCTGTTCGGTGGAATGCCCGGCGGACAAGAGATGCAGCAACTCACGGTCGCGGGTACTGAATTCGATGGGGGCGGCCGTTGGAGGGGTGGAATGGTTCCCCGCCGGGCTGTCACTGGCCGGCGCGAGGGCAGGTGCAGGGGCCATGCAGCCAATGGCGCGGTCATACCCCGCCACGCCGGTATCGAGGCCGTAGCCCTGCGCATCCGCATGCGCCTGCTTGCGCATCGGCAGCTGCGCTTGGCGGGTGTTGAGCATTTCCACCGTGGTCTGCGCCATCGCCTGCACGTCGAAGAACCCCACCAACCTGCCGTTCTCGCCATCGCGAATCACCTCGCGCACCGGCGCCGTATCGCTGCCGATGATGGGCACACCACACGCCATGGCTTCGAGCAGTGACCAGCTCAGCACGAAGGGGTAGCTCAGGTACACATGCGCCGCTGACACTTTCAACACCTGCAGGTATTGCGCATAAGGCAAGCGGCCGACGAAGTGGGTTCGTGCTGGATCGAGCTTCACTTCGCGCAGCATCTGCTCGCGCCAGTTCGGCGCGTCCTTGGGCTTGCGTCCGTAGCTCACCGCATCGCCGCCGACGATCACCGCATGACAAGTGGGATGCGCTTTCTGAATTCGCTCCAGCGCTCGCATGAAGATATGGAAACCGCGATACGGCTCCAGGTTGCGCGCTACATAGGTGATGACCGGGTCCCCCGCCTTGAGCAGCACGCCGCTGGGTGTCGTGATGCTGGCCTTCGGGTTCGGCCCCAAGGCATCGGTGTCAATGCCCTCATGCTGCACCGTGATCTTGGGCTGGAAGATCTCCGGGTGCCGGCTCTTCTGCCAATGCGTCGGGCTGATCGCCGCATCGCAGTTGGTGAGGTTCAGCGTGTGCAACGCATTCCAGGTGCGGATGCGCGCCTTGTCGTCGAAGCTCAGCGGGAACTCGGGGTCGAAGCCCAGGTCCGCGCCTTCGGCGTTGTAGTACCACTCGCACAGGTGGACGAGCCTGGCATCGGGATACACGTCCTTGGCGTACAGCGGCTCGCCCCACCCCGGGTGCGCCACGATCACATCGGGCGTGAAGCCCTGCTGCCTGAGGTGCAGCATGGCCCGCGCGGCCGCCTGGCCGTGCAAGGTGGCTGCTTCCATCTGCCTCAGATAGGCGTGCTGTTGAGGATGCGGCTTGCGCGCCAGCTTGTAGCGCAGCAACTTGTCGAAGCCGGGCAGCCCGGGAGCGGTTTCGCTGCCGAGGGCACGCACGTCCCAACCTGGGCGCTGCGACCAGACTTTGGTCAGGTGGCCGAACTGGCCGGGGAAATTTTGGTGGATGACGAGGATGCGCATGTCAAACAGGGTGTGCAGTGCATGGGGCTTCGGCAAGCTCAGCCAGGCCCTTCGACAAGCTCAGGGCGAACGGAGGCGGTGCGGTTCTCGCCAAGCCCTGCGACAGGCTCAGGGCGAGCGGAGGTGGTGCAGCTCTCATCTCACCGCTCCCCCAGGCTTTGGCTGACAGCCGTCTGCACCGGGCTGAGCAGGTATTCGATGACCCGGCGCTTGCCGGTCTTGATCTCGGCCGTCACGTTCATGCCCGGGCTCAGGCGGATGCGCTTGCCATCGACCGCGATGCTGTTCTGGCTCAAGCTGAGCGTGGCCGGGAAGATGGCACCGCGCTTCTCGTCGTTGACCGCATCGGCCGTCACGCTGCTGACCTGGGCTTCCACCGTGCCGTAGCGCGTGAAGGGGAAGGTCTCCAGCTTGATGGCCGCCGTCTGCCCCGCGTTCACGAAGCCGATGTCCTTGTTGTCGATGACCACCTCGGCGGTGACGTGGGCGTCCTTGGGCACGATGACCATCAGCACCTGGGCCGGCGTGACCACGCCACCGTTGGTGTGCACCGCCACTTGCTGCACCGTGCCGGACACCGGCGCGGTGAGCTGCGTCAAGCGGGTTCGCTGCTCGGCCTTGCTGCGTTCCTGGGTGAGCTGCTCGCGCTTGGAGCTGGCTTGCGCCTGGCGGTCGCTCAGGCTGCGCTGCGTCTCGGCGACGTAAGAGCGGCGTGTGTTCTCGCTCTCCGACAATGCCGCCAGCGCCTCGGTCATGCGGGCCTTCTGGGTGGCCAGATCGCGCTCCTGCTCGATGCGTTCACGCATGCGGTCCTGCCCGGCATGCGCCCCCATGAACCCCTGGTCCGACAGGGCCCTGAAGTCGGCCTCGCGCTGTCTCACGATCGGCAGCGTCGCCTCCAGCTTGGCAATGGTCTCGCGCACGGTGGCGAACTCGGCCTGGCGCCGGACGTGCTCGGCGTCCAGCTTGGCGAGCTTGGCGGTGATGTCCTGCCACTCGGCCTGGAGCTGGGCGAAATCGCGGATTGCCGTGCCCTGCGCCGGCTTCGACGGGCTCAGCCCGAACGGGGGGGAAGGGGTCGGGGTGGGAGACAGCACCGGCGGCCGATCCGTGCGCAGTGCGGCCAGCAAGGCGGTCGTCCTGCGCTCCTCCGACACCATGGCGTTCAGCTGCTCCTGCACGCTGGCGCCATCGGCACTGGCGTTGGTGGCATCCAGCTCGACCAAAACCTGGCCGGCCTGCACGCTGTCACCATCTTTGACCAGCACCCGCTTGATCACGCTGGTTTCCAGCGGCTGCAAGGTCTTGGTGTTGTCGCTGACCACAATGCGCCCTTGCGCCACCGCCACGATGTCGATCTGGCCGACGATGGACCACACGAGTGCGATCACGAAGAGTGCGCAGACGGCCCAGGCCGCTCTTCTGGGCGCGGGGTGGGCAGGAGTCTCTTGCAGGCTCAGCGCGGCGGGCAAGAAAGCCGTCTCGTCGGCCATGCGCTTCGGGCCAGCCAGTTCGTGCCGCGCGGCCCAGGCGGCGCGGAAGATGGCCTTGTAGCGCGCCAGCAGTTCGATGACGGGGTGGCGGGAGATGGTGCTGATTGAACTCATGGGAAGGCGCGGCTGTTTGGTGGCACTTTTGATACCATTTGGCTATGCTGATCGTCTTGGACACCAATGTGTTTGTCGGCGCCTGCCTGGGTCGCGGCCCCTCCTGCGTGGTGGTCGAGGGGTGTTTGACTGGGCGGTTCCAACCTTTGATGGCAGCGGCCTTGCTGGCTGAATACGAAGACGTGTTGTCGCGCCATGCCTTGTTTGCCAAGAGCCGCCTCAATGCCGCCGAGCGCGATGAGCTGCTGGACATCTTTCTGGCAACCTGCCGCTGGACGCGCATCTACTACGGTTGGCGCCCCAACTTGCGAGACGAAGGCGACAACCATTTGGTCGAGCTGGCGCTCGCCGGGGGCGCAGGCCATATCGTCACGCACAACCTGCGCGACCTGCGATCCGCCGAATTGAAGTTCCCGGGGCTGGCGGCATTGACGCCGGCTCAGTTGCTCAAACTCGAGGTGACACCATGAGTGCATTGACCATTCGCCTGCCCGATGACAAATACGAACGCCTGAAGGCATTGTCCAAACGCCGCGGTACCAGCGTGAACCGGCTGATCGACGAAATGGCCACGCAGCTGCTGGCTGAATTCGATGCCGAGGCACGTTTTGCGCTACGCGCCGAACGCGGGCGAGGCAAAACCCAGCGTGGTGTTGAACTGCTGCGCAAGGCACAGGGCAAGTAGGCCGGGCGCTCATGCGGGCACCCCCGCCTGCATGGCCCACAGGTGCGCGTACAGGCCCCCGGGTTGCCTGAGCAGCTCGTCGTGGCTGCCCTGCTCGACGATGCGGCCTTTGTCCATCGCGATGATGCGGTTGGCCTGACGCACGCTGCTCAGGCGGTGGGCGATGATGATCACGGTGCGGCCCTTGCAGATGCTGGCCATGTTGCGTTGCACGATGGCCTCGCTCTCGTAGTCGAGCGCGCTGGTGGCTTCGTCGAAGATCAGCACACGTGGGTTGGTGAACAAGGCTCTTGCGATGGCAATGCGCTGGCGCTGCCCGCCGGACAGGCTGCTGCCCTGCTCGCCGACCACGGTGTCGTAGCCCTCGGGCAGCTCGCTGATGAACTCGTGGGCTCCCGCCAGCTGGGCGGCGTGCATCACGGCTTCGATGGGTGCGGCCGGGTCGGTGATGGCGATGTTCTCGCGCACGCTGCGGTTGAAGAGCAGGTTCTCTTGCAGCACCACACCGATCTGCCTTCTTAGCTGAGCGGCGTCGATGAGGCTGATGTCGATGCCGTCGACCATCACCCGGCCTTGCTCGGGGGTGTACAGGCGCTGCACGAGCTTGGTCAGGGTGCTCTTGCCGGAGCCGCTGCGGCCGACGATGCCGATCACCTCGCCGGCTTTGACGTCCAGGCTCAAGGCGTGCAACACCGGCGGGGCTTCGGGGCGGTAGCGGAAGCTGACCTGGTCGAACTGGATCTTGCCCTTGAGCGGGGGCAGTTGGGCGGCGGCCGTCGGAGGCACCTCGGTGCGGGTGTTGAGGATGTCGCCCAGGCGGGCCATGGAGATGCCGGTCTGCTGGAAGTCGGTCCACAGCTGGGCCATGCGCATGATGGGCTGGGCGACGCGCTGGGCGAACATGTTGAAGGCGACGAACTGGCCGACGGTGAGCTGTTGGTCCATCACCAGGTGGGCGCCGTACCAGAGGGTGGCGGCGTTGATGAGCTTGCCGATGAGGTTGATGCCTTCGTGGCCATAGCTGGCCAGCGTGCTGGTCTTGAAGCTGGCCGAGACGTAGGCCGCGAGCTGGTCGTCCCAGCGTTTGGCGATGGCCGGTTCCAAGGCACTCGCCTTCACCGTCTGGATGCCGGTGACGGTCTCCACCAGCAGGGACTGGTTCTCGGCGCCGCGGGCGAACTTCTCGTTCAGGCGGGCGCGCAGGATGGGAACCAGCGTCAAGCTCAGGCCGACGTAGAGCGGCAGGCTCACCAGCACGATGAGGGTGAGCGGCACGCTGTAGATGAACATCACCGCGATGAAGACCACCGAGAACACGACGTCGAGCACCAGCGTCAGCGCGTTGCCGGTGAGGAAGCTGCGGATGTTCTCGAGTTCGCGCACACGGGCCACGGAATCGCCGACGCGGCGGGCCTGGAAGTAGGCCAAGGGCAGCTGCAGCAGGTGGCGGAACAGGCGGGCGCCGAGTTCGACGTCGATGCGGCTGGTGGTGTGGCTGAAGACGTAGGTGCGCAGCGTGGTGAGCACGCTCTCGAAGAGCACGATGACCACCAGGCCGATGACGAGCACGTCGAGGGTGGAGGCACCCTTGTGCACCAGCACCTTGTCCATCACCACCTGGAAGAACAGCGGGCTGACCAGGGCGAAGAGCTGCAGGAAGAGGGAGACCAGCAGCACTTCGCCGAGCAGGCGGCGGTACTTGACGATGCTGGGGATGAACCAGCTGAAGTCGAATTTGGCCAAGGCACCGGCCAGCGCGGCGCGGCTGGTGACGAGGATGAGTTGGCCGCTCCAGTGGGTGGCGAACACGCTCAGCGGCTCGATGACCGGGCGGCCGCCAGGGTCTTGGAAGAGCACGCGCTGGCCATCGCATTGGGCGAGCACGACCGCTCTTGTGGCATCTGGGCCGTCGTTCATCAGGGCCAGTGCGGGAAGCGGCGCGAGGTTGAGGCGATCGATGGGGCTGCGGCTCAGCTTGGCCTTCAGGCCCAGGTGTTTGGCGGCCAGCAGCAGGTCGTCGATCGTCGGCACATGGCTGGGGGTCCAGCCGAGCTGGTGTGCCAGGTGCGCCGGCTCGGCGGCAATGTGGTGCAGCCGGGCGATCAGGCACAGGGACTGCAAGGCGCTTGAAGCAGGTGGTGGACTCAGCTCCGTTACAGGCAAAAGTTCTTGGGGCGCCGCTGCCCCGCCAGGGCCCGCTTCGGCCCCGGTAGTCATTTGATTGGACACTTCAGATTCCCCCCACCCTCGTACTTGTTGAGGCTGATTGTGTGGGCCAGTGGACCCAATTTGCCTTCCCCCAGAAGAGGGCTTTCAGGGGGTACGCTGCGGGGGCGAATGCTCAGGCACCGGGCACGGCAAAACACCCGAAGCAGGCGCCGAACTCGGCGCTGCTGCGGGCGAAAGTACTTGGGCACGGCGCCCCGCTGGGGCGGGGTTCCAGTGCTTCTTGACTACCTGCTTCCTCACTCCCTGTTCATTTTTCTATCCGCTCGCACGCCCTGCATTGCTCGGGTAGCTGCGTGTAAACAGCCTACGCAAATCGGGCGAACCAGGTAATGGCAAGTTCTTGCTACTTGCCTTTCGAGCAGAGTTGTGTTCGCCTGAGCGGCTGTCTCGAGTCCGATTCCGCTGCCCCTACCTGACAAGGTTTACACCTGACATCTTTGACAGGTGGTAGGTCTTACAGCTGTGCAGAAGCCGCATTTCGCGAATCATTGGCACACCATCAAACGGATCTCACCATGCTGCGTTCACAATCCCTTTCCCCCCAAACCACCCCCGCATGGATCGTCTGTGCGTGGCCCCCCGTCACCTGCAAGGCTGTCCAGGCGCCCGAGTTGCACTTCGTGCATCTGGGCACCCGGGTACTCAACACCGGCGATTCCGACACGCCCACCACCGGCCAGACCCTATGGGGCGGCCCCTCGGGCGACGGTGCTGCCGGCGTCGCGTGGGACTGGGTGCAGATCCAGGAAGGCGTGGTCGCCATGGCCGACCCGTTCGCCCTGGTCACCAACCTGCAGCTGGTCGGCGCGCAGGGTCAGGTGCTCACCGGCTTCGAAGTGGCGCTGCGCCTGAACGAGCTGGTGCACGCGCTGCCCTGGCAGAGCGAAGTGCAGCGCGCCCTGGCCCGCGTCGAGCACTGACCCGGCTCAGGCTGCGCTGCGGCGCAGCATCTCGGTGTGGGGGATGCCGTCTTCCATGTAATCGTCACCAACGGCCACGAAGCCCACCTCGTTGTAGAAGCGTTGCAGGCGCGACTGCGCAGAAATGCGAATGCCCTGGCCCGCAAACACCTCGTCCGACAAAGCCAGCACGCGCCTGACCAGTTCACGCCCGAGACCCGTGCCGCGCGCCGGCGCAGTGGTGATGACCCGGCCCATCGACGGCTCGGCGTACTTCACGCCAGGGTCCACGAGGCGCGCATAGGCCAGCGGCTCGGCATGCGCAGGTGACCACGCCGCGAGGTGGTACGACTGTTCGTCGGCCTCGTCGGCATCGAGGTACACGCAATCCTGTTCGACGGAAAACACCTGCTGGCGTGCGCGGTAGATGCGCGCCAGTTGCAGTGCCGTGAGTTCGGGCAGGCGAGCGCACTGCCAGGTGACGGACGAGGCGAGGGAGGCAAGGGGCTGGTTCATCCCGACATCATGCGCAAACCTGCGCTCAACTCAAAACGTCGGCAAAACGTCGGGATCGCGGGCCTGTTTCAGCGCACCGCCGCACCGCGCAGCCGCCGCGCCACGAAGGCCACGCCCGCCGCAGTGAGCAGCACACACACCGCGAGCGGCAACACCACCTGCTCGGGGCCGAAGCCCTCGCCTTTCAGCACGCGCATCATCAGCGTGTACTGCGCGAGCGCCGGCACCCACAGGTGCCATGGCGCCTCGCCGCTCTGGTTGAAAGTGGTCACCAGCGGCAACAGCGACACGCCCAGCACCACCACCGTGCTGCTGGCCTGTGCTTCCTTGAAGGTCTTGCAGCGGATGGCCACCGCCATCAGCACGGCCGACAACGCGGCCGCAAACGGCAGCAGCACCGCGAGGAACATCAAGGCCTCATGCAGGCCGAACTGGAACATCGCCTGCAGCGTGTCGCTGCGCAGCAGCCACTGCGCCGGCAGGAAGCTCATGCAGCTCAGCACAGCGATCAACATCGCCAGCGACGCCACCGCACCCCACTTGCCGAGCACCAGCGACGAGCGTGCGGCCGGCGTCATGAGCAGCGGCTCGAGCGACGACCGCTCGCGCTCGCCGGCCGTCGTGTCGAGCGCCGCATTGAGCGCACCGTAGAGCACCGCCATGATCACGAAGAACGGCAGCATGCCGGTGAGCTGCGCCGCTCGCGTCTGCGTGCTCGCGAGGTCGCGCTCCTCCACCTGCAGCGGCTGCAGCAGTTCGGGCGAGACGCCGCGCATCAGCAGGCTCACCTGCCCGCGTTCGCGGCCGTAGGCGTTGAGCAGCTGCACCGCGCGGTTGGCGCTCGACTGCGACTGCCGGTTGCCGCTGTCGGAAACCACCTCGACCACCGGCTGCTCGCCAGCCAGCAGCAAGGCCTCGAAGCGCTCGGGCACCACCAGCACCGCATCGCTAAGCTTGGACCGGCGCAGGCGCGTTTCATAGTCGGCCGGCGCCGGCTTGACGGTGTAGCTCTGCCGTTCTAGAAAGTTCTTCAAGCCAGGCGCATGCTCGATGCCGGCCACCACCACCTCGCGACGCTCGGCCTGCGCCTCGAACGAAGCCAGCAGGCTCGACAACGCGATCAGCACCATCGGCCCGAGCAGCACCGCCGAGAGCAGCACCACCATCAGCGTGCGGCGGTCACGCAATGCGTCGAGCAGCTCCTTGCGGAAGACTGCGAAGGCGACGCCGACGGCGCTCATGCCACCACCTCCGGAAAAGCGAGCATCACGAAGGCCTGCTCGAAGTCCGATTGCCCGGTCTGCTGCAGCAGTTCGCCCACGGTGCCGGCCGCGACCGTGCGGCCGTGCGACACCACCACCACGCTGTCGCACAAGCGCTCCACCTCTTGCATGATGTGAGTAGAAAAGACGATGCATTTGGCACCGCCTTCGGGCGTGCGCAGAAAGCGCAGCGTCTCGCGCAAAGCGCGCGTGGCCACCACGTCGAGGCCATTGGTCGGCTCGTCGAGCACGATGTTGGCGGGATCATGCACCAGCGCGCGTGCGAGCGCCGTCTTCATGCGTTCGCCCTGGCTGAAGCCGTCGGTGCGGCGGTCGAGCAAGGCCGCCATGTCGAGCATGCGCGCCAGGCTCTCGGTGCGCGCGTGCGCAGCGTCGCGTGTCATGCCCTGCAAGGCGCCGTAGTAGACGATGTTTTCGCGCGCCGTCAGCCGCGGGTACAGGCCGCGCGAATCGCTCAACACGCCCATGCGGGCCTGCGCTTCACGCGGGCGGCGCACGACGTCGATGCCGTCCACCACCACCTGCCCTGCGTCGGGCGTGATCAGGCCGGCCAGCATGCGCAGCGTGGTCGTCTTGCCGGCCCCGTTGGGCCCGAGCAGCCCGGTAATGCAGCCATCGGGCGCGTTGAAACTCACCTGCTGCACCGCCTGCACCGGCTTCGCGTCACGGCGCAAACGCCAGCCAGTGCGTGGTGCGGCGAACTGCTTGGCCACGCTGTCGATCACGATCATGGCGCGCTTCCCGCCGCGACCGGCCGGAACACCGGCGGCCGCGGAATCGATTGCACGCAACGCGCGTCCACCGCCAGCGCCGCCGCATCGTCGATGGCATCGATGAAGCGCTGCATCACCTCCGGCATGCAACCCAGGCTCATCACGCCGTGGCCCGCCTGCGGCACCACCACGTGGCGCGCCAGCGGCCCCAGCGCCTGTGCCACGCGCGCGCCATGGCGCGGTGGTGTGGCGGGGTCAATGCCACCGCTCAGCAGCAGCACCGGTGCCGGGCTCTTCGGCAGCGTGTAGAACGCCGGCGGCACCTCACCGCGCGGCCAGTCGGCACAGACGCGCTGGTACAGGCGCGCGCTTTCGGAGCCGAAGTCGGCGCCGGGCGCATCGGTGCTCTGCGCGAGGCGCGGCACGTCTTCGGCGCACACCACCGAGAAGTGCATGCCCATCGCCGGCGCCGTGTTCTTGCGGCCAGACAGGCCGCTGCCCAGCGTCAGCAAGCCCTGCGCGCGGCCGCTCGCCGCCTGATGGATCGCCTCGGGCAGCGCCTGCGCCAGGAGCGGCGAATACAGCGGGCCGCGCACGGCCGCCACCACCATGTCGCGCGTCAGCACAAAGCTTTCTGTCTCGCCACTGAGCGGGTGCTGCACGGTCACGTTCTGCGGCAGGCGCTTCAGCCAGGCCAACCATTCGCTGCGCAGCTGGGGATAGGCACGAGCGCAATCGGCATCGCGCTCACAGGCGAGCAGCATCGCGTCGAAGGCCGCCTGCCCATCGGTCGAGAAACTCGCCGGCAGCACCATGTCGGGCGGTGCCACGCCGTCGAGCACCATGCGCCGTACCGCCTGCGGAAACTGCCGCAGGTAATCCAACTCAGCGCGAGTGCCGTATGAGCCGCCGACGAGGTTGATGCGCTCCGCGCCGAGCTGCTGGCGCACGGCATCGAGGTCTTGCGTCGCGAGCGGCGTAGTGAAGAAACGCAGGTCGCCATAGGGCAGCTTCTGCAGCTGCTCGCGGCATTCGCGCAGCAGCGCGAGTTGGCGCTCGGGGTCGGACTGGTCGGCCAGATGCTGGCGCCGCGTGTCGTCGCACACCAGCGGCGCCGAGCGACCCGTGCCGCGCTGGTCGACGAACACGATGTCGCGCCGGTTGTTCAGGCGCGAGAAGAGCGGCATCACATTGGCCGCCAGCGCCGTGGCGCTCTGGCCCGGGCCGCCGGCAATCAGGAACACCGGGTCGGGCAGCTTGCGGCGAGCGAGCGCGGGCACGACAACGTAGTGCACAGCGATCTTCACGCCACCGGGCCGCGCTGGGTCCAGCGCACGCTGCACCTCGCCACACAGCACTTCATGGCGGATGCCGGGGACGCGGCAAGGCTCTGCCGGTTCCGCCGCCGATGCCTGCACACCGAGCAGCATGCCGGCCGCACCAGCCAGCACCGCACACCACCGTCGCCACGCCATGGGTTTCACTGCCCCAGCAAGCGCTTCAGTTCGCCACTCTCGATCAGCTTGCGCAGGTCGCTCTCGCCGCCGATCAGCTGGCCCTTGACGAAGATCATCGGAAAGGTCGGCCAGCCGGTCCACATCTTCAGCGCATTGCGGCGGCGCCATTGGCTCAGGTAGCTGCCGAACTCCAGGTAGTGAAAGGGCACGCCCGCAGCGGCGAGCGCCTTGCGTGCGGCGCGGCCCGGCGCGTTGAACGCCATGCCCACCACCAGCACCGGGTTCGAGGCCGCTGCCGCCTGCACGTTGTGCACGATGTCGGCATTCAGGTTGGCCACCTTGTCGCGGATGGCCGGGTGCAGGGAAGACTCGTCGAGGACTTGGCGTGGCATGCGCGCTCCAGGCAACAAAGGCCGGAGCTTAGCCCTTCAACTCATCCCAACGGTCATGCCGCTCGCGCCGCTCCTGCCGGTAGTTGGTGACCTCCAGCCGCACGCCATCGGGGTCGGTGAAGAAGGTGGCCCAGTAGTCGGGCGCATAGCCGGGGTGCAGGTGCGCCTCGCTCGCGTCGACACCGGCGGTGCGCAGGGCCTGCGCCACCGCCACCACGTCATCGACCGAATCGACGCGCAAACACAGGTGGTGCAGGCCGGGCGAATACGGGTCGTGCGCACGCAGCGCATGCGCCGGCCGCAGCACGTAGCCGAAGTGCCGGTTGTAGTACTGCACGTGCGGGTCGCCGTTGATCTCGAACTGGTTGGTGCGAAACCCGAGCACCGCCATCACCTTGTCGTAGAAGGCCTGCGAGCGCGCCATGTCCGACACGGTGATGTAGATGTGGTCGATCCCCGTCACTTCGGTCATGGCGCCTCTCTTTTTCCATCCAGGTTGCTCAGGCGGCCAGCACGCCGCGCTGGAAGTCTGCCATGGCCTGGTGGATCTCTTGCGCCGTGTTCATCACGAACGGGCCGTACTGCGCGATCGGCTCGTTCAGCGGCTGCCCTGCGATCAGCAGCACCTTGGCCGCGCCGTCCAGCGCGCGGATGCGCACGCCGTCGGCCGCCGCGTCGTTGGTGAGGATGGCCATGCGCTCGCTGTCCACACGCGTGCCTTCGACATCCACCGCACCGCCGAACACGTAGATGAACGCGTTGTGGCTCGCCGGCACCGCTTGCTCGAACACCGCACCTTCCGGCAACGCAATGTCGAGGTACAGCGGCTCTGTGGTCGGCCGCGTCACCGCGCCCGCCACGCCATGGCTGCTGCCCGCGATCACGCGCACCGACACGCCGTCTTCCAGCGTGAACACCGGCACGTCGGCCGGCGGCACGTCGCGGTAGGCGGGCGCCGTGAGCTTGTCTTTCGCGGCCAGGTTGACCCACAGCTGAAAGCCGGCCATGCGGCCTTCTTCCTGCTCGGGCATTTCGGAATGGATGATGCCGCGGCCGGCGGTCATCCACTGCACGCTGCCGGGCTCCAGCAGGCCGACGTTGCCCACGCTGTCCTGGTGGCGCATGCGCCCGGCCAGCATGTAGGTCACGGTCTCGAAGCCGCGGTGCGGGTGGCTGGGGAAGCCGCCGATGTAGTCGCTCGCCGCGTCGCTGCCGAAGGCATCGAGCATCAGGAACGGGTCGAGCCGTTTCTGCAGCGGCTGCGTCAGCACGCGCGTGAGCTTCACGCCATCGCCGTCGGAAGTGGGCTGGCCGCGCACCTGCCGCTCGACGCGGCGCGACGTGACCAGGGCTGTGGTGGGAGTGGTGCTTGTGTTCATGGCATTCACTCTAAGCCGCACGGTCGTGCCGCAGGCACTGAGTTTTTGCATGGCGTGCTCAAACCGCTTGCACGCGCCGCGTCGGCACAAAAGAAGCGAACGCGGTGTAATGAGCGCCCCCATTCCAACGACCAAGGCTCACCATGAAGCTCTACTACAGCCCCGGCGCGTGCTCGCTGTCGCCCCACATCGTTCTCTCCGAAGCCGGCCTGCCCTTCGAGCCGGTGATCACCAGCACCAAGACGCACAAGCTGCAGGACGGGACCGACTACTACGGCATCAACCCCAAGGGCTATGTGCCCCTGCTGGAGCTCGACAACGGCGAGCGCCTGAGCGAAGGGCCGGCGATCGTGCAGTACATCGCCGACCTCGTGCCGGCCAGCAAGCTGGCGCCGGCCGCCGGCACCATGGCGCGCTACCGCCTGCAGGAATGGCTCAACTTCATCACCTCCGAGATCCACAAGGCCTTCACGCCGCTCTTCACACCCGGCACGCCCGAAGAAACCAAGACCACCTACAAGGCCCGCCTCGCCAGCCGCTTCAGCTACGTGAACGACCAGCTCGCCGGCAAGCAGTACCTGATGGGCGACGACTTCACCGTGGCCGACGCCTACCTCTTCACCGTGACCAACTGGTCAGGCCACGTGGGCGTGGACTTCAGCGCGCTGCCCAACCTGGTGGCCTACATGGCGCGCGTGGCCGCACGGCCGGCGGTGCAGGCCGCGATGAAGGCCGAAGGCCTGCTGAAATGAGTCGACGCGCAACTTCGCCGGCGGCACGCTGATGGGCTGGGCCATCCTCGCGCCCCTGCTGGTCGCGGCCTCCGCCACCAGCGCACCGCAGACCGGGGACTACGACGCCCGGCTCTGCGTCAGCGTGTCGGCCAAGCCGGCAAGCTGCGGCCCGGCGCAAGCGCAGATGATGGCCGACGGCGAGCTGCGCATCCGTGTCGACGACATCGTCTACCACCTCGCGTTCGGCGAGAGCCAGCTCGAGGGGGTGATGCTGCACGGCAGCATGCAGGTCGCCGAGTTCGCATCGCCCTACCGCTGGATGGGCAACCTGCTCCAGTTCTCCGACGCGCCGCGTGGGCTGCGCTACGAGGTCCAGCTCAACCCCAAGGACGACGCGGCTCCTCGCTGAGGCGCATTCGGGGCCGATTGCGCGGCACGCCTGCGCACCGCGGCGGCCTTTTCCTACAGGCTGCCGGCCCCGTCGCCGGTAGAAACGCAGGGTTGCCCACGCGGCCCTGCCCATGCCCTCGAATCCCCATTTCTCGTTCAAGGTGCTGACGGTGAACACCCACAAGGGCTTCACCTTCTTCAACCGCAAGTTCATCCTGCATGAGCTGCGCGATGCGGTGCGCAGCGTGGGCGCCGACGTCGTCTTCCTTCAAGAGGTGCAGGGCTCGCACGAGAAGCACCCGAGCCGCTACGTCAACTGGCCCGAGGCACCGCATTACGAGTTCCTGGCCGACAGCATCTGGCCCGAGTTCGCCTACGGCCGCAACGCCGTCTACCCGAGCGGGCACCATGGGAATGCGGTGCTGTCCAAGTTCCCGATTCAGCACTACGAGAACCACGACGTCTCGATCAAGGGCCCCGAGCGCCGCGGCCTGTTGCATTGCGTGCTGCGCGTGCCCGGCCCAGAGGTTGAGGTGCATGCCATCTGCGTGCACCTGGGCTTGGCCGAGGCGCACCGCAAGAAGCAGCTCGAGCTGCTGTGCCACCTCGTCGACCACAAGGTGCCGCCGGATGCGCCCTTGCTGATCGCCGGCGACTTCAACGACTGGCGGCGCCGCGCGCACCGCGTGCTCGAGCGCTGCGCCGGCCTGCGCGAGGTGTTCGTGCACGCGCATGGCGTGGCCGCCAAGACCTTCCCCGCCCGCTTCCCGATGCTCGCGCTCGACCGCATCTACGTGCGCAGCGCCAAGGTGCACGCGCCCATGGTGCTGCCGCGCCGGCCGTGGTCGCACCTGTCGGACCACGCGCCCCTGGCCGCGGAGATCAGCGTATGAGCACGACGACCCGCTGGACGCCGGGCAACCACTTCAGGCTGCTCGAAAACGGCGAGGAATTCTTCCCCGCCGTGTTCGACGCCATCGCCCACGCCGAGCGCGAGGTGCTGCTTGAAACCTTCATCCTGTTCGAAGACAAGGTCGGCAAGACCCTGCACGACGTACTGCTCGCCGCGGCGAAACGCGGTGTGCGGATCGACATGCTGGTCGACGGCTTCGGCTCGCCCGACCTGTCGCCCGACTTCGTCAACGCGCTCACGCGAGCGGGTGTGCGGCTGCGCGTGTTCGACCCGCGGCCGCCGTGGCTGGGCGTGCGCACCAACGTGTTCCGGCGCATGCACCGCAAGATCGTCGTCGTCGATGCGCGGCTCGCGTTCGTCGGCGGCATCAACTACTCGGCCGACCACCTCGCAGACTTCGGCCCCGCCGCCAAGCAGGACTACGCGGTCGAAGTGCGCGGCCCGCTGGTCACCGGCATCCACCGCTTCGCGCGCGCCGCCATCGACGCGCCGGCCGGCCCGCGCCGCTGGTTCCAGCGAGACGAGCGCAGCGAACCCATCGATGACCTGCCGGCTGCAGGCGAGGCGCAGGCGATCTTCGTCACGCGCGACAACAACGCCCACCGCGACGACATCGAGCACCACTACCGCGTCGCCATTCGCGCGGCGCGCAAGCGGGTGCTGATCGCCAATGCGTACTTCTTCCCCGGCTACCGGCTGCTGCGCGAGCTGCGCCGCGCGGCACGGCGCGGTGTCGACGTGCGGCTGATCCTGCAGGGCGAGCCCGACATGGCGATCGTCAAGACCGCCGCCAACCTGCTCTACGACCACCTGCAGGCCGCCGGCGTGAATATCTACGAATATTGCAGGCGCCCGCTGCACGCCAAGGTGGCGCTGGCGGACGACGAATGGGCCACCGTCGGCTCGAGCAACCTCGACCCGCTGAGCCTCTCGCTCAACCTCGAAGCCAACGTGATCATCCGCGACCGCGGCTTCAACCAGCAGCTGTTCGAGCAGCTCGACGGCCTGATCGAACGCAGCTGCAAAGAAGTGCCCCGCTCGCCGACGGCCGGGCACAGCCCGTGGCTGGCGGTCCGCAGCTTCTTCGTCTTCCACTTCCTGCGGCGCTTTCCGGCCTGGGCCGGCTGGCTGCCCGCCCATGCACCCCGGGTCGTGACGCGCGGCAGCGAAGAAACCGACCTGCGCACACAGGGCGACCCGGCCGGCAACGAACAGGCCTTCGACCATGGCCACTGACATCGTCACCACCGCACCGCCACCCGCGCGCCCGCACGGCCCGGCCTTCACCCGCAGCAGCTGGTGGCCGCCGGCCAAGCGCGCGGCGACGCTGGTCTTCTTCGGGTTGGTGGTGTGGCTGCTGGTCGCGCAGGCACGCTCGGTCGATTGGGCCGAAGTGATGGTGTCGATCCGCGCCTACCCGCCGCAGGTGCTGCTCGCCGCGGCCGGCTTCGCGATGGCGAGCTACGCGATGTACTGCAGCTTCGAGCTGCTGAGCCGGCACTACACCGGGCACACGCTGGGCACGCTCAAGGTGCTGGCCGCCACCTTCATCAGCTACGCCTTCAACCTCAACCTGGGCGCCATCGTCGGCGGACTGGGCTTCCGCTTTCGCCTCTATTCGCAGATGGGCCTGCCGCCGGACGTGATCTCGCGCGTCTTCGGTTTCACCATGCTCACCAACTGGCTCGGCTACATGGCGCTGGCCGGCGTGGTGTGCCTGGTGCAGCCGCTGGCCTTGCCGCCGGAGTGGGAGATGGGCGCCACCGCGCTGAGCGCGCTCGGTGCGTTGATGCTGCTGCTGTGCGCCGCCTACGTGGCGCTGTGCGGCCTGTCGAAGCAGCGCAGCTGGACGGTGCGCGGCCACGAGCTGCTGCTGCCGTCGTTCCGGCTCGCGCTGTTGCAGCTGGTGGCGTCGTGCATCACCTGGATGCTGATCGCCGCGGTGATCCACGTGCTGCTGCAGCACCGGGCCGACTACCCGACCGTGCTGGCCGTGCTGCTGGTGTCGGCGGTGGCAGGCGTCATCACCCACGTGCCGGCCGGGCTGGGCGTGACCGAGGCGGTGTTTGTCACGCTGCTGTCACCACAACAGATTGCGCAGACCGAACTGCTGGCCGCGCTGCTGGTGTTTCGCGCAGTGCACTACCTGATGCCGCTGGCCCAGGCCACGCTGCTCTACGCGCTGTTCGAAGCGCGCCTGAAGATCAAAGGCCCTATCCCGCCGGACGAGCCGCTGGCTTGAGCAGGCCTTCGCAGGTGCCGCGCTGGCCATCGGCCTCGGGCAGCGAGCGGCACACGCCGTCGAGCTGGCCTTGCAGGCGCTTCACCGCGTCACGGTGTTCGGGCGCCTTCTGCCAGGCCACCAGCTTGTCGCCCACGCGCTTCAGTGCGCGGGCGCTGCGCTCGTAGAACGCGTTGGGCTGCGCCGCCGCTTCGGTGAACACCTGCTGCGCGGCCTTCTCGATGCGCGGCTCGTCTTGCGGCGCCAGCTCGACCAGCGCGTTCACATACGTCGCGCCCCACTGCAGCCGCGTGGCCGGGCCTTCGCTGCGGTTGAAGGCTTCTTCGTACCAGCGCAGCGCCTCGGCCTTGTCGCCGCGCTTCTTCGCGTTGCCGGCCAGGCCCAGCATCAGGTAGTAGGGCGAGTGGCTCTTGGTCAGGTTGGCCTTCAGCAAGGCGTCGGATTCGTCGGGCACGCCGGCTTCTTCCAGCAGGTCGGCCGCGGTGGTGATGACCGACTGGCGCTCGTAGCCGTCGGTCGTCTCGCGGTCGGCGCGGGCCACGTGCTCGCGCACGTCGGCCAGCAATGCCTGCGGCACGGTGGGCTTGGCGTCTTTGGGTGCGTCGATGTGGGCGAGCTGCGCGCGGGCATACAGGGCAGTCAGCCGGTCGGCGCGCGACAGCGTCGCGTCGTTCGACAGGCCGGCGAGGCTCGCGTCAAAGGCTTCCAGCAGCTGCTGGCGCTGCGGCGTCTTGGGCGAGCTGAGCGCGCGCGTCAGCTCGACCGCGTTGTAGCTCAGCACGTCCATGTGCACGCGCGAGGGCTCGGCGTCGCGCAGCACGGCCAGCAGGCGGTCGCGCGCCGCGGCTTCGGGTTTGGCCTTGCCGCCACTTGCCGCCCAGGCCTTCAAGAACAGGCGCGTGTCGGCACCCGCGGTGTCGCCGGGGCAGGCGGCGGCGAGTTGCTTCAGCACGGCGGGCAGCTCCGCCTTCGGCACGATCTGCTGCTCGTCGGTGTCCCATGAATAGAAGGCCAGCATCTTCCAGTCGTTGGCGCTCAGGCCCTTGCCGCCCGCGCGGGCCTCGGCCAGCACGGCCTTCACCGGCCGCTGCGCATTCATGCCCAGCGTGAGCACCTGCGTGTACTGCTGCGCGTCGACCTCGCCGGGCAGCCGTGTCAGCTCGTCGCCGGCGGGGTTGAACAGCACCATCGTCGGGTAGCCCCGCACCTTGAAGCGGGTGCCGAGCTTTTGCGCGCCCGGGCTGTCGCCATCGATGTAGACCGGCACGAAGGCCCGCGAGCGCTCGATGAAATCCTGCCGGTTGAAGAGCGTGGCCTTCACCTGGTTGCAAGGCGGGCACCAGGCCGCACCCCAGTACACGAACACCGGCTTGTTGTCGGCCAAGGCCAGAGCGAAGGCGGCGTCCACGTCGGCGTCGCTCGCAGCGTGCTTCCAGGCGATGCCCTTGGCCGCCTCTGCGTGCGCCTCGCTGGCCGGCGCGGAAGGCGCTGCACTCACCGCCGCGGGCGCCGGGGTGTCCGGCTTGGAGCAGGCCGCCACGACCATCAGGGCGGCAATCAGGCTCAGCTGGAGGGGGTTGCGTGCGTTCATGGGCGAAGGTCCTGGCGAGAGGCTGAGCGTACCAAGCCGTGCAGCGTCCTACACGCGAACGCGGTGTTTGCCGAGGGGCCGCGAGAACCCGGCTACCTACCATCGCGCGAAGGCTTGTTCACACACGCCAACCCACTCTGCAGCCATGCCCGCCCGTGATGAAACTGCTGTCGCGCCTGCCCGCACCGGGCCGCAAGATGAAGCTCGCGCTGGGCGTGCTGGCCGCCTTCGCGCTGCTGCTGGCGCTGTTCGACTGGAACTGGTTCCGCCCCGCGCTTGAGCGCCACCTCACCCGCACCTCGCAACGCACGGTGCAGATCGCCGACCTGCACCTGGGGCTCGACGCCGCACTGCAGCCGACCGTGCGCCTGCGCGGCGTCCGCATCCAGAATGCCCCCTGGGCCGCCGACCCGCGCCCCTTCGCGGTGGCCGGCGAAGCCCGCTTCACCTTCGACTGGGCCAGCCTGTTCGACGACGTGCGCGTCGTCACGCACCTGACACTGGTGGACGCCGACATCGACCTCGAACGCCAGGCCGACGGCCTGCGCAACTGGCGGCTGACGCGGCCCGACGACCGCGGCCCGGCCCGCCTGCGCGTGCTCTCGCTGGAGGCGCACAACAGCCGCCTGCGCCTGATTCACCATGGCATCGGCCTGGCGCTGCAGACCGCCGCCACCGCGCTGCCCGAAGCCGATGGGCCGTTCACCCAGCGCATCGAGTTCAGCGGCACCCTGCATGGCACGCCTTTCAGCGGCGACACGCTGGCCGGCCCGGTGCTGAGCCTGCAGCGCACCGGCGACTTCTTTGCGCTGCGCGGCCAGGCACGATCGGGTGCGACGCGGCTGCAGCTCGATGGCCGCATCGCCGACCTCGTGCAACTCGGCGGCATCGATGCGCATGCGCAGCTGAGCGGGCCCAGCCTGAGCCAGCTCAAGCCCTTCTTCCCCACCGTGCCGTGGCCCGCATCCAAACCCTACCGGGCCGAGGCGCAGGTGACTCGGCAAGACACCTCGATGGCGGCCAAGGACTTGCGCCTCACCCTTGGCAGCAGCGATCTCGCCGGCGAGCTGAGCTACGACAAACCCGATGAACGCGCCTCGCTGCAGGCCACGCTGCGCAGCGACAAGCTCAACGTCGCCGAACTCGCGTCATTGATCGACACGGGCTCCAAACCTTCCTCCAAACCCTCCAAGCCCAGCCAGCGCGTGTTGCCGCAGAACGCTTTGCCCTTGCAGCGCCTGAACGACATCGACGCCCGGCTGAGCCTGAACCTGAAAACGGTGCAGCTGCCCGATCTGCCCGACCTGCACGAGCTGCGCGCCAGTGCCACGCTGAAGCAAGGCCTGCTACAGATTGCGCTGCTCGACACCGAGCTCGCTGCCGGCCGGGTGAGCGGGCAGTTCGCACTCGACAACCGGTCGGCCACGCCCAGCGTTCGCATCGACCTGCGTGCACGGGGCCTGCGCCTGGAAAAGCTCTGGCCGAACATTCCCGACAAGGCCGGCCTCGAAGGGCCGCTCAGCGGCCAGGCCAAGCTCAGTGCCCGCGGCGAGTCGGTGGCCGCCTGGGCGGGCAGCGCCAGCGGCCAGCTCAGCCTGACGATGGAAGGTGGCCTCCTGAGCAACCGCCTCGACGCCAAGCTCGGCCTGAATGCCGGCAAGCTGCTGCGCTCCTTCTTCAGCGAGCGGCAGGTGCCGCTGCGTTGCGGCGCCGTCGCGATCGACTTCGACAACGGCACCGGCACCACGCGCCAGTTCGTCATCGACACCGACCAGACGCACCTCGAAGGCCAGGGCAGCTTGCACCTGCGCGACGAAACCTGGGCCGTGCTGCTGACGCCCCAGCCCCGCAAGCCGGCGCCGCTGGCCTTGAACAGCTCGGTGCTGGCCAAGGGCAGCTTCCGCAGCTTCAGCTACTCGCTCGACGGCAGCAAGCGCGCCGGCACGGCGGCCAGCGGTGCCTGCATCTCGCCGCCCAACCAGCCCTGAGCTTCGTCGCCACGCCAGCCCTCGACCGGCGTGGCGCGCGCCAGCGCCATCCACAAGGGCAGCGACATCGTCATCGGCCGCTTGGGCGCCGGCCGCAGCACGTCGAGCTGCGTGCCCTGCGCTGCGGGCACGGTGCTCATCACGCCGAACTCGGGCGGAATCTCGTCGGGCTGCGCAATGCCATGCGCGATCACATACCAGCACTCGCTGCTGAGCTGCAGGTAGGCGGCCCGCTTGGCCTCGCGCCGCAGGTCGGACAGCAGGTCGCTGCGGTGCACCTTGACCTCGTGCACGATGGGTTCGAGGTAGGCCTCGACCGTGGTGTGCCGGATCGAGAACACGTCGGGCATGGCCATCGCCCACCCGCTCGAATCCCCGTCGCCCACCTTGGCTCGCAGGCTCAAGCCGCGCCAGGCGATGCGCCCGGCGCGGGTCATCTCCAGCGCCACGCGCTCGACCAGCGTTTCGTGCGCATCGCGCCGGGCGCGGTTGCGCTGCAGCGTCTCGGCCAGCAGGGCCACGCCGGCATCCGTCACACGCAGCGTCTCGTGGCCCGACGGGTGGCGCACGCGCTCCAGCAGGCCGGCGGCGAGCAGCTCCACCTCCACCAGGTCTTGGCAGGGCCAGCCGGCCGAGCGCCAGATCTCGCGCAGCCGGCGGCTGTGGGTGAGGGTTACGATTCCAGCCATCGGCAACGCCATGCAAAAGAAGAGAAGAATGAGTTTAGAGCGGCAGAGGCTCACCCCATGAGCCAGTCATTGATCGAACGCAGCCGCCGTGCCGTCTGGCACCCCTGCAGCCAGATGAAGCAGCACGAGACGCAGCCGCTGCTGCCCGTCGCGCGGGCCGAAGGCGTGTGGCTCTGCGACACCGAAGGCAAGCGCTACCTCGACGGCATCAGCTCCTGGTGGGTCAACCTGTTCGGCCACGGGCACCCGCACATCAAGAAAGCGCTGGTCGACCAGCTCGACACGCTGTCGCACGTGATGCTCGCCGGCTGCACCCATGCGCCGGTGGTCGAGCTCTCCGAGCGATTGAGCGCGCTCACCGGCCTCGGCCATGCGTTCTACGCGAGCGACGGCGCCTCGGCCACCGAGATCGCGCTGAAGATGAGCGCACATTACTGGCGCAACCAGGGGCGGCCGGAGAAGTCGCGCTTCATCGGGCTGCAGAACGGCTACCACGGCGAGACGGCCGGCGCGCTGTCGGTCACCGACATCCCGCTGTTCCGCGAAGCCTACGGCCCGCTGGTGCGCGTGAGCGCCACCGTGCCCAGCCCCGATGCGAGCGCCGCGGCCGAAGGCGTGTCGGCCATCGACCATGCGCGGCACTGCGCGCAGGCATTGCAGGCCTACCTCGAAGCCCACCACGCCGAAACGGCCGCCTTGATCGTCGAGCCGCTGGTGCAATGCGCTGCCGGCATCGCGGTGCACGATCCCGAGTACCTGCGCCTCGCGCGAGCGCTGTGCGAGCGCTACGAGGTGCACCTGGTGGCCGACGAAATCGCAGTCGGCTTCGGCCGCAGCGGCAGCCTGTTCGCGCACCAGCAGGCCGGCATCGTGCCCGACTTCATCTGCCTGTCCAAGGGCCTCACCGGCGGCACGATGGCGCTGTCGACCGTGCTCTGCACCGACGCGGTGTTCGACGCCTTCTATGACGACCGCACCGCGCGCGGCTTCCTGCATTCGCATTCGTACACCGGCAACCCGCTGGCCTGCCGCGCGGCGCTGGCCACACTCGAAATCTTCGATCAGGAAGATTGGATGGCGCGCAACCGCACGACCGCGGCACGCCTGAGTGCGCTGTGCGAGCCTCTGGCGACGCATGAGAAGGTGCTGCGCTCGCGCCAGCTCGGCATGCTGTGGGCCTTCGACATCGCCACCGATGATCCGAAGTTCGCAAGCCGTTACCACGCCGCCGCGTTGAAGCACGGCCTGCTGCTGCGGCCCATCGGCAACACGCTGTACTTCATGCCGCCGTATGTGATCGATGAGGCCGAATCGCAGTGGCTCGCGCAGGGTGCGCTATCTGCATTGAACGAGGTGCTGTCGTGACCCTCGGCTACTTCGTCACCGGTACCGACACCGAGGTCGGCAAAACGCTGGTGAGCTGCGCGCTCCTGCTGCACCTGCGCAAGCAGCATGCGCGCGTCGTCGGCATGAAGCCGGTCGCGGCAGGCACCACGCCGGAGGGCGACAACGAAGACGCGCAAGCACTGCGCGCCGCCGGCTCGATCCGCGTGCCACGCGAACTCGACAATCCGTATTGCCTGCCGCTGCCGATGTCACCGCACCTGGCCGCACGCGCCGCCGGCCAGCGCATCGACATCGATGTGATCGTCGACCGCTACCGCCAGCTCGCCAAGCAAGCCGACGCGGTCGTGGTTGAAGGCGCCGGCGGTTTCCACGTGCCGCTCAACGACACCGAGACCGGTGCCGATCTGGCGCAAGCACTCGGCCTGCCCGTGGTGCTGGTCGTCGGCCTGCGCCTGGGCTGCCTCAACCACGCGCTGCTGACACAAGAAGCCATCCTGTCGCGCGGCCTCACGCTGGCCGGCTGGGTGGCGAACCGCATCGACCCGCACATGCCGGCACAAGATGACAACATCGACACATTGCGCGGCCGCCTGCAGGCCCCTCTGTGGGCTGATATTCCGCACCTGCTGCATCCACGCGCAGAGCAAGTGCAGTGGAACTCCATTCGCCCTTCTTGATGTCAACGCTGCAACAAGCGCCTCCTAGACTCGCACCCCGACAGTTCGGCGCTCTGCGCCACACCAGCGAGTCCAGATATGAAGAATGCACTTTTGACGTAGGCCCTCCTGCTTCTATCGACCATGGCCTCGGCTCAAGGCTATGTCGGCATCGCAACAGGCCCCACCCAACAGAAAGTCGACTGCTCCGGCACCTTGAGCTGCGACACCCGCGACACTGGCCGCAAGCTGTACGGCGGCTACAAGTTCTCGCCCATCGGGGCCGTGGAGCTGAGCTACTTCGACTTCGGCCAGGTCAACGCCAGGTTTGGTAGCGAGTCCGCGGACTACACCGCAAGCTCGTTTTCGATCGGCGGTGCGGTGTTTCTGCCGCTCTTGCCCAGACTGACGGGCGTCGCACGCGTCGGTCTCTCGTCGAGCAAGGCCGATGTCTCGGGGTCTTGGAACAATTTCTCCACGTCGACCTCCGAAACCCACACCAACCCCTACGTCGGCCTCGAGCTGAACTTCGCCATCACCCCCACGCTGAGTCTCACCGGCAGCTACGACCGTGCCCGCATCAAGTTCAACAACACATCGGCCAGCACCACCTTGATCGCCATCGGCGTGAGCCAGGCCTTTTGAGCATGCGCACCAGGCGCTGATCCAAGCGCCGTGGTTGGGCATCGGCGCTAGCAAACGGCCCCCCCGACCCCGATACAGCCTCAGGGTTAAACCGTTGCGGCGGCTGCCGCAGAACATGGTTCCCGGCTGCTGAACTGCGGCGCTGTCATCGAAGGGCTTCCTGTTCCAAGCTGCCTGTGGCAAGCTGCATCAGCCCTGTTGATGCTCGTCGTCCTGTGGAGCCTGGAATGATGCGAATGACCTCCATGGTGATGACGCTGGCCTCCGGGGCCTTTCAGGCAGGCTGTGCCGGCGTGAGCCCGATCGACGACCCCGAACTGCAGCTGATCGACCGAGGCGCGATGAGCCCCGCCGACATCCACTTGAACATCGCGGGCCTCGGGCCATGCACCGACAACGCAGAACGTTCCCTGCAACTTGACTCGAAACAGCCGGTGCACGTGCTGGTGCACGGCTGCTTCGGTTCTTCCGGGCGATTCCGCGGCTTGGCGCAGGTGTTTGCGTACCACGGACAGCAGGCGATCTGCTTCACCTACAACGACCGCGACAGCCTGATGCGCAGTTCGGGGCAGTTGACCGCGGCGCTCGACCAGCTGGGGCGGGCGATGCAGAACCAGCAGATCACCGTCATCGGCCACAGCCAGGGCGCGTTGATTGCACGCAAGGCGCTGGTGGCCGAACGGCCGGACTCGTTGCGCAATGGCGATGCTCAGCTGCGGCTCGTCACGGTGTCGGGGCCTTTCTCCGGCATTGCTTCGGCCGAGGCCTGCGGCAATCCGCTCACGCGGGCGCTGAGCCTCGGCCTCATCGCGCCGCTGTGCAAGATCGCTACGGGTGACAAGTGGTCCGACATCACCTACAGCTCGGAGTTCATCCTTCAGCCGGGTACCTTGCTCAAGCAGGTGTCGGGCTATCTCAAGGTCGATACCGACGAGAGCGGAAGCTGCCGTCGTTTCGACAACGCAGGCGCATGCAAGGAGTCGGATACTGTGTTCAGCCTCGGCGAGCAGCGCAACGCCGCGATCGATCGCGACCCCGTCGCCAGGGTCGTGAATGTCAAGGCAGGCCATGTCGAGATCGTCGGCGACGAGCGAATCGCGCCGGTCAAGCTGATTGCCGTGCTGCAGCAGAACGGCATCCTGAATCGCACCGAACCACAGCGCAGCGCCGGTTTAGACGTGCTGTTGGCGAAGCTGTACGGTCAGAGCAGCTCGGGTGCTTCCACCGCGCTTGATCAATCAGGCAGCCCAGACGGCATGCGCATGGATTTGCAGCGGCCGGAGCGTCACGACAGCCCGTGATGCTCCGGCCTCTGCTGGTTCAACGCAGACGCCCGTTCGGTTCTTGGCTTGCCTGGTGCAGCGCTGCGCGGGTTGCGGGCACGCCATCCAGCACACTGAGCTGGCCTGGCTTGCTGACCCGCATCACGCTGGGAGCTGCAAGGTAGGCTTCGGACAGTCGGTCAAGCCCCTTGGATGGCAGGGAAATAGCGCGCAAGGCAATGCGAGAATTCGCGCCCTTGAATCCGTACCGTTGCGGCCCCACGCCGGCCACCCAGTACGATGGACAAGCTCCCCATCCATCCATCAACCGCCTGCAACGCCGCCGCCTCGCGCAAACAGGTGGCCGCTTCAACCGGAACCCCGGCACCATGAGCCAACACGCCGTCCGCATCGCCAGCACACAAGGCGCCGCCACACTGTCCAAGGGTCAGAAGACCTTCAACCGCCTGATCAAGAAGATCGAAGAGCAGCGCAAGCTGCTGCAGGCCTGGCAAGACATGTTGCCGCGTTTTCGGGCCAAGCATGCCGCGGAACTCGCCCCCGCGCTGCGCGCCTACAACGAGCGCCGCGAGGAATTCGCGTACATGTTGGACAAGGCGCATGGCGGGCAGGGCCTCACCAAGACCGAACGCACCAAGCTGAGTGACATCATCGCCTCCGTCGTCAGCGAGCTGCTGTCCAGCGATGAAACGCCCGAGCTCATCGCGCTCTACGACAAGCACAACGCAGTCGCTTACGCCGAAGAAGAGCAAATGGCCGCCGAATCGGCCAAAGCCATGGCGCAAAGCCTGTTCGGCATCGAGCTGGAAGACGACGCCGAACTCAATTCCCCCGAAGACCTGGCCGCGCTTGTCCGCAAGAAGCTGCTGGAGCAACAGCAGCAAGCCGAGCCATTTGCCCCCGCCCGCCCACGCAAGCCCTCGGCCAAGGCCCTCGCCCGCGAGGCCAAAGCGCAAGAAGAGGCGCAGCACGCCAACCAGTCCATCCGCGAAGTGTTTCGCAAGCTTGCCAGCGCCTTGCACCCCGACCGTGAAACCGACCCCGATGAGCGGGCCCGCAAAACGGCCTTGATGCAACGCGTCAACGCCGCCTACGAAAAGAACGACCTGCTGGGCTTGCTGCAGCTTCAGCTGGAGGTCGAACAAATCGACCACGCCGACATCGCCGCGCTCTCCGAATCGCGTCTGAAGCACTACAACAAGGTGCTCACCGAGCAGGCCCAGGAGCTTGGCGACGAGATCGACTTCATCGAGTCCTCGTTCGATGACGGCGACCCCTTCTCCCGCCGCCGCATGCACCCTGCGCTGGTGCTTCAATGGCTGGATCGAGACATTGCCGAGCTGAAAGCCGCAACGGCCGATGTGATGCACGACCTGACGGCACTGCTCGACCTCAAGCGCCTCAAAGCCAAGCTCAAGTCCTACCGCATCCAGCGTGACGACGATCCGTTTGATGACCTGCACGAATTTTTCTGAGCGCCATCTTTTGAGCACCACCCGGTGAATCCTGCCGACTTCTCCCCCCAACTCGCCGCGCTCGATGCGCAGCACCTGCGGCGCAAGCGCCGCGTCGTCGAAGCGAAAGACGGGCCGCACCTGCGCGTCGACGGCCGGCCCATGCTCTCGTTCGCCAGCAACGACTACCTCGGCCTGGGCCAGCACCCCGCGTTGATCCGTGCAGCGCAGGAGGCGGCCGCACAGTACGGCGTGAGCGCCTCCAGCTCGGCCCTGGTCAGCGGCCACGAGGCGCCGCACGACGCGCTGGAGCGCGAACTCGCTGCCTTCGTGCAGCGGCCGCGCGCGCTCTACTTCGGCTCGGGCTACATGGCGAACATGGGCGTCGTGCCGGCGCTCGTCGGCCGCGGCGACGCGGTGTTCTCGGATGCGCTGAACCACGCCTGCCTGATCGACGGGGCACGCCTGTCGCGCGCCGAGTCGCACATCTACCCGCACAACGATCTCGCCACGCTCGCACGGCAACTGGCCGCCTCAGCTGCACCGCGCAAGCTGGTCGTCACCGATGCGGTGTTCAGCATGGACGGCGACATCGCCCCGCTGCAAGCCATGCTCGATCTGTGCGAACAGCACGACGCCTTGCTGTTCATCGACGACGCGCATGGCTTCGGTGTGCTCGGCCCGCAAGGCCGCGGCACCGCTGCGCACCTCGCGCTGCAGTCGCCGCACTTGGTCTACATGGCCACGCTCGGCAAGGCGGCGGGCTGCTCGGGCGCCTTCGTCGCAGGCGAAGAGAACACCATCGAATGGATCATGCAGCGCGCGCGCACCTACATCTTCGCCACCGCCACGCCGGCGATGGTGGTGCAGGCCGTGCGCGAAAGCCTGAAGGTGATCGTGGCCGAAGGCTGGCGACGCGAGCATCTCGCGCGGCTGGTCACGCGGCTTCGAGAAGGCACGCAAGGCTTGCGATGGCAGCTCGCTGCATCGCCCACCGCCATCCAGCCCTTGATGATCGGTGGCAACGAACCGGCGCTGGCGCTCATGAAGGCGCTCGACGCACACGGCCTGTGGGTGCCGGCCATCCGCCCACCCACCGTGCCGGAAGGCACGGCGCGTCTGCGCATCTCGCTGTCCGCTGCGCACAGCGAAGCCGACGTCGACCGCCTGATCGCCGCGCTGCAACAAGCCTGAGCCTGTGCGGCCTTCACGGCTCCGTGCTGGCGAACACCAACACGCCAACTTCGGCCTCGCGAGCGGCACGCAGAAGCTGTTCATGATCACGCCGCTCTGAAGGTTCGGGCAGCATGCCGGCAAGGGTCGGCACCGTGGTTTGCGACCAAGCGCCGCCCTACCATCGGGCGTTGACTCAACGCCACGAGCCCGCCCCGATGCAGCCCTATCCCTATCCCTATCCCTATCCCTATCCCTATCCCTATCCCTATCCCTATCCCTATCCCTATCCCCATCTCCTCGCTCCGCTCGACCTCGGCTTCACCACGCTGAAGAACCGGGTGCTGATGGGCAGCATGCACACCGGCCTCGAAGACGGGCGCAAGCACTTCCCGGCGATGGCGGCTTTCTTCGCCGAGCGCGCACGCGGCGGCGTGGGCCTGATGGTGACGGGCGGCTTCGCACCGAACATCGAAGGCTGGGCCAAGCCCTTTGCCGGCATGCTGACCACCAGCGGCGCAGCCAAGCGGCACAGGCTCGTGACCGACGCGGTGCATGCCGAAGGCGGCAAGATCGCGCTGCAGATCCTGCACACCGGGCGCTACGGCTACCAGCCATTCTGCGTGGCGCCGTCGCGCATCCAGTCGCCGATCTCGCCCTTCACGCCGCGTGAGCTGGGGGCACGCGGCATCGAGCGGCAGATCCGCGCCTTCGTGCGCTGCGCCAAGCTCGCGCGCGAGGCCGGCTACGACGGTGTCGAGGTGATGGGCAGCGAGGGCTACTTCATCAACCAGTTCCTCGTCACGCACACCAACCAGCGTGACGACGAGTGGGGCGGCGCTTACGAGAACCGCATGCGCCTGCCGGTCGAGATCGTGCAGCGCACGCGCGAGGCGCTGGGGCCCGACTTCATCATCATCTACCGCCTGTCGATGCTCGACCTGATCCCCGACGGCAGCTCCTGGCCCGAGGTGGTGACCTTGGCCAAAGCCATCGCTGCAGCCGGCGCGACGATCATCAACACCGGCATCGGCTGGCACGAAGCGCGTGTGCCGACCATCGCCACCAGCGTGCCGCGCGGCGCCTTCGGCTGGGTCACGCAGAAGATGCGGCGCGAGCTGCACGCCGCGGGGCTGAACATCCCGCTGATCACCAGCAACCGCATCAACATGCCCGAGGTGGCCGAGCAGTTGCTCGCCGATGGTTGCGCCGACATGGTGAGCCTGGCCCGCCCGTTGCTGGCCGACCCCGAGTTCGTCAACAAGGCGGCGCGCAACAAGAGCCTCGAGATCAACACCTGCATCGCCTGCAACCAGGCCTGCCTCGACCACACCTTCAAGTCGCAGCTCGCGAGCTGCCTGGTCAACCCGCGCGCCGGGCACGAGACGGAGCTCATCATTCGCGTGGCGCCGAAGAAGAAGCGCGTCGCCGTGGTCGGCGCCGGGCCGGCCGGGCTGGCGGCCGCCACCACGCTGGCCGAGCGCGGGCACGAGGTGCATCTGTTCGAGGCCGCCTCGATGATCGGCGGCCAGTTCAACATGGCCAAGCGCGTGCCGGGCAAAGAAGAGTTCGTCGAAGCACTGCGCTATTTTCGCCAGCGCATTGCCGACACCGGCGTAAAGCTCTCGCTCGACACGCGCGTCAGCGCCTCCGACCTGCGCGATTTCGACGAGGTGGTGATCGCCACTGGCGTGCTGCCTCGCGACCCCAAGATCCCCGGCAGTGACGGCCCCAACGTGCTGAGCTACGTCGACGTGCTGCTGCACCAGAAGCCCGTGGGCGCGCGCGTGGCCATCGTGGGCGCCGGCGGCATCGGCTTCGACGTGGCCGAGTACCTCGTCACCGCGCCTGGCCATTCACCCACGCTGAACCTCAAGGAATGGCTCGCCGAATGGGGCGTGGCCGACCCCGAGACCGTGCGCGGCGGCGTGGTTCGCGCACAGCCCACGCCGCCCGCACGCCAAGTGACGCTGCTGCAGCGCAAGGCCGGCAAGCTCGGCAAAGGCCTGGGCAAGACCACCGGTTGGATCCACCGCGCCGCGCTGCAGATGAAGAAGGTCGAGATGATCGGCGGTGTGAACTACGAGCGCATCACGCCGCAGGGCCTCTTCGTCACCTACGGCGAGAAGCACAGCGACGGCCAGCTCATCGAGTGCGACACCGTCGTGCTCTGCGCCGGCCAGGAGCCGCTGCGCGAGCTGCTCGAGCCCCTTCGGGCCGCCGGCGTCAGCACCCACTTGATCGGCGGCGCCGACGAGGCCGGCGAACTCGACGCCAAGCGCGCCATCGACCAGGGCACCCGGCTGGCTGCCCAGCTGTGATTGGCCGCTTTCGGCTAAGGGTTTGCCGCTGCAACCGGTTCTGCAAAAGGGCTAACCTGATGGCAAATGCTGCGACGCAGCAAATCAGATCCCCATGAATTCCGAGAACCCGTTTGCCAAGTTGGTGGCTCAAGCCACGTCACTCACCCGCCGCGGCAGCCTCGCCGAGGCCACCCAGGTCATCCAGCGCGCTCTGCACCTCGCGCGCACGGCAAATTCCGCCTCAGCCCAGCCAGCAGGCGACGTGATCGTGCTCGACGGCCTGGTGCGAGAAGTCGAGTCGCCCCCCACCGCACCGCCGCAACCGGCCAGCTTCGACGAGCTGCCCTTTGCCACGCCGCTGGGCCTGCGCCACTACAAGCTCTTCATCCCCGCCGGCCTGGGCAATCGGCGCGCCCCATTGGTGGTGATGCTGCACGGCTGCTCGCAAGACCCCGACGACTTCGCCGCCGGCACGCGCATGAACGAGTTCGCGCAGGCGCGCGGCTTTCGCGTGCTCTACCCCGCCCAGGCGCAGCGCTCCAACGCCTACAAATGCTGGAACTGGTTCCGCCCCGGCGACCAGCGCCGCGATGCAGGCGAGCCCGCCTTGCTCGCTGCCATCACCCGCCAGGTGATGCAGGCACACACGGTCGACGCCGACCGCATCTACGTTGCCGGCTTGTCGGCAGGCGGCGCCATGTCGGCCATCCTGGCGCGCGAGTACCCCGATCTGTTCGCCGCAGCCGGCGTGCATTCCGGCGTGGCCCAGGGCGCGGCAAGCGACATGGCCTCGGCCTTCAGCGTGATGAAGAACGGCCCGCGCGATGTGCTCGCCGCACCGTCGGCCTCACCCGTACCGATGATCGTGTTCCACGGCGACCAGGACGGCACCGTGCACCCGCGCAACGGCGAGCACCTGGTCGCAGGGCACACCGCGTCGGAGGCCTCGCCGGGTTCGGCCGAAGGCGGCCGCGACTACGTGCGCACCACCTACCGCGATGCCTCCAACCGGCCCATCGCCGAGCACTGGCTGGTACACGGCAGCGGCCACGCGTGGTCAGGCGGCAGCGCCGAAGGCAGCTACACCGACCCGCAGGGGCCGGACGCCACGCACGAGATGCTGCGCTTCTTCGGCCAGCACAAGCGGCGCAGCTGAGCGTGCCGGCACAGAGTGGAAACAAATCGATCCCGAGACAAGGTCAGAGCCCCAAGCGTTCGAGCCATGCCTTGACTTGTCGGTATGCATCGACTTGAACCTGGTCGGCTGTCATACCGCCGAGTGCGGCCGAGTCGCTCAAGAATTTGCGCACGGTGACGGGTCCGAATGCCGATTCGTCCGCGAACTTGTCTGCAATGTTTTTGAATCCCTCGCGCGCCACCGGATCATCGAGAAGTGGCCGACAAGCATCGGCCAGTGCGGCAGGCCCTCCGTCGAACTCGCGCACCGAGAAATAGATGTCGTAGGCGTCCTTGTGCTTGTCGCGGCCGGCGAGCGCATAACCTTTCATCACAAGGAGTGCCGGAATGCTTGCCACCCGAAGCTCCACGGAGTTGCGGCGTCCGTCCGGCATCGTCCCGTCGAGTCTGTATTGAACGAATGACTGCATGGCCACGCCGGCGCCATCGGCCTTCTGCACCGCGAAGTTGGCAAGCAGCGGCGGTTTGTTTCGCTTGAACTTCGCCTCGCGCGGCATCAACAGGTCGATGATGACGGCTACAGGAGCGTGGTCCTTGAACTCGACCGTGCGGCGCATCTGGAACCACTTCATGTCTTGCGAAGCACGCTGATACCCAGCCGCCTCGAGGGACTCGACAAGGTTCTTGTAGTCGCCGTCGCCCAGCGCTTGCGCGTCCAGACTCAGGTCGATGTCGAGCGTTCCCACGTGGGCAGGCTCGGCATCCGGAAACAGCAGCCAAGGCACCGACCCGCCAATGACGACAAATCGGTCGCGATAAGCGCCGAGCACTTGCCCGATCTCGAGCAAGACAGAAAGCACGGCCTGTGCTGCGACATCACCATAGTCGTTGGCAGATCTGGGTTCCATCACGCTTCCTCGGCCCACATGGGCTGTATCTTCTGAGCGCGCCAGTGTTCCGCTGCTTCGCGCCCGCGTTCGCCGGTGGACAACAAGTCCAAGTAGGTTTGGATGGGGCCTGTCCCCCGAAGCGTGGGGGCGAGTTCCATCGTCTCCTGCCACAGGCCTTCGTCACCGGGCCGGAAGATCGTCACGTTCTCGCCCTTGTCGGTGGGCATGAGTTCCAGGTGGCGCCTGAGGAGCACGATCCCGACGGGACTGGCATAGAAAAATTCACCGGCCATTCGGGTGTAAGGCGCCACTCGTCGCGCCACCGAGTGCGAGGCCAGAAGCACGCGCGAGTCGTCCCGCAACTGCGGGTCGCTGAAGACGGCTTCAATCGCAGCCTCGAGGGAGCGCCCATGCTTCAGCGTGTGGCCACGCAGCGCAACACTGGAAGCTTGCACACCGTCGTCCCGCCACGCGTCGAGCAACATGTGCGGTTGAGTGAGTCGAAACCCCTCCCCGGTTTCGGCATGTGCCCACTCCCGTTCGATCAGCGCTCGGCGAACGTTGCTGACCTGCCCCATGCTGACATCGGCTTGCATCGCCAGCTCGGCCACTTTCCAGGAGAAACGGGGCTTGTGCAGAAGCAACTTCAGCAACCGCGCCGACTTGGGGAAAAACAGGGAGCGCTGCTCACGCTTTGTGGCGAAGGGGTCGCGGTCAGCCTTGCTGATTTCGAGGTGGAAGCGAGGGAACACGATGCGTGCATTGCCCGCCATGTCGAGCCAACCCATGTTGCTTTCGGCGAGCATGGCGCGCGCGGTTGGCGAGATGAAAGGCGCAACCACCAGACCGCGCGTGAGGCCGGCCGCTCGGGATATCTCCGGCGCGAGCTGACTCATTGCATTTCGCAGGTAGCGCGGTTGACCCGATGACTTGCACTCGATGATCAGACGGTGTGATTGGCCATCAATCATGAAGTCCACCTCGCCATCGTGACCTCTGTCCTGGCGGTTGGGTGCGGGATCCATCACGACGTCGGTGACGATGGGAGAAGTCTCCAGCAATCGCCGCAGAGGCTCCTGCCAAACAGTTTCGATCTCATGCGAGTTCATGATTTCACCCGAAATTGAAATTTCAGCATCCGCTGAATATAGCCATTCTGGTGAAACTCTACAAAGATTCAGTCAAAGCGCACCGTTCAGCGAGCGCTGAATCAAGGGATTTGGGTGAATTGTCAGCCTCGCTTACCCATGCCTTGGTCAGACTTCGAGTCAGAGTCTGTGAACATTTACCGGCACGAATGCTGCGTGTCCTTTGGCATGACCAGCATCACGAGCGAAGCGGGGCCGAATGGGCACACGGGCGCACTGTTTGAGGGGCTGTGCGTTCCTGCGGACA
>Ga0307515_10000584_pt1 | contig 85593 bp, 68 predicted proteins | sample 17_EM_MG_FD_194513 | JGI IMG/M metagenome (GOLD analysis project Ga0307515, IMG submission 194513) | Populus trichocarpa ectomycorrhiza microbial communities from riparian zone in the Pacific Northwest, United States - 17_EM | ecosystem: Host-associated > Plants > Roots > Unclassified | place... | reverse complement strand
GCCACCCTGATGATTCCGACAACGACCTACGCCGAGATATACGAGCTACGGGTATGGATGGTCGGTGGAGTATGAGTTCGGAAGTGGCGGTGCGGAGGATATGGAAGCAGTTCAGCCGTTTCCTTTTGTTCCATTGTTTCCTTCTCTTCTCTTTTCTCCTCTTCTCTTCTTATTGGATTTCGGCCCGGTACAAATGGCGTCGGCATGGGTTTTTACCACCTGCCAATGGAGGTGGAGTTTCCCCGTGCACCAGATCTGCCGAAAGGTCGCCATTGAGCTGTACCGATCGGTTGTGGGACTTATGCGTTCGTACGATTGCGTACGTCAAACGGTTGTTTGATTACTCCCTTTCATTCCCTTTCATTCCTTTCTCTTGTACTGGCTTCGGCAGCCCAGGAGGTCTGCGCCTAAAGAGGGGGATAATGTAACGGCGACACGTGACCCGAGGCCGGGTAAGCGCCAGTGTATATAGGTCGCCGCTACGGCACTTAGATCTGTATCGAATATCTTACCACTATACTCTCCATCTATACTCACTCGCTCTTGTGTGCAACCGTATACCATCTCATACATCCACGGCGAGATGTAGGCGTACGCATCCTTACATTAGCTTGCTTACAAGACAAAAAATGGTTGATGCTCCATTGATGCTTATTTTAATGTATTGTCTTGTCAAAATCTGCTGCCATTAATAATTGTATCAATAATTATTTGGACTTATTGGTTGCCTTTCTGATTCATTGAGTCTCAGCCCATTGGCAAAGGTGAGCCCAGTAATATTCTTGCACGGGTCACTCATGAGATCAAATTTTGAATACGTTGCAGAATGATTCATTTTGCCCACTATTCATCTGTTCATGAACCAATACTCATATGTGACTGCTCACAATTCCCCCATAATATTTCTCTCAGTGACATTCTCGGTCAAGCAACATAGTGAACCTGATGAAAACATATTGACCCATTCTGTCCTACTTTTTGTTGTTTCCCTTACTCCTCCTTGTTTCCATTACAGTTACCATTATCAACACCATTTCAGCCTGTTTCATCGACTTCTGCGTTGGTCGAATCGATCCGGGAACATTTGGTGTGGCACTAACTGCCCGGCAAGCTTGGCTCTGCATATCCTTGATGCCATTGTCTGGCTGTATATTGCTTCCATTGTCTGCCTCCCGGTCCTCTTCGCTCACATTTGCATTATCTAGTCACCATTCCAGTTAAGCTGATAATTGGTGTTGGAAATGCTTGCAGGTTTGCTCTCCACATCACCTTGGGCTGGATGACTGTCAATTTGTGTGATTTGGTGGACATTTAATACTTGAGTTCGTCCCCCTGGGAGGTCCTTTGCAGACATCACTAGTGGCAAAGGTGATCTTTCCGACAATTTAAATGCAGCCTCACCATCATGTTGATAGTTTGACCAGGATGCTTTGAACATCTCTTCAGTATCTGAAATGTATCCTACAGCTGTCATTTGCTTATTTTGGGTGCGAGATTTCTTTCTGTGTGGCACATAGATTTAGACCGCCCTGCCACATCTCCAAAAAGTCGCGGACCCTGGCCATTCGTTGCAATATTGTTTCCTCCACCTCCTTCTTCAATTCCAAGTCGTTTTCAGTGTCTGTGGTATCTAATGCTGTGTAATCGCCTGCCAATATCTCTATATTGGCTTGAGTAATCTGCCTGACTACGACATTTCTCCAAACGGTCTCACCGAGAGTTTTTGACTACCTCCAGCCAAGAATGTCTTGCCCAAGTGAAACACGGGCCTCCACTCCGACACCATGTGATATGTTAGATGATACGTCGTGTGCCACATTGGAGAGATCGGCGTGCATTGAGCGCATTTCCACTTGTCGCCGCCAGAAGTCGGTGATATCCAGTGACCAAAATGTGCTGCTAATCTCTATTGGGTCAGAGTGGTAATCGTTAAAATTTGGATCGACTTGCCCCCTGGTGGTGGGTGCTTGAGGCGGTGAACTGAAATACAGCCTTGCGGCTCTCAATTAGCGTGCTGCGTGATTACTATGTCCTGGTGTCGTTTCAGCCAGGTTGTTAGGCATTAGGCACTCTTCATTATTGCTGGACAAATCATATTGATCAAAAGAGGATTGACCAGATCCAGAAGCCTTTGCAGAGCGGAAGAGATCACTACTCAGAATGTTTTCGGGTTTGATGATGGACAATTGTCTATGTTTAGCACAGTATTTGTTCTCCCCATAGTCTAGGAATGCCTGTTGGTATTGGGTAGTACAAGAAGTCTTTTCCTCAGGATTTGTATGCATTCCCTTCTCCCGCTACCTAACTGATCGCAACTTCCAGAAATGATCAAGGATATGGGCTGAATTCAGAAGTATACTGGTCATTCGAGTTACTGCAGCACAATATTTGGATAACTTCTGTCTTGCAACCTTCAGGGCAAAGTATAAGTCTTCCTTCGATGAAGTCTTCTTCTTAGCTAAAGCTCGCATAACGCCATCCATATAATCAAACATGTCATTGTAGACAGTGATAATGTGATGCAGAGTTACCATATGGCTTTTTGACATCCACAGGGTGCGGTATCGGAATGGCCTCAACATCTCAATCACATGCTTGATGAATGTCCATTCATCCTGTGTTGTGAAGAGTGGCCGGTAATCATTGGATTTTGGATTCTTGAGCAACCTGCGGGTGAATAGTAGGAATCCTTAGGCTCGCTCAAGCAACCCCTGTGTCGAATTCCACCCTCTTTTCTCATCCATAATAGGTAGTACTGTGATTTGTGTATTCGCTTTTCGACAGTCAATGAACCCATTTCGACCACCAAGTGTCAACGTAATCTGTACAGGAATCATTCACTACTATATGATGGTCAGTTTCAGGACTTGCTAATTTTGTTCAAATACATACTTTCTCAATTATCTTAGCTAAACCTGGTCGCATAGCTGACACCTTGTTGTTTCTAGTAATGCCCTCTTTTCACAGTCTTTGACTCTTCCCAATGTCTGCGGTTTCATTCTCCCCAAAATGGTGATTGTGCTCATGCATTTTCCAAGACTTGGTGTAGCCTTTTACCCCGAGATTGCTGATGAACGCACCTAAAGTGGGATGAATGACATCCATCATGCATGGTATGTGGTATCATAATGCAGGCCACTCAATTCGCAACACCTCATGGGTTGATTGTAGTTCCCAAGTCATTGAGTAATTTGAGGACCCATTATCAGTCGTGATTCCAAGTAAATGGCCATCAGTAAGCTCAAAACAAACAAGAACTTTCTTCAAATGGATGGATAGCATTGCTACAGTATGTTGACCTTTGACCTATTATCCTTACATACCTTTCAATATAGAAACAGAACAGGCTATCGACCTCATCGAAAGCGAGTTCTACATTTCTCAATGTCCAACCTCGATCCATATACTATGGGATGAACAACGTTATGGCTTATTCGTTGGTTGATGTTCACCCGTCCCAAGCTGAGCTAACTTTATATCATGATGGCAATTGCTTCTTAATTGCATCTACTATCAGCGAGTATTCCCTGTGGCGAATGTTCATAAGGGTACTGGCCTCCGGTGGCACCGGCTCGCTGCGCGATGCATTCTATGATCTTCGTAGCTCCAGGTTTGGTATAGAGTCCCATGGAATATGAGCCCACATAAATCCTGACATTAGGTAGCGATTGCAGGTGTCTTGGTGAAATTCGGCCATTCGAAAGTCCTTAGCTCCCAGTTTGGAGCCTTTTGTCTGGCAATTTCATTAATATAGATACGATTGAAATGTCAAATATGAACTTCCTTTGTGCACTTACTATTGTAATTCCTCTACCTGCATGTCTCTGCAGTATGGCCAATGCTGTTTCATCAACCATTGTACATGTCAATTCAGAAACTTCTGACTGTGTTAATTATTTTAACTTAGCAATGTGCGCTTTTGCCAGCAAGTGTTTCGCCTTTGAGCTGGTCCCATGTTCTGATGGATGGCGAAGAACTAGATGACATAGATACATATGATGCCAGCGCTGCCAGTATGTTCAATTCTGCAGTGCACAGAGAATCGCCATGAAGGCGCACGTCTACAAAAATTCCAAGTATTTTAACACTTCGAGCCCAAATTAATAGAAGCCTACTAAGCATGAAATATGATTTGCAAAGTGAGGTCACTCAAATCATGAAAAGATACTCCGTCATCTTTGGAAGATGTTATAACCTCTCTCAACGAGGTATTTAAACAGTGGGAATCCAACAAGATGATAGGACATTGAAACCTGTGTAATTCAAGTTGAGAGACTGTCAAAAGTTTCGTTACTGTCAAGTAGATTGCTGGTTGTTAAATAGTGACTCTAGAGCTACATGCAAAACAAAAGTAATAACTGTGAGACATTGCTTGCATAGTTGTGAAGTTGTAAACAAGGGCATATTGAAAAGACTGACTGTTTAAAACTCATTTTAGGAAAGATGCAAGGCAGTTCGTTGCTGTGAAGCTTAATGAGCCCCACAAAATCTGTTGCTGCTCCGCTGAAGCTTATTTTTAGGAGGTGACAGTGGTATCGTTAGTACAATTTTTGCCCATAATGGCAGCATCACCATTCATTATGGGTTACAGTCATTGCCCAGCCCTTGGACTATCCAAGTTGCAAGACCAAGAATCATTGACACTCATGTTTAGGAGATAGTAGCAATGTTGTGGCGTGCATTTTTGCCTAGAAAGGCCACCAATACTTTGATTGTTGGTTAATGTCGTTGCAACGCCCTTGGATTATCCAGAATGCAAGGCCACATATGGTTGATGCTCTGCTGAGGCTCAGTTTTAGGATGGGGCATCGAGCGTGTCGCTTGCTGTTTTACCTATAAAGACGACCAATAATGTCAAATTTAAAGGAAGTGACTATGGAGACTGTTAATTGCCGAGAGTATAAGAACAAAAATCATTGATGCTCCATTGACGCACACATTACACTCATCTTAACCGTCATTGTATGCCCAATAATTGTGTGCTATGAATCATACAGTCCTCATTCACAACCAATATAGTGTTTCTCTGTATTAGCATTTGCATCCAGAAGCTTTGAGGCCTCTCATTGTCTGACCCAACACTATACACGTTATCTGGGTGATTAATGACGCGGCCCTATCACATTTGCATGATTCCGGCCAGCAATTGATGGCATGTTGATTGTTCCTCTACTTTTTGATGAATATTGCCCAACTTGCTCTCTTTTCCTCTTCCAGCTCCTTATCCTTCATTTATAAGACCTACTATAAGCAATTTTCAAAATCTTGACGATGTGCAATAGGTCTGAGCAGAGAGTGATGCAGTTGGATACATGGATTGATGCAGCATGATGGCTGCCATTCAGACAGGTTTGTATTGCGCACTGACCGCTCCTTCTATGACTCATTTGACATCACTCACTTAAATTTAGCTAGTAAATCTTGTTACTAATTTAGTATTTGCTTTCTCTTTTAACAGTAACAGGCAAAAAGATATCTAGTTGATTGGTTGTCTTACAGTCTGATTTGGAGTCTAGAAATTTTGCATGGTGCATACAACCCTTGCACATGCACAGCAGAATCATTGTGTCTGAATTGGGTCACTCAAATCAACAAAAAGCTGACATAGCAAAATTGGTACACGAATTGCTTTCCACATAAAGTTGAGGTCACCAATGGCAATTCTCCCATCGATTCCTCCAGGGATGCCAGCGCTGGAACCATTTCTTCGTCCGAAACCGACTTCTGTATGGTGAATAGCTTGGGAGGTAGTATGCAGGGGCAAATTCTTACGGATTGAGAGGGCATCGCGTTCGTAATCAGGTATGAATTGGGCTCCATGTCCGGCGGGTGAGACAGTGTGCGCCATTCGACTGTTGCTACCTGGAATCTAGCCTCCATTGACTACTTCCTGTTCGAGAAGTTCCCTGTGGCATATGCAATGATCCAAGGATGATATGAAGTGACTCCACATGCTGTCCAAATGTTGTCGGTGAAGGTGCTGGTGCAACGTCATCTGTTAGTGGTTCAACAACTGCCAGAACCTTCAATTCGGTCATTCCATGCTTCTAATCTCCTTCACGCAAGTAGTCGGCTGTGTGCCCCCATCCCCATTGTGCTGATATGTCATGATTCATTGACTTCTGGCGAACCTCTCTGTGCATTGCTGTACCATATTGGAAACTGTGCCCCTCACCCAGCTGGGTTCGTCATCTTTGCTCAGCTTGCCAAACTCGGTATCTTCATCATCCTCAACATCAACATCCACCTCATCGTCGGAACTTGCAAGATCACTCAGACCATCTCTGACAGCAACCATCATTTCCTCAAATGTTGTAGCAGGCTCTGTCATTGTCAATCCTGTGTTTTCGCCATTTCACTTATATTCCTGCTCCTACTTAATCGCTGTATCTGTGTGTTCAACTCGCATTTCTGCCACAGCGGTGTCTCTCTCGACATAATCCTCGATCCATTTCTCTTTCTCTTCATTGCGTAAAATGTGCATTTCTTGCCTGTTCTATGCGGCCCCCATCATTATGGATTGTACACTACACAATGCCCCAAGGGCTCGGAATCTTCCTGCTTCTAGGCCACTCTTACTTTCATTCACTCAATGACTTTGCTGTATGGAATGCTTTGTCGATTTGCCATAGTTGCCTGCCAGATGTGGCGAAATGTCTGTCTTTAGAGCATTGACCATCGTTGTTTGTGTTGACTTTGTTGTTGGGCAAGAGGTTCAATGTTGCAGGATATGGACTTTATGGAGGCAAGCTGCGTCTATTATGTGAAGGTTGGTACATATGATCAACCTGAACAAAGCAAAATCTGCCTTTTGACTGACACTACAATAGGAATAGTTATGCTTACCATACAACATGACTTGATTTTTAGCATTAGTTTCATGTAATATCCAGGGGATTTCTTCAGACACACATCACCAGACGTCATTTCCCTCGAAGAATTTCCTGTTGATATCTGACAATTATGAGATTATGGCTGTCATAAACCTCTACGGATCCCTGCAAACACTAAAAGAACACCGGACTGACTTAATGTTGATTGCGGGACAGTGGGGAACACCTTCAACCTGCAGCCATACGCAGCGAGATTAACCTTGAGTAGAACGTGCAAGTTGGCTGTTACTTATTCCATTTTGACTTGAATGTAACTATATATTCCTCAGGACTTCCCACTGCTTTCCGTTATTATCTTCCATTCCTATTTCACACTGGCAAATGATGGCTCCACAAACACCTCAGGAAGGTCCGAGCTGATCTCAATCAAGCCAAATGACAGGCACTTCACCTAATGTATCACTTGTTGGTGCACAGCAATAATGCAGACACCAGTTAGTCCACCAGGATGCTACCAATGCAGCCAGCAAAAGTATGAGCCAGGATGCACATTTAAAAATCGTCCATAAAACTGGCAGCAGCAAGAATAAGATGCAGCATGCAATTGGATGTGAGTATACCCATATTGCGGTAAACAGCCGTCAAGTGACCGCATAATATTCAGCAGGTACACTTAGCGAGCTACCGCACTAATTTATAGCTGCCCGTAAAGGGAACCCTCTATGGTTGACCAAGGCCATTCCCCGCTCAGTTCATGAAACCAAACATCATGATGCTGTCAGCTCTGGTATTGTCGCAGATGAATTGTGAGATAAGAATCCTCGAGAGAAGACAAAACAGTCCGACATGCGCCTTGCCTTGAATATGGCCACAATGGCCAAAGGAGGGTTTTTGTGCGCCACTATGGAGGAAACACCATACCAAATGAAGAAACCTTGGGCCGAAGTCCGAGAAGAGAGGACCTGGGGAGATCAGTTTCCAGGGCATAGACAGGTGAAGGCTGCGATAGAAACACTCCCAGCTATGCTTTGTGAAACTCACTCAGATGGCTGCCTTCCTTGCCACAATGGCACAGCAAAAAATACGCAGACACGGTGGAGGCGCAAAGGAACGGGCCCACCTCCACCAGACTGAGAGAGACAGCCGACACCAGAACTGACGCCACCTCTGCACGGAACACGACCTGCACCACCCTGTGACATTGAGGGAGCTCAACGTTTGAAAATCGACAAATTGCCACCCAGATATGTTTATTCACATGCTCCTCTTCCCAATGCTCAATTTTTCAATCTTGATGCGTATGCCAGGAATAGCAAGCACAATAAAGATTTAAGTCCAGATATGCTGACTGATGAAGGAACATCCACTGGTTAGTACAGTATCTACTGTGTGGTATTGCACGTAACATCCATTTTGCAGACAAGAGCAACCTATTGAGTGAACCTGCAAGCAAAGATGAGCATTGACAGAAAGGAACGGGATTTTCTGAGTTTATTATTGTCTACAATTAGCAGACACTCTAAAGTATATTTTAAAGGATATATTTATATATATCATTAAAGAACAATGTAGTGATCAAGCAGAAAGTACATAATGACGATAGAAAGGCTGCCAAACCACTGTGGATGACATACTATGCCAAATCGAATGATTGCATATTGCAGATATGCCCGTGGATAAATGAGCATCAACGGAGCATCAACAATTTGAGGTCTTGCAAGTAAGGTAATTTAAAATCGATTTGGTCGTGGTTATACATAATCAAAGTATTGGCCGCCTTCATAGGCACAAATTATAGTGACATGCTCCCTACCCCATCCTGAAAATGAGGGTCAACGGGGTGTCAATGATTTTCAGTCTTGCATTCTAGGTGATCTGATGGGCGATAAGTTGTAGACAGTCATAAATGAAGTATTAGCCGTCTTTATATGACAAAGTGATGGTGACACCCTCCCTGGCCCATCTTCATAATGAGCCTCAATGGAGAGTCAATGATTTTTGTTTTTGTATCTTCGGTAATATAAGTGGTGCTTGATCACAAGCATCCATAACCAAGCACTTTGAAGCCTTTATAGGCAGATAAACAAGGGATATTCCCATGACAGCCTCCCAGACAGTAACAACTTATTTCATCTAAAAAGCTGCAGCTAAGTGTTCATGAGCATTTTTGGGTATCAAAACCGGCTAAACTTGGTATATAGGCAATACCGGCTACATCGCGCAGCGATTATACATGTTGCATGGCCAACAATTGTTGACCCTCTGTCAACGCTCATTTTCAACATGTGGCAGGGAGCGTTTCGCTTTCTCTGTTTCCTTTACAGGTGGCCAATACTTCATCTATGACTGTCTGCAACCTATTGCCCCTCAGATTATGTACAATGCATGACCACAAATCTTTGACGCTCCATTGAAGCTCATTTTCAGCATGGGGTAGGGAACATGTCTCTTTTTGTTTTGATCATTCCGGCGGCCAATCCATCCAAAAAAGTCAATGATGTACCAAAGTCAATATTTTGCAATCAACAGTAGCATATCTGAATGCTACCATAGATAGTGAAACCCGAAACACAGAACCAGAGATTGCAACTGATGGGTCTAGCCAAACCGGGCACCACCTGCAGGTCGACGGGTTTGGGTCAGGCTTTATCCTGCCAAGTCATAGCGTGTTGACAGGTAGGGGACCGGCTTCAGCCTGCTGAGAGATAGCAGGTCAGGGTGTTGGACCGGTGTGGATTCGCACCATCAAGCTGTTACAACCCAAAGCGGGACAGCTCGCAGGTTAGCCGGACCCATTGTTCGCCCTAAGTGTACTTCGTTAATCGTATTGTTAGAGACTAGAGGCCAGCAGTTCGTATATGAATATGTTAATACAGATGTATATGTCTATTAGCCATATAATAAATTTGATTTGGAATAAACAGACTTTAAATTTTATTAAGATTTAACTGAGATTAATTTATATTTTGATTTTGGAATATTATCAGTCAAATGATATTAAGTTGCAAATAGTTAGCAACAGAATTTCACAGTGGTCGATATGTATTCCTCTCATTGTCAAATTTTTATATGGATTGGAGTATTGTTGTAGCCTTGTCAAGTACCCAAAACCACATAAATGTGCTGGCGATGAACTAGGAACCACCTGGAAGAATTGGGGATAAGATTTAATGTATCTTAATGTGTGTGTAAGAAGTATTACAGTGTCTATATATATTGTCTAACTGTTGGAAAGTATCCAAAAGTACATTGGAGTGGTGGTGTATAACTAGCAGCACCCCATAGTACTGTAGAGCTGTTAGGAATTTTGAATACATTTTTATCAATTCAGCTGGTATATCTGGATTTCACTCAAGTGAGAAATGTCAATTACAGATAGTAGGCACATGATTGTATTCAAACTTATGTCTTTACTTTATATTCCTATCTATTACTCTATTTTTCGATTACCTAATGGTTAATCCAGACTGATTAAAGTAAATTCTCTAGCTCACTCTGAGGTATACCTTCCTGGAGGAAATACTGGCTGCATTTCATAATATTGGCTAAATGAATATTGATATATATTATACTGGCTATGATTAAGTGAACAGTAGACTATCTGAGCAACATTCAAAGATTGTAATAAAGTGACATTGTCAATATAGCAAAGTACATGATCCAGTCAGTGGCTATTACTAAGCTAATGTGAAGGTTTATCGAGAGATGGTGTGGGCTTCACCAGGGAAATATCTTTGTATCAAATCAGAAATAGAAGTGAAGTAAACTTAGAGATATACTTGAAGGTTCCAGTAGAGAAAACTTGGACATATAGATCAAGCCAACTTAGATACTTTGAGGCTACAATTAAGTGAACAGAAATGTTTACATGGAGAATCCCTAGAAGCAGTTAATAAAAGTAGTCCACTGTAAGAAATTTATTGTGGAATGAGAAATATTATTGATATATATTTTTGTAATCATGAAAATGAAATAAGTATAGACTTTCACATTGGGCTACTGTAGAGCTAACTGGAGAAGATAGAATATGAAGAAGGAAAGTTGCAAGTGTATAATGGATTGAAACGCAATAGCAAAATACTATATACTGAGATATAAATTATAAGTTATTGCAGACAAACTGAAAGCAGATGACAGTTAATCTAGAATAGATTCAGTACTTGATATTCTCTCAATCTTATGATCTAAACACATAGAGATGTATAACTTTACTTTATAATCTTGGTTATGGTGGAGTTGTTGATGACAAATAGACAAATCGATGCAGACAACAGAAGATACTAATAAATAAATTGTTGGGATGGTAATTATACAGGATCATTACCTGCCCAATTAGGCTGTATTGCTCTTCAATCTGATATACTATCTGCGCAATCATGGCAGGTACTTGCCAGATTACATTTGACAAATTGAGTTTGATATGCAAAACCCTTTAAATCCCAGTGTTCCAATGCAATTTCACCAATAGTATGTCTTATTGTTTTTTGTATCTTCTATCACTTTATCATAATCTGAGTTTAGAACATAATATCATTAGTTTCTCCCTCTATCTGCTACAGTTATGAGTTAGTACCAAGTACGGTATCAATCCACATCCAACTGTCTACTGCTTTCAGCCAGGCTTTTATAGGTCTTACAAGACACTTAGTTATATTCTATCTTTGTACCATTATGTGCAATTTCATAATATGCTTCTACTTCTAGTATGGTGTCCTAATATAATTGTAGTCTAGATACCTATCAGTTTCATCTATTAGAACTGCCAATTGCATTTTGATGACTGTATAATCTCTTTCTCCAAATTTGACTTTGAGATATACATATTACAGATTCCAATAAGGCACTTCCAGTTGGTATAATTACTATCATCAAGATTGTATCATCTGTAGCACTAAGTATATATCTGAGTTTGCATGATTGTCTCCTTCCAGCATATGTTTCAGTTCACACATATACAGCCTCTAAAAATGTTTCTCAGCTTGAATAATCTCTGTTTCCAAATTGGATTCTAAGATCTGTCTATCTCAATCCCAAAGTGTATCTCCCAATTTGCCCTGACTTTATTATACAGTTTCCTCACTTCATTGCTTGCCCCACCAGTAGCAAGTATCATGATCTGCAATAATATACCGTATATTCTATTACAGCCTCCATGTGTATTACTCAGTGTGCTTTGTCTCCAAGTTTACATGTTGGCAATCTCCACATACAGTCTGTTCCAGATCCATCTTCCCTTGACAGTCACCCAAACAATGTATCTCTGTATATACTCAAGTGACATTTCCCTTTATTAGTTCACATCATTATCATGTACAGCTAGATTAATCATGTGTAAATAATATAGAATAATTTACACAGAAAATACAGATTATAATATAATTGTTTAATTCTTTGTATTTATGCAAAACTGATACCAAAGTGAGTAAGTATAGAATGAGAGAAAAACATAGCCTGTATGTTAAATACCAAAATCCACAGTGGGAAGTATAAATTATATGTATTTGTTTTCAGGTTGATCTTGAAATTATATAGCCATTTGCAAAACTTTCAAAAATAAACATTCTGGAGACAATATTTTGTACCAAGACAAAGGGGTTACATAATGTTTAGAATATCCCTGATATATAAAATGGTACAGTCCATGTATTCAGTTATATATTATATAACTGTAGAATGATCTACAAGGAATTTAAAGGTTTTGAGAGTTTTAGTATCATTGAAGCAATTAGTAATCACATTTTGACTATTTTACATAATGCTGACAATTTAGTTGCTTTTTCAAAATATAATTTTTATTATATTGCGCTATATGGTCTCAATGTATTTTTTGTATTTATTTATTATGGTATATTATTAGTTGGTATAAATATAGTCCAGTCAATAATATAGTTACAATAATAGAATTATTCAATCTTGACCATTAGCTCAGGTAATTATATTTGTAACAATACAATTAACTTTGATAAACATAACTGTACTATCAGATATGTAAAGATTGGCAGAATAAGAATATTTGTTCCAATTTGCATTTAGCTGTAATTAGAAATACCAGTGATATTAAATGGAATTGAATATATAAAAATACAATATATCTAAAGAAATCCTAGTCTATAGTTTTGATATAATGTTGATATAAAGTTGAATGTAGAATATCAGATAAAAATGCCCAAGACAATACCTGTAAAGTATTTTTAGAGGGTTTAATACTACTTTAATATTATATAGCATTCACTTTGGGATAATTCTTTTTATTTTATTACTTCTATTCTAATTAATTACTTTACATTCACCATTATCTTGGTATCAATGAATAATGTTATATTCACCTACTCAGTTATATACTGTACTGTATCAAATCTACTGTATTGAATATGTATATCCATATCAGTAATTGAAAGACTATATAATTGATTTATTTTGCAATTGACAGGTTACTTTCACAAGACTCAGTCTAAATTTACTAGAATATAATTTCACCCAATCCTTTGAGTAGATTGAATGTAATATAGAAAAGAATCTTATATTAACTGATGGATTTTATTTTCTTTCTTATAATCAAACTTTTTAATATTAGTTTTCAGGACTATTAAGATCTGTTATTTATCTATAATATATTTTTTATTATTTTCATAGGGAGTTTGGGTAGTATATATACCAGCTGTATTATCTTGATATACAATTAGTATACTATTTGATATGTTGCAAATGTAAATAATAACAGGCTGATGTATTTGTATATTTGTACATATTAATTGAAATCAATTATCATTTTGCTAAACTGGCTATCAGATAACTTTGTCTGTGATTTTGGAGGTTGGTATGATCAAGAGGAACTATTTAAAGGTAATATAAGTAGTGAAATAGGGAGAAAATACAATTGACATGATTGTTAGTAGAATAAATAGACTGCTAAAGTGGTAGGGGTAGTAAATCTGCAAAACTAGTAGAGTGGTAGAAAAGCAAGCATAAGAGTGGAAGAAGAGTAGTTGAATAGAAAAGAAGATAAAATAAGAGAATGACAGTCGAATAGAAGATCAACTAGGAAATTGATTGATAAATTGTTAACCATTATCCTAGTTGACACTTATTATCTCTGTTACTTATAATACTGGTTGAGTTGTTCTACCTTTATATATTACTACATATTACTAATTCAATCCACAGTAACATCGGCTATTGTTAAACCTCACTGCTGATACAAGTTATTGCTGATCTATATTGTGGATGAATATATCACCTGGTACTATATGAGTACTTATTGTACTTGTCTTGGTAACCTGCATCACTATAGCTTTTCATTTGAAATCTAGGAAATCTATAGATATATTGTTTTTATTCCATAATTACCTACCCCAGAGATATTTTGAAATACCTTATCTTGTCCACAGCATTAGTTCAGTTTTGTACTAAACTGATCATCTTCTTTTCTAACTAAAATAGAGAGACTATATATACATGCTGGTATTGTGAATTGCGGACTTTGTTGTCAATCTTCTCGTTGTAGTAAAAGAAGACTCTCTATAAATAACACACTCTTACTTGAGAATCAATATTAATATATTTTTATTTTAAACTTTCTATTTATAACTAGTAGTAAAAGTGCTATTACTATGCAGAGTTGATGGGCTCTCTAGATTATTAATAAGTGAGAGAGAAGGTTGTGTGTCAGGATGCTATCCTTAGATTTCTGGAATTGGATATTGCAATGTGATATGCCAAACTGTCCAACAAAGAATCAGTGTAGAGTACATTCAACAGAGAGGAGTAATTTTTCAAATACACTATACCGAAGAGAGATTGTTATTTCAGTGAAATAGTTGAAGAAATAATAACAATGTATATTTTATGGAGACTGTACTAGTATGTAACATCAAAGATATTGGGAAATAGTAATTACTAATCCAAAAAGCGGACTTTGCCTTAACTAAATATCTAATATATTTGTAATTATAATAATAATGACATATTAGATGCATATCTACAATTAGGTTCAGACTATCTTACTGATAGGTATTATCATTCCCCACTTTGGAATGTAATGTTTCATTCTAAAATATCATAAATTGAAGATATTGTTTTTCCAACAATAGAATGTTTGGAATCGTATTATTGTACAATGGTGCATATTCAGTCAATGTTAAATGCCTCATGTGCTTCACACGGCCACTAATATTGAAAATTGCTCTATTGATCAGAGTATACTGATTCAATTACTACTCTCTGGTGTATCACTAAGATTGGCTTGTTGATATAATATACAGCATTGATAACATTATGCATATTAGTAGAGTCTTTAATTAGAAGATATCGCTAAGTTAATCATTAGACAAAAGTTCTATACAGGTATATCTATACAGCAGTATACAATACTTGGAGAATCTGCCACTACAAATTGAATCTGGACAATATTATAGTTTTGTTAATACATTACTGTATAGTATATTGAAAACCCCATGAGAGATTCAAATGTGAACAAACTGTGTCTTGATAATATAGACCTATTGCCTTGTATATTGTATATAACTCTTAATCAATAGCCTGGTTTGCTTCAGATCCCACAGTGCAACTAGACAGTACATGTTTCATTGTGTTCTACGTGTAAATGTCTAGAATATGTGATGAACTGAGTTTTCCCAGAATTGTTTCTATACCTAAGGAGTATGGCTATTGTATCAAGTGTAATAAGTTGTTGTATATTGCCAGCTGTTGAAATAACTCTGTATAATTGCAGCATACATTTCAATCGTTTCACAATTAAATGATAGTAGATAAAACTCAAAACTTAACTGCACTGCTAACTTAGATTTCTGTAGAAGTCAGGTTGCTAACTTTATAATACTGCTAATTGGTGACATAGTAACTATGTATCTACAAGTATCAGCATAAAGTCAAACATTGATTTGGTTCACAGATTCAAGTTTATTGCGACTGAAGAAACTTGGCATCCATGCTAGTATGAATAGAATCTGATTTTTTACATACAACTAATTTACAAGCTGCATCACTATCTTGTATTTACATTGCAATTTACTACTACCAAAACAATATGCTGGGTGTGGATTTCAAATGGTCAGAGACTTACATGAATGACAATTGTGGTATGCAGAGAAATACCACTCACTAATGGCAATTTCAAAGTGTGACTGTATATTGGACAATCTTCACTCTGTAAAATTAAATCTACCATATACTGCACTCTGTAAGGTAGTCTTATTCAATAGTAATCATGGCGGATAATGAATTTCACTTTGGATCTATCTTATTGAGTGTGGATAATACATATATAATACTTGGTAAGTATTTGACACATTTTCTACATACTGTATATACAAGGTAGGTGATAGCAATAACGAGAGTAAGGGTGTTTATGTACATTACTGGACATTTGTCAGATGTTTTCATTATGTTACCTCTGCCTATTTCAGAATACACACTTTGCAATCCAAATTTGCTAGTACATTCTAACAAAGTTGGGCATAATATAGGATGTGTTTTTTTGCTGTATTGATTAGTTTGTCTATGTATACCCATATACTTAAATAGGCTTTGACCATAATAAGATAATACACTTCAACAATCTATGGGTTTGGCCAGGTAGTGGACATCACAGAGGTTTAAATAAATGTTTTCCAAATTTTGATTCTAAATCAGTATTACAATTTTCACTATATTACAAAGTAATCAATTTACCAATTAAAGTGTTTGAGACATACTTTCACATTGAGGTTACAAATGTGTGACTACATTCATAGTGATTAAAAAGTTGTAGAACAATACCATATATTATTTTACATATGATATTTCATCACTGCCTGTAAATAAATCTTGATGTACTCAGTAATCTGACATCCAGAGGCTAAATTTTGCCTAAAATAGTACTGTTTGTATATTAATAACTTTGAGATATAATGAAAACTGATACAGAATTGGAAGACATGAATGAAGTTTAGATAGGTAGTAACTGGTAGACCTTGAGTACAGATAGACGGAGTCAAGGATGTTGTATAGTCATCCAGAAGTGATAATATCCCCTACAGAATCAGTTCTTGCAATAGATGTGGGGAATGATTATCAAATTACACAAGGGAGACTGAATATTGGAAAGATGCAAATGAAGTATACTTTCGTAAAAGCTGATTTAGTTGGTTTAAAGTAGGGTACTGGGTGCAGTATAAAGTACACAAGGAGAAGAAAAGTATTGTTACTTAGAGATATCTCTGGAGACAGTTGAATAGAGCTGGCAGTGGCCAGTATTGGTAATTTTGTTTCTGATAGTCAATTTGTACTCACTACAAACTATTTCTGGTACATATTTAGCGGATGTTTGTCCAGACTGGCAGTCCCTAGTACTAGGTTGATACTTATAGACAGCTACTATCAACTCATATCAGCAAAAGGAAAAACAGCCAGAAAGTGATCTGTCAATCACTTAGATACTAACGGAAACCTCTGCAGTACTTTCAGATACTGTTAGATACTCGAAGAATATGCACAGACATTGTTGAAAGCTACTGCATTGGAAAGATACATGGAGAATGCCAGGAAATGTAGCTAATGGAATGGCCCCATTTGAGATAAGCTAAAACCTCTTTCTAGATTTCTTTGAGCACTCTAAATTGGCCATAGTATCTTCTGGTAGATTTCAAAGGCACATAACCACAGGTCTTTGTTTGTTTGTATTTATCTCATTGATGTATTTATAATTCTGCATAAGAGCAAGATTAGCTGTAACATAATATTATATGTATTGTGAACAAATGTGTATCAATTTTTATATATATTGTTAATCAAGCTACAAATGCAACAAAAGTTCTCCTAGCTGTATTGACCAACAATTTACTCCAGTGTCCGAAAACGTCAAAGAGGCCATTTCTTTTATATTCACTGGAAGTGGTACTTGGAGATAATCGTTACTACAGTTGGTGAAATCCATTTTGTAAATATAGGAATATGTTTACAGATTCTGATGGAGTAAACTTGGAGGTGTAGTGCAAACTGATACATACATAACTACCAGTTGGAAATCTAAACAATTGGAGATGGATATGAATTAAACTAAAAAATGTAGCTCAGGGTGGTAATAGAATAAATTTGTATGTGTACTTTCAGACAGACCTGGCAGCATTGTTGATGGCAATGGTGCTAACAGACAGGTGAACTAGAAGCGAATAACAACGAAAACTTGAATTTAGAATCTGAACAGGTATTTATCTGAATGTAGTGGTATACCGGAAGAGAGCAGGCAGGCACATGGAGTGGCAGTCAATCTGAAGGATGGAGTATCTATAGCTGAAACTGAGTTGATAGATTATATTGTAATTGTAAGAATGTACCAAAAGTAGACATTGACCTTTAAACATATGAACAGCAGACTGCAGATAATTACTGTGCAGAGAGAAGTACAAAGTGTTAGAAGTATATTTGTCAGTTAACTGCTAATTCTGTGAATATATGGTAACTAAAAACAATGTTCTGCAGCTACTTGGAGAGGATGAAGATGTGGACTTGATGTTAACACACTATTATGGGATATAAAGGTAGACAGAGATAATTTAACTTGGTGTTTTCAAAAAATAGTAAAAATGAAACTAATACAGGAAGTGCTTTGGAATAACCATAGAGAAATAATGTTAAGATACTAGAATATAGAGGAGGTTATATTTCAAAGTCTATTTACTAAGTTCAATTTGATAGATTCCAGTATAGAAGAAATATAATCTGCCAAACTGTTTTTATTTTCAATTTCCTCCTATAGCACTACAACAATTTCTCCTACAAATAGAACACAATTTGGAAGTGATCTACCACCCATCAAGATACTCCAACCAACTGTACTAATGATGTGAGGTGCTTCCAGTTACTCACAGGCAATTAATTAGCTGAATGAATTTTTGTCACCTGCAGTCGCTGGAATTGTATTTGGCCAGCATTTTAAAATAGTCTAATCTTGGAGTTGACTGTACTGCTGCAGTGGTTTATCGGTTTATCCGGCAGTACTAGAGATAATGATTCCAGGATAGATAAGCACTAGTCATAATGTATGGAGCATCTGGAAATACAGCCCACAAGCTTGGAAGTACATTAATTCACTGTATAGCAGACTGTGACAACTTACATATTCTTATGGAATGCTGCTAGTGCACCTCGAAATTATCACTACTGCTGATTATTCAATCATGTTAAAAGATGAATTCAGTTTGAATTCTCATATATTGATCTACACATCTATTCATTTAGGTATTGATATATCTATTAATCTATACCACATCCTCTGGCCTGGCAGAAGATGGTGCTTTAGCACACAGAAAGGTGTACCATAAAATACTGAGCAAGCAAATATAGAGATACACGATATTGGATATGATTGAGCAAACATAGATATGCTACTTGTAGGCAATCCTTGTGTAAACTTAGTGACACTCGTGGAGGATGTAATTGAGTAAACATAGAGATGTTCTTTGGAGGCAGTTATTAGATACACTAAGAGATTCTATTGGAGACTCTGATGGAGCAAGATTGGAGAGGCAATTGGATGGCACAATTGAGCATATTTGGAAATACACTTGGAGGTTATGATGAAGTATTTGGACAACCACTTTGAGAGCATAAGTGGGTATGTTTGGAGATAATCTTCAAGGCTATAATCAGATATATTCAGATTGAATTGCTGGCTATGATTTGCAATCAGCTGGAGGTGGGAATTGAGTGAGTGTGGAGATGCACTTTGACGCAGCGATCAAGTGTAGTTGGAGATTCATTAGTAGGTCATTATTGAATGAAATTGCAGGTGCATCAGGAGGTAGTCACTATGTAGATAGTCGATTAAAATGGAGATGTAACAGGAGCTGTGATATTGTTCTTCAGATATTCTGCAGTTATCTGTATGTGACATGAGAAGACAGTACGATTGAGTTAATAGAGAGGAAGTGGAATGCAGTCAGGTTTTTGGGAAGGACACTGGCAGGTTGCCATACTCAGTAGCTATCTTTTGATGGTGAAAATGTTTGGAGACTGGCTGAACACAGGAGACAGATAATTATGCATGGAAGTGAGACTCAGTAGTTGGTAATCATTATGACATTGGAAAGTACAGAGGGATGACTCAACTTCAGATTCTTCTGTGATAGTTGAGATTTGGACAAGGAACAGGGAGAGGTGAATGAAATGGCAGAATATGATGCTATATGGGAATTCAGAGACTTGTTCTATGCAATTGGAATTCAAATCCCTTGTATCACTGTTGTTATATGTTATATTTTAGATTCCGTGCTAAAGCTGTAGTATCATACATGGAACATCGACTGTACCCAATGAAATTCTCCAAGTTTCCATTTTTTATCATGATTTCACCATTCCCCACTCATCTAGATTTCCCATCTGTTTGCATATCATTCACAACTCAGCTATTGCTGCAAAATATGAAGTTGTACAGTTCCTCTCTGCAGATTCATATCATAATTAACAGCTGATATTTCGTATTTCCTCTATGTACGATTTATTACCTTTCAAATCAAGTGTCTGATATATCATTGGGCATTTCATCACGATATGCACTAATCATGACATTTGCGCAATTGCATGTTAACCACTCAAATAATTTTCAGTGTCTATGTTATTTCAGATCCCATTGACTACCTCCAGATTGAACACTTGGAAATACACTTTAAATTTTACCCGATTACATGACACAACTATATGTCCAAGTCTAGTAGTTCATTCTGTGCAAGTAAATCTCCAAATTCACAAAATTAAGATTTCAAGGTGCACTGTGATATGTATCTGATCACCACTTTGAAGTCAATCGATTAACTGGACTCATCACTTCCTCCAGAGCATGTATAATGTTTTCCCAATCATCACCTTCAAGTTAGCATGAATGGAAGCCTGCAGGCGCATCTACAAATCAGCTTGATCATGGCCTTCAAGTACATTTCTAAGTTTATCTGAGTACAACCTCCGATTGCATATCTCAGTTCACCCAATTTCTGCATTTACGTTTTTACTATCAAACCCTCCAGGTTCATCTCTATGTTGACTCAAGTCACATCATGAGGTGTTCTGCCCAGTCTGTGAAATATACTCTGCAGCACGTTTTGGTGAATATACAAATGTAGATTGACTCAAATAACTCAGCCTTGATGTAAGTAGATCTAATATTTCACTCAATCAATGTCTGCAGGTGCTCCTCTAAATGCCCACACCTCCTGTCTCCAAGTAGCTTGACAGTATGGACATATGCATATTCCACAGGATTCAAAATTACACAAGGTACGAAAATGAAGCCTATTTTGGTGCGATTGGAAAACCTAAATACCCAAAAACGGTGAATATGGTACATCAAAAGGGTGCTGTATTTCGGGCCAGGGACCGTGACAACATAAGTCTGAGGTCACTGTATATAGTGTAGTCTTTTTGCAGATATGTGCAGAGTGCTCAACTTCTGTTAAATTTGAATATTCTATATGTCAGATTTCTTATCATCTTAAATACAGCTCAAAAACTGCATAGACTGTCAGAAGCACCTGAGAGTATTCTTCTATCATATAGGAGCATGTTGCCTACCATTTGCATAGCCTGGGAGTTGTCGACAGTATAGACAAGTACCAGTGAGATGGTCAGGATTATCCGGTGGGTTTGGGTATTGCCTCCACCCAGTTTAACAATGAGCTGATATCCTAGAGCTAATTGAAGTCTTCTGAAATGCTCCAAAAGCATTACCAGATGTTCCAAGAATTTGTATGTGTGGATATGCATTCAGATTGCAAGGAAATTTGGCTAATTGGATGGGATATACTGCTGAGTATCTGAGACCTCTGCAACAGCTTTTTGGGAATACTTCGCACTTAGTACTGTATTGTCCAGTGGGGTTCCAGGGTTGGGTACCCTTATACCATACAGTGTAGTAGGTTTTGTATATATAGTTATTTGTAATCTGTATTTAGAATATAAATTACTACATCACAATATGGAATGCTAGTTCAATTGGTGTCTGTATATCTAAAGATATACCATCAATCAGACTACAAATAGTATCTGAGAATACTACAATGTGGATTGGGAGATGGTATTTCACTTGGTAGAAAATTATACAAGGTGAAGGCAGTCAAACTCACCGAAGGAAGTAATGGATGAAAGTGCTAGCTAATCATGGTGATGGCACTTGAGCAAAGTTGGCAATAGAGATGAAGCAAACTAAGAGGTGTACATGAAAACCAAAATACGGTAAACTTCGAAGTGTATTTTGACTCAGTGCTGCCTGCAAATTGAGATGGCAATTCAATTCAACTTTAAGATGAATATGGGCAAATGTTGAGATACAGCTGTAGACTCTAATATAGTAAACTTCGATTGGTATATCCAGACAGTACTAGCAGTGCTTGGGGATGGAGATCAAGTGAACTTAGAGATACACATGGAGATACGAATAATATCAAACATATAATGGCAGTTTGTTTTGAGGATGTTGTGCTGGTGCTGAAATGCTATTTATAGGTTAACTTGTAATGGTGGAAATGTGCTAAGTATAAACAGGAAACTTTCTGCTCCAGGGGAACTGGCCAGAAATAGTTAATTGCTAAGAAGAAGCAGCAGAAGTTCCACTAAAATTATTGGCTGCTGTGTAAGATTGAAATTTATAGAAACTGAGGAAGGTCTTCTGCAGCTGCTAATTGCCAGTCAGTCAATCAGTATACTTAGTAGTTATATATTCTTCTAGCTTATGGAGATTGCTAGCATTTACTTAATATAGAGTTATCCATTGCTAGTATAGTGGTTGATAAAAATAATGGAGATGGAGAATGGGCAGAGTGGAATGATCTTGATGAACTGGACTTAGAGTATGTTATATACCAAACCTAGTGTTAGCAACGGTTCCAAATCCGGGGTTCGGTTCTGGGTCCTGGTTCGAACCAAACTGGAACCGATGCAACGGGTTTTACCCCATCACAAATATGAACAGCACTGAACCCACGGTTATTTGGCCTGTTCCACCTTTTCGCGAACTCAGAAATTTGGCTCCTATTATGTATTTGAGTTCTGATTGTATCACAATATCATATATATGTAATAGATGCAGTTTTGCATGCTCTTTCACCTCCTAATCTCCACTTTGCAATCTGATCAATATTTGTTGAGTTGTGGTGAAATAATGGCAAAAATTGGGCGTTTTTCACAGTGACGCGATGAATACTGATTGGATCGCAAAGTGGAGAATTGGAGGTGAAAGAGTATGCAAAACTGCATCTTATATGTATATATCATATTGTGATTCAGTCACAACTCAAATACTTAATTGGACCCAAAGTTCTGAGTTCACGAAAATGAGGCTCTGCTGTATGTAGAACCCAGCCAACAACCGTGGTGTTAGGTCTGGTCTTGGTAACAACCCCGCCGAGACAATGGTGGTCAGGTTTTTGGACAGGTCTGGAACCGAACCGAACCGCATTTCCGGTCCAAACCCGGAACGCTGGGGGGTTACCCGGACCTGATGCTAACACTAGCCATACCCAACCTACCAAATTCAACAAAGCCTGTATGAAACCCAATCTGGCAGGTAATACATCTTATATCCAATATCCTAATATATTATCCTCATCTATATTTTGTATCTCACTCCATCTTGTTCACAACTGGCTCTTAACAAATAAATCTATGTTGAGCTATCTCTCTCAACCTTCCAACACAGTAACAGGGTGTTGAACTTAACCATACTGATTGACTGTCACTTTGCAGCAACCGAAAGACATGCTCAATCTGTTTGCGTTCTGTTGATGAGTTAACCCCTGAATATTTCTCACAGCAGATATCACATTGCCAGGTTGCTTCCCAAAAGCACAGAGGTGAATTTGCTCCCTTATTATATTCATCGGATTTCAAGTTAACCACTCAACTACACCTCAGCTCTGATGATGCTCACTGCTGGTCAATCACTTGCATATAAACGCAATTAAGTTTTACTAGTATATTATGAATTTTACTTAAACTCCCCTTTCAAATACAACTGGTACAATTTTGAGGGAATATTCTAAGCTAATTGGATTATTACCTTCCAGTGTCTCATTAAGTTTACTTAATTTCAATCTGCGAGTTTGGTTGACTGCTTTATACATGTACCAGCAGTACAGTGTCCCAGTACACCTTCATGTTTACTTTATCTCAGTTTTCATATACCCCTTGAGAATTGCACCATTTTGTTCTAAATATATAGTTAATTGTAATCTTGAAATTTTGCAATCACTATTATCAGGTAGACTTATATATATACCATCGAACTATTCCATTGTTTCTTCTAGATCCGTACTTGAGTGTCCTCTCTACCACCTATACATCCAGAGAATATATATAAATATATCCATACACTAACCAATACCAAAATATATAGAAAAGTTATAATGGAACAGTGTGTGATTTACAATTGTTTAACTATTAGTAATTACAGAGTTTTCTCCTCAAAGCAATATTCAGCTGTACAAGTATTATTCACCAAATATATGTTCACATATCCATGTAACTCTATTGTGCTTCAATGAATTGGTTGCCAGTCAGTGTCTATATAGTGAAGCATTCGGATTTCTTTGCTTTACTCATTGGTTCATATATTACTCTCATGAGCACTTAAAGCAGCTTCTGATTACTACTATTCATAACCTCCAGGGTCCAATTAGCTTTCCACAATTTTCAATTGTAAGTTTATCAGCTGCCCACTCTCAGTTACTCCTGCAGTTTCCAAAAGACTAAAGTGCATTTTCTTGATATTCACATCTATCTGTATCATTTCTACAACTCTTTCATTATCAGAGGATATACAGCTAAAACAATCCACATCAGTTCTGTATATCATAATCATGGGGTGACACTTAGTACATAGAACATCCATTGTTATATTGCTCCCAAATGATATTCCCAAACTGTGTATGTTATATCACTTAGTTAACCACTGAAAGTATCTGATCTCAGATTGACTCGCTTCTGTCACCCCTGAATGAGTACAAATCGAGCAGCTTATCTTCATTAGATTTCCAAAATTTCAAATTCACCTTGCATTGAATTTCAACTCACAGTATGCCATCCTCTAGATTAACTGCCAGTTAAATTGCTGGACTGTCAGCTTTAGGTATATTTTTAAATTGATTTGATTTCAATTTCTTATTACTTTCATGCACTACTCCTTTAAGCATATTCTATCCTGGTCTCCATATACTTTTCCACAACAACTCCAAATTGATCATAAAGTCCACATAATAGCCATCTCAAAGTACATCTAGATTGCTTTTTAATTCACTGCTATGTATTACTTTATCAGAGCTACTAAATACCATTTGCTGATTTCTACATATTTATGTCCTACTTCAGTTGAATACCATCCAGTAGGGTAGTCAGTTCTATCCACCAATGTCTGCGTATGCAGTAAATTGTATCATCATGGTGGTATCTTTTGAAGTTCTCCTGAATACAGTCTGGTCCAGTATTGACTTATTATATATTCATTCATAGATATAGTGATATCTTGGTATAATATCAACCCAGTCAATAATATTCACCTTTGCTTACCCATGTATAGAAACTAAGCAGTCTGACTGAAGTGGTATGTACTGGTATTAACAGTATATTCAAGATATATATCTATGCTGCAAGGTGACCTCACAGTACTTCAAATTGCGTTCAATTAGAATGTTCTCATTTCTCGATACTTCTAGTGTTGTTCTCAATATTTAACAATATTTAACAATATTTTCTCAGTACCTCCAGGGGCTTCAAAGCCATCTTGGAATTCCTTGTTACTGCGGAATCCAATTTGAAATTTCTTCATTACCAAATTATACATATATTACTTTCAGACACATCAGTAGTCTCCCAGATACCATATTTCATTTTTGTGATGCAGTTGAACATGTGATTGTACTCAGTAAAGAATGGAAAATCACACCAAACTAAGTAAAGCATTGATTTGGGGTTCAAAGAGACAAGGAAAATTCTGGAAGAATGGTTGTTGAAGGTGACTGTACATAATAATTGGACCCAATGGGAAGATGTAGCTCAAAGCTCTGATATACTTACTAGAGATTGCAATGGAGACTGGGGGAGATATTTGATTGAAGCAATTGGCAAACTGAAATGAATGTCAACAAATGATGGCAGATTGCAGTAAATTGAAAGGCTTACTAAATGCAGAGTTATTCAGTACTGGTAGAGTTGGAAAAGGTAGAATGACATTGAAGAATAGAGTTGGATGATTATGGGAGTAGATACAGAAAACTGAATATGACCTGCCTGGTTGGATTTGAAATGGCAAATATCAAAGACAAAAATATCTGAGTGTAGTATATTATGACAACATCCTCTGTTTCCTCTCACCTACTCCCATTGCCATTTCCACACTATTTGTATATTTTCCACTAATATACTGGTACTTGGCAACAAAACAATAAGCCATTTCATGTAACAGATATTGGTAGAATTACAACTTATCACACCTTACACAATTCTGGAATACTTCATTCAAGGTTTGACTTAACTAAAACATTTTATTGCAAGCTTCTGCATATTGTTTGCAGTCTGTTTCTTAGATTTACTCCAGCCAGTAAAAGTAAGTAGTTCCCCAACTTTCTGGGAACTTAACCCAGGTTTTTTGATATTGGTATATGTTATCAAGTTAAAAGCTGAATGCGTTCTGTATCCTCCAGTTACTTCATATTGACAATTTCCAACTAACTTCTTCTAAACATCTGATAGTAGCAGTAATAGACCATTTGTTGGTACCTATTAATGACAATTTTAAACCAACGTGTATTAACAATCACAGTATACAGTGCTAATTCTCAAACTCCAAGTATATGCAAATCAAGTTTGATTACAATCTATTAGTATACCTGCAGATAGTGCAGATTATATCTTTTCAGGTACCGTGGATGGTTGTCCTCATAGCATTTGTAATTACCAATATTGGAATGCAGTTAAGCATTACGTATAAGTATACTGAACTACCTACCCTCAATGACAATATGGGTACTTATTTATGGTAATATTATTGAATTTTGTACTCTATTATCTCAGTTGATTTTCGCCTTCTATAGTTCATGGCTAATAACGTCCCCTGGTGCTAATTGACTGAATGTACATATTGATGTTGGTGTTATGAAATGGATAATTGAAGCTATAATATAATTAAAAAATTATTATTATCATCTAGAAAGTACAACTAACAACTCTATATCTGAAGATCTTTAGATATTTCACTGTAGTGAAACCTGAAAATCATTTAATATTATACTTTATATCTTGCAATGCAAAACAAAAATGATAAACATCCCATACTATATTGAAATGTAACAAACCACGCTTCAGTCTACCTCTACTATGTACAATATATTCTTGAATGAAAGCTGAGTTGTTAGCCAAACTACAGTGTATTATAGCTGTCTCCATGTTTCTATAATCCATTAACGATGGTCTCCTATTGGCAATGTGCATCAAGAATATCATTCGATGTGTTACTGTGTTTTGTTCTATATTGACATTCATCATCAAAGACTACAAGATATTTTACAATCTCTTGCATGAGAATGTAATCCTATATATGTCATTTTCTATACCAATTCAGATACAGACAATTCGATATTCTCTGGTAATACTGATAATATAGCATTGCATTTGGTATCAATGCAATACTGTCATTATTTAAGAGATTTGCCTCTCAATTTGTATGGTTCTAGTTTTGCTATATTTACACACAAAGCTAGACTCTCCCTCTGCTCCTACAATAACTCTTGCCATCCCAGTGATTCAATAGCCAATGACTAGTCTAGATTACTCTAACACAGTCAAAGGTTTCTTACATATCTGACAAGGTGTTAACATAGTGGAGTGGATACTCTAGGCATGGTTTTGACCTGATTGCAATCTGTATATACTGAGGGTGATGTGGTTAGACTTGTATCTCACCAGTATGTAATGTTTCTGTTATAATCGATATCCTTTTGATAACATTAATCCTGCAACAGTATCTGGTATTAATTGTCACTCTACTGAAACATGTGCAACTCTTTTCTTATTACTGTGATTCCTGAGCCAGGATATTGTAACTCTGACAAATACAATTCAGATTGATTGGCTAATGACTGCAACCAGAAGATTATGCTCTGATATTGTCATGGACAATTTCATCTCTATTACATGTTGCTCTGACAAGTATGGTTCTTGTGAAGGGTAGATTTGACATTCACATTGATAAACCTGAATGAGACAAACATTGTATTGACAAGTTTACTCTGAGATGCTCTCTGATAATTTGAGCTCTTTGTCTAACCAATATGTATGACACTCACCTTGACTGTAGCTCTGATAAATGTAACTCTGATAGATACAAAAGGTGCCACAGCCAAGTACTGCCTCTGTCTAATACAAGGAATTTCTGTTCAAATCAATATATTCTGTCAATCTAGTAATTCATGTTACCAGGTGTCAATGATGAATACATATTAAGCTGATCATTGTTATCATTCCTGTTTGGAATAAATTGCATACTAATAAGAAGTGAAGAAACATCTACAATGCATTGTACTGTACACCATGTATCTCAATACAATATGACTCTATTATTTTTGTTGAGCATTACAGATAACATATTCTTCACATACTGGACTAATAGCAGTTTGTAGAGTACCATTTGCCTCAGAATACTTCTGCTTGTATTGATATCCCCCGTATTGATTCAATTACAAAAATGAAATGTAACTAGCTGTTTTCAAGGAAAATACCAGTATTGACATACCCAAATATCATGTCATGGTGCTTGATCGCATTGTAACAAAATATGCTCAATTTGATTGCCCTGTCTCCCCAACCTCTGGACACACCCTGCCCTTTGAACAACAATTGAATCTTTATTAGAGTTCTGCTATAGGGCAACAATAGCCATAATGGCTCAGTATATCGTCCAATAGTATATCCACAACTCTTGAGATCCTGTGGTGTGTTGATCTGGACTGGTACTTATCTCAGGTGAAAATGTTACAAAATGGATTGTCAGAGTATTGCAACCCTCAGATAGACTGATACCTTTGGGAAATATCAAAGTTGTGATGGTTCTGTGTTTGTAAATCACACCAATAATATGTGGTATCAACCTGTGTGATAATTTGTTGGATAATAGAGAATTCCACAAAATAAGATTTCTATATATTCAGCTTTAATCGAAGGGAATGACTGTAGATATTATGTACTGACAAACTCGGTTTCCACTTGGTGTGAAATCAGCCTGATGGAATGCAGAACATCAACATCATATGGTAAACCATATCTGAAGAACTGCCATCATCAATGATGATGTTTTGATCTGCAGTGCATTATATTCATGGTCAGGGTTATTGCCAGAGTTCATTTTGCTAATACATTTGATACATTGTGAATGGGAATGAATTATTAGTATCTTACCTATACTATGGCTCTTGCAGCAAGGTAGAAAAAGGTGGATATTGCTGCTGATTCCACTGAATGAATTCTGTAGGTGCTTGAAAATACTTTTGGTCCGGGAGTGGTAGCTAGTGATGAATATGAAGTTAGTATTAGATTTGATAAACATAAAGTAGTCAGGATGCACTTTAAGCAGAAGGGTAAACACTGAACACCAGTTCTTCACTATGTTCTGGTGCTGAACACCAGTTCATTCTTTAACATGTGTCAGTGGTTGTCCTAATTAGCACATGATTGACAAGCAAGGAATCATGAATGATGATTGCTCCATCAGATTAAAACCGTTCTCATGACCAATTTATGTTGTACAAATCCAACAATCCCATCCAAGGTGTGATTTTTCAATTCACTCTTCAGTAGGTTAATTAACTGGGCAATCTTCAATCCACTGTCTACATTAGAACCAGGCTACAAATTTGCAAATTTTGAATGGTTGGTTACCATCCAGAGTGCTACCATCTTGGCTGCTCTAGATATCAAATACAGGTATCATTCAGAATGGAAGCACCTGGATCTGGGATTGATACTGAACATGTCATATTTGCATATTGTGCATTCAAAGTACGAACAATCAATCACCATAGTCACTATACACTGCTCTGCATAGGATACAAGAAATGATGCAATCAGGGAACATCCATGCCAAGTGCAACTGGCTGCATACAGAACTACTATTTAATACTGTGCTGGCAGGACAAAGTGTGCAATGTGATCACAATAGATTTAGAATAGCCAAATTTGTTGGTGTGCATCAGCACAATGAATTATGGTCACTGGCAGCCTACAGGAGTATGTGAAAGCAGGTGGAGTGTAAACTTAGAACAATCAATATCAGGAGAGAATAAACCTCAAGTAGGGCATTCTGGCCAGCCTTCAGAGTAACTGGAATCTCTGATGTCTGGTAAAGATACCCAGTGGAACTAGCTGTGATCCGTTGGGAAATTTGTCAGAGCAAAGAAGAGACCTTTGGGATCAGCTGGGCGTGTTGCCCAACCAATGTGGGGATCCCACACAAACTTTGAGCAATACCTAGGTCCCTTTGGACATTCATTTGAGAGTTAGCAGGCAATATCTTGGACACACCAGATGTACACAAGCAATGAATTACCCTCTACAGTGAATAGGATTTCTGAAGTATTGTTGATTATCACTTCTATATCATACTTCGTATTCTTGCTAACAATATCTAAAACAACATACTATTTAATAAATTACTTCTTTAAGGAGCCAAAGCAAAAGGTGTGTAATTCGAACATACAAGCTGCTACACCAAAATAACCACCCAAAACAGCAATCAAATGATATCAATCGAACATGGTGTCAATGTCATTGACTCCATGTTCCATCTCATCAGGGCTGAGGCAAGCAGGAACACACAATCCATCAACAGTATCAAGAAGTTGGAGGCACTCTTTGTATTTACTGGTAATCAGTACCAGGCTGGTGGGTGAAACTGAATGGCAATGACTTTGGCTTGATTTGTGATATTGTACAAAGATGTGATGAAATTTTAGCTAGCTGCAAGTCAAAATGAGGTTTGAAAAACAATATGATAACTAAGTGTAACGAGAAAGGTGAGCAACTATCTGAAGAAATGAGGAGCCCCCAAGATGAGCAGTGAATGTGTGGGAAAGAGGAGTACACAGAAGTAGATTGAGCAGTGCTAAATGAAATACAATAGTGCCTGTATAGGCTGAGGAGCCCTAATGGGGATTGCACAGGGTCAATTCCTCCGGAGGAGTACCCATACTGGCGGTGGAGTTCCAAAAAGGGGGTTGAGAACATGGAATGAGATACAGGAGCACCAATCCAGACAGAGGGGAGCACCAATGGGGGTTCTAGAGTGCCTATGATAGCAGAGGAGTTCAGAAAAGGGGGTCAGAGGCATCAATTGAAACATATGAGGAATAATCTAGGCCAGGGAGCACTGGTTTGGATGCCGGTGCACCCATCCCAGATCATCAGTGCCAACTGGGGGGGATACGAAGTCCCGAATGAAGTTGAGGAGTGACACTGCAGACCAACGAATGCTATTGTGGATTGATAATCACCCAGCCCAGGGGATGAATGCCAAAATGGTGGGGTGTCTGCAGAACAGAATGGAGTGATAATTCAGACTGAGGAGCCCCAGTGAGGATAGAGAAGTGTCTATCCCAGTGGAGGAGTGCAAAAAGGGGGGGTATGGAGTGCCGAATAAAATAGAGCAGCGCCAATCTAGACAGAGGGGATTGAGGAGCGCCAACCCCGGCAGAGAAGTGCCAACAGAGGAGGAACTAAGTACAGAATAATATAGAAAGGGGTTTGGCTGAGGAGTATGGATGGGTAATGAGGAGTGTATATCCTGGAAGAGTTCTACCAAAAGGGGGAGGGTGGGATATGAAGCACCTCACTGATCTGTAATTGATAAGTGCAGTAGCTTGCATAGTAAAATTTGCCACAGGAGATGGGCAAAATGTATGTCAATATTTATCTTGAGAAAACTTAACCTTAGCCTTCTTTCCTCTGGCATAGTCAGAAAGAGCACTATGAATTACGGTGGCTGCAAGTACAAAAGAGTGCAAAGCAAGAGGTTGAAACAACTGGAATGTAGTAGTCTGGCGCCCTATGATATTGGCGGTGAAGAAGAATTGATGGTAAATTGAGTCCAGGATATCTATTCATGTCACACAGGAGCTTCTTGACCTGGATCTGAAGCCCAGTCATCGAGCCCAAATCCATCTGGCAACTAAGGACAACAGTTTAAGGAGCTCCATCTGGCACCATCCTCAATGGGAATATATCTTCAGTGTTAGCTATGTAAATTTTATGGCATAGTCAATATCGTAAGTCTGATAGAGGAGTATTGAACAGAATTCAAAACTTACAGCTTCTCATGTTTGCAGATCAATATTGGGAGATGGACAACCAGGCAATTGAGACACAGATGGTGCACCTACAGAAGCACCTGTCAAGTCCTGCTGCCAATCCTGAGCTGCAATGCCATGTTTCGAAGCTAGGTTAACCATTGCAGACTTCTCATTTGAAATCATTGTGCATGTAGTCTTTGTTGATATAATGGCCACCTTCAATCCTTATGCTACCTCAAATGTAGCCATGTGGTGATGAGGACTGCTCTGATCTTGATTGGCCATGGGTTGTTGAACATTCTGGTCTCCACCAGACTCGGGTAGAGGGAGCTTCTGGGTGGGTGGTGCACAGTGAGACTCAGATAATTTGTTGAGGAGGGTTAACTTTTGGCATTTGAGCAGTGGTGGTGCCATTGCCCCAGCTGGATTTCAGGAATTTGGAAGCAAAGGGCATGCAATGATAGTATTGAGAGGCTTAGTATTATTTGCAGTGGAACGATTGCAGTTCATAAGGATGTGTTTCCGCATGCCTTGCCTAGAAGTAAGAACTCCTGTTAGTAATCCAAATTGTCTTCTTCAGTATTGGGTGAAAATGTGTACTCTCTGGTGTCCTCACTTTCATCAATGCTAAACTCCTGATTGGTATCATCATCCTGCTTCATTAATGAAATCAGGGATATTAGTCATCTGCAATACAATGTAAGAAGGCAGAGGGTGAGAAGTCAAACATTTGATGGACAATGAAGATTGGCTCTGTTCTTGAATACAAGTGCAAGTACTCTCTTAAGGTGTGCTTCATAACTCAACTGTGAATAGTGATTCCTCACCTGGCGCAGCATACGTTCCATGTGCTGAAATGGTGATCGAATGTGGGTGAATGTAGGAGACAGTTTATACACATGATATATAAGGGTAAGTGGACGAGAATAATAGGTCAAATGATGTAAGAAGTTACTCAATGTTGGGAAGGATGCAATTCAAGGTGTTGAGTCAAATGGTTCAGCAGAGATGACTCCAAAGGTTAGTATGTCTATTGAGGATTGCAGTGCAGTGCTGTTATTGAGAATGTATCATGTGGATGTGAATGGAGGGAACCCAAAGTCCCAATGCCAAATTGACAGTTATCACTCCTATCAACAATGCTGTATATGGATGCAAGAATTGGATGTTGGTTAAAGCCAACTCACATAGAATGACACCAGAAAGTTGAAGAAATCTTGCATAGTCAACATACGTGGTTATAATATTAGCCAACTCTTGGTCCAGGGCAAATGCAGCACTGAAACCCTGAACAAAAATGTGTGCCCCTGCATATCACTCCTTCAAATTTATCATTCTACATGAATTTTACAGCATCTGAGCTGACCACATTGTGTAGAATTGTTGAAGCGTTGAGAATCTGCAAAGTGAAATGAATTTGGGACTTTGTTGGGTAACATGTGAGTTAAATGAGTTCTTAATGAGTGTGTTATCACTAGGGGAGAAATCTGAATCTCCAAATGTGGTGGAATATACACTGGAAGGAAACACTTATATTCATGACATTTACTTGTATTAGGATGCTGCTGTCATGTTAGTAGTCATTTAAGACAACGTCATAACAATACACTTCCCTTTCATTAGTTCATCCCTGCCATCTGAGCACAATATCTTCACAACAATATTAGGAGATAATGGGGTATTGAGCAATACAGAATCTAGAGAAAGAATGGTAAGGTACAATGATGATTCAGTAGCATTTTTGTTAATTCAAGCTCTCGTCAATGGCAAAATTGCTAACAATTAAGTCATGAATACTCACTCACATTCAGATTTTGTGCATAATATCTAGTGAATCACACATGGTTAAGTCACAAATTGAATATGAGTCTCACTACTATACAGTTGACTTAAAATAAAGGTTGGAGTTGAAAGCTATGTACAATTGTATAATGCAAAGTGAGAAATCAGCTCATGGTGGGCGGAGAAATGACTGCATGTAGGTCTGGGGAATTGGGGTGCACCAAGGTTCGAATTGATATGCAGCATTCAATACAATAGGTGAAACTGCAGCCTCCACTTTCTCTGACAGATAATTGCACTCTTCAAAGCTGTCTTTTCATATTGCACAAACCAAACTTTCCAGGTTCTCGATGCTTGAACTCTCTGGATGGAGATCAAATCACATATTCTATTTTCACATATGGGTTTTGGCAGCCGAAACATACCTATAGTCAGAAACCAGTTGTGTCAGCACAACAATCACTGCGGACATAGGTGTCATTGAGTATATATGGTACATGGGGTGAGCAGTAGTTGCTGGTCATTATCTGCTAAATCACTTGGCAGAATTCATCTTTTGAGATTCACTCTCATGCTCCATTTCTTTTGATTAAGCCAAAACTTGCAGAAGATATTTCACGATGGGGAAGTGGAGATCCAAACATACTATTGGGAGATTATTGAGTTAAGCAATGTTTTTAATTTGCCAGGGATGTGCATTTACAGTTTAGAGTGCAGTTGGCTACCTTCCTCCAAATGACAAGTTGACACAGAGCTTAACAGTCAAGGCATGTTTGTGATAGCCTTCACATACTAATCAAGCATAAATCCATCAATCAGCAGAGGCTGAGTGGGATGAGCAGCCACTCCAGCAAAACAATCTGTGTGCCCTGCTTTCACTGATTCAAAGTCAGAGACAACCTGCTGAGAATGAAGCAAACAAAAATATGAGGTACTCTACAAACTTGGTACATGTGCTTTGGTGGCTAATTTATTGTCCTGAGATGTGTCTGGGCTGGAATGATCCATCCAGAATGAATTGCAGCTTGCCAAAGTTGGATTCGTATCAATTCAAGAACATTATACTTGACTGTATTGCAGATCCAAAGATAGATGAACTTTAAACATTCACAAGGAAATATGCGGCAGCAGAAGCCGCAGCTTATTAATGAATACCCAAGCTGTATGTCATCATCTGACTGACTGGGATCCCAATCTGGGGTTATCCTGAAGTCCTATCGTATGCCACCAAGATCTGCAGATTTGGGGCGATCAAGCAAGCCATATTTCATTTACCGATGCTCGTAGTCAATATCACTTAGCCTCTCTGTATTGCCATATGCAACCGGAGAATGTGCAGCACTCAATCAGACAAAATGTGACACAAGACTTTGGACTCATGACATATTCAGGATTCTCTGGTGCTGCAGGAAGTAGTTCTATCAAGGTTGAAATTCATAAATAGCTTCTGGTTTGCAGTACGCCTCAAATACACCCTTCATGCACGATTCAAAGCCCTGGGTTATACTATGTGTTTCGATTGAACTACGGCAGACTGTCTATGAGAGAAGGCAAGTGGAGAACTTGAAATTGTAGCTACAGGCTTGGCTGATACTCCACATACTGCTATGGAAAAATACATTACTAGCAGAGGCTGCATTAGTCAATCAGTGCCAGCGACACTCTTGACTACTGCTCTTGCCCAATTGACCAGGGTGTCTACAACATCACAAAACAAGTCCTTATTAATTGTTTTCATCTGATATTTGACAGTTTCATCAATCAAGAATGCCAATAATATCCCACTCAAACCAATACTGATTTAAGAAGAAAAGGACCTACATCAAAACTTTGTTTCTCTTCAAAATGACCAAGAGAAAAGATTCATTTATACAGTCGAGTGTGGCTTACAAATGACCTTTTTGGAATATTTATATGAGTTCAGAAAATCAGGTTGGCTGAATCTGTGAAGAGACAAATCTTGATTGCACTGGTCAATTGGTCAATGGCGATTGCTCATCTGACTGCAACATGTCTCGAATCTGTGTCAGCCTCTTCGTATGGTCCTCATGAGGCTCGAGAATCTTGTACATCAGCAGTATCGGAATGTTCAGTTGACACAACAGGCCGGGTAGGGCTAGTGTTAGCGACGGTTCCGGGTCCAACCCGAACGGTTGCCAAATTGGCGGTCCGGGTTGTCAATAAACCCCAACTGTCCACTCAGGTACGGATCGATGGTGAACTCACAGCCCGTCTGAATTTGGCAGGTTGTCAGCGGGTCCATCCATAGATTCAATTAAGTCTCTTGGTTTGGGAGTATGTGAATACTATCTTATCAAAATCGCGTTTTCAACAACCAAGGATATGATTTTGTATGCTTTGCAGCTTGCAATATCGATTAATTTGGAATCGGTATTTCACCTTCGATAGATTGTGTTTTGGCCTATCACAGCGTTCAATAATTACGTTACCAACGCGAAGATCAGCGTGATGCGTTGATTACCAAACATGCAACAACTGAAACTGTTGATGATCTGTAGACGTTCATTTTCAGGTTGCGGCAGGGAGCACGTCGCTGTTGTTTTGCCAGTAATGGCTGCCAATATTTGATAAATGGATTTCTGCAACCAATTGGAACATAGATTACCCACGATGCGAAGCTAGAAATCGCTGACGCTCCGTTAACCCTCATTCTCAAGATGCCGCAGCGAGCATCTTGCTGTACTTATTCCCAGTAAAGACAGGCAATATCTGATGAATGGGTGTGTGCAAGCAATCAGGACATAAAATATCCAAGATGCGAAGCTAAAAAGTGTTGACGCTCCATTGACGCTCATTCTCACAATGGGGCGGTGACTGTGTTACTGTCTCTTTTGCCTATAAAAGCTGCCAATACATTGGTTATGCATAACAGCGACTAATCACTGTGTAATTACCGTACTTGCAAAACCACGAATCGTTGACACTCCGTTGACCCTCATTCTCAGAATGGGACAGTGACCATGTTGCTGTCTCTTTTGCCTATATAAGCTCCCAATACATAGGTAATGCGTAACAGCGACCAAATCACTGTGTAATTACCGTACGTACAAAACCACAAATTGTTGATGCTCCTTTGACGCTCATTGTAATGTGTTGTCCATTGAACATCTGCCGCCGTCGATAATAGTTTTCATCATGATTTGAACTTCCTGGTACTCCTTCTGACAGATTGAGACTTGGCCCAGTGGCAAAGCCGAGCGCAGTAACATTTTTGCACTGTTCGCTCTCACATGACTAAAATTTATGTATCTTGTCAAAAGCTTCATTGCGCCAGCTATACATCTGTTTATCAACTGGTATTCACAAGCTACTGCTCAACATTCGCCCATAATATATCTCTAACTCAAACTCTTGGTCAAGATACATAAAGAGGCTGGTGAAATATCGACGCATTCTGTCCTACTTGTTCTTCACTCCCTTATTCCTCGTCATTTCGTTTGCATTCATCGTCATCACCACGTGTTCAACCTATCTCCTTGACTTCTGTGTAGGCCGAATCAATCCGGGAATATTTGGCGCAGCACTCCCATCCCCCCATTATGGGCATTCCGGATCCTCCATGCTCTTGTCTTGCTCCTTATCAGATTCAACGTCCACCGCGCAATCGTCTTCGCTGTCAGGTGGATTATCTAAGTCCCAATTCGAGTTAAACCAATCATCAGTATCCGAAATGTTTGCCGGTGCGCTATCCCCATCACGTTCGACTGGATGACGGTTGATTCTTCAAATCCAGCGGGCATTTAATATTTGAGTTCGGCCTCCAGGGAGGTCCTTGGCACACCAAGGAGGTGGCAAAGGAGATCTTCCTCACAATTTAAATGCAACCGCACCATCATGTTGAAAGAGTGACCACAATGCTCTGACGATATCTTCCGTATCGGAAATGTATCCCACGGCAGTCGTCTGTTTGTTTTGAGCGCGAGATTCCTTCTGGGTAGCACATTGGTTTTGGCTGCCCTGCCAAATCTCCAAAATGTTGTGAACCTTGGCCATTCTGTGCAATTTCCTTTCTTCCGCCTCTTTGATCGTATCTGAGTCGTTATATGTGTTCGTTGCATCCAATTCTGGGTCAGCGCCTGCCAAAATCCCGTTATTGGCTTGAGCAAACTGCTTTACAACAACTTTTTGGCGAAGGGTCTTGCCTGTGGTTTTTGACTGCCTCCAGCCAATCACATCTCGGCCAAGGCAAAAACTGGTCTCCACTCTAACACCATGTGGTATGATACAGAATATGTCATGCGCCACATTGGAACGATCAGCGTACTTTGAGTGTGTTTCCTCCTGTCGATGCCACCAGTCGGTTATGTCCGGTAACCAAATTGTACTGCTCATCTCCATTGGGTCGGAGTGGTAATCATTGACATTTGGATTAATTTGCCCCCAGTGCGTTGGTGCGTCAGGGGGAGAATTCAAATATAGCCTGGTGGCGGTCAATAGATGTGGTGCGCGATCGCTTCATCCAGGTGTCGTCTCAGCCACATTGTTAGGCATTAAGTATTCATCATCATCTCTGGACATATCATATGGATCAAAGGATGATTGACAGGATCCTGAAGCCTTTGCAGAGAGGATGAGATTGCTGCCCGGTAAGCTTTCATGCTTAGTGACCGGCACACGTCGATGTTTGGCTCAGTGTTCATTCTCAACATACTTCAGAATGGCCTCTTGGTACTGGGTAGTATAGGATGTCTCATCCTCAGGATAAATATTCATTCCCTTTTCCCACTTTCTAAACGATCGCAACTGCTGAAATGGATCGAGGATATGTGCAGAAATGAGAAGCATGCCTGTTGTTGGAGTCACTTCAGCATAGTATCTGGACAGCTTCTGTCGAGCGAACTTCACAGCAAAGAACAAGTCTTCCTTCCAGGGAGTCTTCATCTAAGCCAAAGCTTGCATCACACTGTCCATATGATCGAACATGTCATTGTACACTGTAATAACCTGATGCCATGTGACTGTATGCCTCATTGACCTCCACAGGGTCCAATGTCGAAATGGCCTCAATACTTCCATGACATACTTCACAGTGGTCCGCTCATCTTGAGTAATGAAAAGTGGCCGATAATCAGTGTATTTTCTATGTTGCAGGATCACAGGTGTGGATTCCTGTAATCGGCAGGCTCGCTCGAGCAGCTCCATTTTCAATTCCCACCGTGTCTTCACATCCATAATCGGTCGTCCCGCAATGCGAACTATGGCTGTTTGACAGTCAACAAACTCATTTCGAAGACCAGGTGTCAGCGTAATCAATACAGCAAGCATTCTTTGCTATATCAAGGTCAATTTCAGGCCTTTCAAAATATCATGAAATACAGACTTTCTCCATTATCTTTGCTAAACCTGGTTTCATAGCCGACATCTTATAGATTCTAGCATTGCCTTCTTTTCGACATCTTTGACACTTCTTATTGTCGGTGCTTTCATTCTTGCCAAATTGCTGATCGCGCTCATGGGCTTCCCAAGACTTGGTGCAGCCTTTTACACCGAGACTGCTCATGAATGCACCTAGAGCCAGCTGTATGACGTGCGCCATGCATGGTATGTGGTTCATCAAAGCCGGCCGCTGGATTGCAGAGGCCTCGCGTGTTGATTGCAGCTCGCGTGTCATCGAGTCATTTGAGGAAGCACTATCAGTCGTAAGCACAAGCAAACGGCCGTCGGTAAGCTCAAAACGATCAAGCATGTCCTTCAAATGTACGGCTAGCCTCGCTCCAGTATGTCGGCACTTGACCTATTATCCTTAATTAGGATTCGGATTGGGAAAAGAACAGGCGATCAACCTCATCAAAAGCAAGTTGAACTTCACATGATGCCCAATTTCGATCCATATTGTACGCAATGACCGAAGTTATGGCTGGTTTGTTCAGTGATGTCCATCCGTCCAAAGCTAAACTTAGTTTGTTTTGTGATGGCAATTGCTTCCTAATTGCACCCACGGTCAGTGAATATTCCCTCTGGCAAATTTTGGTAAGGGTTGTAGCGGACAGCAGCACTAGGTCATTGAGTAATGCCTTATATGACATTTGTAGCACTAGATTTGATATAGCGTTCCATGGAATATGAGCCGAAACACATCTTAACATGAGGTAGCGATTCCACATGTCTTGGTGAAATTCGGAAGTTTCAAAGTCCCTAGCTGCCAGTTTGGAACATTTTGTCTGTCATCTCGGTCAATATGGATCAACATTGATGTCAAATATGATCATCCTATGCAAACTTACTATTGTGATTCCTTGACTTCATTGCCTTTTCAGGATGGCCAAAGCAGTTTCATCGACCCTCGAACTAGTCAATTCAGTAACCTTTGACTCTGTTGATTGGTTTAACATTGCGATCTGAGCTTTTGCCAGCAAGTGTTTCCCCATTGAGCTGGTCCGATGGTGGGATGGATGGCGAAGAACTTGATGTCAAATGCTACATATGATGCCGGGGCTGCCTGTCTGCTCATTTCTGCAGTGTAAAAAGAATCGCCACGATGGCGCATGTCTGGAATTATTCCAAGCAATAGGCCGCTTCGAGTCTACACTCATTGAAGCCCACCAAGCATCGAAGATGATTTGTGAAGCAAGGTCGCTCAAATCATGAATAAATACACAGTTGTTTTTGGAAGAGATCATAACCTCGAGCAATGAGTTGTTCAACAATTTTGAATCCGACATGGCAGTAGGATTTAGAAAGCGGGGTAATCCGACTCGAAAGACTGCCGAAGGTAATGATACAGTACAGCAAACTGCGGGTTCTTGAATATTGACTCTACAGCTACAAGCGAAAAAATCGGATCTGTGAGACATTGCATGCATATTTGTGATGTTGTATACAAGGGCATACTAAAAAGACTGACCGTGTAAGACTCAATTCAGTAACAATCCCATGCAGTTCATTGCTGTGTAGCTTACTGAGCCCCCACAAAAATTATTGACGCTCGGTGGGCGCTCAATTGCCGGAGGCAGTTGCAATATCGTCAGTACCATTTGTGCCCGTACAGGCAGCTGATAAGTGGATTGAGGGATACCGTCATTTCATAGCCCATAGATAATTCAAAATGGATGACCAAAAATAGTTCATGCTCCATTGACGCTCATTTTTAGGAGGTGGTAGCGATATAGTCAGTGGCATTTAGGCCCATAGAGGCCGCCTCTGCATTGATTATGGGCCAACCACAATGCACAGCGCGTTGAGTGACCATGATGCAAGACCAGAAATTGTTGACGCGCCATTGACGCTCATTTTCAAGAAGTGGTAGCGATATCATCACTAGCATTTTTGCCCATAAATGCAGCCGATGAGGTGATCATGGGTTAATGCCATTCCGTGGCCCATAGATTGTCCAAGATGCAAGACCAAAAATCGTTGACGCTCCACCAACGCTCATTTTCAGGAGGTGGTAGCGATATCATCACTAGAGTTTTGGCCCATAAAGGCAGACAATACATTGAATATGGGTTAAAGTCAATGCACAGCGTTTTGAGTGTTCATGATGCAAGACCAAAAATCGTTGACGCTCTGGTGGCGCTCATTTTTAGAAGGCGGTAGCGATATCCTCGCTGCCATTCTTACCCATGAAGGCAGCCAACACTTCGATTATAGCTTAATATCGTCGCACAGCTGTTTCATTATCCAAGATTCAAGAACAAAAATGGTTGACTCTCCATTGAGTCTCATTTCTAGATGATAGTAGCGATGTTAACGCTACCATTTTCAGCCTTCAAGGCGGTCAATACTTTGATGATGTGTCACAGTGACCATGTATTTTTCTGATTATCAGACTCACAAGACCAAAAATCGTTGATGCATCATTGACGCTCATTTCCAGGATGGGTCAACGAGCGTGTCCCTATCATTTTTACTTATAGAACCAGCCAAATCAATCACTTTGCAAGGATGTTACTACGAAGCTGTTCGTTTGCTGAAAATGTAATACTAAAAATCGTTGATGCTCTGTTGACGCTCAACTGAACGACATACCAACAATCAGTGGATGCTGAACAATTGTATGCAAAAATGCATATAGTCGTTATTGGCTGCCAATAAATCGTTTCTATGTATACACATTTGAATCCAAAAGCTTCCAATCCTCTCAATTTCTGATCCACCACTAGACACATTAGCTGAGTGATAAATGACGTTGGCCTACCACGCTCCAGGACTTTCGGCCGGCATTCAACCGCATATAAATCCGTACACTAGTTTTTGATATATTTAGCCTGACTTCCTCACCTTTCCTCATCCAGCTCATTTTCCGCGATTTCCATCACCTACCATAAGCTATTTTCAACATTTCAACCATGTGCACCAGGTCTGTGCAGACAGTAATGCAGCTGGATGCATGATCGTATGCAGCATGATGGTCGTCATTCATTCCGCTTCACATTGCGCTTTGACCATTGCATCTATGACTCTTGTGACATCACATACTTATATTTGTTAGTGAGTGTCGGGTGTAATTTAGTTTTAAGTGTCATACTTAACTGCAACTGGCAGGACGATATCACATTCATTGGAATTCAGTTAATGAGATTTGCAGTCTAGAACATTGGCATGGCCTATTCGACCCTTGCACATGCATTGACCAATTATCATGTCTCACAATTTGGTCACTGAAATCAAGTAAAAGCTGATACGTAGCAAAATAGGTACAGGTATTGAATTTCAAAATGATACAGTGTCACAATCGCCAATTTGCGTATTCATTCTTCCGGCGACGCAGGAGCCGTTACCATGTCTTGGTCGGAATGTAATGTCTATATGGTAATTAGGTTCGGACGCGATATGCAGGTGTTAAAACTTACTGGTTCATCATGCTTTGAGTTTTGAAATGATGACCAATCGGGCATCGGGGTGGGCGGGAGGGACGGAATGCATTCATGTCTCTGTGGTTTCCACGAACCTAGCCGCATATGACTACACCCTGGTCGTGAAGTCACTTGCGGCATTTGCAATTTTCCGGGGACGCTAGCAAGAGTCTCTGTAGGCACACCAAATGTAGTCAGCACAAATGACGCTGCATCATCTGCCGTTTGAGGTTGAACGGCAACCGGAACCTTCAATTTGATTGTCCCATACTTCTTATCCCTCTCACAGAAGTAGTTGGCCTCGTCTCCTCAGCCTGGTTGCGTCAATTCGTCAAGCTTCATCTGCTTCTGCCGAAAACGCTCCATGAAATAATGTACAGTTTTAGAGATTGTGCCCATCACCCAGCCGGGTTCGTCATCTTCGCTGATCTTGCCCCCCGCAGGATCTTCTTCATCACCATCCTCGTCTTCCCCATCCTCCTCATTGTCGGAACTTGCACGATTGCTCAGACTATCCCTGATGGCATTCAACATCTCCTCAAATGATGTTTCAGGCTTGGTGGTTGTCAATCCTGCCTTTTCAGCATTTCTCATATCATCCTGCTCCTGTTTACTTGCTGTCTCTGTGTCTTCAACTTGCTTTCTTGCCACAGCGGTCTCTCATTCCAGATAATCCTTGATCCATTTCTCCTTCTCTTCGTTGCTTAAGAAGTTAGTTTCTCATCATTTCTCCGCCGCAAGCTTCATTTTGGGTTGCAAGCTACACGATGCTCAAACGGCTCGGATCCGTTCTGCTTCCAAGCCGCTGTTGCGTTCATTTGCTCGATGATGTCATGCGGTGGAGCGCATTGTCCATTTGCCGAATTTGCTTGCCCGTAGTGGCGAAAGGTTCTTTTTCGGAATATTGACCATTGTATTTTGTGTTTACTTCGTTGATGGATGAGATGTTGGATGTTGAAAGATATGGACTACATAGAGGCAAGCTGCGTCTTTTATGTCGAGGTTGGTACGGTTAATCGACTTGAACAAAGCAAAATCTGCATTTTGCCCGTCATTACATTGTGAATAGTAATGCAAACCATACATCATGACATGATATTTAGCGTCTGTTCCATGTAAGATCCCAGGGATTCTTGAGACAAACATCAGCAGACGTCCTTTCCAACGAACAATGTACCCCTTTTATCTCCCAACAACGAGATTTCAGTGTTCGTTCACGATGATTGATCCCTCCAAGCAAACACCCAACATCGGACCGACTTGGTGCAAATCGCATGGCGGTTGGCAATCCGTGCAACCGACCGCTGTGCTCAACAGGATTCATCTTGTGTAGACCGGGCAAGTTGGCTGTTACGCATGCCATTTTGACTTGAAGCTAACTATATATTCCTCAGGTCTTCCCACTTCATTTCGTTGTCTTCTGCCTCAGGACATCCCTTTTCATTTCGTTATCATCATCTCTTCACTTCCACAGCAGCAAATCATGGCTGCACAGACACCTCAGCAAGGTGAGAGTGGAACAGAATCAAGCAGAATGACGGGCACTTCATCCAATTTGCCAACCACTGAGACCCAACTACAACGCAGACACCACTCAGCTCACTGCGATGCTGCAAATGTAGTCACCGAAAATATGACCCTGGACGCACAGTTAAAAATTGTAAGTAAAACTGGAAGCACCAAGAATAAGAAGTAGCATGCGATCGGATGTGAGTATAGTACAATCGAGGTAGCCGGCAGTCAACTGATTATATAACCTGCAGCTGGTGTACGTAGAGAGCTGCATGGCCAATTGATAGCCGCCCGTACTGGGACACCTCCATGGTCGAGCGACGCATTTGTCCGCATAGTCCGCAAAATCAAACTGCATGGTGTTGTTAGCTCCGGGATTGTCGCAGATGAATTTAGTGATAAGAATCCCCGAGAGTGGACCAACCAGGCTTCAACCGCGTTGGAGGATGGTACCGAAGCGTACATGGTTGAGGTTCTAGCCGAATCTGATATGTAGATGCAGCAACTAATTTCTTGTAGGTTTTCAACATGCCTGCAACGATGGCAAGGCAAGGAGGTCGGGTACAGCTAGAACAGTTTGACATGTGCCTGGCCTTGAATATGGCTAAAATGGCCAAAGGGGGGTTTTTGTGTACCGCGGTTGAGGAAACGCGATTCCTTTTCAAGAAACCTCGGGCCAAAGTCCGGGAAGAGAAGAAGCAGGGAGTTGAGTTCCCCGGGCATGACAATGGGAAGGCTGTGATGGAAAGAGACCCGGCTATGCTGCGGGAATATCAGATGAACGGCTGCCCACCTTGCCAAAATGGCACTGCACCGAATCCCCAGACACGCTGGAGACGCAAACGCACGGGTGCACCTCCTCCAGAGCGACTAAGTCAGCCGACACCAGAACCGACGCCACATCCACCCAAAACGCCACTTGTTCCACCTTGTAGCAATGAAGCAGCTCACATATCCGAAATCAAAGGTGAGCCACCCGGAGATATGTATATACATACTCCTATTCCCGGTGCTCAATTTTTAAATCTTGAGGCATATGCCATGGATCGCAAGCGTGATAAACATTTCGATCCATATTTGCTGACTGATGAGGGAACATCCAGTGGTTAGTACACTATCTGCTGCGTGGTAATGCAGCTGATATCCATTTTGCAGACGACAGCAGCCAATTGAGCGAACCTGACAGCGAAGATGAGCATTGATTGAATGGAACAAGATTTTTGAGTTTATTATTATGTACAATTAGCGGACACTTTAATGTATATTTTATAGGATATATTTATATGTATTATAAAAGAACAATCTATTGATGAAGGAGAAAGTACATGAAGACGGTACAAAGGCTGCCACAACACCATTAATGATATATCAGGCCAAATAAAATAATAGCATATTGTGGATACACCCAGGGCAAAATGAGCATTAACAGAGCGTCAATGATTTTTGGTCTTGCATCATTGGTACTCTGCATGACGATTGGTTCAGACTATTCATAAATGTGGTATTGGCTCGCTTTATTGGCAAAAGAGCGAGTCCCACGCTCCCTGCACCATTCTGCAATTGAGCATCAACAGAGAGTCAACGATTGTTGGTCTTGTAAGTCGGGTAATTCCAAAGCGAGATGGTCATTCCTATATATAATCAAAGTATTGGCCGCCTGTATAGAGCAGAAGCTCGGCGACACGCTCCATGCCCCTTCAGGAAAATGGGCGTCAATGGAGCGTCAACAATTTTTGGCCTTTCATGATTGGTAATCAACGCAAGATGCATCGGGTATTGTGTATATACAATGTTGTGACAGTTTTTCTAGGCTCAAATAGTCATGAACTCTTCCTTGCATCACTGTAAATGAAATTAGTGGTTACTGTCCGGGAGGCTGTCGTGGGAATGTCCCTTGCTTATCTGCCTAGAGAGGCTGCCGATTCCTCCTTAATAGAGGTTTGCAATCATGCGCCACTTATATTTCCCAAGATGTGAGACCTTAAATTGTTGACTCTCATTTGACACTCATTTTCAAGATGGGGCAGGGAGCATGTCGCTTCTGCTTTTGCCTATAAAGGAGGCCAATACCTCAATTATGACTATCTGCAACCAATGCCCGCTCTGATTACCCAGGATGCAAGACCTAAAATTGTTGACTCTCCATTGACACTCATTTCCAGGATGGGGCAGAGAGCGATTGTCTACATATTTTGATAACAAAGGCGGCTGGTATATCGAAAAAGAACAATGTCGTACCATCGTTAACATTATACGATTATCAGTAGGATATCTCAATGAGACGATAAATAGAACAAGCCGAAATGCAAAACCAGAGATTGGACCTGACGGATTGAGCCAAACCCGGCATAACCCACAGGTTGACGGGTACGGGGTCGGTTTTGGACTGCCAGGAAGCAGCAGGTCCGGTTTTTGAACGGTTTGGAACCCGAACAGAACGGTGTTTCCGGTCCGAACCCAGACCCGTTGCTAACACTAGGTTGGGCTCACAATTCTGCCACACTAGAGGGTCAGTGGTGATCACTCCCATGGATATCACCTCCACCAGGACCCATATTCAGCAGCCAGGTGTCAGGAACTGTAATTTGCCCAAACCCAATAAGTTGTGCAATGGCCTGCAACTGCCCATTCAATACCCAGAACTTCTGTGATATTACTGTATGGTTTCCTGCTGTAAGACAATGGCCAACCCCACCCACTTGGGATGAAGTAATGAATACAGTGGGATTTCGTGAATCCTCAAATTGGAGCTGCATGTTAGTGCATTCATTGTTGCCAATTTGCACATACATGAGGAAGTTATCCACATGATTGACCAAACACTTGGTCAGCTGCAACTTCGAATAATGAATGCGGTGAGGATGAGGAACAAAAATAGCACCAGGTGTTGTGGAGGAGGTGCACTGGGGAGAGCATTTTGATTTTTCTCTTGTGTGTGAGGAAGCATATCACTTAATGCTTTGTGTTCATAAAGTTTGTGATACTCCATAGGTTCATTGATAGGCATTGGCAGAATAGTTCTTCTCAGTGATCAAAAAATCAGCGAATCCACCCAAGTCTCAAGTGGCCATTACTCATACGATTGTACTTAAACATCATTGTGATCCTTGGTGTCACCCAATAGTATCAAAAACCATACTCGCCACCAGCTATGCACCTCCCATCATGCTGAAGCACTGTCTGAACCGCATCTTTCCACAACAATCTTCAGTTCCACTTGCTCTTCCTTAGTTGACTCGAAATCAACGAGGTATTCATTCTGCATCATTATCAGCAGGTTTGAATTTTCACTTGCAAGTTGCAGTTCTGACCACCTGCTGGTTGTCCAAGGCTTTCGAAGCTATATATTCTGGGGCACAGCATCTTGTTGAGCTTTTTCATCATCAGTCCGCCCAGGATCCATGAAACTCTTCACTGTGGAATACTGTGCTTCTGTGCCAGGCTTTTCCATCCTAGTATTATCCTCGGAATTCTCAGGAGCACCTGAACACAGTCACAATGTCTGGTAATACCAATGAATGAGTGAATGGAATCCCAGCAAAGCTTTGACTTGAAGATTGAATCCAATTCTCGCTTCCATTGCAATATGGCAGCCAATACAATCTTTCATTCTCTCAAGATGAGACTCATCAAGAATCTTAAAACTTAAAGAACAGTGCAAGTGTTGGCTATTGCTTGATGTTTTTGCTTTGGATGTTAAAGTATAACATAAAAAATGTCAATATTCAATCAGTTTCCGGCTCGTCAAGAGAGGTGATCAGAACCCAGTTGATGGGATTCACATTTTCCGAGTCCAACATGTAATCAAGTGTGAAATGAGTCTGATATGGTGTCTTGTCTTTAGTAGTGTTGAATGTCTCAGCGACTTCTGGGATTTTGACCACAAGGATTAGTTCATGGGCTGCAATGAGTACCGGATGCTGTAGAGATGGAGTAGTCTGAATCTCTATATGCCGGCAGGGCACTTACTTCGCTGAGTTCAATGGATACCACTCTCACACTTGAACAATCATTCTCAGATTGTTCTTCTACACCATATTCACGCATTCGGCATGGCTATGCCCCTACAAAATCTCCAGTGGACACCCCACGACACTCTTCTTGGGTTTCAATTTCCATATCATTGCCGGTGTCAGCGATGTAAACGCATTCCCTCAATATACTTCAGCTGCAACCAGTGCTTCTTGTATATCCAAATCCCAAACCAATGTCCTCACAATCAGTGATATCACTGAAACCTTGTATGCCAGATACTTGGCTCCAGGAAGGCATGGAATTGAATACATGTTGCCAGGGACATGGTCATTTTTGGTTTGGTGAATGAGACAGGCATTGAGCAGTGGAACAGCATTATCAAGACGCTCATGTTCCAATTTGTTGTTGATTGTCTTGTGAGCATTACTAACAACTGACCTGCAATTATTTGGATCAAGGACCTCTGCACCATCCTCGACTTGCTCCTGAACCACCGTTGCTCCTGGGTCTGTCTTCTTTGCATCCTCCATGATCATTTTCTCTTGTTCCAAGGTAAGCTGGGCTGATGTGCATATACTCTAGCACTCCTGAAGTGCATTGTAATATTTGGTATTTCACAGACAAGCAAGCATTGGAACAATTACATATGTGTTGAATATAATCAAGACTATTCTTTCAATCAAAATTTACATCAATACCCGTACCATTCTCTTGCCCACTATCATCTTCTCCCTCCACTCTTCCACCCTCTTTGGAACCTTTCAAAGTCTACTTATAATGATAAGCAGTAAGGTATATGTAGCCTCAATATGGCAAGTGAGGATTGCCTTGGCCAGTCTGAATACATGCTCCACAATGTCACTCCCCGTAGCTATCCTCAATTCTGTCAAATGTATCCTCCAACTGTATCCCAGTTTCAACTTGAAAACATCTGAAAGGCAACTGTTTTATGTGATCTGTTCATATGAGGGGTTATTTATCATCTGCGCAGGTGTGCATAATTCTATATACTCTGCACCCAATTCATCCAACTCCAAGGTACACTTGAATATGCATGATAGACTGTATGAATCTTTCAGGTCTGCAATGTTTTTGATGAAATTTAGCAGCTTATCCCAGTACCTTACACCTATATATGAGGCTTGGAGTTATTTGGGGGATTTAAGGTTATTGCTGCCATTCAACAGCTAATCAATCACAACCTTCAGAGTTACATTTGGCAATTGTAGGAGTGCATTTGTCACCTATTTGCCTGTGTGCTCCACAAGATCCTGTGCCATATACTTGTTTGCTCACCATCAATTTCTCCTCGACTTCTGAACCTCACTTGCAGGTTTCTTCACGCACTCCTTGATCCACTGTCATCAAATTCTTTCAGGATTTACAAAATCGTTCAATGACAACCAGGTCTGGAGTGTTGCCAAAAATCTTCCACTGCCATTTCCCAGTGCAGGTGTCCATCTTGGAGCGATTTTGAAATAATTCTGCCTCCAGATAATGTCATAATGCATTTTCTCCAGAATCCCAGCCACTTATACTCGCTTAGACCAGTTGAACTCACTGCTGTTTGTTTGCCCCACCCTGTTCGCACATAGCTCCCAGGAGAATTTCATTCGGTTCCAGATGATTGGGGTTTTCCCTTTGGTAGTAACCAAGTCAGATGAATCATCCATCTCATTTTTGAGATCCTATTTGTCCAAAAACACCCTCCCCAATTGTGGTATGTTTAGGTTCCCTGCGATAACAGTTTTGCACACTTCTCGTGCAAGCTGGGATATTTTGGTTGGCATACCTATAGGGGGTCTTCCAGGTACGCCACATGAGGGTCCTGCTGGAGAAGAGCTGGAAACTGTTGGCCGACTGACTAGATTGTTTCCCAGCAGTACAGGGGGTAGTTTCATTACACAAGAAAACGACACCTCATGTTCTGACAACTGTGGAGGGTGGTACATCTGAGACCTGCCATACCTGTCATGGTCAAGTTCATATTCTTGCAATGGTAGCTCACACTTGGGATATCATTGGCTTGCATTGGTGATTGGTTGAGAACAAGGTTTGATGTTGAATGGGGAATGGTGGAAAAGCTAAGGAGCACCTGGAAATGGCTGCTGTGAAGAAGTGTAACCATACCCATGCATCAAATGAAATTGATTGGTGTATTTTCCAAATGAACTGTCTTGCCTAGTGGCAGTTCAAGAACTATTATCTAATAATCGAAAATTGTTGTCAGGGTGTTGTATGCCAAATATACCACGTGGTGGAGCCATATTCACTGTCTTCGGTGGAGATCCATTCTTCGACATCCACTGCAAACTCAGCTCTGTGGAAGAAGATAGTGGTAAACAAGTCTTGATGTAAGATACAATGTAAAATAAATCGGACTATCTGTGAGGATACCACAGGTACCAGCAATCTTCAGGAGAATAAAGGCCTCTTATATGCATTTATATTGCCATGAACTGTGGTGTTTCACTACATTTTGTATCCATGAAGATAGGCTGAGCAAAAGAAACATTAAACACTCCTGACGGGCCTGTCATAAGTATATACTCGAATTGGTACACCATGTTCTGTGATAGATGCTCAGGTTTGTACAGTTCCAAGATTGTCAAGGTCATAGAAGGGATATGATATGATATTTCCAGAAAGCCATGAAGAACTCAAATCCAGTTTCAACATAAGAACAACTTGGGATATTATCCATAAATTGTGCATGTATGACCTTGCAACTCAGTTCAATAGGAGGCCTGTGAGTCTGGCAGCACCAGTGATGGTTTCCAATTGTGCTCCATGTCTTACCTGCATTGTTGTGCTCAATTTCATGTTCCAAGTTAAGGATCATTTCCACATTGATCTTTATACCTGCCTAACTGATCAGTTCACGATGATCATTGAGTTAGCATACCGCAAGTTACAAATCTCACCTATTGATTCTATCAAGATGATCTACTGACATTATCAGCTACTCAGATGCTTGAGCTTAGGTATAATATATAATGATGCAGTATCTGGATGATTGTGGTAATTACTACAGAACTTGATGAACAATATCCAAAGGAGATAGCCATAATGACAAAAGAAACCATCTCTTCTCTACTAATGATTTTTGGCAGAAGCTGTGCATGAGTATTGTATGTGATATTGTATTTATATCCTAGTCTATAAAGTACACTGATCATAAGTTGCTTTTGCTTTACTACTTCTCTGCAGTTGGTGGAGTGCCTTGTGACTTTCCAAGCCATATGCTAATGTGAGTTAGCTTGTTTTCAAACAAAGATCTCCGAGGCTCTCAATTACCTCTTGGAGTATCATTCAGACCGGTCCTGTGATGTATACACTGACCATTTCTCAAATATGGTAAACTCTGACTGGAAACATTCTTAGTGCTATCTCTGCAAACAGAAATTATTCGACAAGAACAGACTGGAGAATCACTATGTCACACAACACCCAATGCTGATGAATACAAGGCTATTATCCAGTAGGATTTAACCACCGGCAGGCAGGGATCAACCTGAGCCACCATGGTGTGAGTAAGGTAGGTGTACTTCAATGGCTATCGATGAGCTACTCGAAATACTGATCAACTTGTACCCAATGTACCAGGTGCCCCACTACAGGGTGATAGTCCTGACAAAGCAATCATGTATCTCAAAGCCATCTCTGTGTTGTACCCTCGATCCAACAAAGACCATGAATCATTGGGAGGTAGTTGCAGTGGAAACAGTGAGGGGGATAGTACATAGCAAAGCAACTGGATTGTACAACAAGCATCACAGGTACTCAGCACGATGGAATCCATCTCAGTAATTTCCGTCTGTGCATGACTTTTGTCAGGCTTAACCATGTAGCTACTGAACCAAGATGTAGATCAATCATTTACTAATTGGTGGACAACTTCCCAATCGAATTGTTCCAATTGGTATATGCCCTCCGATACTCCTGTCTGAATTTGACCAAAGGCTCAGGGAGGATTGTTGGATGCATGATAATTCCCATATTTTCGGTATGTTACACTACACGGATTATTTCAAACATATACTGATTCTCATAGTAAATCTCCCATATCAGGCATGCCTCAATTTTGATCCAGTGTACCTCACTGACTCAGGAAGTCACTAAATATCAAGTGAAATGCATATTGATGATGGGTGGTGGGATACTCAAAATCAACTTGCTGCCAGTGAGATGATTGTACAAGTCATGTGTGTGTCTGATGAAACCCACGTGACCATTTTTCCATTCAATCAGTATCCCTGTCCACTCTATCACACAATTGGCAAAATCGGAAATGTTACAGACCAGAATCATTATGAAGGTATCTGTGTTAGCATTGGGCTGATCTCCGGTCTTGAAAAAGATACTACAAACAACGATGAGGCATGGGATTACTCGGTTGGAACTGTGCTGACCCCACTCAGGAATCATGACATAACTGGCCCCAGCTTGAAATGACATTGAGCTTAGGGATTTCTTTGACCATGTTACCCTCTGTTGGTTGCCTGGGTCTGGGATGACCCAAAACATGTTATTGTTAGTCATGTCTCGTATAGCTCATGCTCAATATGTGAAATTATTGACACAGGGACAATGGGACATTCAACGTTTCGACCGCTCAGTCACTCAGGAGATCAGCTTGGTCATTTCGATCTTCCTGAGAATATCAATATTGATGCACTGCCCACTGTTGGTGTTCACCCGATCTACAATCAGTTATGGTGATACCCTGTCTGCAATGCCACTCGGCTTTGGCAGCCTGATATATTGTACCAGCTGCTCCTGAGTTTAGTTAAGGACTTATTGCACTGGCTGCTCAAATACCTGAAAGCTAGAAATGGCAAGGATCCATTGGACAGTAGATTTACATCTGGTCAACATGATCCAGGGCTCCAGCACTTCTCAAAACAATTGAATTCATCAATATGCAGCACTGAGCATGGAAAGCAGATTCAGGGAATGATTGGAACACTGGCAGTGAAACATAGTGCAATATTTGTCTGCTCCATTGATCACGGAAAATTGTGGCAGAAATAGAAGCTGATGAAATGTTAATGGGAGTAGTGCATGCAGTATGTGCATTCACTCAACTTGTTCACCAACAGGATCGCATTGATCGATCGCTCAAAAAAATAGATGATGCACTGAAGAGAGTTCCACAAGAGAAGGGCCATTGTTGACGACTGAAAATGACGAAGTGAGTGCAGGCCAATGTGGATGAACAGTTGCCAACAGAATCGCATTGGTAAAGGAACAAAAGATTGATATATTTTGTACTGTGATGGAGGTACTTGGTGTGGGGCTTAACAGGGTACATCAACAAAAGAAACACATTTTCAGGTGTGTCTGAACACTGTAGGACAAGGGGAAACCAAATTGTCAGATGCTGTTTAACAAAAGGCTAAAGATCAATTGCACTACAAGATCAACCAGGTGATCCCTGTCAAATGCATGATTCTGGATAAATTATTCCAACATCATGAGTGATTCCTATTGCAACAAGTAGGGACTAAGGAAACCAGTCCCAGAAGCATATTTGTCAAAAAACTGGCCCAAATGAAAACTGATGCAGAAGACAAGATGTATGGGGTGGCACTCATGACCCCTCACAGGCATGTGCAATTGCAGGTCAATCTGTTCAATTCAAATACTGTAGCCGCCACCCAGATTATTCGTGATACTGACTATATAGAGAATCAGCTGAAGAGAGAGATTGATGGTATCACTTTGAATGAGCAGTTGCAGTTCAAGAAGGAATTTTACTTATGCTTGTTTGAGTTAGATGCTTCATGGGTGACATTGAGCATTTGGGAGCTCCAGAAAACTTTCAATCAGTGTGTAATACATTTTGTATATGCAAGATGCCCCATGTAAGCCAGATATTAGACTCAATTTGGCAAATGGGTTCTGGTGACAATTTCACCACAGACAATTCTGACTGGCTTCATTTCAGCAATATGAAAGAAACTTATTGATCTACTAACAATGTCAATTAGATTTGATACATACTCAAGTATGATGACCGCTGTTCTGGTGTTCACTCTATTGAGGAGACACTGTTGTATTGTGCCCTTGCAGGCTGGTAACATATTGACCTTGCAAAAGTTTTCAACTTACTGTCCACTACCAATTCACAGTAAAATACATGTGGATTCTATCTATTTCATCTTCAGCATTGTCAGAAGGAGTCATTATTCTGCCGCATATCACAACGGGTATTTCATTTCAGAGATTCGCATTTCTCCAGAGCATGCAGAAGTATCATATTATCTTCACTCAGAGAGGCATCAGTAAATTTCGGAATTCCCAATATTGGAATGCTCTTTCACACACAATTTCAACAGCACTGGAAACATGAAATCAGTAGTCAGGTGCTCAGATATGCTCAGTATGTACTCGCAGACCGTATATCTAGTTCACTTCCGAATAGGCTGTTGTACTACCATCAACCATTTCACTGCACTCCTTCTGTTGAGCATCTGGGACTTGATTGCAAGGTAGAATATATGTAAGCCTACCAAGGGACCATGCATGAATGTCAGCACATCCAGTTCCAATATATGGCAAGTAAAGAGAATGACCCTGATAACCCCTTCCAAGGCCAAGTTCTGTCTCTTGCTGTATTATACTCTAGCTGGATTCAACTGAATCGGATTATTCACTTCCAGAAGCACCTGCCAGTGGGAAACAGGATGTCGATGTTTACAAAGAGATTCAAGATGACTCCACAATAGGTATTATGTGCTCAAGTCAGTGTTCCGAAGCAGCCTGGCCGGCTGCCTGGCTTTTTGGCGGCCTGCAGGTCCAGCTTCACAAGCCTGCAGGCCCGGTGTGGCCGGAAAATCCGTTTCTCATCACCACCACCACTCAGCTTGGCAGAGGACTGAGCGATGGGGGGTGTACGGAGATACAGAGATGACGGAAGTGGACTGGGCCAAGGGGAATATATATTGAGAGACCCCAGGGCAGATAGAGCTCATCTTATCATATAATGAAAATACACACTCTATCTTTCCCACTTCTTGGTTCCCACGCAAATTTTCATAGATCCACACAATTTGTGTGGATCCTCACGGCCAGGCAGCATTACATCCTCTCACGCTCCTCGAACCAGAACGACTCGTTCTCACAAATTCTCTTTGGATGGCGCAAGAAGAGCGGCGGAGTGTTGATGATGGGCTCTCTGCTGTCTTGCTCCCACCATTTCACCACAACGGATGGCAAGGTTATGAACTTATGATGGACGATGGCTGAGTTCACTTTGGTGGCTTTTGCAGTTTAAGACTTCAGGCAGCAGCAATGGGTGTCATTTAAACAAAATATGTTTATGCTTGTTCGATTGAACTTATTTGTTGGCAAACAAAGATTGCCGGCCAGCCGCCTGGCCGCCAGGAGAAAGCCTGCAGATTGGCCCACCGGCCACCAAGAAACAGCCTGCAGATCAGCCGCCTGGCCACCAAGAAACATCCTGCAGGCCGGCTGCCTGGCTTGGGCCTGCAGATCAGCTGCCCGGCTGCCAAGAAACAGCCTGCAGGCCCGGGCGGAAAAGCCTGCAGGCCTGGCTTGAAAAGCCTGCAAGCACGGTGCTCATTTAAAAGCTGACGCTAAGGGCAGCCTGGCCCGGCCTATGGAAAGCCCGGCCGGCCTGGCCGCTTAGGAACACTGCCTCAACTTCAACTATCTGTCATGATGATTCAAATAATGTACAACGATCCACATTGTTAGCCTGTTTGTATTGACTTGTTCATCTGGGCTGTTGAACAGACTAAAAAGATATACATTGTACCCATCGGAGCAATTACTGGACCAGTACATTTTGTGCAAGTGAATGCTGCATCAGATTAAATCTATTGCATATGGCTTGTTAATAATCATGTAGCTTTAATTACCTGCTGGACTGTATAATAAGTGGAATATATGAATCAAGAAGTACTGAAGTGTGATTATTTATCAAATTGTACTCTGTAATATACACATTACAATAATTACACCTGGAGAGTATGGCTCCAGGTTTGTGGTACACCAGAATAGGCTTGATGGCATGGTCCCTAGTCTCAATAGCTCTGAACTTTGCACATTCTAATGATTTGATTTTGTAGCATTTTGAAGACAACTATCCAGTTGTCAGAATTTTTGGATTCAGTTCCACAACATCTGAAGCATTGATGAGCACCACAGAAGCTGTCTCTGTACACCTGAGAGCATATCACTTTGCATTCAGCCTGTCTGGGAACATTTGGGTGAAACCTGAAGGACCAGTGTGGCTGTTCACAATTGCTGAGTTGTTCAGGTACAACTTCCGAACTAATTTACATGTCGCTGAGGTGTATTGGGTTCATTTGGATACTTGAGTAAAATACTGATTAGTATTAAGCTATTTAGTTTAACTAATCATTACTGCACCATTCCAACATTGCCAATGCTGAGTCAATGTGTTCAATGCATATTGTCAGTTCTTAACATTAAAAGCATCATATTGTCACCATTCAGTACAACAGGGATGACTGTTGATCCATGTGACAATTGTTCCTCAAATATATTTGTAATAAATCCTCCAATTTCAATATCTGGAATCACTCTATCAATACTGAACCAAACAGTCAGAACATGCTACCTGCTTTGAGAGATTAACACTTAGACATTCTATCTTTAATATTCTGATGCTAACAGGCTTGCTGATACACTCTCTCAAACCTAATCATCTCTGCTACACTCTCTTGTATGATGTCTCTTACGCATTATCTCTAATATTATCTGTACCATACTCACACTGAGAAACTTTCTTGAACATGTTCTCTATTTTATTCATACTGTGTCATGTTCTTACATCCTCTCACTGACTCATTGACTAATCATATCACAATCAACATTTAATTTTTGATAATCTCTCTGACAATTCATGGAATCTTGCCTTTGTTCTTCACATCTAACCTGAAGTAAAATTCTTGATGTAAATGAGGTCACCACTGGAATCAATTTGATTGACCAGAATTTTGACGAGATTATTCTTAACAGAAGATGTAGTATCATATGTCATACAACTATAAAGGGGTTAAAATTCCAGAATGGAGTAGCTTTCGCTTCACTATTAAAACAACTCTTCTTTACTCTCATACAAGTTTGTCGAATTCTTCCATACAAGTAATTAGTTGGTACAGCGGATCTGGGTTTTGGCATTGGTATTGGACGCAGTAAGCGCTAATTGATGAACGTGTTGAGCTATATTGTATAAACATCGGTATGTGCAAACAAATGACAAAGTTGTCAATAATGGGGTACAGCAAATAGAGCCAGGGTGATTCAGTTATCATCCCCAGAATACTGAAGTTATGCTGTGTTATATAATGGGGTTCTTGCACTAGGGAATATCTACAGCTCAGGTCACTGGCTATATATCATCTCATAATATGGGTGAATACCTTCCACTAACCTGTGGTGTAGTACACCTGCCCAGGAAAGGTTGCCTGAATTTTGGTGCAGATGTATATGTGGCAATTGGCAGTGAGAAGTAAAACCCCATTGTGCTGAAGAAACATAGTGACACGAAGTGCATATACAGTATTCATTTCTTCCAGGTAAAATGTTTTAATTGGATTCAAGCTGCCTCTGGAAATAATCGTTGTGAGGCATCTATTACTTGTCTCAAGTATATTTATTCTGCTCTCACATAGTTGACTTGGAAGCTAGTCAGGAGTTATTGTATCATTATACCACAAATGATCTTGTGGTACAGAGTATACATACTTTTGCAGTACAGTGTGTGATATGTAGAATGCTGGAATGTTCTCTTTGTAAGTAGCAGTTGCAGCAGCAATATATAAAACAGTATGAGCAAATATTTTGGCTGCAAACTGATGAGCATTTCAATACGATCAATGCTTTATATTGTTTTAAATAACATTATGTTCTGACTTTCTAAAAACCTATGACAGTTTCGCATCTGCATACTTGATCTGTCCAATCCCACAAGTATTTAGCTTCTTCTGACCATCCTTACATTATTCAGTGGGGCATTGTCGACGTGATTGACTTTAATAGTAGATTAATCATAACAATATATGTTTGGGAAATTATCCCATACAGTATGTGTCTCAATACATATAGTAGCCACTCAACAACACATTCTCAATCCACCACTATTTACTCAGATCAATCAGGATCAACTTGATGGCTTTAATTAGTGCTCAGTAATTCTCAAATCCCCTGAGGACCTCTTGTATCCACTGAGCAATTAGTATTCAGCACCATACCAATGGCGTTGGAGATAGTCTACTACCATGTTCAGCTCGACCCAAGGATTCTGTTTTTCAGTGCTGGTGAAAATAGCCTGGGTTGAAGCTGGTGTAAAATGCTTATCTAATATCCGGAAGGCTTAACAGCAGTTCAGGCATGGAACTTGAGCTATATCAAATTCACTCTCTCTTTTAACCCCATTATCAAATTCTACACCATGTTGTAATGTATTAAGAAGTTATGTAAGCCAGTTAGTAAATTGGTTACTGAGATTGAGACACTGAAAGTGAGACTGTGATATTGTTTCTCTGACATTGTGTACGGGACATTCAGTTTCTAATATTGGGTCTCTGACAATGAATCTCTCACATTGAGTGTCCGACATTAGGTCTGTAGTAGTAACTGCAATGTGGAGTTTCCAATATTGATATCTGATACAGATTCTTGGACATTTAATTGATGACATCAATTAACATCTTTCTGACAAAATGGAACTTACTGACATCTGTGAAATATCTGCTGAAATATTGCTCAATCCTCTGATACTTATACCAGATGTGATCCTAAGTAACAATGATATCTGTAGAATGCAAAGACTCCTCTCATGTATATGGAGAAGAGGTATTTGAATGGCCACCACCTCAGAGCAGAAAGTTCCCCTGAGCTCTACCTGACAGTCAAAGACCCCAACTTCCTTCTTTCTTTGCAAGGCCTTAAATAGGGTAAACACAAGCCCACAGTCAAGGAACTCTTAAATAACCTCTTCAAACCTTTCCAGCTCAAAGGTGTTTGCAACCGATATGATCATTTCATGCCATGATATAGGGGGAAGACAGTAGAGTTAGCAACAGTTCCAAACGGCTCGAACAGTGCCGGGTTATGGTTGGAACCACAACCGGACCGTTGCAACGGGTTGTACCACACAAACCACCCAGACCATTGCTTTTGGGCTGGTTTCCACTGGGATACCCGGCCGTCGCAAGCCTGACATTTCCCCTCCGATTAAGTATTTGAGTTCTGATTGTGTCGTGTCGTGATCTATATGTAAATCAAGCAGTTTCACAAGCTGTTTCACCTGCTGGTCGGCGATTTTGAATCTCAGCAATATTCGTTGTGTAGCTGTTGAAAACCGTCGATTCTGGCATGATTGTGAGTGTTATTTCATAGTGACTCAGCGAATATTGATCGCAGTGCAAATTGGAGACTAGGGGGTGAAAGAGCTCCTGACACTGGATGTTTTACATATAGACCATGTCGTGTTATGATAAGAACTCGAAAACTTAATTGGAGCAAAAATTTTACAAACATCGAAATGGAACTGCAGTCCATTTCCAACCAAGCCAAAAAACTGCGGAATTATGTCCGGTCGGGGTAACCACCTCGCACAAGTCACCTGGTTCATCTCCCGTGGCAGTTCTTCACCTGGACAAGGGTCTCGGTTTCAGTTCCAATGCGAACTGAAGCCGGGTAACCCGGAACCATTGCTAATACTAAAAGACAGTACCGTGTCGCCGAATTGTCGACAGAAATCAACCTTTATTTGAAACTGGAAACAGCAGCTGGTATTTGAAACAATAGTTACTATACTTACAATATCCCTTGTCATGCAATATTTCAATCATAGGAGAGAAGTCACTATGCCCACAGATGACTCATAGTGTATTTGCACTAGAGTCCTGTTCCCAGTATCACACTCAGGGCCTGCTGCACCTGGTAGCTTACTATGCAACAACCAACACACCCATCAAGTGCAACTACAATGTGTTCAATATTAAACTTATTACAATTATCAACCCACCGGATGAGTGGAGACCTGGATGAGGTAGGGCAGTACAACATTTTGATTTACGTACAGACAATGCGAGCTTACTTTATTATCTGACATTGAAGCTTTTCGATTAATAGCAGGCATGCTGCTCTGAGTTATTATCATGCTTTGAATATTTAATAGTATACAGCCCAGAAAAATTGAACAGTAAATCAGATGCTGCAGCAAGAAGGCCTTGAGACTACACTAGTGGAAGGTGTAAAACATTCAAAAATACAGAACAGTGAGTCCTGGAATTACACAATCTCTCAGAATTCCTAAGTTTGTTGCCCAATGGTCTGCCTCCAGGAGAAAGCCATAGTAGCACAGACCTCATCTATCATACTGATCTGGCCAATCCAGTTCCAGATAAAGATGATCATTTCAATACATAAACACATAATTCAAGGAAAATACTGATATTTGAGTGTAATGCAGAAAATCTAAGTCTCTGGTATTGAGAAAGGGGGTATATAGTGGAATCCAATAAACTATGGTTACAACTAATCCAGTAGTTTCAGGATACAGCCCTCACTAGTCATCCAGAGTGGGTGAACACCTGAGCCCTCATGAATAGACATTACTATGGAAAGATGGTGGGGAAGAATTTTGACCAATGTATTCAGAATTGCCATGTCGGCAAACAGGTCTTAAGTTTATACCATGTAGCCTGTCGTGTAGTTAGACTACTCGCCATACCAGTCAAATCATGAAAAGATATTTCAATTGGCTATGTGTTGGGACAAACAGAGTATGACAGATATGATGCAATTTAGGTCATCATTGACCAACTCTTTCATCTGGATCACTTTGTCCCTTCCTATATAATATTCAATCAAAATGGGCTACTGCATTGTCCACTAGTGATATGATCAAACTTTATAGGTTAAATAATACAATTATTTCCAACTGCGGACTGTGGTTTCCCGTAGTGTTCTGGCTACTATTTTGCAGAAAACTTGGGGACAAAAGATAACTGTATATAGAGATTCATCTCTAAACAGATGGCCAAATGGAACCAATCAATATCATATTGAAAAAATACCACCTTCTCTTTGAAAGTAATCAACAAGATCACTTCATGTAGTGGCAATCTCTTGTAGAGAATGCAGTGAATAATGGGTCTCCAGAAATAACAAAGTGCTGCACCTTGGTTGCTGTCTAGGATACTGATTTCCAAATGACATTGGAAAAAACCTTTCAAGATCTGATTAGTGAAAGATCAATGGTAACCACATACAACAAACCTTTCCATAAATTTAAAAACATGGCTCTGTGGAAATGTTTCAAAGTTTGGCTATGTAAGAATAAAATGGGTGTCACTAGTGTTAGGAACAGTTCCAGACCGCCGCTTCGCATGCGGGTCCAGGTCAGAACCAATATGTCGCCAAATATGGGGTCTGGGTCGTCAATACACCCGAACTGTCAATTTGGGTATGGTTCAATGGACATCTCCCAACCTGTCTGAATTTGGCGGGTTGTCAGCGGGTTGTCCAGCGGGACCGTCTGTAGATTCATATAATGCTCTTACTTCTGCTGTTTGATAATTGTATTTGATCAAAAGCACTTAAATAATATCCAGATATACCTTTTTAATCACTGTGCAGGTTGCGACATTGGTTGTCCTGGAATCAATGTTGTTCTTGTTGTGTGTTGTATTTTGAAGTACTACGGCGGTCAATAGTTCTGTTATAATTCCAGACATCCACGCGACACCTTGATTACCCAATATACAAGACCAAACATTGTTGACGCTCAGTTGACGCTCATTTTCAGAATGGGGCCATGACCATGTCGCTTTCTTTTTCGCCTATAAAGGTAGCCATTACATCCATTATGCCTCAACACTGCTAGATCACTTAGTAATTACCTGACGTAGCAGACTGAAAATCGTTGACGCTCCGTTGACCCTGATTTACATGATGGGGTAATGAACATCTCACGGATCGCTGTGCCTGAAAAGGCCGCCAGTACATTGTATATGAATTATTACCACCAATCAACACTTAGATAACCAAACGATGCAAAGGCAAAAATTGTTGAGGCTCGGTTGCCGCTCATTTTCAGAATGGGGCACTTACCATGTCGCTTGCTGTTTTGCCTATAAAGGCTGCCAATACAACGGTGAAACTACCAGCAATTGAATCACTTTACAACTACCTTGCTTACAAGACCAAACATCGTTGGCGCTCTGTTGACGCTGATTGTCAAGATGAGGTAGGGAGCGTGCCGTTATAATTTTTGCCCATAAAGGTGGTCACTACTTCCATTATGTGTAACCATGAGCAAATCAATGCTTAATTACCAGACTTACATAACCTAAAAGTAATGACACTCTGTTGATGCTGGTTTCGCCACGGGCGTATCCGCATTACGCAATCAATTGATTGTGCTTAGTATATCATTCACATTGTTTTGGCAGCCTTTCTCACATGTTCATTTACTTTCTCCTTGATCAATACAATGTTCTTTAACAATTCATATAGATAGATCCTGTAAAATATACTTTACAGTGTCCGCTAATTGTAGGTAATAATACACTTCAAAATCCCGTTCCTTTCGATCAAAGCTCGTCATCACTTGCAGGTTCGCTCAATTGGCTGCTTTGCTCTTCAATATGGTTGTTAGCTGCATTACCACACAGCAGATACTGTACAAACCAGTGGATGTTCCTTCATCAGGCAGCATATGTGGATCAAAATCTGTATCATGCTGGCTATCCTGGGCATATGCATCAGGAGTAAAAAATTCAGTGCAGGGTGGAGAAGTATGTGAATACACATGTCCTGCCGGCAAATTGATGATTTGGGATCATTGAGCTCTGGCATTGTTGCCGGGTGGAGCGGGAGATGTTCCAGGCAGAGGCAGCGATCCAGGCAGACAAGGCGTCGGCTGTGGAGTCAGCCGTCTGTGTCGGTCGAGTGGAGGTGCACCTGTACCTTTGCGACCCCAGTGTGTCTGCGGATTCTTTGTGGTGCCATTGTGGCAAGGAAGGCATCCATCCTTGTGGATTTGACGAAGCATAGCCGGTTGTCTTGCTATCACAGCCTGCACCTTTGTATGACCCAGAAACTCAACACCCTGCTTCTTCTTCACTACTCGCACATCTCGGCGAGGTGTCTTGATCAGATACTCCGTTTCCTCTATTATGGCACGCGAAAACCTGCCTTTGGCCTGTTTGACCATATTCAAGTCCATGCGCATGTCGGACTGTTCCAGCTGTACACGACCCCCTTGCATTGTCATAGTAGCAGACATGTTGAAAACCTAGAAGAAAGTAGTTGCTGCTTCTAACAATGAGATTCAGCCATTACCGCAATGATATACTCTGCCATAGCCTCCTCTATGGTGATCAAAGCCTGTTTCGTCCACTCACAGGGATGGTTATCAGCAAATTTGTCTGCGAAACTCCCAGCGCTGACAACATCATGATGTTCGATTTCGTGGACTCTGCCGATGAATGCCTTTGTCGACCATGCGGGTTTCCCATTATGTCCAGCAATAATTTGGTTGCGTAGCTCTCTACGTAAATCCGCTGTATGTTATATGGTCAACTGATGGCCATTCACCACGTCATGGATATGCTCACATCCAATCACATGCTACTTCTTATTCTTGCTGCTTTTGGTCTTACAGACGATTTTTTAAACGTGCATCCTGGGTCATATTTTTGGTGGCTGCATTGGCAGTGCCGCAGTGAACTAACTGGTGTCTGCATTCTTGCTGTGTGCCAATGAGTGACTTATTGAATGAAACACCCGTCGCTCGGCTCGATTCGGATCCGGTTTCCCCTGGCTGTGGTGTGTATCCATGATTTGGTGGTGTGGAATAGGAGAGGAAGATGATAATGAAAAGAAGTAGGAAGTCCTGAGGAATATATAGTTGGCTTCATGTCAGAATCGAATAAGTAGCGGCCAAGTTGTTCGTTATACTCAAGTAGAATCCTGCTGTGTATGGCTGCAAGTTGCAGGGGTTTCCCACCATCCCATGATTTACAACAAGTTGGTCGGATATTGTTTATTTCTTTCCAGGGATTGATTGAGGTTTACGACAGCCGAAATCTCATGATTGTCAGATATAAATAGGACCTTCTTTGAGGGAAAGGATGTCTGCTGATGTTTGTCTCAAATGATCCCCGGGATAATACATGAAACCGACGCGAACAATCAAGTCATGTTGTACAGTTAGCCTAACTATTCCCATTTCATTGACAGTCAAAAGCCAGATTTTGCTTTGTTCATGATGATCAAACGTACCTATTTTGACATGAAAGACACAGCTTGCCTCCATACTGTCCGTATCTTGCAACATCCGACATCTCGCCCAACAACAAAGTCAACAAAAACTTCAATGGTCTATCCTCCAAAAAAGAACTTTTCGCCACTTCCGGCTGGCAAATGCGGCAAATCGAAACAGCGGTCCACATGACAACATCGTCAAGTGAATGAAGGTAAGAGCAGCTTGGAAGCAGAAACTGTCCGAGTCCTTGGGGCATTGCGCAGCTGGCAATGCAAAAAGAAGCTATCGGCCGAGAAACGACAAGAAACGCACTACTTAAGCAATGAAGAGAAAGTGAAATGAATCAAGGATTATGTTGAGAGAGAGACCACTTGGGCAAGAAAGGGAATCCAAGACGCAGAGGCAGCAATGAGGCAGGAGCAGGAAGATACGGGGAGAGCTGAAAACGCGGGGTTGACCACCTGAGAGCCCGAAAAGATATTTCATGAGATGATGGTTGCCATCTGAGACAGTTTGAGTGATCTTGCAAGTTCTGACGATGGGGAGGATGGGGAAGATGAGGATGTTGAGGAGACAGAGCAGGGCAAGCTGTACGAAGACGACGAACTCTGCTCGGTGATGGGCACAATCACCAAAACTGCAGAGCAGTGCATGGTTAGGTTCTGGCGGAAGTAGATGAAGCTTGACAAATTGACACAACCGGGATGGGGGGACGCAGCCGAGTACTTCTGTGAATGAGATGAGAAGTATGGCACAACCGAATAGAGGGTTCCGGCAGTCGTTAAACTGCAAACAGCTGATGATGCAGCCGCGCCTACACCTGCAACATTTGGAGAGCTTATGGACTGTCTTGATATTGTCCCCGGAATAGCACAAATGCTGCAAGGTACCTCTTGACCACCAGGTAGTCATATGAGGCTAGGTTCTAGGAAGCCACAGTCGGACACAGGTATAGCTAGTCTTGCGCCTTTGCGGAGCTCGATTCATCACCGATGCGGAAAGCAAAGCCTGTTGACCTCGTAAGCTTCTACCCTCGCATTTAGCCTCGTCAGCAAATCACCATGTAGAGATCAGATTGGGACGGAGACGTGGTGACCACTGCCGAGTAATCAGAGGGAGAGAGACGCAAATTGATATTTTCGACGTCATGTCCCGGTTGAAAGCAATTTTAGTACCGATTTCGCTACATGTCAGAATTTTCCTGATGTCAGTCACCATATTGTGAGACTTGATAATTTGTCTAGGCATGTGCAAGGGTCGAACGCACCATACACATGGTCTAGAACCCAAATGAGGTTATATGGTGGCCAATAAGCTCGATTTCTGTTTGCCAATGAATGTCAAGTGAGAAAGCAAAAGCTAAATTAGTGACGAAATAAATTAAACAATGTAAGTGAGTGATGTCATACAAGTCATAGGAGGAGCAGTCCGTGCCCTATACAAAAATGTCTAACTGACAACCATGATACCATGTTTATCCATTCATCAAACTTCATAACTCTCCACACAGCCCTGGTGCTCATGGTTGAGATATTTATAATTGCTTATGGTACGTCATGCAAGTCAAGTAGTAGGAGCTGGATGAGGCAAGGTGAGGAAGTCGAGCTACATTAATCGAAAGATAGTGAAAAGATCTACATGGCATAAATGGCCGGCCAAAAGCGCAGGAATGTGATTGGCCCACGTCATCTCTCAGTCAGACAACGTGGATAGAGGTGGATCAGAAATTGAAAGTCCACATAGCTTCTGGATGCAAATGATACTACTTAGAAACGCAATATTGGATGTCAATAATGCATTTGCAATCCGTTGCATACGCTTATTGAGTATATGAAGGCTCTTTTGATGTGTTCAATGTGAGCGTCAACAGAGCGTCAAAGATTTTTAGTTTTACACAGTCAACAATCCAAGGGCTCCATTGCCTCGTCCTTCCAAAGAAATTGTGTTGGTCGGCGTTAATGCCGAAAAGGCAAATGACACACTCGTTGCCCCATCCAAAGATGGAGCATGAACAGAGCGTCAACCATTTTCAGTGTTACACATTCGACAATCAAAGGGCTACATTATCAGCTCCTGCCAAAGTAAATGTATTGGTTGGCGTTATAGCCAAATAGGCAAATGTGACCATCATTGCCCCATCCTGGAAATGAGTGTCAACAGAGCGTCAACGATCCTACATCTTATACATTTGGAAATCAATCGGCTGCATTGTCAGCTTGTGCAAAAGTAAATGTATTGGTTGGCAATATAGCTGAAAAGGCAAACGTCACACTCTTTACCCCATCCAAAAAATGTTAGTCAGCCGGGCATCAACAATTCTTGGCCTTGCATCTTGGAAAAACCAAGGGCTGTGCGGTGACATTGACCCATAATCGAACTACCAGCTGCTTTCTTAGGTGAAACTGCTTGCGACAGCATCGCTGGTATGTCCCGAAAATGAGCGACAATTGAGTGTCAACGATTTGGGGCCTTACATCTCAGACAATCCAAATGCTGTGTGGCGAGATCAACCCATAATCGAACTACCGGCCACCATTGTATGCAAAAATGCTAGCGTCAACATCACTACTATGTCCTAAAAATGAGCATCAATGGAGCGTCAACAATTTCAGGCCTTGCATCTTAGACAATCCAACGGCTGTCCAGCCACATCAACCCATAATTGAACTAACAGCTGCAATTCTAGGCAAAAATGCTAGCGACAACATTGCTATTATGTCCTAAAAATGAGCGTCAACGGAGGGTCAACGGACCATCAACGATGATTGGTCATTCAACCCGCATAATCCACAGTCTGTGCATTGAGATGAACCCGTAATCAATGTATTGGCTGCTGTTGTGAGCAAAAATGCAAATAACAATTCCGCTTCCACCCCCTGAACATAAGTGTCAGTGGAGTGCCAACAGGTTTTAAGGGGCTCAGTAAGCTTCACTGCAACGAAATGCGTTGTGTCGTTCCTAAATGGTGTTTGGAACTGTCTGTCCTGTCAGTATTACCCTGTATGCAACTTCACCACTATGCATGCAATGTCTCACAGGTCTTACTTTTGTCTTGCATGGAGCTCAAGAGTCAATATTTAAGCAGTAATGTTCTACTTAACAATATTATTACTTTTGACAGTCTTGCAACTGGAATTACGCAGTTTCCAAATTCCTACAACCATGTTGGATTCCCAATCTATTAACCCTTCATTGCTAGAGGTTATGATATCTTCCAAAAATGAACAAGTCTTTATTTGCGATTTGAGAGATCTTACTTTACAAATCATCTTTAACACATGGTGGGCTTCAATGAATGTGGGTTCGAAGCGTCCTATGGTTTGGAATGATTCCTGACATGCGTCTGTGTGGCGATTCCATTTGCACTGCGGAATTGAAGAGACGGGCAGCCCTGGAATCATATGTATCATTTGTCACCAAGTTCTTCGCCATCCATCAGATCATGAGACCAGCTGCATGGGGAAACAGTTGTTAGCAAAAGCACACATTGCAAAGTTAAACAAATTAACAGAGTCGGAAGTTTCTGAATTGACAAATACAACCGTTGCTGAAACTGCTTTCGCCATATTGAAGAGACAGGGCAGTTGTGGAATTACAATAGTAAGTTCACGAAAGAAATTCATATTCGACAGTTAGATGTCACCTATATTAACCGAATTGACAGGCACTATGCTCTAAACTAGCAGGAAAGGACTACCAAACTTCCAAATTTCACGAAGATACCTGGAACCGCTACCTTGTGTTAGGATTTGTTTCGGCTCACATTCAATGGAATGCTATATCAAATCTCAAGCTACAACAGTCATTTAATGCATTATGTCGCGAGCTGGTGCTGCTATCCGCCAGCGCCCTTGGCAACATTCGGCGGAGGGAATACTCACTGACAGTCGATGCAGTCAAGAAGCAATTGTCATGAGGAAACAAAGTTAGCTTAACTTTAAACGGGTGGACATCAACAAACAAATTAGCGATATCATCGGTGATAGCGTACTGTATGGATCCCAATTGGGCATTGCGAGATGTGCAACTCGCATTCGACGAGGTTGATAGCCAATTCTTTTTCTATTTCGAATGGTTATTAAGACTGATCGGTCAAGGGTCAACATACTGGAGCAACCCTAGCCCTACATTTGAAGGAGATTCTGTATCATTTTGAGCTTACCAACAGCCATTTACTAGGAATTACGACTTATAATGCTTCTGTAAATTACCTGATGACTCGGGAACTACAATCAACCCTTGATGCCTCCGGTATCCTGTGGCCTGCAATCAGAAACCACATACCGTTCATGGTGCACGTCATCCAGCTTGCTTTGGGTGCGTTCATGTGCAGTCTTAGGGTAAAAGGCCGCACCAAGTGTTGGGAAGCCCATGAGCGCTATCAGCAATTTGGAGAGAATGAAAGCACACACATTGGGAAGAGTCTAAGACTGTGAAATAAGTGCAATGCAAGAATCAACTAGGTGTTGGCTATGCGACCGGGTTTGGCAAAGATAATAGAGACAGTACATATTTCAAGACATTCTGAATGACCTGAAGCTGACCTTCATATAGCAGAGAATGCTTGCTGTATTGATTACGCTGACACCTGGTCGTTGAAAAGAGTTCTTTGAATGTCAAAAAGTCAACGTACAAGTTGCAGTACTGCCTATTATGAATATGAACACATGGTGGGATTCAAGACTGGAGTTGCTTGAGCAAGCCAACCGATTACGAGAGTTTACCCACGAGTGGTTGAAGAATCCAAACTACAGAGATTACTGGCCACTATTCACAACTGAGGATGAATGGACTATCGTCAAGTACGTCATGGAGGTTTTAAGGCCATACTAATACTGGACCCTGTAGATGTCTAGAAGGCATACAGTTACGCTGCATCATGTCATCAATGTCTACAATGACATGTTCGATCATATGGATGGCATTGTGCAAGCTTGGGCTGAGAAGATGACACAATGGAAGGAAGACTTATAATTCGCCGTCAAGGCTGCGCGCCCGAAGTGGTTCAAATATTATGCTGAACTCACTCCAACGACTCGCCAGCTCCTCATTTCAACACTTATCCTTGATCCGTGCCGGAAGTTGCCATCATTTTGCAAGTGGGACAAGGAGCTGGATAGTAATCCTGAGGACGAGACTTCTTGTACTGCCCAATACCAGGAGGCCTTTCTGAAGTATGTGGAGAATGAATACTATGCCAAACATCACCCAATGTCCGTCATTCAACCCGAAAATGTCCCGCTTGGCAATATCTTCCCCTCTGCAAACGCTTCTGGATTTGGTCAATCATCTTTGGATCCATATGATTTTTCCAGCGATGGTGCAGAATACGTAATGCCTCAAAGGATGGCAAAAATGACACCGGGATGAAGCGATTGTGCAGCTGGCTTATTGACAGCCGCAAGACTCCATTCGAATTCACCACCAGGATCACCGAAGAACTGGGGGCATGGTAACCTAAATGTTAATGATTATCACTCCGAACCAATGGGGACAATTAGTACATTGTAGCTACTGGATATTCCCGACTGGTGGCCCCAGCAAGACAAAACGCCATCAATGTACGCCAATCTCTTCAATGTGGCTCGCGACATATTCTCTATTATTCCACATGGTGTGGGAGTGGAGGCCAGTTTTTCCCTTGGGCAGGGTGTGATTGTTGGGAGACAGTCTAAAACCACTTGCGAGATGCTTCGGGAAAACGTCATAGTAAGGCAGTTTGCTCGAGCCAATCATGGGATAATGGCAGGCGATTGCACAGCATTGGATACCGCGGCAACCTAATACGATTTGGAATTGAAGAAAGTGGGGGAGGATAGACAATTGCACAGAATGGCCAACGTCAACATCTTTTTGGAGATGTGGCAGGGCAGCCAAAACCTATATGCTACACAGAAGGAATCTCGCACTCGAAACAGTCAAATGACAGCCATAGGATACGTTTCAGATACTGAAGCGATCTTCAAAGCATCCTGGTCGAACTTTCAACATGATGGTGCAGCTGCAATTACATTGTCAGAATGATCACCTTTGCCACCAGCATTGTCTGCAAAGGACCTACCTGGAGGTCGAACTCAGGTAATAAATGTCTGCCGAATCTGGAGAATCGACCGTCATCCAGCCAACACTGATGCTGATAGTCCACCTGAAAGCATTTCTAAGGCCGAAAATTGGCATAACTTGAATGGTGATTTGCATAACCCAAACGAGAGCAAGGACGACTGCCATGCAGACCATTAACCCGATACTGAGCTATGCAATGGCATCAAGGCTTCAGAAAGCCCAGCGCACAGGGTTGTGAGTGCCGCATCAAATCATCCTGGTCGAACTTTCGACATGATGGTGTGGCTGCATTTACATCGTCAGAAAGATCACTTTTGCCACCAGCTTTGGCTGCAGAGAACCTACCTGGCGGATGAATTGAAGTATCAAATGACCTCCGAATCGGAAGAATCTACCGTCATCCGGCCGAACGTGATTAGGATAGCGCACCTGCAAGCATTTCCGACACCGAAAATTGGCTTAACTGGAAAGGTGACTTCATTTATCCACACGAGAGCAAAGACAACTGTCATGCAGACGACCAATCCGATACAGGGCTAGGTAACGGCATCAAGACTTCGGAAAGCCCAGAGCCCCAGGTTGTGAGTGCCGCATCATATGTTCCTGGATCAATTCGGCCAGCACGGAGGTCAAGAAAACTGGCTGACAAGGGGTTATTGACTGTCAGTCCAATGGAAATAAGGAGGAACAAGGGAAACAAGAAAAAGTAGGACAGATTGGGTCAATATGTTTTCACCAGGTTCTATATGTTACTTGACCGAGAATTTCACTTTGAGAAATGTTCTGGGAGAATACTGTGCAGTCGCATGAGGATATTCCTTCATAAATATAACTATAGCTGCCAAAATGTGATATTCAGACAGATATATCAATTTTGGTTGAATGAGAGAGGCCAGTGCAAAAATAATACTGGGCTCAGCTTTTCCAGCGAGCTGATTCTCAATCAGACAGAAACACAACCAAAAAGTCAAAATAATTATATATGCAATTATCAATGGCAGCAGATATTGACTAAACAAGACATTAAAATGACCGTCAATGGAGGGTTAACAGAGCGTCAATGATTTTTGGTCTTGCGTCCTGGGTAATCAGACTGCCTATAAGTTGCAGACAGTCATAAAGGAATTTCTGGCTGCATTTATCGGAAAAACAGATTGCGATACCCTCCCTGCCCGATCTTGAATATCAGCATCCATGGAGCGCCAACAATTGTTGGTCCTGTATCTTGGGTAATCTGGGTGGCAACAGGTTGCAGACAGTCATAAACAAAGTATTGGCCATCTTTATAGGAAAAAGTGAAAGTGACATGCTGCCTGCCCCAACTTGAAAATGTGTGTCAACGGTGCGTCAACGATTGTTGGGCTTGCATCATGGTTAATCACTGTGCAATGTCGTCGTGATTATCCATATACATCATTTTGACTGGTTTAGTAAGTCAAAAGGCTCAAGAACACTTGGTGGTAGCTCTGTAAATGAAACAAGGTGTTACTGTCCAGGAGGATGTGGCAGGAATATTCTGTACATATTTGCCTAACAAGGCTGCCAATTGCTTGTTTATGGATGCTTGTGATCAAGTGCCACTCATATTACCGAAGATGCAAGAGCAAAAATCATTGACCCTCCATTGCCGCTCATTTTCCAGACGGGGTAGGGAGTGTTTCACTTACTCTTGTCGCTATAAAGTCGGCCAATACTATGTGTATGACTCTGTGTAACCGGTCGCCACACAGAATACCCAAGATACACGGCCAACAACCGTTGATACCCCGTTGAGGTTCATTTTCGGGATGTGGTAGGGCACGTGTCTCTGTTCGTTTTGATGATTAAGGGGGCCAATACATCCAAAACAAACAGTAACATACCAATGTCAATTTTTTGCGATTAACAGTAGCATATCTAGATGCGACAATGAATTGTGAAACCCGAAAGCCAGATCCGGATATTCGAACTGACGGGTCTAGCCAAACCCGGGAAACCCCGCGGGTTGATGGGTATATGTCCTGGTTTGGCCCACCAAGAGGCAGCAGGTCAGGTTTCTGGATGGGTCTGGAACCAAACCGAACTGTTTTCGCAGTCGAAACCCGGACCACTGGCAGGTTACCCAGACCTGTTGCTAACACTAGGTGTCACTCCGAAAAACTTAAATCAAATATGCAGGTTGCCAGTAAATTATGGTTAGATACCCAACACATCCAGACAATCCAGATGTTACAGAGACTCAATTGAACATGGCTTGGATCCAATACCATCTCCTACCAAATATCACTATATAGCTATGAATTTCGCATTCGAGTAATGTAAATAATTCATCTGATGAAATCGGTAGCATTGTTGAACCTGGCAGTTAGCAACTCCCATACAGCACAACAAATTCTTCAATCCCTTGTAGAGAAGGACAATAGTATGAAAGAATGTCTTGTGCAATGTATCAAAGACTTCCAGATATACTGAATAATAATTTAGTATTTCATATTCTGGATAGATTATACCTCACTTACTTGGGAACCTACAAGCATATAACTATCATTAAAGCCATAGATAAATTCCACCAACAATTTGTAAACAAACGAGAACTATTTTAAGACACTTTCAGAGTTTCTCGAGCATGAGGGGGGAATACTAGCATTGCACCATATTACAACAGATTGGAAATACTAAAAGTCATGTATAATAGAGAAAATTGCAAATATTTGTTGACATTAGAGGAGGTAAGATTGGTGTATTGCTAATTGTGATTAGTGGTGGGATAATGTGGTGTGCTCAAGATGTAAGTGGATGTGTTGCAATGTCAGATGGTATATCGTGACTATTGTAAGAGGGAGTTAGTTGATGATGTAAAAGATTATAAATGGGGATGGAAATGGTAATATCAAGAATGAGTGATAATTTAGGGGTCATGGACATACAGTATATCAAATAAGGTTGTCAAGATTGAATGATTTCTGTTGCTTCTCCCTGAACTCATTTTCTTGTGAACTGACTGCAATTGATAACTGTGGAAATACTCTCTACCCTTTTGTAGTTGTTTCTTGTTATGAACTTGGAGTTTGAGTTTAACCCAGCATACAGTATGTCTTCAATATTGCCCCAGTGTTGTGGGAGGTTTGGACGTGTACATAAGGTGCGGCTCTGGGAGGCTCTGCTGCAGCACACTAACCAGGTTACCCGGCACTGGCACAAGTGAGCTCCAAGCTGCTAGCTAGCGAATAGACCCAACCTTCTCGCAACCCCTCAGTTTGCAGCAACCTCTCAATTCTACTTTCTTTCAGTCATATGACATTCAGCAGCTCTCAAATCCCACAATCAAGTGAAGGAGAGGTGCGCCAGAAGGTTCGCTGGGAATCTCTTTTTTCAGAGAAACTCGACACGACGAAAATTCTGCATGTACAACTGCAAAGGCAAAGCGACGTTCAAAAACCCCGCCTACTACAACAAACGGTTCAACTTCACGTTCTACAACTGCAAGCTTTACGCTAAGTATTCAGGTCGGCTGGCGCTGTGTTCTTGCCTTGTTGGGCGTAACCTTTCAAAGTTGCTGTAAGAACTTACACCAATCAGAATGGACGAAGAATGCTTCGGCTGGCTTCTCCCGGAAGTTGCCAATGATGACGGCCAGATTCGATATTTTCAACAAACGGCTCGCCCTCCTCAGACTGCTGCCGATGCCGATGTTACAGCCATCAGCCACCAAGGAGTTACTTATGTCTACACGACAATCGACCTGTCCAACTCCTCCCAAACTGACGACCTCCGATGCCTTATCCATCACATACAGTCACTGGAGGCCCAGCTTGGCACGGTCACTACCGTGCGAGACGAGGCGCTGGTGGAGGCAGAAACTTGGGGTGGCTGATTTGATACATTTTTTCAAATGATGGCTTGTCTCGGTGTGGGTGGCAATGGTGGTGGAGGAGGGTGCTTTTTAAAATCCCACTTTGAACAGCACCAGCCTCCATTGTTTACCGGGGACCTCAAGTTGGAGACTGTCAATCTTTTCCCTCGCAAGGTGGAGCACTGGGTACACCAAGGCGGAGCGGCAATGGGTACCACAGAGCCTGATAAGTGCATTGATTCAGCCTGGCATTTCATCTGTCCTGAGGTGTATGGTTGGTTCGCGCACTCGATTTGTCAGCAAGATGTCACGGTCATTCCTCCTGCAGACGGCTCGTTTGCACCGGTAATCTGGCCGCTCTCCAAGTCCGCTTTTCGCCATTGTTTTGGCCCAGAAGTCGCTATTACTGCTGTTCGAAAGGAGATCCACACGCTACGCAATTCCGGAGGGGTTGGAGTAGTTGCGCATTATAAAATGCGCTTCTCCGAGCTTATCCACATGCAGCCCAAAGTGACCACTATTGCGCGCGGGGATCCCCTGAACGACGACTACTATTCAAAACTGACTGTGGGAATTGCAGACCAGATCATCGCCTCCGCCCCCATGCAGAAGATGCTGCAGCCAGGGACCCCTTTCACGTTGGCTGTCGCTGTGGAGATGGTCGGAGAGTTATCTGATCATATCACTTCACATCCAGCTATCACAGCTACATCAGTGAACCACGGCGCCAATTTTGTCCCGCCTAACGCAGCCACTGTTCCAACACCTGTTAGTCCGGAGCCGATGGATCTTACTGTAGCTAACACCAATACCAGGTGCCACCGCTGTAACGGTTTTGGACATGAGGCACGCGATGGTGCGACTCCAGACACTCCGGGGCCCAGCGAAGCTTTCCGTGCAAGAACGGGTGGAAACCACAGCAGACAGGATGGTGGTCGTGATTGCACCAATACTCGTTGTGCAGGCCAAGGAACTTTGGCCAGGCCAGCAGCCGGGGGCATCGATAATGTCCAGGCAGTGGCAGTGGAGGACGCAAGTGTGAACGATGATGGGGAAGATTCGGCAGTGGAGCAGGAGGTTGTGGAGGAGGAGGACGGCAAGGCAAATGGCAATTGGGAGTAGTGGTGGAATGTCCTACTGCCCAGAATATTGTTGGAAAAGCGAAAACGGTGCAGCGTAAGGAATTGGAAGATGGCAACGCACGCATACAGCATGCAATATTGTACTTGAGCAGCCTGACAGATAATGAGACTTCTGCTCCCTCTAGTTCGCCAAATGCTGACATACTGCGTTTCAACACTTCCATTTCAACCTCCAAAAATAAATTCGTGCAGCATATTCCTTGTTTGATTGCGGCGCATCCCATCGTTGGGTGGATACTGGCTATGCCAACTCTTTGGGCTTGAAACGTCGACTTAGCGGGCAAATGAGAATCTCCGTCACAAGAGAAGAGACAGCGGAGGAGGATAGATGGCAGGTTTCGCTGAACGCGTAGGTAAGAGGTGTCACCGGCAATCACATCGACATCTCCAGGTGGTACACGATTTTCAACTTGGGAGTCATCTATGACCTACCTGTGAGTAACGATTCGATGGCAGCCAATCTGCATATCATCAATCATGAAACTAATACTCCACATATGCTGGTGGCTGATTGGACTGATTGGCACCAAGGCTCCCGCCTTCCATCAACAATGATCACAAGATCACTTGTAGGTCTGCGACCTCACCAGGGATGGTTGAGGGAAGTTCGGGCTGAATGCAAGACAGTGGCCCGTAGATCAGCAATCAATATGGTCTCCGCGTCCTTTGTTGCCAAGTGCAAGTCTTCAGAACTCTGTATTGTCAATATTCAGGAACGTATTGACAAGAAAATGGAGGAGGAGGAAGAGGCTACTCCTCACAAGCCGGCAGACCTCGAAACATGGTGGCTACGCGTCAGGAAGGCGTTTGCAGATCACTTCAAACCGCCAACGGAAGTCCCTCCAGCTTCGACACACAACTGTCGCATCGACACCGATCCAACAGCAAAGCCGCCTCATTGCCAGCCATATTGGATGTCAGATTCGGAGTGCTTGGAGTTCGAAACCCAGATTGCCAAGTTACTGGCCAATGGCTGAGTCACTGACAGCCACTCCCAATTCGCGGCACTGGTGATCTTGGTTAAAAAACCGGATGGCTCTGGACCATGCATGTGCGTTGAATACAGAGGCCTAAACACAATCACCACCAGAGACCGGTACCCACTGCTGTACATAGACGATCTCATTTATCGGCTACACGTGTCAAGGGTGTTTACCAAGCTTGAGCTAGCCAGTGGTTACCACCGGTTACGCATACTCCCGGATGACTGGCACAAGACGGCGTTCGTCGCTCCGGATGGCTTTTATCAGTGGACGATGATTCCAAATGGTCTGGCTAACATGCCGTCAGCATGTATGCGCGCCATACATTGCGTTTTGGGCCTGTAGAAGACGGTTGCAATTGTGTACCTGGATAACATGCGAATTCTCTCTCGCAGTTAGGCCGAACACATGATACATGTCGACACAATCCTGCTGGCAATCAGGTCGACACATCTCCGGTTGAATGAGCGAAAATGCGTTCTTGAAGCCACTGAGACGTCGTTCGTTGGTTTCAAGGTCAATTCGAGTGGAATTTACATGCAGGACTGGAAGATACCAGCCATGAATGACTGGCATGGACCGGCAAGCGCAGCCCAGCTTCAGTCGTTCCTGGGGTTGGCAAGCTACAATAGGAAATTTGTGCACAAGTTCGCGCGCCGGACCACACAGCAATACGCATTGACAGCCGATAATAGTGCCTTTTGGTGGGATCGGAAGCATCAGCCGGAGTTCGACAAGATTCGGAGGGCTTTGGCATCTGCTCCGCTGCTGGCACTACATGAGCCTGAGAGCGACTACATCCTGCGCACCGATGCTTCAGACATGGTGTTTGGAGGCGTTCTGGCTCAAGCACAACCATGCGGACCAGAGGGCCAGTTTGTAGAACGTCCGCTGAGCATCTTTTAACGAAAATTTCATGAAGTCGTAACCCGCTATGCAACATACGACCGCGAGTTGTTTGTGATCCATGACAATTTGATGCACTGGGAGCCTTACCTTAGCAATTGACATACATCAGTGTATACAGACCACGCATCGCTGCAGCATATCCTGAACCAGCAAAAGCTTGCTAGCCACCAATGGCGACACCGGGATAAAATACAGCAGATCGACTGCTCAATCGAGTACTTCCCAGGGGCGGCCAATCTGGTAGTGGATGCGTTGAGCAGAATTCACCATCCAGTGTCAGCTACCCCAGCAGTCACCATTACCATTAATACCATGGAACTCCAGATCATAGGCGGAGAGGAATGGAAGCCGGAGGTGTGTGAGTTACTGGTGGCAGACGCGTATTGCAGTCCAATTGTCAACGTCCTTCATGAGGGAGCCGAGGTAACCAAGGAGTCGGGATATTGGGCGTCTCAGCAATCGAAAGAAAAGCAGCGTCAGAAAAACACAGTGCGACCAAGACTGTTACTACTGGATTACAGCCTTCTCTTTCGCATGGATACTGGGGTACTCTGCATTGTGTTGGACATGCAGAGCGACATTATCTCGGAAGATCATCACTCTCCGCTTTGTGGTGGACACAAAGGAGCTGAAACAATGGCAGCTGCCATTGCATCACGATTGTATTGGCCTCACTTAGCTCAGACCGTACGGGCATGGGTTCGAGGTTGCAATGTTTGCCGCCCCGTGGAGCATTCCAACCAACTCCTGTATGGCTTGCCGCAACCGCTGCCAATTCTGGAGACACGGGCTTCAAGGGTTAATATCAACTTTATTACTAAATTACCAGCTACCACCAAAGACGGCTACAACTGCATAATTACGATTGTCGATCCACTAACCAAGAGAGTGCGATGGAACGCAGCCAGGGAAAAGGATCTAAAGTCAGAGGCATTCTCCAGAGAGTTTATTGACATGTGTGTTCGAAATAGGGGAATTCCTGATGATACTATCTCTGATAGGGATACTCGCTTCATGTCAGATTTCTGGGGATCCCTGACGGCCCAATTGGGAATCAAACGCCGTCACAGCGCCACCTACCATCCGCAAACAGATGGCCAAGCGCAGAATCTGAATGAAGTCATCGAACGCTATTTGAAGGCGTACGTGGCTCAGCGCCCAAAATGATGGGACTGCCTGCTACCATTCGCTGAGTTCACCTACACCGTGAGTGTACCATCAGTCTCTCAAACCTGCCCTGTTCGGGCCGACGTGGGATTCATGCCGGGGATGCATATTGATCTGCTAGTACCAATCCCGAGTGCTGACCGGATGCCGAAAATCAGCCTGGAAGCAGTTAAGTTTGCCAAGCAGATGATATCTGATCTCTGCATGTTCATGAGCAAAAAACCTTGCCATCGGGGCGGAATGGCTCCGTCCGAGTGGATGCGCTCCATCAGAGCCGCCAGAGACACCCCGGTGGCAGACTACTCCGCGCCCAGCGCCAAGACAACACGGTGCGGTACATATCCCCCTCCGATCGCGGTTTCCCAGTTTCTGCTCACTCTTTCGGTATCCTATTGTAAACGAACACTCCGGAGTTGTGGGCAACTGTAAGTATGCGTCATAATGGATCCATTGCGTACATCAGCAAAATGTAAATCGGTCCAGAAGCTACACGCAGCATTCCCTAAGCACAAGGCATTTCGTCTATTATATTCGTCTTTGTTACAGTCGCAAGATTCGCTACCTCATGATATGGCATGCATTATTTAAGTATCTCTATATATATACATATGGTCAATCTAGTCACAGATAGTAGTCGAGCATAATCGGAGGTTCTAGCTCGAGGAGCCTAGGGAGAAAGTGAGAAGATATGATACTACCCGGCAGTGAGAATCCACGCAATTGCGTCGATCCACGACATTCCGGAAAGAGCTAGTGAGACCAAAAGTTGGGAAATAAAGAGTGTGTATTTTCATTGTATGATAGGATGAGATGAAAATGAGATGATGTCTATCTACCCTGGGGTCTCCAGAATATGTACTCCCCGTCGCTCAGTTCACCTCAGTTACCCCTGTATCTCTGGACACCTGCCGTTGCTCAGTAATGATGTACTTGGAGGCCGTGATCGCGTGAGTTGAGAGATGCACTTGGAGGCTGAGATTGAGTGATCTCAGAGATGCACTTGGAGCCTAGGACCGAGTGAACTGAGAGATACACTCTGAGGCCGTGATCGAGCGAGTTTGGAGATGCACTTGGAGCCCGAGATCGATTGAACTCAGAGATGCACTTGGAGGCCGTGATAGAGCAAGTTTGGAGATGAACTGGGAGGCCGTGATTGAGTGAGTTTGGAGATGCACTTTGAAGCCCTAATCGAGTGAGGTTGGAGATGCAATTGGAGACCGAGATTGAGTGAACTCAGAGATGCACTGGGAGGCCGTGATTGAGCGAGTGTGGAGATGCACTTGCAGGCAATGATCAAGCGAGATTGGAGGAGTACTTGGAAGCGGTCGATCTGGAGGGAAGCGTGACGGCAGCTGAGACTCTACTCATTGGTTGACATGTAATTGTGGGATTGTAGAGAGTTGAGTTCAACAACATCCGCCAAGAGATGGGAATCTGGCAAAGAGCGGGAAACTGCCTGGGAGCGGGAATCTGCCTGGGAGCGGGAGAGTGTCGATCTCGGGATGATGCTGTACTTGGTATATGCTTTACTTGGTGTTAACTCCTGATTATGGCATGGAGAAATAGAGAGGGATAACATAACTTCTTGTTCTTAGGTGATGGTAGAGTTGAGCACAAGATAGAGAGAGATCAGAGGAGATGGGGGAAATCATCATGAGCAACTGGGACTTAAAGGAATTCATGTGCGAGTCAATTGACCATCCCCGATACAGCAGGTACGAGTCCCGATCCGGCGCGTAATAACACTAATACGGGGTCTTCAAAACCAAATCAGGCACGTTGTACCCCTGAATTCTCAGGTCTGCTCGTATCCTCCATATTGTTCTCATCTTCATCCCCCATCCCTGTCTTCCTCGTCCACAACTCTACCATCATTGCAAGAACACAAAGTAAAGTCATCCCTCTGTATCTCTCCATGCCATCAGGATGAGTTAACACCGAGTGCAGCATACGCCGAGTGCAGCATACACCGAGTACAGCATACACCAAATAATTTCTGTCCCTTGATTCTCTCGATTTCGAGTTGACCCCTGAATGTAACTTCAGCTTCCGGCGTACCGCCCTACAGATCGACTGCCACCAGCCAGTTCTCCAAAAGAGCTTCAAAGGTAAATTCACCTCGTCACGTGCCCACAGTTTCGCGTCAACTAACCGATGAATAGAGTCTCAGCACCTGGTGCGCCTCCCATTGACCGCCTCTAGATCGACCACCTCCAAGTACTCCTCTAATCTCCCCAGATCATAGCCTGCTGGAAGTGCATCTCTAAACTCGCTCGATCACAGCCCGGAGTGCATCTCTGAGTTCACTCAATCTCGGCCTTCAAGTGCATGTCTAAACTCACTCGATCAAGGCCTCCCAGTGCATCTCTGTGTTCACTCAATCTCAGTCTCCTATTGCATCTCCAAACTTGCTCAATCACGGCCTCCCAGTGCATCTCTGAGTTCACTCAATCTCGGGCTCCAATTGCATCTTTAAACTTGCTCGATCTCGGCCTGGGAGTGTATCTCTGAGTTCACTCGATCGTCATCTTCAGGCGCACCATGAATTGCTCTCAATCACCGCGTGCTGCAAGTCCAGATATTCTGTGTGTAGATAGGTAGCTATATAGATACATAGATACATAGATGAGAATACAAACTGAATGCATAAGGTTTGAAAATCATTGAACAATAAGTAGTAGCTATGATTTCCAGGTGCACCAGCAGCATTCCCAAAGAAGATGTTTTTCCCAGACTGCTCTACAGTGATTCAACGTGCTCCCAGGTGCTCCCAGGTGCACCTGAAGGCCACTACATCAGTCCAGTAAACTGTGCAGTTTGACCACCCTGTGATTCTGGTCCGACAACTCTCAGACACTCCCAGTGACCAAAATACAATTTGCTGATGAGTAAAGGAGGTATGTATGCAACGCAACCCGTCGCCTGGGCGAGGGGAAGCGTGTAATTCCCTGTCAGAGGGTAGGAGGTTCCGTCAGAGCCGTCAGAGCTGTCCGGAATACCCGGGTGTCTCTGATGGATGCTAGAGTTGTTGCTGGTGTTGAGAGAGCGGTTGGAGGAAGTGTAAACATGGATGATTTTGGAAGCTAATATGTCTCGCTGCCCACACGATTTCAAGGTGGGAGATTCAGTTTTTCTCGACACCTGGCTCCTCCCGATCGTCTATGCAAATCTTACTCAATCGGAGTCGGCAAATCTTGATGCAGGAAAGTTTCAACAGGCTTTTGGCGGGCCGTTTCACATCACCGAAGCCATCGGTGCCAATGCTTTCAGGTTGAACACCCCAGCCCACTGGAAAATGCCCAATGTTTTCTAATGTCCCCTGTCTGAAACGAGATCGCGCGGATTACAGCCGAGGTCATCCTCCACCACCACCACAATTGTGTACGATGACCGACAAGGATCCGGAGTATGAGGTTGAAGCCAGTCTTGAGCATCAGGGCAGTTCAGCCAAAACCCTACAATAAAAGGTCAAGTGGCTCGGATATCGTGAACTGGATTGGCAACCGTTGGCCAATTTGAAAGGCGGCCGCAGAGATTTGCTGCGATATTATCATCAGAAAAAGGGTTTTTTGATCTATAGATGGATGTCGGAAGGCTGACCAACGGGTGTTTGGCGCTGCAAATGGCTGGTGATACACAGGAGGTGGGATTCTCGGGGTTGTAGCTGTATTTTCTTGTTGTTTGCTTTGTTTCGGGGGCTGGCGCTGGTTTTCCTGGAGCGGAGGCAGCTCTGGGCGGTCTGGACGTGTAAATAAGGTGCGGCTCTGGGTGGCTCTGCAGCAGCGCACTGACCACGTAACCCGGCGCTGGCACAATCAAGCTCCGCGCAGCTAGCTAGCGAATAGACTCAACCTCCTCGCCACCCCTCAAGTGTGACCACACCCTTCCAGATATCATGTCTTTCATTTCTCTGGCAAATATCTTCCAACATTAAGTACATTGTAATATTGAGTATTTCAACCAAGCATATTAATTTTCTATTACTTTATGTGTGATTTAGGTATATTGGATTTAATACATCATGTTGTAAGGGCGCGTACGCCAGCGTTCGGCCTTATAGGCATACGTATGGTAATTATGGTATACGGATGCAAACGTGGACTCGAGTGATAGTAAAATGGTGTATAGGTAAGATGATCGCTAGAGATCTAAGTCTCGTGGCGAGCCGACTATATAGAATGGCCGTTACCCGGACCTGGGTCACGTGCCGCCGTTACATTATCCCTCTCTCTAGGCGCAGACCTCCTGGGCTGCATAAACCGTACAAGAGAAAAGGAAAGGAAAGGGAAACAAAGAATGAAACAATTATCCTACGTACGCAATCGTACGAACCCATAAGTCCCACAACCGATCGGTACAGCTCAATGGCGACCTTTCGGCGGATCCGGCGCACGGGGAATCTCCACATCCATTGACTGGTGGTAAAAACCCGTGCCGACGCCATTTGTACCGGGCCGAAATCCAAAGAAGAGAAGAAGAGAAGAGAGAAACAAGAAAACATCTAAAAGTGATCCCGTCTGCATATCTCAACTTCCTAACCCATGCTGCAACAACCATCATTCCCGTAGCTCATATCTCGGCGTAGGTCATTGTCGGAATCATCAGGGTGGTAGAGTGTGCGCTCTTGACTTGGCATCGATGGGAGCTTCCGCTGCCAGCATCGGTTGTAGCCTTCAGTGATCATTGATCGTATACGTCAAGTGTGTGTAGTTGCGTCTCATTTGTCGACATCTAACACATAAACTTCTCTACAATGGTTATACTTACCAAGTTCAAGCGTGCGAGCGCTGTCTGAGCTCTGTGCAGTGCTTCTGCATGCTCTATAGAATATATCTTGCAGCCGGTAGTGGCATTGACTCGTAGACGCTGCTTGACTAGGTAATCGTCTTTGGAAGTCCGCTTCGGTGACCATCCGGTCAACATCATGCTTGCGCTCTCGAAAGGAGGCTTCAATAGAATCTTGGTTGACTTGGTAGACTTTCCAGTCGACTTCTCGGTCGACATCTCAGTGTGTGTCTCGGTAAACTGCTTCCTGGTGGGCTTTTGACTTGTCGGTAGGACTTGACTGGTCCACTTCTCAGTGGACTTCTCGGTTGACTTCTCAGTGTGTCTCGGTAGACTGCCTCCCGGTGGGCATTTGGTTTTGTCGGTAGGACGCATTTTTGACATGGTCATCCCCCCTTTTGAAGTTCGTTGCTCCGTCGACGACTTACACTCAAATCAGTTGTTGATTGCCGTCGTGGTTCGGTAGACTTTTGGTGATCATTGTTGACCGAAGCGTCTTTCAGCAGCCTTCGTCTCTGGATTTCGGAGGTCTTCGACTTCGCTTGTCTTTTGGCTGGTCTTGGTCGACTTCGCTTGCTTCGTCTTATTTTTCCACTTGCTTTAATGTCATTTTTGCACTTGCTTTCGTCTCATTTTTCCACTTGCTTTGGCCTTTCTTTTTGACCTGCTTCGTGGTTCGACTTGCTTCGTGTTTCGACTAGCTTCGTGTTTCGACCTGCATTGCGTTGACCTTTCGACGACTCTTCAGGCTTTGGCCGTGAATTCTCCAGGTGGGCTTATCATCTTCCGGATGCTAGGTGCGTATGTTGATTCTTCTGTAGGTACGCTGATCCCCGCTCTCTGGGTGCATTTATTACCGCTGGACTTCAGTGTCGTTAAGTGCATTCTGATCCTTCATTCTGGCACCTCCGGTAGGGTCGTCCCTCTCTTTAAACATCGTTGCTCTGCCGACGACTTATCTCCTCAATTGGTGTTGTAGCTTGGTAGTATGGTAGCTGGTGCGTTCGTCAACCCGAACTGCATGACTCGGTGTTCGAACTGCCCATACCGCGGTTTTGTACTTGTCGCCTTCCTTGATTCGGATTAGGTGATAGGCATTCCTGGGGTCCTGTTGAGCATCTCCGAGATCAGTGGGAGAGGATATCGGTTCTTCACCGGGGCATTATTGAGAGCTCGGTAGTCCACGCACAGCCGCAGTCCGCCGTCCTTCTTTCGCTCTTCTGAGATTTCGTAGATACACGCAATTTGTGTGGTTCCTCACGGCCGGGTTACCTTGTCATTTCCTCTCACACCCTGCCTACGCTCCTCGAGCCAAAATCGCTCTTCCTCACGAACACCCTCTGGATGCCATGAACGGTGCGGTGCGAGAGTTGCCGTATCTTTGCTGCATACGTCCACATAGTCCTTGTATCTCACGAGGATACGACAATTCTTGATATTGTGAAATCTTGATATTGTGCTGGGATGCGACCCCCATCATCTGTTACCATCTCCACGTTGACCGTGTCTGTTCCGATTCTCGTTAGCCATGTCTGCATTGTAGCGTGTTTTGGCAGAGTGGAGATGGGCAGGGGTCCCGGGTTGGCTGGATCAGATGGTTCGTCGCAATAGACCACCCCCGTTGTCCAGTTTCCCCCTTCGTGTCTCGGCGAGCCAGTAGCAGTCATTCAAGCACCGTCACTGTGTCACTCTTCTGCCCCAACTACCGCCACTGCTCCTGCTCGCGCATTCAGCATCCTGGGGTTTCCCTCACCTTCGGTGATGCCTTCCAGAGATGCTCCCAGCAACCCTTGACATTCGCCAAGTCATATGGCGAATGCCTCGACCATATCCTCACTAGCTCAGAGATGATCGAATGCGGAGCCCCGGAGTAGTTGTATACCCGGAGGAAGGCGCACCATTTTGGTTACCTCACCGCATTCCGGCAGACTTGTGTGATCTGCTTCTGGAATCTTCGCCCGTTGCGGTCCATTTGGCGCTCGCAGAGCTGTCAATCAACCGTTGCTGCAGTCGATATTCGGGTTTCTTGCCATGGCAAGCCCAAGACCAGGTTGTATGCCTTCATTGGGATGATAAAAACCTCCGATTCATCAACCGGTTTAAGGTGTTCAAATACTGAACCAAGAGACTGGCCATTCGACTCTTTACATACATCATCACCGGGCCAGGGTGGAGGTGAATGCTGGTTCGTATGGTAGCTCG
>Ga0307515_10000583_pt1 | contig 85616 bp, 77 predicted proteins | sample 17_EM_MG_FD_194513 | JGI IMG/M metagenome (GOLD analysis project Ga0307515, IMG submission 194513) | Populus trichocarpa ectomycorrhiza microbial communities from riparian zone in the Pacific Northwest, United States - 17_EM | ecosystem: Host-associated > Plants > Roots > Unclassified | place... | reverse complement strand
ATAGAGAACTATAATACACTACTCTTAATATAAAAAGGCCTTAAGGCGGTTACCTAGTGGCTTATTAGCTAAAATATACTAAACCAGTTCCGGGTTATAAAGGAAATAGTAATAAAGGGCGGGGGGGCGAGCAACGGGCGCCCCCTGATAACTCTACAATGGTAGAGTAAAGTTTACGATACTAGCGCGTCCGTAGGCTTATTACGGCAGTAGTAGTTCCTAAGGAGGTTAAAAAGTAAGGTAGTAAAGCACTATAGGTAACTTATAGGCGCCTCACAGGTACCTTATAGGCGAGTCCTAAAAGGCAAAAAGATAGATTACGGGGTTTTTATTACGGACGCTTTAAGTATAATATTACGACTACTTGGAGAAAAGACGGAAGAAGCTAGTTAGTTAATTTAGGCACGGTTTAGAATGGAGCCGGTAGAACTATGTGACGAGGAATGGTAACCGAGGTCACGTGGGGTAATCTATATAATCTATAGGATCTATATAATCTGTGACAGAGCAGATAGAGCACACGTATATTACGTACAAGAAGGATTTTATAGGAGTATAGTTGTGTATTTAAGGACCCTTAGTCCCTACTTAGATAGTTCCTTCCTTATAGTGATTCTTAGAATATAATTAGAGTTAATCTATTAGGCAACCACTCCACTAGTTATTATTACGTTGTTGACTTTAACTTATATTACCTATATACTTAGCCTAATAACGAGCCCACCGTAGTTCCTACTATAAGGTTCCGTTACACAATCACTACCTAGTTACGGTATCAAGTATAGAAAGTCGAATAATATGCCACCAAAAGCAGCCACCACAACGCCATTAACAGTGGCAACTACTTCAAGGTTAGGTAACGACACTAGTATAGTAGACACTAACTCACAGTAACCTATAACGGTTAGACAGCTATAAGAGATAGTCGACCAGTTAATAGAAAATAATACAACGTTGGAAAATAGGATTAATAGGATAGGCGTAGCAAAGGTTAAGTTACTATTAATTAAAAGATACTTAGGAGAGAGATCGAAGCTTAAAGGATTCCTTACGTAAATGCACTTTAAGGTAACGCAAGAGGGAGCTAAGCTGGCAATACCTATGGATTAAATAGCATATGCAGGATTGTTTCTAATAGGAAGAGCACTTAAGTGGTTTAAGCCTTACCTTATAGAAATCTAGGCAAATGGAATAACGACTATAAACTAAGAGGTACGGTTTATGTTCTTAAGCTGGAACGGATTTATAGAGCGACTTATATAAATATTTAAAGACCTAGAGGCAGTAACTATAGCGGAAAGAAAACTCTAAGATATTACGCAGCGAACCTTAGTAATTGAGTATATAATATAGTTCCAGACATTAGCAATATAAGTAGAGTGGAATAATAGGGCGCTTATAGCACAGTATAAATAGGGACTTAAGGCTAAAGTCTAGGACGCGATTATCCTAATAGAAGATATGAACACCCTAAGGGAACTAATAGATTAGGTGATTAAGATTAATAATTAAATCTACTAAAGGGAACAGGCTAAGAGAGGTTAGGATGGAGTTCTATAGTTGTATAAGGCGTAGAGTACGCAATAACTAAAGCTAAGTTAAAAACTATGGTATGGCGCAGAGCTAATAAACCTAAGTGGTACTAAAGAAGCCTATAAGAGATAGAGTAAGAAACCGTGGAAACCTAGGGGATAAGGATTAAGTAATTAAAGGTCTAAGGAATAGAGGCTAAACTAGGGATCTTAGTAGCAGAAGATATTTAGGCAGACTCTATAATAAAAGCAATAGTTTAAAGAGGGAGCTTATATAAATTACGGAAAATAGGGTTACTTCGCGAGGGATTATAAAGATGGTTAGAGGTACTATACAATAAAGGGAACTAGACTAATGGTAGACGATATATATATATAAAGGGATAATAATATACTACGAGGAACAAAAGAATATTCAATTAAAAGTTTTGTGTTTTATTATAATAACGCATGCCGAATTTATAAGGACGCTAAGTATGGCGTAAGCTACTAGCTATAGAAGCCAGCACCTATAGGATATAAAGGAACTAATAAACTAGTTCGCAGATCGGATATTAAGGACGATAAATTCAACGTAGGCGAAATATTTCGTAATAATAAGGTAATAAGAGCGGTTTACTAGGAATACATAGCCATCAGAGATATTATACTAGAGGTAGAGGATAATTCCACTATAGAATAGGGAACATTAGTAGGGATTAAGACCCCACTAGACACGATATCTATCGCTTTACGAGACGCAAGAGAAGTAGGACAGCAAACTACTTCGGCACTTAATAAAGGCAAAAGGCCATAGGCTTAAGATTCTTAAGATAAGATAAGAGACGACTAAGATTCTTAAGACGAGATAAGGCAAGCTTAAAAACCTATAACAGATAAGAACCGATGGAGCAGAGCAGCAGCTTAGTTTAAAGATATACAAATAAGCTTAGGACGAAGTTTCCTATAGGTATAAGACTCTTAAGACAAGATAAGTGAGATTTAAGACTCTTAAGATAAGATGAAAACACTAAGTAAGCCTAGTTAGACTAAGGCAGGAGCTAAGCTTAAGTTAGAAGTAAGCTTAGGATTAAGTAATTTAAGGGACCAAGAATTCGGAGTATAAATTAGGACACCTATAGGCAAAAAGCAAGGAGCTTCCTTATAGATTAGAGAATCTATAGTGCAAATAGCAACTAGACTAGGAGACAGATATATAGACCTAGAGGACTTACTAGTAGAATATAGTATTCGGACTAAAGATTAAAAAGTTAATAATAAGATTAAGAAGTAAGAAGACTTTAAGGATCTGTTAGTAAGACAAAAACCAAAAGAAACTATAGAAGAATTTAGGCGAAGAATTATCGCATAGTAAGAACAGAAACTAGATAAGAGATTTAGTATATTAGGACGTATAAAGGACAGAGTACTAGTATAAAGAATTACTAATAGCCCTAGGGTAGGTATACTAAGAGCTAAGTAGCTTACCAAACTAAAAAATAAAGAGAATTTAGGAATTCCTACTAGGTTCGAAGAACGACATATAAAAGGCTATTATAATGCAGTAATAAGAAGATACTTCCTTACGGATAAGCTGTATATACTCTAGTAGCTATACTAAAGGTGGTATAGGCAGAGGCATAATAACGAGTAGGAAGATTTCTACATGTGGTTAAATAAGAAAGTTATTTAAGACCACCTAATTATAGAAAAGGCTATAACTTATATTAAGGGAGCCTTAATTATAACGTTAAAGGATTTAAAGGAATGATTAGAGGACTAGAGAAGCGAAAGGTGTATCTTAGTACCTACGAATAAAGTTGTAACGTTTAAATCAGTATAACAGAGGTTTAAACTTAGGGATAAAAACGAGCTAAGAGTTAACCTAAAGCACCTAGCATACTATATGTTATTATAGATTGCGTACGTAGATAATATATATAAGATGCATAAGAATCTAAAAGAAAAGAATCGGAAATACCCTATAAGGATATATTAGATAACAGATAAGTAATAATACCGGAATGCTAAATATATGCATAAATAGCATCCAGCAGAAGTCTAAGAGGAAGGAAATTTAATACTTTAACTAGGAAGATTCCTTATAGAAGAATGCTTAGATAGATAATAGTAGTAAGAATACCTAGAGAATACGTATCTATAGTATATTAAAGATAAAAAGCGAACTAGGTATTGGCTAAAGAGTGAGCTAAATGCAATAGGATTAAGCAGCTAATAGTTAGGAAAAGTAGAGGCCTACGGAACTAGAGGGAGCTAATAGTAAAGCCTTAGACCCTTAAAGGAATTTAAGGATAACACCTAAATTTATAAGTTAAATGGCAAGATTAATAGTTTAAAGCGCTAATAGATAGTAGAGTAATAAGAAACTATATCTTACTAGCAGTAGTTAAGAGAATAGGGCTACCTTATAGGCAGAAGGAGCAACCTTACCTATTAGTTACAATTTTAGGAGATCTAATAGCCTACGGAGGAGGGATTATTAATCTTAAAATAGGACCTATTTAGCTAACCATTAAAGGAAGACAAATTAAGATGTCTTTTAATATCCTACTATTAGGACGGGATAAGGCAGTATTAGGAATACCTTAGTTATAGGAATACAATCTAAAAATCAATTAGATTACAGGTTAGGTTAATATAAGAGATACTTAACGACGTAAGATATAACAATAAGCTAAGTTAGTATAGTACTAAGTCGGAGCAATATATAAAGAAACTAAGTAAGGCTTAAGTTATGTACTAAAGAGATACTATAAGTATGGTAAGAAACTATAGTCACCAGAAAGTAAAAAGCTGTTAGAGTATATAGTATAGGACTATAAGATAAAGTTAGAACTAGAAATAAGTCTAAAGTTCTTTCTAATCTATAAGCTTACCGAAGAAGAAGGTAGAGCATTAAAAGAGTTTATCTAAGAGAACTTATAAAAGGGATATATTAAACCATCGCAGTTATTAGCGGGTTATCTAGTACTATTTATACTAAAGAAGAATAGCAAACTAAGGCTATATATTAACTATAGGTAGTTAAACAGCATTACTAGGAAGGATAGGTATCCTTTACCCTTAATTAGCGAGATCTAAGATAGGATAGGCAATGCGTAAATCTTTATAAAGATAGATCTAAGATAGGCGTACCATTAGATCCGGATTAAGGAAGGCAATAAATAAAAGGCAGCCTTTAGGTTAAAGGAAGGACTATATAAACCATTAGTTATATAATTTAGGCTTATAAACGCACTAGCAACATTCCAGAAGCGTATTAATAATATATTAGGAGAATACTTAGATGAATTTATTATAGTATACCTTAACAATATTATTATCTACTTAATAACTAAGGAAGAATACGGGGAATATATTAAATAGGTCTTAAGGAGACTATAAGAAGAATAGATGCTAGTAGCAATTAAGAAATGCGAGTTCTTCACCAGGAAGACCGATTTCGTTAGATTTATTATTAAACTAGGCCAACTTAGTATAGATCTAAAGAAGATTAAGGCTATAGTAAATTAGTAAGAACTAGAGAACGTTATATAGTTAAGATCGTTTCTAGGGTTTTGCAATTACTGCAGAAGGTTTATAGCGCAGTAGTTAAAAGATATTAAGCTACTTACGCGATTAATAAAGAAAAAAGAACTATAGGTATGGGGAGAGAAGCAGTAAGAACTCTTTAAGAAAATTAAAGAGTTGTTTACCTAGGAGCCAGTTCTTAAGATCTATTAACTAGGACTAGAAATAGTTATAGAAACAGATATATTAGACTATATATTAGGGGCGTACTTTATATAACGGTATTAAGATAAATAGCACCTAGTGGCATACTATAGTTGAAAGATAATACTACTAGAGTTAAACTATAACATCTACAATAAAGAGTTATTAGGGATAGTTGCAGTATTAAAGGAATAGAGAGCATTCTTATAAGGCATAGAGAAACTATTTATAGTTAAGACGGATTATAAAAACTTAACAGGATTCCTAATAATAAAGGAACTTAACTAAAAATAGGTTAGATGGGCAGAGATGCTTACAGAATACTATTTTAAGATTTAGTATACTAAGGGTACAGACAACACGCGGGCAGATACTCTAAGCCGTAAAGCTAAACTATAAAACGATAAAAAGCTATTAGGGGCTTTACTACAAAAGGACACAGATAGATTAATTAGATATAATTATCTAAAGATTATAGCAACTTAAGAGAGTAACAAATTAGAGAAAGTCTATAAGACACTAGAAAGCTTTTAGGTATAAAGGATTCTAAAAGTATAACTAGAAGATCTACAGACGGATATATACAAAAATCAAGAAGTAAAGTATATCTTAAGAAGCATAGCAGAGCAATTTATAGAAGAATTCTATAAGGGATTAACTTAAGGATATAATGGAGCTATAGGCTTAGTGTTAAGACTCTAGGAGGAGTACATTATTAATAGAATCTAAAGGATAGCTAAAAAGGTTATAAGAGAATATTTAGATTACTAAAGGAATAAACTAATAAGGTATAAGCTATATAGAGGGCTACAACCTATTAAAACACTAGAGAGACCATAGGAGGTTATATTATAGGACTTTATTATTAAGTTACTAAAGTTAAGAGATCTTATTACTAAATAAGATTATAACGCGATCTTAGTGATAGTAGATAAGCTTATAAAGTGGGGATACTTTATAGCATATACAGAAGAAATCTTAGCGGAAGATGTCGCTAGAATCTACGTTAAAGAAGTATTCGCAAGATATAGAGCACTAAGTAAGATTATATCGGATAGGGATCCAAGATTTGTAGCAGCATTCTAAGAAGTATTCTTAGCGGAGTAAGGAGTTTAAGCAGTAACTTCTACCGTATATTACCTATAGACAGACGGTTAAACGGAAAGATTAAATTAGACGCTAGAACAGTATCTAAGGCATTATATTAATTATGCACAGAATAATTAGGTATCGCTATTACCAGTTATATAGTTTATATACAATGCAACACCTTAAAAAGGAATAGGTATATTACCATTTAAGGCAAACTACGGGTATAAGCTAAGAATATTGTTATTATTATAGCAAGCGAAGAAAATAAATAGCACAGCTAAAGAAAGAATAAAGACGTTAATAAATCTTTATATAGACCTTATAGAATTAGTAAAGAAAGTATAAGAGAGAATAAAAAGGTACTATAATGCTAAGAGATCTAAGGGACTAGATCTTAAGGAGGGAGATAAAGTGTGGCTACTATATAAAATTTTTAAGAGTTAACGACTAAGTAAGAAGTTAGACTATGTTAGACTAGGACCTTTCGAAATTATATAAAGGATTTCACTAGTTATATTTAAGTTAAACCTACCAGTTAAAATAAAGATCTACCCTATATAGTATATCGCAATGCTAGAGCCAGTATACGGGAATATTAAGCCACTAGTTTACGAAGCAGACACGTATAGAGGACAAGAAGAAGACAAATAGCAAGTTTTAAAGATTATTAATTATAAGGATATTAACAATAAAATATAGTATAAAGTTAAGTAGATAGGCTATACTAAGACTACCTAGGAGCCACTAAAGAATTTAAAGAATGCTATAGGAAAGGTATAGGAGTATTGGAAGAGATTAGGTTAGGCAGCATTAATAAAAAAGGATTGCTAAAGAATAAGTCACCTAAGGGGGACCTAAGAAGAGCAGTTACCGAACTACTTAGATCTATTTCCTTCTCTATTAAAAGAGAATCTATTCTTTTATTACTAAGTTCCTATAAACCCTATTCTATAAGTTTTTACTCCTTAAAACGGACCTTCTTACGCACCTTCTTAAGACGGATTAACCGAGCGGACGCCGTAAGATGAGACTTAAGGGCCCGTTGCTAAGCATCGGCAGCCTCCCGTTTAGCATCCTAAGAATAACACAATTTAGTAAGAGTAATAGACAGTTTATTATCTAGCCGCGCAGCAGTAGATTAAATATAAGACCTTAAGACAAATTAATTAGGGAACCAGACGACTATTAAGAGTAATAGGTCGTATATATTTAGTATTAGAGATAGAGCGAACGTTATAGGACAAATAAACATTCGCTTTAGTGTACTTTAAGTAAGAGGACGGTTGTTGCAAAGATAGGTTCGCTAACATAATACAGACTAACCCCTCTTTTAAACAGCGAGAATATGGAGATAGTATAATCTCACTAAAGGATAATATCGCAGCGATAGTGCGAATACGACGAGCAGTTAAGTAATAATAAATTGCTTTAGGTATAATAAGCAATAATATTAACTAAATTAATTAGATAGACATTATACCTCTAGTAAATAACTTAGAGATATTTAGAATCTTTAAGGACGAAGATAAAAAGGAGGGAGATAGTGTTACGGACGCTTTAAGTATAATATTACAACTACTTGGAGAAGAGACGGAAGAAGCTAGTTGGTTAATTTAGGCACGGTTTAGGATGGAGCCGGTAAAACTATATAACGAGGAATGGTAACTAAGGTTATGTAGGGTAATTTATATAATCTATAGGATCTGCGTAATCTATAACAGAGTAGATAGAGTATACGTATATTACGTATAAGAAGGTTTTTATAGGAGTACGGTTGTATATTTAAGGACCCTTAGTCCCTACCTAGATAGTTCCTTCCTTATAGTGATTCTTAGAATATAATTGGAGTTAATCTATTAGGCAACCACTCCACTAGTTATTATTACGTTGTTAACTTTAACTTATATCACCTACACACCTAGCCCAATAACGAGCCCACCGTAGTTCCTGCTACAAGGTTCCGTTACAGTTTTCTTAAATAAAGTTTTCTCCCCATATATATATAAGGAGTAGTCCGCGTGGGCCTAATAGGGATCTAAATCGGACGTTAAGCAATAAATAATAATAATAATAATATATAAAAGCCCAAATCCAAATTATTATAATTTATTATTAAGTGGTTGTTAAGATATTAAGGTGCGAATTTAGTAAGTTTTGGTGGGGTTTAAGGTAGACGGGTCGCTCGTAAAATACGTTATTAGCTATTAGTTATATAATTTAGACTTATAAATATACTAGCAATATTTTAGAAGCGGATTAATAGTATATTAGGAGAATAGCTTAATAAGTTTATTATAGTATACCTTAACAACATTATTATCTACTTAATAAGTAAAGAAGAATATGGAGAATACGTTAAATGGGTTTTAAGGAGACTATAAGAAGAATAAATGCTAGTAGTAATTAAGAAATATAAGTTCTTTACTAGGAAGACTAATTTCGTTAGATTTATTATTAATTTAGGTTATATTAGTATAGACCTAAAGAAAATTAAAGCATAGTAAGTTAGTAAGAACTAGAGAACATAATATAGTTAAGGTTATTTTTAGGGGTTTGTAACTACTATAGGAGATTTATAATATAGTAGTTAATAAGTATTAAGCTATTTATAAGATTAACGAAAAAAATATAACTATAGATATAGGGAAATAAATAAAAGAAGTTATTTTAGAAACTTAAGATAAAGTTTACCTAGGAGCCAATTCTTAAAATCTACTAATTAGGATTAGAGATAATTATAAAAACGGATATATTAGACTTTATACTAAGAGTATATTTACTATAGAAGCATAAAAATATATAGTATCTAGTAGTATACTATAGTCGAAAAATAATACCGCTAGAGTTAAACTACGATATTTATAATAAGGAGTTACTAGGTATAGTTATAGTATTTAAAAAAAAATAGAAAGTATTTTTATAAGGCATAGAAAAACTATTTATAGTTAAAACGGATTATAAAAACCTAATAGGGTTCCTAATAATAATAAAACTAAACTAAAAATAGGTTAAATAGGCAGAGATGCTTATAGAATACTCTTTTAGGATTTAATATATTAAAGGCACTAAGAATATAAGGGCAGACGTACTTAGTAGAAAGGCTAAACTATAAAATAATAAAAAGCTATTTAGGGTAATACTACGCAAGGATAATAACGGATTAATTAGATATAATTACCCTAAGATTATAGCAACCTAAGAATATAAATCACTAGAAAGTAATTAGACTAAAAGAATCTAAGAGGCGCAATTTAAGGACCTAGATTTAGCATAGTATAAAAATTAAGAGGTAATATATATACCTAGAAGTATCGCAAAGGAATTTATTAAAGATTTTTATAGGGGAATAATATAGGGACATGATAGAGCTATAGGCTTAGTGTTAAGACTCTAAGAGAAGTATATTATTAATGGAATTTAGGAATTAGTAAGAGAGGTTATAAAAAAATACTTAGATTACTAAAGAAATAAACTAATAAGGTATAAGCTATATAGAAAGCTACAACTTATTAAAACATTAGAACGTCTATAGGAGACTATATTATAGGACTTTATTATAAAGTTCTTAAAGTTAAAACATTCTATTACTAGATAGGAATATAACGTAATCCTTATAATAGTAGATAAGTTAACTAAGTAGGCCTATTTTATAGTATATATAGAAGAAATCTTAGTAGAAGATATTACTAGAATCTATATTAAGGAAGTATTTATAAAATATAGAACATTAACTAAAATTATATTAGATAGAGATTTAAGATTTATAGTAGTATTATTAGTCACATAGGGTGACTTACCAATAATGACTACTTAAGTAGGTTATAGTGATGTTGGTTAATAGAGCTTATTAATTGGAATAAGGAAGGGCGAGGAACTTAAGGCTCCTCGCCACGCTAGTGCCGCGGCGACACGTAATAGCAACTTGCCATCACGTGACGGCAGTTTGCCGTATGTGACGGCAACTTACCTCATTCCCAACACTAGCAACTCTTCTTTTATAGTTGCCATCTATATACAAATACTACTTAACAATCGTAACAAATATAAATCCTTCTTACTTACTATTGCCATTGTAATATAAGTCTCGCTATCCTAAAATTTGCCTCTTAGCACGTAGCTCTCTTGCTTAGGAGTTATAGGTAGGTATCTTATTTAGAGGGCCGCTAAGGCGCTAGTAGTAAGCAAGCTAATAGCGATTTTCTATCCCGGGAATGGAAAATCCTAATTGGCTAGGTTAAGTTAGGGTCTGCAGAATCTAGCTAATTAGATAACTTTGACCGGCGGTTAAAGTTTCTAGACATCTTAAGACCTTATATAACTAAGAAATTTCTAGGGACTCCCTTTTAACCTAACCTTTAACTTATATACGTAGAGTATTTATATTAATAAACGTCTCTAGTGCCTTATTTAGGTTCGCCTTTATTATTATATCTACTAGGTTATCTTAGCTATTAATCTATTAAATCTTAAAGAGTTCTTAACGCTTATAGGATTGCTAAAGTGCCATAATATTAATTATAAGGCGCTTCTCCTTTATAGTACTAAGCTTAACTAAACACTTATAGAGGGAATATAAGTTAGTGTATATAATTATAGGAATAACGAGAAGTTTGAGTTAATCTATAATTATCTTTAGGGTAGTTCCAATTGCAATTGCTATATTAACTTTACTAACCATTCCATATATCTTTAACGCTAAAACGCTCTAAGTAACGCGCTTACTCTTAGTTAAGCTCTAATAAATAAGATTACCGTAAATTATAAAGTTATTCTCTCTAGTAGATTCGTTTATAATAATAATCTTATATCCTAGCTAGGAGCTAAAATCTTTATTATTTATAAACAATCTATTAATAAATATAAAGAGCTTAGCAGTAGGAAGATTAACAGGTATATAGAGTAGTCCCCAATCAAAATGGTTTATTTACTAGAAAAGACGCTTATTTAAAGCAAGAATATTATCCTTAGTTAGTTCTTAGTATTAAGTGGTAATAGAGAGATTAAATAAAGCCTTGGGTTAATAGATAGAAGTAATATAAGCTCCGCAAGCGCGTTGCTCCACGTATCCTTACTTTAGAGAATTAATATTAATAACGTTAATCTTCTTACCTTAACCCTTCTAGCGCAAAGTAATAGAATCCTCGTTTAGGGAGAGGATGCATCTATTAAAGAGTAATGGTGTTATTAAATTAAGCTTTTCCTTTAGCTTTGCTATAAGATTTGCCTTTATTAGCTTGTCTTCTTTAAGAGCTAAAAACTAGTTATCTCCTAAGATAATTATATCGTTAGTTTATATACCAACGATTCTAAATAGAGTTCCTATAGTTATAATAAGGAAGCAGAGATTGAATATAGAAGTAGTTATTAAAAGCTTCTCTTTATAGTGTGTTACGGAACCCGACCGCAGGGGCCTCTATAGGAGAACCCCGTGCTCTTACATACACCTCGCGTATAGCTTATGTTAGCTACGCGAGGGTATATTACCTCCTTACGCCCTTAACCCTTACGATCGATCGCGTAACGTCTTGTAGACTCCCCGAATATATACGCTTTATAGCCATTGCCCGCGTTCTATAACATTACGTTACGCCTTTTTCTTCACTAATGCTTAGCCTACGACCAATTTTACGTCTCTATAATACTGTAGATACTGCTAGAAGTAGCGTATCTACAAGTTACCTTACTTCGTACTCCTAAAGAATTAATAATAATAAGACAAAATTCCTTACTAGCTACTATATTAAACTTAAAGAATAACCTAATACCTATATTAAAACTACAACACCAATTAGTCCTAGGAGGATTTAATTTATTAGCCCTAGCCTTAACCCCTAAAGAGAAGCCTAGTGGCTTAAAAGACTACAACAACTATAAGGGGGATATTAATAATGTTTTATCCTTTATTAACTATATAACCACAGATAAATAAGTTAAAGGGCTACTACCTATTAAGATTAAGATATAAGACGCCGAGATATTTATAAAAATGATAGCACAAGAACCTAATAAATACTACCGCCTTCTATAGAACTACTATCTAAAGCTTATACAAGCTAAGATGCGTACTGCTTAAGATTATAATATTATCTAAGACCTATAAGCTTATAAGGCGCTCGCTAATAACACACGCTAAGAGATTAAAGATAACCTCCGCGCGTTTAAACACGACGTCTAATAATTAAAAAAGGCCAAGATTATACTTATTGCTATAGTTACCAAAAGAGAGGGTATAATTAAATACCTATAATCTTAGCTTAATAAGCACATTTGTAATAATACTAGATACCTCTTTACTATATATAACGCCACCTAAGTCTTTACGCCCCTAGTAACCTTACCTACTTAATACTTAACGGAAGGTTAGCGCTAAGCAGCTTTACCTAACGGGAACCTTTACTATAGCAGCGGCGACGATAAAAGCCATAATGATTAAACCTAAACTACTACTATAGGGTCTAATACACGCTACCCTAATCCCCTAATCTTTAAGGGTAATTATAAGAAATATAGCTATTAGAAGATATAAACCCATAAGAAACTAACCTAGAGCGCCTACCTTTTCCCTATAGAAGATACTAAGATTAGCTACATTATTAGATAAACGAAGGGCATCCTATTTAATAGGCTTTTCGCTTAATAAAAGACTAGCAGTCCCTAGAAGTAGCAGTCCTACTAAGAAGTCCTTAATAACCTTAACTAAATATACCGCGACTATAACCTAATAGCCACTAGTTAAGCTAAACTACGCGCCCTAAAGATAAGTCCTACTAAATTATTTAATAAGTTTTATATTAAATTCTAGGAATATACCAGAGTCCTCGCCTAAGATAACGCTAAAGACTAAGAAGATCTCCTTAAAAAAGTCACTTATCGCCTTAGTTACGCAGCCGCTAGCTATAACTATAATAACGTTTATAATATAATAGTAGCCCTATAGAAGATTAAACGATGGCTAAACTAAATTACTACTATAAACCCTTACCTAAAGACCTCTCTATAGAAGCCCTCCGGACCTACTAAACTACTAACGCCTACTACCTTAAGCAACACTACTAGTCCTAATATTAACCTCTCTATATTAGCCTTTTTAAAGAAGCTACTAGACGGAAAGCGCGAGCTACTCTAGAAGCTAAGGCGTTGCTATATATGCTATTAAGAAGGCTAGTATAGCTATAGCCCAAACTGCCTAATAGCTAGGTTTAGCAGCCGCCGTTAAATACCTAACCCTATACCCTAGACACTAAATATATCGCTATACGCCGCTACCATATAAGACAAAGATATAGTAATAGTAGTAGAATTAGACGCGGAAGCGGAAAATATAAAGTCCTAGCCCTAAGTTATAGGTTAGGACACTCTAACGATAAAGGGATCTATATATTAGCTTACTTAATAGATAGCTTAGTAAGAATAGAAGAATAAAAGTAAATAGTCTTACCTATAGAGGGAACTACCGCTAAGAAATAATATAAAACCCGTTCTATAATTAACTGCGGAGCTATTAATAAATTTATAGATACCTAATTTGTGCGCACTTATAACCTACCTACCTTACCCCTTACTAAAGCCCGCGCCCTATAACTCGCTAACGGTAGTTATACTACACAAAAGATTACCTATATAGTATAACTTTACCTAAATATAAACGGATACTAGGAGGAGCTTTAGGCCTATATTACACTACTTGCAAACTACCCTATTATTCTTAAAATAAACTAGCTTAAATAATATAACCCTACCATTAACTAGCAAAAGAGAGAAGTAACCTTTAACTCTAAATACTATAGAGAGACTTGCCTAGGGCACGGCCTAGCCGCCTTTATTTACTCCCTAGGATATTAACCTAAGGAAACCCTTATTACTCTACCTATAACTAACTACTACTATATAAGCGCCGCGGCCTTCTACCGCATAGCACGTAAGAAAGGCTGAACCGTTGTTATAGCCTCCTAATTATAACTATATAAGCTTAATAAAGATTAGGACTACGTCCTCTATAGTAATAGGATAGATATAGTTAACCTCCTAAAAAATAATGCCCCCGTAGAACTCTACGGACTTTTACCCTTAGACTTTAAGAAGTTTATAAAGCTTAAAAAAGGACTTACTAATAAGAAACTCCGCAAGCTCCTCCCTAAGAAATACTATAACTTTATTAACGTATACTTATAAAAGAGCGTAGATATACTGCCCCTATATTAACTTAACAACTATACTATTAATATTAAATAAGGAAAAATGCCGCCCTATAAGAGACCTTACTTAATGTTAAAAGACAAACTCCTAGTTATTAAAAAGTATATTAATAAGCACCTTAATAAAGGGTTCATTCGTCCCAGCATATCCCTAGTAGCCGCTCCTATCCTCCTTACTAAAAAGCTAAAAGGAGGTATTTAATTCTACGTTAACTATAGAGGACTTAACGCTATTATAATTAAGAACTAATACCCCGTACCGCTTATATATAAAACCCTTAAACGGCTTAGCTAAGCTAAAATCTATACTAAACTTAATATTATCGCCGCCTTTAACTGCCTTTAAATACGGGAAGGTAATAAATAAAAAACTGCATTTATATTGCGCTTTAGCCAATTTAAATACACTATTATACCTTTTAGCGTATATAACGGCCCAGGCAGCTTTTAAAGCTATATTAATAATGCCTTACGGAACTACCTTAATAACTTCTACTCCGCGTACCTAGATAATATACTTATTTATAGTAATAACCCTTTTAAGTATACCGAGCACGTTTAAAAGGTCCTATAGCGCCTTAGAGACGCAGGACTTTATATTAATTTAAAGAAGTACAAATTCTTAGTTATAGAAGTAAAATACCTTAGACTAATTATTACTACTAAGGGTATCCGTATAGACCCTAAAAAAGTATATACAATTACCAGATAATAAACCCCTACCTATATTAAGGACGTATAAGCCTTTCTTAGTTTTATTAACTTCTATTAGAAATTTATATATAACTTCTTAGGTATTATAGCACTACTTATAGCAATAATGCGAATAAAGGGCTTTTCCGCAAAAGGAAGAAAAACATATCTACGTTTTATCTAGACGCCTAAATATAAAAAGGCGTTCCAAGACTTAAAAGATGCGTTTACTAAAGTACTTATTTTAGCTTACTTTATACCAGAATAACAACTCTATCTTAAAACTAACTTCTTAAACCACGTTAACGCGGGCGTCCTCTCTTAGATAGGTAACAATGGTCTTCTCTACCTAGTTATATTCTACTCGTCTAAGCTTATACTATAAGAGTATAACTATAAGATCTATAATAAGGAACTCCTTATAATTATATAAGCGTTTAAGGAATTCTAACTAAAACTCTTCTTAGCAGAACCTAACTAGCCAACTAAGGTCCTTACGGATTATCGTAACCTTAAGTACTTTATAACTATAAAATAACTAAACTAACGCTAAGTACGTTGGAATAAGTTCCTCTCCGGTTTTAACTTTAAAATTATATATAGGCTAGAAGTATAAGGTACTAAGCCTAATAGCCTAATACGCCGTTCGCAGGACCTTCCTTAGTTAGAAGATAACCCTTATAATTAATTCCAACGATAAACAATCCTAAAAGCACAAAACTTAGCCCTAGGTATACTACCCAAGACAGAACTAACCGCCCCTTAGCTTTATACTATAGAACTAGAGTTACCCCCTAAAATTAATAAACTTATTACCGCAGTATATAACACCCCTATTAATTTATTACTATATTAACTAATTACTATAAAGATTGCCAGCACCCGTATACTACCTACTAACCTCTAAAGCTTAGGCTAGATTAATATAGCAGCCTTAAAAGTAAAAGAGAACAGGCTCTATTATAGAGGCCGTCTATTTATCCCCGACTTAAAAGACCTATAATAGTAACTAATCTAAATAGCCTACGACCTCCGATTAAGCGGCTACCTAGGTAAAGAAGGAACCTATAAGCTTCTTAGCTGATATTACTTCTAGCCTAAAATAATAGACTTAGTTAAACGCTTTATAAGCGCCTACTATAGCTATAAACGTGCTAAAGCATTTTATATAAAGTACCAAGGACTGCTATACCCTCTACTAGTACCTATATAATAATAGGCAGATATCGCTATAGATTTTGTTATTGACCTATTACCTTATAAACGATATGGCTAAACCTATAAGAACATCCTTATAATAATATACTAACTTATAAAAGAACGCTACTACGTCCTAACCGAAGGCGTAGCTATAAGCGACGTTGCCGACGCCTTTCTTTATAAAGTTTACTAACTATACAGGTTACCTAACTCTATTACATCTAACTAAGGTATATAATTTAACTCTAACATATAGAGGCGGATCTGCTAACGCCTTAGTATCTCTATTAAGATGTTTATATCCTTTTACCATAAAACTACGGGATAACTAAAAAACGCTAACGCTAGTATAAAGGCGTACTTACGATAGGTAGTCGCCTATAGTTAGGACAACTAGGTAGACCACCTTTTACTAGGTAAATTCGCAGTAAATAACTACATTTTAGCTACTATAGGACTTACCCCGTTCTTCGCGAATAAAGGATATTACCTATAATCCGGTATAGAGCCACCAGAGCCTATTAATAAGAAACTACTATATAGAAAACGCCTTAAGATGCTACTTACTAATTAATATATAGACCGTATAAAAGACCTACTTAACTACTATAAAGGAGAGATGGCCTAGGCCTAAGTAAAACAAGCTTACTTCGCTAACTGCTATAGAACACCACCACCCAAGATACGTGTTGGCGACTAGGTATAGTTAGATATATATAATATCTCTATATAAAGACCTATAAAGTCACTTAGTTATAAGAACCTTAGCCCCTACTAGATTAAACAAGTTATTAATAGAGGAGCTGTATATAAACTAGAGCTTCCGCCTACCTTAGCCACCCGCGGGATATAGCCTATATTTTACCTATAGCTACTATACCTTTACTAGCTTAACCCTCTACTAGGATAAATATAGCCTAAACCCCTACCAGTACTAATCTAAGATAAGAACGAAGATAAGAACTATAAGGAGTGGACCGTTAAACAAATTATTAACTCTAAATACTTTAGTAAAGGTAGAGGACGGCGGCTCTACTATAAAGCTACCTATATAGGATTTAATATAGATTAGCTAGAATGGCAACTATAGGAAGATTTTAAAAACGCAAAAGATCTAATTAGTAATTTCTACTACGTAAACCTATAAAAACTAGGCCTAAGTAGAGATTTTATACCTAATCCCCTATAGGAGCCGTCACAGCTAAATTATTATATATTACCGTTACGTGACTACTCTAATAAGATATTAAGGAACTTTAACCGCCGGTTAAAGTTATCTAATTAGTTAAATTCTAAACGCTAAGGAGAAGCTAACTAATTAGGATTTTCCATCCCCGGGATAGAAAATCGCTATTAGCTCGCTTACTACTAGCGCCTTAACAACACCCTTACACCTTATTAAGTCCCTAACAGCCTCCTTCCCCTCTATAGCCTAGTACCTTTATATAGTAGCAACCTATAAGCTTTAAGTTAGAAGCACCTATATAAGCCCATTATACCTATAATGATATTCCTTCTTCTAGATACCCTAAGCATTTCCCCCTATATATATATAGTAACTATAGCGTTGCCGGAGCTCCGCCTTAATAGGAGGGGGGGTAGTGTTACGGAACCCGACCGTAGGGGCCTCTATAGGAGAACCCCGTGCTCTTATATATACCTCGCGTATAGCTTATATTAGCTACGCGAGGGTATGTCACCTCCTTACGCCCTCGACCCTTACGATCGATCGCGTAACGTTTTATAGACTCCCTAAATACATACGCTTTGTAGCCATTGCCCGCGTTCCGTAACATAGTGCTTACTATAGGTAGCCCACCAGTAAGTTCCTACCTCTGCGATTCTATATAATGGCTTAAGCACAACTATAATCGTATCTTTAGGGTACTGGTGGCGAATTTACTCTAGAAGGTATGCTAATATTAAGCGCTAAAGGTATATCTCTAATTAGGTATAGGCTTAAGTAATATCTTATAAATAAACCGCCATTCCATTCTTTATTAAGGAGGGAGCTAATATAATAATAACTCGCTAACTAGCTCGTTAAATCGTAGGAGATTATATAAGAATTATCTCTTTACTATTATCGTTATAACCTTAAATAATAAGCCTTAATTTCTTAAATAGGGCGTTAGTAGCTTTGCCCTTAATCTTATTAACCATCCTTAACTTAAAGATGTAAACTTTATTAAACTTAGTAGGGTTATACTTCTTAAATTTAAAGACTTCTCTTATAATAAGGCTATCGATCTCCTACTTATTAGATGCTTAGAAAGGAGCTCTTAAAGTTATAATACGACCTTCCTTTTAGAGCTATTTTGCGAGTTTAAAGTTAGCCTTCTCCTTAGCTGTTATAAAGGCCATTAATAACTTAACTCTATTCTTAATGGCGGCAATAAATTGCTCTTTAAAATTAATAAGATGTTAGCGATTTCGTAATCCCTTTAGGCGACCTCTACCGCGTCGTGGTTGCGGCATATCTACTATAATTATATTAGAATTATAGTCGTCTTCTAGAGTACGTTAATCGTAATTCTCCTCTAGGGCATCTTTTAGGGTATCCTACAAAGGTTTAAAACTATTATCCTTATAGTAAGGCTTAATAACGGTTAAATGAAATTAAGTAGGTTTGTAAGGCATCTAAATAGTATAAGTTTAACCATTAATTATAATAAGTTAATGTAGGCCTAACCATCCTCTCTTTTTACGCTATACGCGTACCTTAGACTAGAGTGGTAGATCGAGCATAGTTAAGGTATTTGGGCCATTTCTTATTTCTAGTATATCGTTAACCTAGCGTATAGCGTAGAGACGTTATACCTCCTTTATTGCCTTGCGAATAGCCTTAGCTTATTACACAACAGAGGGAGATAGTAGAGAATTATTAGTTATTTAATGGTAGGCGCTAAAGACGAGTAATATGGGTATAAGTTTATCCGGGCCAGCGGAATTATTAATAGCTTTAATAGCTATTTATAAGGTAAGTTCTTCGCTAGCGTCCTCTAGTTCTAAAGAGATAATCTTATATACGCGGCGTAATGGCGTATAATATTATTCTACTTTTCTAACACTATTATATGCCTTAATAGGGACTTTCTTAACCTTAATTGCCATTGCCTTTATCTATTATTAAAACTCTATAAATAAGAAGTTCTTTCCTATATTATGGACGATTTAATTAGGGGGTCCTAGGTAGATATTAATCTAGCATAATTATAGGGTATCCTATGCGTTTCTAGCTAATATATCCTTTAAAAAACGTACGGCTTAGAAGGAGGTTAAGGAGTTAATAACTTAGAGTGCTGGCTTGCCACTAAGGTATATAACGTTAATAATAATATAGAAGTTAAAGTTATAGTTATCTTTAAGGCTAAACTTAAATCGGCCAGGGGACTTCTGGTTTATTTAGTAGTAATAGTAGTACTTTATAAAATACTTAATCGCCTTAACCTTAACTTTATAGCCTACTTGCTAAAGGACCCTAAGCAGTTAGTAAACAGATAGGTGGCCAAAGCAATGGTGTAGTTAACGTAACTCTAATTTAGTTAAGTGGCTTTAAGTAATACTCTTTTCTAGTTAATAAAGGAGCAACCAGGGGTAACCCCACTTGCGTATAACAGGTACCCGATTATCTCCCTAAACGAGTATATTCTTAAGGTTATCAAGCTTAATGCCTAATTTATCTATATCTCTAATGCAAAATAGAAATAGGGTATTTGTAGGAATAACGTAGAAAGTAATATACCCCAAGGGGGTTCGGACCCTAATTGTGCCAAAAGAGATCGCAGTACCCTTGCTAAAACGAATCGTGTATTAGCCTGCCGTTAAATAATTAATCTAAATAGAGCTATTAAGCTGCTAAAGGGCTCGAACTTAAGGTTCTTCTACTATAGATACTCCTATAGCTCTAGTGTCTGGTATAATACTATAGAAGACGTTCGCCGAGTATCTATTATTAAAGGAGAACGTAGAACTCTTTTATGGCTTGTTAAAGATATCTAACTTTGTAATAGAGTGGAGCGTAGATTAGTTATTAAGAATAGTAACGGTTTATATACCATCTACCTTACCATACTTAGTAAAGTATTAGTTAGGTAAGTAGTCCTTAATTTCTATATCTATAAGGAGCTGTTTGGCCTTATTAACCTTACCCTTAAAATCTTCTACGCCTTTATATTAAACTAGGAAGCTTTAAAAGTAGGCCATAGTAACCTCGCAATTTCTAACATTTCTTATACTCTGGCGAAACTTATTATATACCTCCTTTCGCTTATTAAAAGAATACCTAGTTAACTAGTAATTCGGTTTCTCACAAACGTAGTACTTTTTTTAGTAATTACTTCGAAATAAACCTCTATAAGGGCCTCCACCTTTACCTTATAGTTGTTAATTATACCCTCTACTATATTACCTACCCCGGCCACCATATATTTAATTAGTCTGCCCGCGAAGCCCTACTGCACGCGTCCACGTCGCCGCGGGTGGAAACATCATCAGGAAATTGTTCCTTTTGATGGCTAAGTGCAGAGGCGATGGTAGGGAGCCGCCGCAGCGCATGCAGCGCTGTCGTCGCGGTCCTGTGGTGTTGAGCTCGCGACGCGTACGAAGCATCGTACAAAGCATCGCCCCCAACATCACCAGGAGCCTCACTGCCTCCGCTTGAGGCTCCTGCTCTACCACCTAGGGAGGCCTATCAAGGGAAACTGGGATACGAAAACCACCCGATGTACGACTACCTGGCTCGTAGCTAGGCCCGAAACTGGCCTTATCATCTAGCCAGTCGACATAGACGCGTCCTAGTCATACAACAGGACACCCTTGGGCTTGCACTAGCTCTGAGATCGTAAAGGAACACGGCGAGGGCGTAGGGAACCTCTTTTTATAAGAACTTGTTAAGGTTAACGCGTCGCAGATACCTCGTACGAAACTTGTTAAGGCCCTGCCTAGAGAACTCGTTAAGGCCCCTCTACGAGAGCCTATCCGGTACACCCAGGAGACTCAGAAGAGGGTCTTAATAGGCGTGGTGCGCGCGACCTGGACGATAGACGTAACAGCGACGCGACGCGACGGCGACTGGACGGCTTAACGAGGTGGAAACACGGGCAAAGCTCTAGGCAGCGGAAATACAGGCCAGCTTCGACGGCCCCATAGCGACTAGGTGACTTATAGGAGGGTCTTAATAGGCGTGGTGTACGCAACCTACGCGTTTATAGAGGAGGCTCTAAGGAAACACAGGCTAGTTATATAAGGACTTAACAGTTAGAGACATAGGCCAGCTTATAATAAGGGGGGACATAAGCTTAGTTAGTAGAATAGGGTAGGGTAGGTCGCCTGGTACGGGACCTAGTCTATAACCTATTCTATAAGACACAGTTGGCCTATTATAAGGAGACTCTTATAGGCAACGCGAAACGGGAACTAAAACCTCCCACAGGGCGTAGTACGTAGTAGCCACTGCTGGCTCTAGGGACCTTACCCCTTAGCTAGGCTCTAACCCCTAGTGCACCTAGTAAATAAGTAGGATTACGTCCTAGCCGGAGAGACTACTACATAGCTCGAGAGAACAGATGCGCGTGTTAGTATACCAATAGATAGGACTGTTCGCTAGGGCAGTACGCTAGTGAGGTACGCTTAAAGAGCAAACAGGAGTTACTTAGGCGGGGGAGGCTTTTAGCTAGGCCTTAACCGTAGATAGTACCTAAGGCTTTAACCACATTGCAGGATGCAGCTACGACGCCCTTATAGGATTACGTTAGTAGGCGCGTAAGATAGGAGTTACGACCCCTATAAATAGCAGCCTATGCCCGTGCTAGCGGAAACAATAAAAAGAGGCGTAAAACTAGAGGCTATAGAAGGCTCCCAAGCTGTATAAAAGCGTACTAACTCTAGGAGGAGACTCTTATATAGACTACTGGGGGGCAGGCTAGTACTTAGGCTAATAGCCTATTATAAGATATCCGAGAGAACTGGTGAAATTCCCCGTATTATAGGTGGTAGCAGCTAACTGCTTATGGAAAGCCCTAGGCCCTCGGGCCTAGATAAATAGAAAAGCTACTAGAAAACTGGGGTAGAGGCCTAGATAAGTAGGTATATTAAACTCTACTATATAACTACCTGCCTAGGAATTATAATATCTATAGTCGTATAGCTCCACAAAGTACGCACTATATATATAGGTATATCACTAGGGTTCTAAAAGGTTAAAACACGCGGCACCTTAATTATTAATCTACCAACCTAGAAGATGTAGGCGGCAGTTATATGCAAAGGAATAGTTATAGACAGCCTCTAGTATAAAGCCTAGTTATACCACCGCGTAGTCTAAATATGCTAATGCTTTAAATGCTAGCAGTGGGGCTATATCTAGAGCGCATGCGGGAGATAGGGAAGGTGTAGGCTATACGCCGATATATACGAGATAAAAGACTGCCCTAAGGTTAAGGGAGTTAGATATATAAACTGCGGTAAAGAATATAAAGTATAGTAGAAGACAGCCTATAAGACCTTCCAGGTATACCTAAAAGCTACTAGGATAAGGCAAGCCGAACTATACTAGGCTATAGCCGCAGTACGGGGAAACGTATATAAGGAGAAGGAGCTAAGTATAATAGGTAATAGCGGGTAGACAGTTACACAAAGAAAGAGATTTAGGGTACCCACCCCAATAGGAGTACCTTCTACCCAACTAGCTGCAAAGCGGAGCGTAGGACGCCCATAAGGCAGCACTAACGCCGCTAGAGACCCATCCTAGCAAAGAATCCTAATTGTAACAGCCCCAGCTAAGACGCCCTAGAGGAGAACGGAAGACACCTATAAGTCGCCAGACCAACCAACACTATAAATAGATTAACAATAGTACAATATAACTGCGGACACTCAAACTACAAAGCAATACGGCCACTGTTTAATAGCCTAGACCCAAAAGAGCACTAGATAATAGCTCTATAAGAACCGGCATATAATAAGCAAATACGCAAAATATACCAACTAAAAGGATACTACCTTCTATACAAACCAAACCCGGCTACCTATATGTACTTCCTAGTCAGTTAACGCATCAATACATAGGTATAGAGCTACTACAACATTAGCCCTAATATTAACAAACTACAACTAGCTACCAATTAAGGCCAAATTAGTATTATTAACGTCTATAACCCAAGCAATAACAAACCCTAAATTGCTATATAGGGACTACTTTAACAGACAATCGATATAGCGGAAGGCGAGGTAATCGTCTTAGGGGACTTTAATACACACTATACATTATAGGGAGGGCAGTAAGCTATAGTTAAAGTATAGGCAACCCACCTACTAAACGAGCTAGAAACGCGGGGCCTTACTCTTACTATCCTAACTAGTAAACCTACCTGGAAAAGAGGGACCTAAGAGAGTACAATTGACCTTATATTTATTAAAGATATACTTATAAACCAACTAGAGTTTTATAGACTAGAAGATATATAAGCAATTACTGCAGACTATATACCCATATAGATAGCGCTTAACGCCGCCGCACTAGCGTAGCGAACTCGCCAGAAATACGCTACTAAGAAACTTAACTAGGAAAAGTATACCTAGGAAATCACCAATAGGCTAGCAGCTATACCTTAAGCATCGCTAGAGGACATCTAGAGAATTATAAGCAACTGCCTAGAAGAATACTGCCTAAAGGCCCAACCTAGCAAATATGCCCGCCGCGAATAGTCGCTAGAGGCGGCCTAGCTACTTATAGGCGCCAGAAGGGCAAAGCGACAGTATAGCGCAATAGGCGAAGCTTACCACTAATAGAGCTTTAAGGCCCTTAAAAACAGGCTTAAGAAGACAATTTAAAAAGAGGGTAGAAACAACTAGCGCTAATTCCTTAAAGAAATTACCTCAGACCCTTCTAAACTATATAATAAGGGACTATAGTATATATTAAAGTAGAGCAGACAAGCCGCCAAAGAGATACTAGGGGACCCCTACCTACCTATACTACGCTAGTTAGAATAGGACTAGTACACAAATAACAATAAGGAAAAAATTAAAATACTAGTAGAAAGGTTTTTCCCTAGCGTAGGCTAAGCGGACCTATAGGACATCAGCAGCTAATCCCTTCCCGTACCTATTAAAATAAGTTATATAATATTAGTAAAAGAAATAAAGGACACTATATAAAAGCTCCCTATTAGTAAAGCGCTAGGGCTAGACAAGATCCCAAATAAGGTAATTAAGGCTACGGCAAAAGCAATAGTAATACCACTTACGGACACTGCAACCGCCTATTTCTAGAGAGGCAAACTACCTAAAGGCTTTAAAGCAATAACCACGGTTATCTTACAAAAGGTAAAGAAAAAAGACTATTCCCTTCCAGGAAGCTACCGCCTAATCGCCCTAGAAAACACCCTAAAAAAGCTCCTAAAAAAGATAGTTACAGAATATATATAAGAAGCGGCAAAAGCATAGGAGCTACTACTGTGGACATAAATAGGCGCAAGAAAGAAATAATTAACCCTCTTAGCCCTCTCCCTAATTACCTCTAGTGTTTAAGCGGTATAGTAAGCTTACCTAGGATACACTATATCTATACTAAGCCTAGACCTAAGCGGAGCCTTTAATAATATATTATATAAGAGACTTCTATAGATCCTAAGAAATAAGGGCCTACTAAACTAGATAATTAAGTTTGTCTAGGCCTTCCTAATAGGGCGCACTATAAAAATTATAATTAAGGGATATAAAAGCGAATTAATACCAATACCCACAGGTATCCTATAGGGATCACCCCTCTTATCAATCCTATTCTTCTTCTTTATATCTAAACATTTAACAATAGTAAGGATATAATAGCCCTTAGATTTATTAATAATATAAACCTAATTATATAGGGAAACATAGCAGCAGAAAACTGCACTAGGCTAAACTAGGCGCATAATAGGTACATTATATAGGCAAAATAATACGGCGCTAAATTCGTACTAGATAAATACTAGCTTATCTACTTTATAAGGAAAAGAAGGGCAAGTAGTAATTTAGCCTTAATAGTAAATATCTAGGGCTGTAAAGTAAAACTAGAAGCTACCCTTAAGATCCTAGGGGTCTAGGTAAACTCTAAACTAAACTAAAACAAGTATATTACATAGGCGACTTATAAGGGAGCAGCTGCATTCTTAGCAGTATTATAAATTACCGCCTTAATATAGGGACCCTTATTTAAACTTACACGCCTACTATATATAGCAGTCATAAGGCCAATAATACTATACGGCTCCTAGGTCTAGGGCCTAGGACTAAGTAGCAAGGTGCTAGTAAAGAGCGCCCTAGCGCCACTAGCTAAGCTATAAAATAAGTGCCTATATAGAACCATAGGGGCCTATAGGAGAACACTACGCGCCGCACTTAAACGTAAAGCGGTAGTTCTACCACTAGACGTATATATTAACACAACTGTAATATAGAGAGCAGTTACAGTACAAGGCCACCCAGTAGAAGAAAAAATACGCTAAACGCTAAAATATATATAAGAAACGAAATATATACAAAGAGCGAGGGCTCCTTAAAGGGGAGATATGCCTAAGTATATAAGCTAGGAAGCCCTCTACCTATAAGCGGTAGAGAGAGAAAAGGAAATATAGAAACTACTAGCCCACTAGGCAGAGACCTAACGCTACACTAGTAGAGCGCTATAACGGCGATAGAGGATAGGAGGCCACTAATATAAGTAGAGATCTACTATACTAATCGCAAGATGGGCAGATCTCAAATAGAAGCGACAATAGAAGGAAGTAGCGGAAATACAAGACACAACCATATAGAATACCCTATAGTTAATACCAACTCTCCCCCTATATAAAGGACTAATAAAAGCGGAGTCTATAGCCGCCTTTCTACTACAGATAGAGGTTTTAGGCCTAAACGCATAGCTCACAGGCGTCTATATCCTAAGTACTACACCTTAATGCACATACGGATAGCCCGCTCAGATAGTACGCTATATACTACTATTTTATAGCTACCGCTCAGCAAGGGACCAGCTACTTACTAGCGTAGGCATAAACGATATTAACCAGATACTCTCTATAAGTAAAGGCCTAAAAGTAGTAGCAAAATAGCTTATAGGATAAGGAGTCCTCTAGCAGTTCTAAATAGCACATAAGATCTAACAGGAGGACACTATAGGACACGCCCCTCTCCAGCCCCTTAGAGACTAGTCACCCCCCGCCTAGCTATAGGCGGCACACTAACAAATTGCCAGACTCTCCTACTACTTCCTCCCCCTAGATCTTCTAATATACCTAGAAAGTATAGTACGCAAGGCAAACAAAAGACATAAAGATATACTAGCTAGGCGAAGGCGGAACGCGTATAACTAGCGGCAAGGAAATACTTAGGTTTTTCCCCCTTAAGGGGATTTTTCCTATATAGATAGGTAGTAGCCTGCATGGACCTAAAAAGGGACCAAATCGGGCAATAAATAGAATTAATAATAATATTTAATTAGTCTAGTTATAATTATATTAGTCGGGCGGGTTAATTAAAGTAGGTTAGAGTTAGGCGTTAAATTGCTATACTTCTTAAAAGCGTAGAGCGGTGCTAATAGAAGATCTTAATTAAGTATATACTCCTTTATAAGTATTTATAGGATTAAAGAGAGTAAGGTTATATTCTTTAACACCTTAACATACGCTAATAACTTAATTACATAGGCTAAAGTCCTTTTAATATAATTTGGATAAACTATACTAAATTATTTAAAGTTAATTAAAGAGCTTTTAAAGATAATTAAGCCGAGGGACACCTGGGTTTGTAGTAATAATCCTTAAAAAGGTAGTCTCTCTCTATTCTAATATATACTGCTACTTATTCTCTTCTGTTTTAAAGTAGTATCTCAACTTATATATTATACAGTTAAAATTATATCCTTTTCCTACTAAACGATTATAATAGAAGGTACTAGCTCGGCCCTTAAGTATAACGGAATAGGCGTTATAGTATTAATTAGACTCTATTTCTACCTTCTAGTAATAGTTATAGAAGATACATAGTTTCGAATTAAGAATATTATATAATTCCCCGCTAAACTTCTTCTCCTAATCCAAATAGAGCTTCGTAAGCTCTATAAGCAATTTTAAACTACCTCCAATTTAAGATTAAGATAGAGGAGGTAGGGGTTGTATTATAGGCTGCAGTAGGGACATAGGTCTAGTTAGTAGAGTTTAAAGGTTATTAAATTGCGAAGTAATGGGATCCTATACCTGCTCTTATTAGGGTATAGTATCTAACATTAAGGTTACAGGTTAAATTAGATATAGAGGAGTTAAAGGCGGAGGTAGGTTTGTCTCTAAAGGTATATTACTTAGGTTCTATCGTAAGTTAAGCTTCCTTATAGTGCGTAGTTAGTGCTTAATCTCTTATAGAGTCCATTTATGCTCTTCTTTTACGTCAATAACCTGCTCCTAAATATTGTCTCTAATAGTACCCCCATCCTTAGGGATAAATACTCTATTCTCCTAAAGGAAGTTATAGAAGTCCTATATAATATCCTTATTTATAGAGGCCTATATTTCCTTTATCTATCTAATAAAGTCCTCCTTTATACATTCCTATAGCGCGGTATCGTTATATTTACTGTCCTTATAATATACTATACGGTATAATAAAAATCCATTTAAGTCTTGTTTATTAGCGTTTACAAAGTTAATTATAGCTTTATTTTATATCTTTAGGTTAATATCTTCCTTATACTTCTTTGGGTAGGTTAACGCTATAATATATATAGAATTAACGGGGTGTCGTACGTTAAAGGTAGGTAGGATTTTCGGTTTTATAGGATCTCATAGGTTTACTGTTAAGAGGTAGGTAATTTGAGATGTTATTCGACGCGTTTTAGACGTCGTTTAACGCGTTTCGGACGTTAACTTAGGACCTTAGGTTTAGTAATACTTCTAACCTAAAGTACTTAACCAAATCTTCGTAAATACGGTTGTTCTGCATAATAGACGCAACTTAGTATCTCCTAGTACTTAGTAATACTTCTATTACTAGTTTTTCGCAAGTTTAAGGTAGCATAGTATTGCCGGGATCCATTCCATATAAGCGCATATAGCACCCCTACACAAGACTATCTCTTCTATTTAAAAACCTAGCTACTTTGTAGTTAACTGTGTATTTAACCACTAATCAGTATTAGTCACATAGGGTAACTCACCAATAATGACTACTCGAGTAGGGTTACAGTGATGTTGGTTAATAAAGCTTTTTGATTAAATGAGGAAGGGCGAGGGGCTTAAGACTCCTCGCCACGCTAGTGCCGCGGCGTCACGTGACAACCGCATGCCTCATTCCCGACACGTGTAAATAAGAACAGGGGGGGTATATGGACGTAGAACACCAAAACTTTAACACGTAATAACTTTTTTACCAACGGTCGGATTTTTATTAAAATGGTACCGTTGGATTCAGTTTATTAAGCTCTATACTTTACGTCTAGAAGTATACTTGAGCATACATGGTTGAAAAGTTACCAAGGCACGAATATTGGCAGTGGCATTTGATATATCGGCATGGCTCAGGAAAGTCATTCAGACAATACTGAAAACTATTAGGCTACAAAAACCGAGGTAATGTTCCACAGAAATCTTATTTAATATCTCTGCAAAGTATCGGTCTACATTGTTATTTACCTGCTTCTTCGACCCATCCAAGGTATCCGCCCTCTTGCCCCACACTTTGCCATTGCCTTATGATGCCTGTCAAAAGAAGTCGCCTAAATGCTGGATATAGTTTGAAATCCCGATGAATGCCTGACCCCTTCTTGCTAGATTCCCCGCTGTTCCTGTTGCCCTCATTACCTCCCATCCCCGTAACAGCCACACCCACCAATCAATGAAACTTCGCGGACACGGCACCATACCTCACGCCATCGACCTTCAATTCAAACACAAGCCCAGCACTCTCAATTCGCATATCTAGCGTGAAGTCTAGATTGTCGAACTCGACACCCTTCGTTGTCGTGAGACGAGTGAACAGGCTTTTTGGAACAGCGTTCAGATCCGTTGTGAGTGTGCAAACACTGATCAGTCCCTTCTGATACGAATCAGGTGCAATTTCCGCATCGCAAGCAATCAGATCGTCCTCAACGATGAGAGATTGGCCGGGACGGAAGTTACGCGTATAGTGGAAGCTTATAGGCTGGGACTCAGAGACTTGAGCCCCCTGGTAAAAGTTAGTAAAAGTCAGAAAAATATATGGGTGGACAGAAAGATGAGAGCTTACCTTAGCAATATGCCATTGCATCCTGTCACTGACCATCCACCTCTCCCACAACGGACTCCAATACCTGTCACTAATTGGATGTCTGGCTTCATCGAATACGGTGGCATAGCTCGTGCCATAATGCCATCTACTTCTTCTACTAAGCACCATGCTACCCTCCAATCCCCTCAACACTGCACCTCTGACAACAGCCGTCCACGCATACATGGGATGCATGACCTCGATCGTCTGCGGTGCATTCAGGGCAGCAGCATGAGTAGGCCTCTCAGTATAAGGTGGTGGTGGAGCGGAATTGAAATGCGCTTTCATACGGTTGTACAGGTAATTGCTTTGACCGAAGCCGCCAACTAGTACAATGCCAGAAACCACACCACCTTTTTGTCGTATACTCTGGACCTGGCCTTCAACAAGATCAATGACCTCCTTGACTACAGGTTCGAAAATACCCTTGACCTGCTCGGCGCTCATAACTAGAAATCCTGAATCCAGACCGGCCTCCTCATCATCAGGGAGACCCGGAAATGGCACGTTAACCTCTTGGTGCTCATCTTCGTTGAAGTTTCGCTTAACAAACTCTTCGAAATACTTCAGACCCATATTCCACGTCTTGGCCTTTTTCTCGCGCATAGTGTTGTAGCGCTCCTCACCGATGCGATTCTTGACGTGATCTTCGAAGCGGTAATTAAGGAATGCAGACCCACAGAGCCCACCTGTGCCAACGGCAGACTCTTCGACACGAAGGGGCGAGAGCTGAGTTATTTTGTATGCGATGAGATCAACAGTACCTCCACCTGGGGTTAAATTCATTAGAAAACGTTTAAATATATGAAAGCCGAATAAGGGCCTGGGAAGTAAAAGGATTTTAGGGATAAATCTCTCACCAGCATCACACACAATAAAATTGTCCCCAACTTTCAAATGATTCGGTTGGATGGCCCTTAATGTATATACTGCCGCAGCCTCTGGTTCTGAAATGAGTTTCAGATCATGTATATTTCCCATACCCGCCCTCTCTGCCGCCTGCAACGTCGCATTTTTAGCGGAATCGGACCACACCGCCGGTACTGTCAGTACAAATTGCACTTTCGTCATGCTCATGAAAGTCTCGCCGTAGCGCCTGGTTAAAGTATCCATTGTGTGCTTGTATATTTGGGTAAGGTAGTCCGATACGGCGTCCATGACGGTTCGCTCATACTTTCTAAGCTGCGCGGCTGTGTCGAGGGGAGAGACGAAATGTGGCAGCTTCTGGTTTCGATCGAGAAACAGCTTTATACAGCGAAGCCGTGACTCTTCTGGCTTGAATTGGAAACCCCATTTTATGGTTCTGGGCGTTGTACAATTCGTAGCACCACTGGCGCTGTCTTTGGCGGGTATATCGTATGCGATCTCAGTGGGCACTTTGTCGGAGGTTATACCTATGCAGGTTCAGTATTATGCGAAGTAAGGAGTGTCTGGGTAGGGCTTTCCATACCGTTTCCACCCGGCCAGGTTTTAATAATATCGACATCTTCTGGCGTGGCGCTGTACACCGCTGCAACGCCTGTAATTTGCTGTTAGGGCCAGCTCTCATGCATATTGATGCAAAGTCATATCTTACCGCTGTAAGTTGTGCCAAAATCAACTCCAACTATCAATCTATCCGCCGTCGGGCTTCCGTTCGACGCGGTTGCAGAACTGCCATTTGTCGCGCTGCTGCTGTTGGACGTCGGGTCGAAGGCATAGGGGATATTTGTTCCCCTTGACGCGATTTCGCCGTTCATTTCGCCGTTGCCGCTCGAGCAAAGCTGCAATTGCACCTTTCCGCTAATAGGTGCTCATGTAGCGTTTGTGGAACCTGCACGTCTCTTCCGTAGCTTACTACCGAAGCTTGGAACTCCGCGATTGGAGATGTTTGAAGGGCGTTGTAGGTCACAGTGATAAGAAAGGGCCAGGAAGTTATACAAATAGTTACATGTAGAGCATCGGAAGGAGTTAGGCACCAGAAATAGGTGCTCCAACGACAGTGCCCTGATGGCGGCTGAGACTTCAGCTTCAGACCTTTCACGAGGTTGCGCTTGATCGTCGCCTGGCTCCCCACCCCGCAACTGAAGGGACCGTGCATGGGGGCGCTCATCGCTTGTTGCAAACTTCTTCTTTGCGCGCTTCTTCCTACTATACTTCTGCTGCGACTAGCCGCACGCTATCATTTGATGTACTCCCAAATTTTACGCTTCACATGATAAGTAGAAGGTGAGCCGGCCTGCCTTCACCGCCATGCCTGGGGACAAGAAAAGCTCAGGTATGGAGACCCAGGGTGTTACGGACCACGTTCACTTGTAGATAAACAGAACAGCTGCCTCAATTGTAGCTCTGATTGGGAATGTTGACGAGCCCCCTACCAGATCTTTCCAGCCGCTTGAAGCGTCCGGGAAAACTTGGGTCCCGTAGCAGCAAGGCAGCCTCAACCTCCAGTCCTATCAGCGCCCCGCCGAAAGCCGCTATTGCTGCTGGAAAAGGGAAGAAAGAAGATCTACAACGGCGCAAGAACGGCCTGAACGAAATGCTGCTACAAGCGTCCGCCATAGAGGGCGGCCAGCTCAGCAGCAGCAGCCAGTCTGCGGCCGACGACGACGACGACCAACTTCTCTCCACCGATATCAGTGACCCCTCCCTAAACAGCATCGATGAAATGATACAGAATGAGCGGATTGCTGAGCTCGAAAAAGCCTTAGCACTTGCCCTCAGTAAGCAAAAAGCCATGACTGACGACATCGAACGCCTACGCAATCACGAAACAGTATATCGCGACGCTATGGAAGGATACAAACAGCAGCTTTCTGACGAGCAAGGCCAGCGGTATAGCTTACACTCAAACAGCGGGCCAAAAGAGTTTGAACAGGAGACAGATCGCCGCCGCTCCTGGGGAAAGGAGCGGGTAGAGCTACAGGAACAGATCTACGAGCTTCAAGGGAAAGTGGCAGAGCTCCAATCCGACCTCCTTGACCGTGATGCCATGTGGAAGATGCAGTGGGAACGCGAGCGGACCGATAGGATTATGGAGCGGAACCAGCTTGCTGAAAGCCTCCATGCCGCCGAAAAGGAGGCTCAAGATCGGCGGAAACAATTGCTGGATCTAAAGCAGAGCATTTCGGCGCTGACACGCATGGAAAGCCAGGTCACAGACGGCGAGCTTACAGAGAGGATGGATCAACTGTACCACAGGACCAGAGAGTGGGTCATTAGCAACTTCCGTCGTTCTAAGCTAAGTACGTCCCGGAATTCAGAAAATACAAAAAGCATATCAAACCGACTGACTGTTTTGAAAATCCAGACCTTAGTGACATAAGAAAAGAAACGGCTGAGGTCCTAGAAAATATCTATCCTGAATATGTGAAAACCCAGCCTTCAGAAAAAATTGGCCTATACCAGGCCGTGGTTATGAATAGCATTATGAAAATATTCAATGAGAAGGCGTGCATCGGGCTCCCGGAAGATGGATCACTCGCAAAGGTGCGGGAACTCGCTACCTATCTTCAAGGTTTGTACCCTCATGCCTTAGATGATTAGAGACCTACTCACCTAGAAAAGGAAACCAAGCGCCCGAGTTTAGGGAGTGGAGACGGTGCACGATACGAGCCCTTGAGAAAGGTCAGGCAAGACAAGTGCTCGACGAACGAACGCAACTTCTGATTCGTGGTATTGCCAATGAAATCCAAGAAATCATGGCCGACGTTTCTGGAGTAAATCCAACCGAAACAAGCCAAGGCTCTATCATCGGTGTTCTGCAAACGGTGGTGGAACTTCAGAAAATCTTTCTAACGCAAAAGGCGGAGTATGTGATAACACTAGTCATGGAACCCTCGTCCCAGAACGGAGCTATTTTTGACGGGTCTCGGATGGAGTTCGTGAACCAAGAAGAGGAAGAAGATACCACTCAATGCAAGATTGCTTTTTTCGTCTTTCCAGTCCTCGAAAAGTACGGAAACGAATCGGGAGAAAACCTATCCGTGCGCAACGTCCTACTTAAGGCAAGGGTCTTCTGTCAAACAGAGATCGAAGATTGAGAAACGAGCCTTTTCTACCAGGAGTCTTTGGTTTATTGATACTTGGCTGTTCGTCAGGGGTCGGTACGCGTGGTGATGGAATAGGTGGACGCTGTCGTACTGCTCGAATTCGTTCTAGTGATGGCAGTGTGTCTTTTAATTCACCGCTCCAGGCCTTGAGGGTCTCCTGGAGTCGAGATTCATCCATCGACATTTACCCCGCTCCTCCGTCTCTACTATCCAGATGTCGCCATCGTCCGTGGCGTCGACCCTTAGCGAAAACAAATCATAGCGCACTCGTACTAGATCCTCTCGGAATTCTAGCATAGTTTCGTTTCCCGGATCCTGTCCCGCGTAGAAATTTAGTACATATCGCATAAAAGCTCCGGCAAGATTGACTGTTAGGACCTCGGACTTGGTCCTGTCGGTATGCTCGTCATTATCGACTCCTTCGCCATTGGAAGAGTCAGTCCGGTAGGGCTGTTGGGACGAATATTGGGACGACTGGTGTCGGGGGGCTCCCAACTTCTAAGGCTGCTTCCTCCATATCGCTCGACGATGTTTGTATGTACTCGCTGGATATATAATCCTTGCTCTGGATTTTCCATTTCTCCTACTAGGGACGTTTTCTTGCTTCGACGGGTTCTTTAGGGGCCATATATTTCGCCAGCGCAGACTAGAGTATTCCTAAGTTACCACTCCCCCGATAAGCTAGATTTATGCTACAAATATTTCTTCTAGAGCCCGTTAACGGGACGTTTAATATTATCGTATTCCTGGTACTCCTTGAGATCGTTTGGCGTTGGAGCGAACCCTTTTAGGGCGGGAAGAATTATGCCGCTGGTGTTTTAGATAAGACGATAAGTAATAAGATGCTCTTTTCTCTATTTGCTAGCGGGGAGGAGGTTAAGATAGCTCTCTTTTAGCTTAAGTATTATGCTAGTATTGGGATATTTGCGCCGGTATTCCTTCGGGCTTCTCGTTGGATAGTACGGTTTTATGGTCTGGTTCGTCATTATTGTAAAGCCTATAGCAGTGAGTGGGTTACGAATGTATTAAGAACAAGCTCTCGGGGTAGGATATTTAATAGTTGTAATCCCGCTCTGACTATCATCGGGATCGGAGGGACGGCTGGGGTCTCCTCAGCGCCCGTGATTGCCGTGGCTGCCGAAGCAGTCGAGGATCTTGCGATCCTTGGCGTTGAGGGTGGCCCGCCAGCCACAGCATCGGACCCCGGGAGCGGCACAGCAGCGAAGGGGCCGTCGTCGACGGGGGGCGGCAGCAGGGAAAGGATGTTGCAGCGAGGGGTCGTCGTCGCCCGCGGTCTAGTGGTTCGAGGAGGCGGAGGCATGGTATTGAGCCTCAAGGGCTTTGCAAAGCGTGGGTCGACGTCTTTGATATACTTGTTGGTGGGGAGCTGGAAAGCCATGCTGTGGATGGCGGCGTGGCGGCTTCTCAACAAGAAGAAAAGGGGAATAGTAGCAGTGGCAGCAGCAGGAGGGAATGTGGTGATCGCAGCATCGTGAAGGGGCCGTGGTGTTGAAGAAAATGCGAAGAAGTGTTGAAAAGCATAAGATCAAATCAAGCCGCAACTTCATGCCGAATTCACACAAAATTTCAGTCGGAAAATTTCAAAAAAGCTTATTACTACTTGAACTACGGAATTCCTGATCTATACCATCATGAATAGAGCGTACCCGATATCCGCTCACTAGGGTGATAAAAGAACAATATCAAGGGTTTTCAGATGGCAATGCACCATGAGACGACAGTGGTTAGACAAAACGTCAAAATCACTGTTGTTCATCGTGGAGCGCTTGCTATACGCACGCAGACTGATTGACATAATATTGAAGGATCATGGCAACTCAAAGATGTGCGAAAAAACCCTAAAGGACCAGGGAGAATATACCGAAGATCTGGAGTTCTGATCGAGGCTTGAAGTTGTCGATGGTGAGATTGCTGACGAGATAGAATGCATAAAATGGATCGAGAATCGGTTCCATGTCCGCGTCTTAGATCAAAATGAATGCGAATACCATGCACAGAGTGGATTGCAAATATTAATTATTGCTACTGACCTCAACTGTTAGAGTAATTTTAGCCACCTTCTTCCTCCCCGTCATCGTCACCCTGGACGTCCATAACTCGCTCACCCGCTTTTTCTAGAGTACGCCGGCTCCATATTCGAACGCCTTTGAATACAGCCTAGTCCAAGTTAATTACATTCCATAGCGGTGGCGATAAGGTGCATACCACAAGAAAAGTGAATACCCCAATTAAGATGATGAACCAACTTATTTGCTCATATCGGTCGCGTGCAGTTCTGCCTCGATTGCCTCCGCTGGTTCTAAACCAAGAAATAGGACTAGACAGAAAGACCTTCAAGAAGCCGATTACACCCACGGATGTAAAGCCTTTAAGAAAGTGTTCAGTCCAGGTGGGCTTATCTTCTTCCTGGTTAAGTAATTGGGGCTGGCTGCTGGAGAATGGAGTTAGATAGCTCCAGGGGTCAAGGTACATGTTAATGATCGGGTCCGCCACAAAGCCTAGAACAAATACAGCCACGATAAGAATCAGCATCGTCAAGATAACCTGCATTACTGGTTATGTCAAGTCGAATTAGCAAATTACTCAAATCTCAAGAGGGGTACAAGAAAATGCCTATAATGCTAAGCAAGTACAAAACTTACCAGGACTGGAAACAACATGACCCCAGCCCAGTCTCGCTAAGCGATACCGAAAACTGCAGGTTGGGCACTGCCAGTAATTTCGTCGTCCATAAGCCGGATCCGCATGCCGCCAAGATTGCAAACAACCCTCATGCACATACTTAGACGACCCTTTACATTTGCACGGCCTTATGAGTCGACCCTCCTCAGACTCATAAGTAACGGAAGAAGCAAACTGAAGGATCCCAGGTAAATTTGTAAATGGTGGGTGGTAAGTGGGCTGCACAGTCTCGAGACATATGCGGCACTGCCTGGGTGGCCAATATTTCTGTCTGGGTCGACTGGGTTCGCCGTTACGAGCCTGGTTGTCTCCTTGTGTTGAATGTGGTGATGAATGCCTAGAGTCTGGACCATATGTAGACTGGTTCTCTTGCTTAGGGATATCGTCAGGCCGGTACCACCCTGGCATCGCTTGAAATCCGCTAGTAGACATGTTCTAGAAGGTAGGAAAGGAAGGGAGATGTGAAAATGCTCGTTGTTAACTTGGATATTGATGAAACCTCCAAGCTCATTTAACGCTTAGATTATGGGGAGATCAGAGTTATGGGTTAGAAATGTATGAAAGCAAGGGTTGCGCTTTTAAAGAGGACGACGAAGATAAATATCACTCGGCTGATAAAATATTCGAATACTGCTTTGAACCTATTGGAGGTGCGCCAACTGCCACCTTAGCACTGCTTTTCCAAAATGCGTAGAGAACATGAGAGTGAAAGAAATGAAGTGAAGATGATTTTCTGAGGTTTGGCGACATATGGCCACGCTGGCGGTCAAAGCTCCTGCCATGTGATATGGCTTGGCGCCTTCCGCGTCTTCAAGCTTGCCTGCTGAAGCTCTGTGTGGGTGTCTCCAACACATCCGACTACAATTTTTACTACGCCTCTCTCTCCCCACATCTACCCTACTACTAAGGCGTTGTGTCATTCTCCTCATCTGTGACTTTCCAGGCCTTTTTGTTGATACAATTCCGTACCGTCATGGCTGACCGGTACTCCTTCTCACTCACAACCTTCTCCCCAAGGTAAATACATGCTCCTCATAGCTCTATTATTCGTACATCTTTTGCTAAATTAATTCTAGTGGCAAGCTGGTGCAAATAGGTACGCTCGGGCTCTCTTATATCAACCTAGCGCGACGATAGAAGTTAGCTAACTGGTGCCTCTTTAGAGTATGCCTTAAATGCTGTTAACCAAGGTGTCACGTCCTTAGGGATCAAGGGTATGGCTATTTTCAGTTAAGGCTTCAAGGGTTTATATGTGCTGACATGAATATAGCTACAAATGGTATTGTACTAGCTACAGAGAAGAAGTCATCATCGCCTCTCATCGATTCTTCATCATCGTCCAAAGTCAGCCTCATAACACCGAACATCGGCATGGTCTACTCTGGCATGGGACCGGATTATCGAATCCTTGTCGACAAAGCCCGTAAAGTCTCACATACCGGCTACAAGCGCATCTACAACGAGTATCCGCCTACGAGGATATTGGTACAGGACGTGGCTAGAGTCATGCAGGAAGCTACGCAGTCGGGTGGTGTCCGGCCTTATGGAGTCAGTCTACTGATAGCGGGGTGGGATGATGGAATTGAGCCGGAAGCTGAGGCGAAGGATGCAGGCGAGACAGATGTAGAGAAGAAAAGGGCAACGGGCAAAACTGGTGGAATCCTCAAGGGGGGACCAAGCTTATACCAGGTCGATCCAAGCGGCAGCTACTTCCCATGGAAGGCGACAGCAATTGGCAAGAGTGCAACCAGCGCAAAGACGTTCTTGGAGAAACGGTATACTGAGGGTTTGGAGTTAGAAGATGCCATTCATATTGCTCTTCTCACCTTAAAGGAGACAATAGAAGGGGAGATGAATGGAGAAACGGTTGAGATCGGTATTGTAGGACCGCCCGAGAATAAGCTCCTAGGCTACGAAGGTGTGGAGGGCGCACAAGGCCCTAGATTCCGAAAGTTGAGTCCTCAGGAAGTCGAAGATTACTTGACGAATCTGTAAAGTTGAGTCGGCGTTGGACGAAACCCCAGGAATCTGGGAATTATTTCTTGGTATCATGGAGCTTTCAATAGATCATCCTTGGCGTGTACCTCTATTTTACCAAGGCTACCAGGGCAGTATGCTATGAAACATGCCAAATGCTCTCAGCAGCCTGTCTCTCCACATTTTGGCGCCCACTTTAAAGCATAGAGAGTGACTGTCAGCATTTTTTTTATACCTGTGATTCTCTTAACAGTTCAACCCGCTGTTGTAGGATTTTATATTGCAGAACTGACAACCCATTATCTCGAATTGCTTTATGCGAATGGGAATTTGCTGATTCATTTTTGATACCTCAGTTAACACTAAGGTCACCATTTTCTGAAGCTCAAGATATTAGTCTATGGGAGGAAAAGATATGTCTAATTCTAGTATCTTCTTACACATTTACCTTCCTTCTCATGTGTTCCGTTGCATGCCTGATGCTGTGCTAGCCTGCTCTTCTGGGGCACAGAAAACGGTAATTTATTTGGGTATTTTTTGTTAGCTTCTCGTGTCGGTATCGTAGATAATGATATTATTTCAATATAGAAATCCACTCAAACGCTTACCCGTACATGAAACATTTTCCTATGGCATTCATGTGTTGCTAGACGGCCTTTCCCCAATTAGGAAAAGCGTGAGTAAATACTGCTTGGCATGACGCCTCACTCCGAATCATAAACACGCGTTGATCGTGTCTCGACAAACGAATGATTTAGCAGCCTCTCTGCAATAATGGTATGCTAATTTTCTCCTATTGCCAAAGAAATACCTAATGTTCTCGCAGGCTCCTCCTCGAGCAAGAGAAAGGCGAAAGCGTGGCCGACCAAGCAACGCGTCTTTAGATCTTCCACCACCCCCATCCAAGACGAATACATCCGATAACCAACCAAAAAGAAAGAGAGGTAGACCTTCTCTTGAAGTTCAATCTATACGCCGCCGACGACAGGATAAAGAAGAATCCATTGCAGCAACTTCCAACTCGCGAAATGAACAACCGCGAACCCAAACACGCTCCAAACCCGGCCGACCTGCAGCGCCCGAAACATCCGGGCGCAAGAAGCGCAAAGCTCAAGAAGCGGAGCTTCACGAACCTATAGAGGAACGAGCTCTGAAGAAGTTCCAGCATCTCAAACCCCGCACTCGCAATATCCCCCAAGATGTTGTCGCCTCGAAATGGGTCCCCCCTTCCCAGCTAGTTCAGCAACAAGTCCGTGAACTCTTCAAAGTTGCAAAACGACCCGTCATACTAAGCCGTCGGGATGATCGAAGGAGATTAGAAGCAGAAACGATTCTAGGAGCAGAAGTGAGGAAGCTGGAGGAACGGCTGCCGAAGATGCCGTTCCCCCCAAAAACAAAGGAGGTACACTTTGATTTGGAGAAGCTAATTGAACGAAATGTAAGTGCGATATCGCTTGATCGTAATTCCAAGGGACTATGCTGACTTAGCCGAAGAGAATGCTTGAGAACCAACTCACACCCGCCATGCATTCAGTGGATTTGCTGAAGGCAGAGATTGAGAAGGAGGAGATGCAGTTGGAGCGAGACCAAGAGGTTCTGGCCAGGCTCGAGGGAAATGCTAAGGCTGAGAAGACGCGACAAAGAGAGCAGGTCACTAAGGTAATTTTTATTATATTATCTGCTACGAACACCTCTAATGCAGCTCCAGACCCATCCTCTCTTACGGCTTCCGAAGAATTTTGAGGTTGACGGCGATGGACCTGATGATATCAACCTCATAAATTCTAAATCGACGGAGCCATCCTTATTCGACGACCCCGACCCTGAGCTAGCGCCGCTTCTCGATCAGCTCCGGAGCCATCTCGAGAGCATGCAAGCAAGTCATGCTCAAGTCCAGGGAATTGAGAATGCAATGAAAGACGCTCAAGTTGCGCTAGACGATGTGTTATTCAAGCATATGACTCCACAACTGTACGATACAACGATTCAAACGTGATTTCCAGGACATGCTCGGCGTTAGGTATGTTATCTTTTATCAACGGCTCCGCGCGGAATTTGAAGCAAACGAGGTGGGTTCAGGGAAGGTTGGGAGCATTCTGCACCAGGGAGTCTTGGACATGGAACTGGGAATGCATGCTGGGGGCGTCGTCAGAAGTTTTACGGCTGAACACGCTGGCCCAAGATCTGGCGCCTGCATGTGTTGGAAAGAAGATGAAATGGCTTGGAGGATTTTCTGGGAGAGATGCTTGGGTAATGGTACACTGGCCTCGTGCGCGGTAGCCAGACGCACGATTCATGGCCTACAGTTCAATGAATCTGATATCATTTTCAACCCATAATTGAACATCCCAGTGTTCCGGTTCTCGGGTTCTTGCATACAGAGCTATTCCAGATGCTGCTATCCAGCTCTTTTCCACGGCGAAAGATGCGGTCAAGACCGCTGTTGATTGGTCCCCCTGGTTCCCTCCTGCATACTGTCTGGAGAAAAATATTCCGCTCAACCTCAAAGCCTTAAAATGACTCACGGAAGTGCTGTTTGCTTATCCATCTGTCCTCGGTGGACGCATATGGTGTGAAATTAATGAGCGGAGCCACAGACTGCCCAAGACCCCCGCCACAAGCCAGAGAGCGAAAGCGGGCGCCGGGCCACGCGGGCTTATCCTCGGCAGATCGCCCGGCTGGACCGTACTTCGTATCTAGCATCGCGTGCTGCTGGTGGAATAAACCTCGCAAACCGTCTTTTCCTGTACATTGATTTCTCCAGGAAGAACCGTGTCAGGACTCAGGGTTGAAAGAAGGTATAAGGGCACAGCATCTACCTCGAACACGTTCGCAGGTCGTACCTGACGACCTTTTCGTACAACTCTCACCACTGCGCCTTCCCGAGCCCAGCAACCCAGCTTCTGAACTTCCCGCAGCCTTCCACCGCTTTTGATGACCCAAGCTACACAAGGACCCAATGGAGCAACTCCCCATGGTATGACGACGCCCAAAGCCACGGATCAAGGGAGCGAGGTCGATAAATCCAATGCGCCGAAAACGAGCCCCTCCCAGAAGGGGACTTCATCTTCTGGTGCGGAGGGCACAACGAGAAGTCCCAAGAAACGCAGGAAGGTCAATCATGGTCAGAATATGGTTCTGTGCATATTGACACATGGAAGTGAGCGTGCTAACTTTTGGCGCATCCGATAGCGTGCATCTACTGCAGACGTTCGGTGAGCCGCAGCTTTGCCCTCGAGACTCCAAAGCACTACATTTAAGACACATGACATTGGCGCTGCTAAGACTGTACACCGCATGCTGACTTTGCACCCGAACAGCATATGACTTGCGACCTTGTAAGCTGCGTCGGGAACCCTTATTCGTCGACTCGCGCTGACCATCATCTCCCTTACTGCTCAGGAGCGGCCATGTACCCGATGTATCAAGCGAAATATCGGACACCTTTGCCATGATGAGCCTCGAGAACCTATTAAAAAGAGCAAGACCGACCCTGACAGTACCAATGGTGAAGAGGAATCCTCAAAGCAAGAGGTTGCACCATCCGATTCCTCCATAAATGCCCTCGACCAGCACATAAATGCTCCAGATACAGGGCTAAACCTTGCGCCGGCCCCATTGCCTCAGAACAGAGTTGCCAACGCAGCGCCGATCGCCCAACCCACGCCCGTATCTGCGCCACAGGTTCCATCCCTGACCGGCAATAATCAGTCATGTTGGTTACACGCTCCCTCAGGCCTTTGTGCGCATCATACTGATACATCGTGAAGATCTGAACTACAATGATTGGAATTCAGCATCCAATCAGCATTTTCAAGATATGCATCACTTTCACCCTTCTTATATGTTTAACACGTCCGAGGTCAGCAACGAATACAACCTTCTTAACGACTTTCTAAGTAATAGCCTAATGGATGACGGCGCCATATATGGTGGTGGAGATATTCACAACCTCTTCTCCGACCCTTCTCTGACAAATTCTATGGGAACACTCTCAAATAATGCTCTTTACAATCCTAATGCACAGAGTAGTAACCAATTATTACCACCACCCGCCCAGTCTGTGCTAGGCGGCTCGATCTCGAGACCGGCAAGTGCGTTTCCTATCGACAAAGCCCGAGAGAAGTATTACATGACTGCGGCAGATCCCGCTGGCTCCGATACGCCAGAAGAACGGATGAACAAGCTCTTGAAAGCAAAGATCGATGCCGGAATGCTGAAGCCTTTCAACTACGTGAAGGGCTACGCACGGCTGAATCAGTACATGGAGCAAAATATGCAACCAGCTTCTCGCGTAAGGATTTTGCGGCAACTAGACAAATTCAGACCTAAATTCCGAGAGCGAATGCAGTCGCTCACGGATATAGAACTTGTACGCGTTGAGATGTGGTTTGATAAAAGTCTGATGGAATACGATCGGGTCTTTGCCAGCATGGCCATCCCCGCCTGCTGCTGGAGAAGAACAGGAGAGATATTTAGAGGTAATAAGGAGATGGCAGAGCTGATTCACGTTCCAATTGAGAAGCTGAGAGATGTAAGTTTGATTCCAGCACCAGCGCCAATACACCTGCTGAATCAGCTCACAGGGCAACATCGCAGTCCACGAAATCATTGTTGAAGGTTCACTAGTGAGCTACTGGGAAAAATTCGGTGCTATTGCCTTTGATAGCTCACAGAAGGCCATCTTGACTAGCTGTTCTCTGAAGAATCCCGACGTGAACTCACAAGACCCAGAAATCCGCTGTTGCTTCTCTTTCACGATACGTCGTGATATTTACAATATGTGGGTGTCTCGACAATATTCCATTAACTGCTATTCTAATATATCCACAGACCTGCTTTGATTGTTGGCAACTTCCTGCCTATGATACCATCTACAACACCTGGTCAATAATATAGCGCGCCATTTGCACATACTAGGCCGGCACTTGTGCTGTAGAATGCAAAGAGTTAATTCATTCTGCATGGTGTTATACTCCGGCTTGTTGTAGGACGCAGCCTTTTGAGCCTTGCGTGGTGTTTTTAAATGATACTTGGATCCATAATATTGCTTTAGTACGGCTTAAGCAACATTCATAATCGGCAAGTCGTGCATTACTCTCGCTAGGGTCATGAGATGTTCGCGAAGGTGAAATCACAATGCATGCACACATTCGGGGAGTCCACCGGCGGCTGATTTGAAAGACTGGCGAAAAGTCCACTTCTATATACCATGTAGGTAGCTCGTGCCATTTGTGCATAAGTTTTATTTCCTGTGTATGAGTTTGGAAATGATGAGTATTGCCTTAGTTTTATATATCTCTTCTTACCTTGTTCTATTGACGCGCAGTTGTGAGAAAGTTGCAAGGCCAAAAGAGAGTGCGCCTCTTTTAACGTCAAACCCAACCTACGCCCCAACACCCAGATCCTCAATCTCTCAATCTTCATCCCACAATGGTCCCAATCAATGCAGCAAGGATGGAAAAAGAGAAGAAGCTCAAATCACTGCTCTGTACGCCCATTAATCATCTCCATTCTTTTAGACCGCTAACTCTTCCTCAATGCAGCATTCTCTAAAGGTGTTGCGGAACGCCTCAGAGCTGACCCTCGAGATATAAATCTCTCCGCTGAACTCCAGAGCCATACTAGAACCCTCCCGCTCGCCCCCTCCACTATTAACGCAGCTAGGCAGGAGGAACTCGACGGCCTAGGTACCGAGCTTTGGAACATCTCGACGCGCCTCCGACGAGATGACACGAATTGTGATAAGAAGCTGTTATGCCTCCTACGCGTCTTTGCATTTCTTTTACTTGATAGTGGGCAACAGAGTTCGCGCAGTAACACGCAGAACTGTGTCAGGCTGCTCAAAGTTGCTCTCAAAGCCGCCAAGTTTTGTCTCGATCAGAAGCAGGCTGAGTTGTGTCTGAAGGTGCTAGAGCGCGCTGCACACTTTGAAGATGATCTAGCGAAACTAGAGAATCAGATCAGCCCAGAGGATGGGCGCGTACACCTAAGGCTGAAAGCGGAATACTTTATTTTAAGGACCGCGCTAGTGAGTATATATCCTTCAATCTCATTCCCACGCAGCGTTACCACTCTGACAGTAACGCATAGGCATGGAGGCAATCACGCCTTGATATTGCAGAGCATATGTTCTCGAAATGTGTTATATCCGGGAACCAGCTTGATCCCGCTACCACTGAGAGCATATCGGACCTTCTCTATGAGATTGGGAAGGACTTATTAAACCAAAAGCAGTACGAGCTAGCTGTGAAGTGGCTAGAGAGATCGCATGATGTTCTTGGAGAGCAGGAACTGGAGAAACTGAGCGCAGATGCCGGCGAATTAAAACTAAGCATTCTGCAAAGTTTGAGTACGGCATGTCCGTTCTATAAGTTGGGAATGTGAGCTGACGAGTGCGCATAGTCCAAGCTCTACTCAAGCTACAAAACTGTGAGGCGCAACAGAAGGCCTTGGAATTAGTCAACCTCTTAGAAACGGTAGGTCGATTTAGGTTGATTACAGTGCCATCGACTTAGAGAGATTATAGGACTACAGCGACAAGATGGTAGTCTCACTACTAAAGCTAGAACTCCTCTCATCCGCAAAGACTCTAGACAGTGATCAGTATTACAGCAGTATGTTAACTTACGCTAAAAACAGTCACTAGACCTAATATATTGCAGCACTTCTACGAATGATACGCTCTGTAGTTTTGACAGAAACCAACTTCAAAACGTAAGCACAAATCTTTCTAACCCACATGCAGGTAAAATTAATGAAGGAGCAGTATCATGCATCATATACATAAACTGAAAGACCATAGGTATGCCAAACTGATGTCGGCATGCTCTGGTCGCTCCTAACTGCTTCTTTTGGTAGTATTACAACAGCATGTAAAACCATAGATGACTTAATTACTCTTCGTTTATTCTCCGCAGAGAGACTTGACTGGATTGAAAAAGCAACTATAACTCGGATATGGCTTAGTACCAAAGGTCCAGACCAGGGAAATGTTCTCGAATCCCTTCAAGAGTTATTTGACATCGTATCGCGGAATATGAAGGGCTCTTTCGGAGCACCCGCAACTCACGCTGCTCAAACGGTAAGCCGAGCCAATCCTTATTCTCCTTAATTAACTTGATTATATAGATACTTGGTTAACTTGGTTAGCTGCTCTGGAAGCGAACAGAAGCTGCTTACAATCAATCTCAGTATGAGATAACAGAAGCATGGTGTCGCCTTTCTGCTCACCCACTGCTAGAGAAAGCAGGAGACTTAAACAAAGCCAAAATCGATAGGAAAATAATACTGTGCGCGCTGGCGCGACAGGACTACGCCGCCGCCCGAGGGATATTCTTTCAAATGTCCGAGGCCGGCAAAGCTGCTGCTATGACAAGGTATCTGATGTATAAGGTTTCCCTTAGAAGCGCTGATGCGGGCCTTGGTAAGAGCTAAAGTCCTTCTATAGAGGTAGCAAAGGCTCACCGTTATGCTCAGCTGCGGAGTGCCTCGACGTGGTCTGCCAACATTCCACAAAAGATGATACGCTACTCTACGCCTGTGTCTTAGAGGCGCAACAGGCGGGCGATAAAAGGCAGGCGGTGATAGCTCTTCAGAAGGTCCTTGAGAAATATGGATATGGTGCACCAGCCGGTGTGCATCTTCCGGCGCTTCTTCGGTATGCTGAGGTACCTGCATGCCATCCATGTCTAATCATATGCTAGATGTACCGCCCGACTTCTCTTATCGGAGCTTATAGTTGAGGGAGTGGTTAACCAGAGTGTTGCCGAAGAACTAGGCAAATTGTTCGAAGGAGGTGTGCCTAGTACTATGCCTTTCAAAGAATACATTCACTAATTGTGTTAGCCGTCGTTCAGGCAAAAGCGGCAAGACGACCTCAGAATGCCCAAGCCCAACATAGCTTTACCACTGTCGAGCTGGAATGGTTTTCGAAAAATTCATACAATATTTCCCTAAAGTATTGTGCAGAACTGAGCCCAAAGAGCCTCACTCGACTTCTCGCCGCTTGCATTCAGGTATAGTGCTCATGCACATATTTGGCGGAGAATTTGCTAATTCTGAACTTTAGTTCATTGAACTCTTGGACAAAGAAGACCAGCTACAAGGAAAGGAGACTCTTATTCGCCGGATATTCTGTGATTTCCTCTCTGCTTGCGCATTCATCGCCTTGGCTCGGGCAGAAGATAATATTCAAGCTTCAGTATGCTCCTTTGTCAGTTACTATTGTACAGGTGTGTAGCTAATTATCTCAAAGCTGCAAAACTATCTCGCTGTGCGTAGGCATGCCCAAAGCTTTCGAAATCTGGCTTTGCAACAAATGCAGGAAAAGGCGTTTGGCGACTCCGCAAAGGACGATCTAATAGCCAAGTACTTCCAGATTATCAAATTTGAGCTTGAGGCAGTACTCAAGCTGGAGGATTGGAATGCTATGGATGATTTATTCCAGGTAATGCTCTATCTCCACTCGTAGATAATTGATTGCTTATAATACCCTATAGGAGTGCTGGAAGTACGAGAACCCACATCACTATGAGACACTGGCGGATCTTGTCCTTGTCATTCATTCTTGCGTGTTGAAGGCCGACTTAGATGGATCATATCAAGCCAGTTTGTCTGCCGATTTTCCACGATTCTTTATAACCGATGGCTAATTTTATGCGATAGAAATTCTTGCTGTGCTACAGGTACGATCTACATTTCTATCATTCTAAAAATTAAGTATATGAGCCAATAATCGTAGAAAATCATCAACCTCTCCTGGCGTCACGGCAGTAGAGATATCACCAAACTAGCCCGCTGGATCCGCTGTCTTTTCCAGATCTCCCTGTCTTTTGACGAAAATATCAGCTTACAATGCCTTGACCAAGCCACAAATATTGCGCAAAAGCGGCAGAACGTAAGTGTTAAATCCGCCAGCCCTTATCAACTTCATCTTTCCGCCTCGCTCCCCTCTTACCTGACTCTTCACTCGTATACATTAAGAAATTCCCGCGTTTGATGACACCAATCGTTAATCGAGGGAAATAGGAACCCAATCACTACCCCGCATCTGAGCTCGAGTGGCTTGCTACGACCTCATTTAATCGCGCAGTGGATTTCTATTGCGCGTCAGACGATGCTAATTGTAAACTGTGGGCGGAAAAAGCGCTCAGTCTGGCAGCGGTCGCGGAGGATAGGGGAGCTTTGAGGGATTTGCTATTCGAGAAATATTCTGGGTTAGCATGGGATGGAGCCGGTGATGGGAGTAGATGAGGCGGGATTGAGAAAATTATGGGATGGCACTCTCCTTCCCGAAAGTTTCAGGGTAGGGATATGAGGAAGCGGGGTTTGTTGGTGAGCGTGATGAGGGAATTTAGAATTATGGATGAGGTTGGTAATGGAGATTTTGCAATCCCATCTTCTAAAATTATAACAAGTTTGATTAAGTGGATAGCAGCTATTTTGTCACACAGATATTATTTTGAGCAAAATAATCAGTCCCAGCTTTCCGCTATTGGACGAAAGAAGTCACACCATAAAACACAAATATATCAAAGCAGTAATCTATTAAAAAGGCTAAGAACGCCATGGATGCCGGACTCTACAGTTTTTCTAGGACTGAAAGTCTGAAAACACGTCATGATCACATGCAAAATGAAAATACAACCTAGAATCCGCGACGACCCTTGGTACGTACTGTACAAAGAAATCATTTCAAACCTTGCAATTCAGCCTCCAGGACTGAAAAGAGCTAAACCACCGCTTTCAGAACAGAAGTAGGGGAAACAGAAGTCGGTGCAGGAGCAGACGTCGGCAACGGGAAGCCATGACTCCTTAAGAAAGACGCATCAAAAACACCAGTACTCACCGTCATACCCGCGCTTCCCTTCGCAATCGCGCCTGCCTCCGCACTCACGAAAGCTGTAACCAAAACCGCACCCGTCTGCGTATCCGACCCCGCATCCCCTGCGCTCCCTCCGCGGCCGTCCCCGTGGTCACGGGCGTCGGCCTGACCGTGCGCGTGTAGTGCACGAGGCTGTCGGCTCCCGTGGGCAGGCTGTCGTCGCCGCGCGTGCGCGTATACAGTGGCATGAAGCACTCGACGAAGGGATTTCAGCTGGTCGCTCACGCCCACGGCGCCCGGGACGCTGGGCTCGAGGATGACGGAGGGACAGCCGTAGGCGGAGACCGACCAGACGACCTCGAGGGTCACGGATGGCAGCGGCGTCATGCGGGTGAAGATTAGTGGGTTATGGCCTAGCGGGGCGTGGTTGCCGGCTGGGTGTCTGGAGGCCGTTCGGTCAGGATGGTGATGGTTGTTACGGTTGCGCCGTCTAGGTGGGCTGGCGCGCCGTTTACGACGATGTTGATGTTTGAGTGTTCGGGAGAGCCGAAGAACCCGCGCCGGTGGGTGCGGGTTGCGCTGCTCAGCCCGATGGCGGTGTATCGGGTGGTGTCAAACGGACTCGTGTGTTCCATTGATCTATGAAATAGAAGAGACTATATATACACGGTGCAGGTGCAGGAATAGGTAATAGAAATAGGTAATGAGACATTCAATGAGACATTTAGTCATAAGTTAAGAGACAACTAAGACAAAGTACGTAAATACGATCTGGGCTGACAGACAGTAGTACAATGGTGGTAAGGGAATTCAGGCCGACAGGTGGCGATGAGAGGGAGGAATATAGTGAGCCCGAGATGCGCAATGCGCCGGCATGGGAGCCGCATGTTTGGGAAATTGGCTAGGTACTTGCTGACGTTGTGGAGGGGAGCTGTCAGCGGCTGTGGATCCACTTGATACTCGATCGGGTTGGGATTTTGGATGGCTTCTCGCTCTATATCTTCCTCCCACTTTTTTAAGAAGCTAGCTGGCGTAGGAGTTGCTCGTTGGGCTGTATCCTTGCTTGAGGAAGCCATCGATAAAGTCTTGGAAAGGGAAGTTTTGGCTTATTTGTAGTAGCATGGAGTTATGTCTTATATGTTTTTAGTCGCATATGATGAACAGAGCAAAGTGTTGTTAGCATAGTAGCCGAGTAATTGATGACATTGTGAGGTGCGATAGTAGATTAGTATCTACCAGGATATGAACAAAGTAAATACACATTACCTTGTGGTGTTGCGTGCGACAATGGGTTGAGTGAGTCCGCCTAAGGGAACAAAGACATGAGGCCAGAGGTCCCAAAAGCCAATGAACAGTCTAGCTAGAAAGAAGGTATTCCCGGAGCGCTATTGGAACTTGACTTAACGTTGCACATTGTTCTAGTGACGATGTTCGTTTGAAAAATAATAGTGATGAGGAAGACAGCAGTATTCTTAGATGATGTCAAGCTAACTCCAACAAATCGACCGTCTAAAGGCTTCAGATGAGCTTCAGGAGGGATCTTGAAATGTTTGCTTGTGATTCCTGAAATACAAATGGTAGTTACCGAACGGAGAAGGGGGGACTTTCTGGGCGGGTTGAGGTTGCCTGGGGCGTATTTTGAGTCTTAGATGCTCTTGCCGCCGTAGTGTCGCCGCGTGAGTCAAGTCTCGCAGATGAAACTAATGTGGCTTTTTCTCATGTTTAGTATTTTACATGGATCCAGGTGGCTGGTGGTATACAAGCCCCCAGCTCCTGACTGCGGGAAAGACGACCTGGCCTCTAACTCTGTCAGTTGAGTCGGGAGCTTGATTCCATCATGGCTGAAGACCTTCGGAGTTCGAGTTCATAAATGGCTATGACATGACGAGAGTAACCCAACGAGAGCGATAGAATGTAGATCTGTATCCCTTGACCCGTCAGCGTCCAACGAGCAAGTGGTCCGTGCGCGAACACCAGTTTCAAAACAACGCGTTCACCCATAGATTCCATCAATTAGTTACCTACTACAATGCAAAATACCGTTCTGTAAGAAGGATAAGTGCTATTAACCTCGTATCGAGCGACTTAACTCCCAAAATTGGGCGTATATATCAAATTACTATAAAACTATTCCTCAGTGCGGGAGTTAAATTCAGCACAATTGATTGACTAGTTCTTATCGATAACCGTTGGACGAAAATTGACGGGCCAAGGGATACCAAACTCACGATCAGAAACACCGGGTGGTGATAATAGTACTTGCACTTTATCCATGTCGCAGTCGCAGCGCGCCAAGACAGCTGTGCCGCTCAAGCCTCCATATTTTGGGAGGTTATGTCTCATCAGACTCATAGCCACGAGCCGTTTTCTCTTCCTCACTCCTTCAACTGCAGCCGGAACCTGATATAGTATCGTTAAGGGTAACTGCTTGGATGGGGTTTATGCATCCTGAGGATTGGCTTCGTGGATATTGTATCCATCGGGCACGAATCCACCCCAGATCGAGATCAAAGCTGCAGACATCCCGAAGACTATGTATCTTGAAAGATCCAGCTGATGGTCGCTGGGGCTCTTGTCAAGTCTCAAGATGATTGATAGATTGCGCCTTTGGCACTGCCGAGAGTCTGAGCGGCTTCTGACCTCTTCACACTGCTGAAAGCTTGCATCGGACCTCGAGTTCTGAGTATGAGTCCAGATTTATATTCCACCCACACCCTTTTGAACGTGGACTCGGCAATCATACAGTATCTTGTCAAAACTATGGGTAGCTAGTGACACTGCCGGAGGTACTTTTGGCGACTTATAGAAGGTCCTAATGCTCTTGAAAGGCTGGCTTCGTCTCACAATAAAGGCCCTTTCCATCCAGATCGCAACGCCAGATCCTGAAAACTTGGGGCCTCATAACCCTCAACCAATTGCCCTCGGCGGTGTCGTTTCTACCAGCGTCATCCCAGGGTTGTGATGAGGCATTGTAGGAACAAAGCCTAATAAAGTCCGTCACAACCATCATATATTGGAGTTGAAATTGGAGCCGCAAAATGGGGGCAGGGGAGAAGTCTCTTGAATACCAGTCCTGCGACTTGCCGTCCCATTCGACAACTCATCTCCATAGAATTGAGCAGTTCATCTGATAGACCTGTATAAAAAAGACCTTTTGTGAGCTCGACATGGTCAAGTTGTGGACCAGTAGTATGCTTTGGGGAAGCTAGCGGCCAGACTTGTCGGGTCGTCCATTTGACCCCTGCTGATGCTAAGGAACTATCCGGGGATTTGCCAAGCATCTGCAATATCAGAGAGTCTGTAATGGTCTTTGAGGATATGACCTTGTAGAGATGTACTTGGTCTCTCAGGTCACCGTGGAAGCCGTCGTCTGTGTCGTAGTGCTCTATCGCGAAAACGTCGGTCTCGTTGGAGATTGGTGACTGTGAGTTTGTGAATATCATGTCCGGTATCTTATCCGATGTTGTGAGGTTGAAAAAGCTCGGTGCAAGTTGAACGCCGCGATGAGTGGTGAAGTGTGTGACATGTCGTTCAACGAAGTCGGGAAGAGATTTGACTAAGGGTGGTGTAGGGAAATCAAATTCTATTCCGGCTCCCTGCAGGTGTGTTGCGATGACTATGATGTCGTATTCATGATCCTCTTTTGCCCCAGATTTTCCCACATGATCTGTGTCTGATACTGCGATAAGGTACTTTCCGTTGCTCAAACTGCTGATCTTAGAAACATGGGTGTTCAAGAAGGTTCGTGCTTCCGACAGACGGACCAGACGGGAGACAAGCTCCATGTTTCCTCTTGGAATGCTGCCGAGCCGATGCGTTGCAGCAGGATTCATTGCTATGAGAGCCGACAGTGCGTTGAGATCGGTGAGGTTGTGCGCAAATAAAGCTCGGGCGGTAGGTTCAACTATGTCGCGCATGACCTCCGCTGATACTCCGTTCTGAATCAGATATTCATTAGCAGGCATTTTGCTTTCTTCCTCCAGGTCGAGCTGCTGAATATCATACGGGATGCTCCGAAGATCGCCAAAGAGAGGAAGCTTGGTACGCATGATGTTCTGTAGTCTGCGCGCTGAGAGTCCGTACTTCAAAATGTCTCGTCCATACTCCAGGACAGTCCGCGACTTGATATCCCGGGCTCGATCTCGGTGTCGAATGAAGGTTTGACCGTCCCAAACACCGGCTGTCGGCAGCTGAATCGAGTGCACTCCGTCGATGACTGCTTTTCGGAGTCCAACGTCATCGATCGCACTCTGCAAACACCAATCGCCGTCAGAGAATGTGCTTGCGCCGGTATCGACAAAGCCCCCGTAAGTGTTGGCCAGGTTGTTGACGAGAGTAGAGTTCACGCGGCCGCCAACTCCATGAGCTGCTTCATAGATGGTGAGGTCCACTGGCTGTCTGTAGGCAGAATCGGTATACAAAGTGTAGGCTAGCGATGCCGCAGCAATGCCCCCTCCGACAATTGCGATCTTTTTGGGCCCCTCCTCCAGGAATTGCGCTCCATTCTCGATGTGTTCGAGCAGATGCATAGGCCATTGAGGACCTTCCGCGGCCGTGACCGCAGCAGCGCAAAAAGAGAGCAGGAGGAGTAGGTTCATGATGATGATGTAGATCGGAAGACCGATAACACTCTTCTGGTGGACTTGAGGTGGTGAGTTTGCTCCAGATCTCAACGTATGCCCTCTGTGAGGTACTGTGCCGCTTCTCTGGCTGTGCCGCCTGCGCCTTGTTTTGTTGTATCAGGACAAACCGTATGACCCAACCCCCATTACCGGACCCATCGGGTCATTCGGTGGCTCACACAGGGCTGGTTGATCCACTGAAGGCTTAATATGAAACGTGAAGGCCGGTGGGCTGGACAGAACACAGGGGATGGACTAAAATGATATGGGAGCAGCAATTTGAGCACGGCCCCTCCAGGCATCCCGAAAAGTGGCACAGTCGAGGGCGCTTCGATAGGGTTTATAATGCCTTAAACCTCACAGAGGGTCGTCCTCCGGCAAGAACATTTGAAGACATTCAAGTAAGAAGGTTTGATCTGCCCGAGTTTTGGGGCATCGTGAACCTCGTTGAAGCACCCGGACGGTGTCAATTTAGTGTGCCACTTTGGTGCTGCCGATGCCATTCAGGATCCTAGCCTTCCCACACACCCACATCTCTCAACGACTGTATCGCATCCTTCGCCCACCCCTGGCAGCGTCAAAGTGGTTCTCCCGGAATGATACGCTTCGGCCCATAAAATTGCCTCGGCGGAGATGGCTATATCTCGACAGTCGCCTGGATTCTCTCATAAATAGCTTTGGTGACCGTCCCGATTGTCTCCTGACGAGTGCATTTGCTTTCTTCTGGAGGAGGTTTGGCACTCCTGTGCGCGAACTCCATTGCAACTTGATTGTTCGCCGAGACTTGGAACTGGCACCCAGTTCCAGTATCACTTACCTTCGTTTCGACTGTCAGGCTGTGGGAACTTCTGCTTTTCTAACTTTTTTTTCTCACACTGCTTATGAGACGAACTCGAACCAGTTCAATGATTTTACACTATTCAAAGGGCATAAACTCACATTACGCATAAAGGGACTTCTACTAGCGAGAGAGACTTGATCCGGAAATGTCGTACGATAAAAGGGTCTCAAACAACGACTCTTCCTGCATTATCTTGTACTTTACTCGAAGCCAAATTACCAACCACTGACTAGGAAAGATAGAAACGATTCGATTGGAACGAGCAGTGAAAGACTACCACAAAATCCAGATCTCAATCCCAATCCCCCTCTCAAACCGAGTCCGCGATCCTCCCCTCCTCTCCCTCCAACCAGCCCTACACACCCTCTGCAACATACCAAAATACCCCTTCCTATGCATGCCTACGCTTCCCTCGTCCTGCTCTGCATGCGGCTCTAGCTCAACCCTCTGACTCCCCATCCCACTCCCTGCTCCCAGTTTCCAAAACGCCTCGAACGTCTGCTGCAGCCTTGTCTGGCCCTGCGAACTACCCCCGCTCCCGCTCCCGTTCGGGCCCTCTTGCCGTCCTCTAATACTCGAACTCCTGCTCCCGTTGACAGTCATGCCGGACCCGCGCGACGGCACTTTCTCCAGCGCGGCGAAATCTTTTCCCGGTGTGGGTGGTGGGGACTCGACTGGGTCTGCGAACTCGAGAGGGACTTTGGAGCAGCGGAGGTTGGACTAGGAGCTGTTGCTGCTTTCTTTGCGGCTTATGGGTGGTGGTGAGGGGATTGTTAGTGTCGCTCTCCTACTACCTCTCGACTACCTCTTCTTGTACTGCTATCGCTCATACTCCTCGAGATGCCGCTCCCGCTCGTCGTACCAGTCCCATGTTTTGCATCCAAATCCGAGTCACGAGGAAGGCGCAGCCGAGTTGAATAAGCACCAGATGTGCTCATTAATCTTCAACCAGAACATGGACGCCATAAAAAAAAGCATCTTCAAACAACTGTGTAGCATGAGACATTGTGTGAGAAATGCAATGATGCACGTGCTTTAGCCGAAGAGAGAATTGTCAAGCAAAGTTTAGAAGACTCCACAAATGAGGCGGCGTGGGATGTAGAGAAAGCAGCAGTAAGATAGTTCCACTTGAGCTGTCCGATAAAAATATGTTTTATAGCGTCTAGAAGCAGCCCTGGGTATCAATGGGTAGATGTACATATTGTAGCGCTGCCCCTGCCGGCGCTTGTATCTCGATTGTTTAGTCTCGATGCACCTGCCTAAATTGGAATGCGGAAAAATCAATTTACGCCTATGTTTGTGGATAGACGTAGCTAGCGATGGAGGCTTGATAATATATGATGGGAGGAGAAGGGATGAAGAGTTGTGTCAAGTCGCGTGACAAGGGGTTAATAGGGATGGTTTTGGCGGGCATCAACTTCCCTGGATAGTTGTTTCAGGTTGGCCTTGAAACGGGGCCGCCTAGGCAAAAGGGTGCAAAGACTAGTGCAAGGAGGCCGCGTATATTGTAGAATGGACAGATTGTTCGAAGAAAAGGACTCCTCTCTCAGCAGCAACTCATCGTTGTGAGCTGACCAAGGCGGCCATCTTGCAAGTGAAACAGTGTTATCGCCATCGCAACCTATATTTATTTTGTACCCGCCACTAGCGTCGTGGCTTCCTGCACGCTGTGGCTGCTCTCTTTAGCTTCAAGCTTTCTCACAACAACATTTTATCTCAAATTTCGGCTCTCCACAACACCCATTGACGGCTTCCCCCTTACGACTTGCAATGAATGACGAACTGCTTTCCAAATAATTCACGCCAGCCGCAGACCAACCAAGCACCCACTGTGATTCGCCTACCATCTTTTCTCTCCTTGATCAAACCACTCCACCAAAGCAACTCCGCACGACATCTGGTCATTTGGCTACAACCACCCCTGTCATGGATACTCGGCCCTCGACCGGAAATAGTTCTGATCGAGAGGAAGTAGGCTCTTCTCTCATTTCTCCTCAACTCACTGGCAACCGCCCGAAAATCGCTAACTGGTATACTTACGGACAGGTGATCTTTGAAGATGCATCGGACATGACCCCTCGACCTCCCTCACACTCGGACCGCTCGATGTCAAGATATTCGACCAACCGTAGACCATCGTCATCTTCTACATCAACAGGGGATAGCATAACAGAACATCCATTATCCAAAATGCCGAACGGCGTCGTGGGAGAAGGATCGAATGGCCATGTTGAGGAGTATGGGGAGAATGCACCACCAGCAAAGTCACCACTCCTTACAGCGCATAGGATATCTGTAACATCAGATATGGATGATGCTAGTCTAGAAGAAGGTCCGTACTATGATCCCTTATCGCTGAAGATGCGGCGTTTAGCAAGGGTGTGCCACTCGGAGGCCGAATTGGACTACATTCTTTGCAACACAATATTCACATCTGGCATTTCGGCATGAGTGGTGCTAAAGGAAAAAATTCACAGTGCAGCAATGCACTGAAACTGAACTGTGCTGATGGGTTATAGGATCTGCCAGGGACGGCGTGCAATCATCACCGCCCGCACTACTACCGAAATTGCCTCCACGAGAACGCATTGGGCTTCGAGGTCTATCCGGGACCATGCCGCCAGTGAATTTCCCACCTCCTCCCTCCGCACCCGAAAGACAAACAATTCCTCCACCTCCGTCAAGAAAAATAACTAGCCCTTTCTCCTGGCTTTCGCGGAATACTACTGAGAAGAAAGTCGCGTCACCACCTCTGCCAGCTGTATCGCCAGGACACGACCGAAAAAATACCAATGCATCATTGGCAACAATTGGGAGCAATCCGGAGCTCATGCTGAGTAAAATTGAGGACGAAAGTGTTACCGATGGATCGAACAATAGGTCAAGCCAAAGCAGTCTCCGGGATAGGTTTAAATTTCTTCGTATGAGGGAAGAGGCTGGAATTACATCGCTGGAGGATGAGAATGGACAAAATGGTGCAGGTTCTGGCGGGGCTCTCGCTGGTCTTGTCGGCCGTTCAGCTAGTATGGGCCTAGGAATTGCTAGCCCTGAAAGTGCAGCAGAGGAAAAAGAAGACAAACCACCGAGTATAACTCGGGCTCCTTCCAGTCCCGGACTTACCACGATGAAGCAACCTACCATCAATCCGAACCTGGCCCCTGGAACAGCAGCTGGGATTGCTGCGGGCCCAGCTAGCGACTCCGCAGCGCCCGTTGACTGGGATTTGTGGCAATCAGTGGTGTACGAAGGACCGGCGGCGGTTGCACGAACAAGTCCCGAGGAGCTTAATCAGGCGATCGCCAGCGGGATCCCTCAGGCAATTCGTGGCGTCGTATGGCAGGTGCTGGCGCAAAGTAAGAATGAGGAGCTCGAGGGCGTTTATAGGGAATTGGTAGCGAGGGGCACGGATAAGGAGCGAGTCACGATCCAGCTTCCGCACATGTCTCGGGAGAACAGTGGCCATGCGACTGTCAACGGAAAAGAGAAAGACTCAATTGCCTCATCGTCGTCTTCAGTTCACTCGGACCATTCGACACCAGCTACTACTGCGACATCGGGCACCACAAATGCAGCAGCTGGGTCGCCTACCACTACTGGAGAGCAGGGACCGGAAGTTATGGTAAAGCTACAGGCAATCCTTGCGGCAGAGAAAAAGAGGAAAGCCAAAGTAGCCAAAGAAGAAGCTGCCGCGCTGCAGAAGTTGGAGAAGGCTATCAAACGTGATCTGGGTGCGCGGACAAGCTACTCAAAATATGTCATGTCAGCTGGACTGCAAGACGGCTTATTTGGCGTTTGTAAAGCGTACGCTTTGTTTGATGAGGCTGTTGGATATGCGCAGGGGATGAACTTCATTGCTATGCCGTTATTGTTTAATGTGGGTACAGACACGCCAGCTAAAGTAAGAAACACCAACATCGCTGACCTTTCCTGCAGATGCCGGAAGAAGAAGCATTTTGTCTTCTTGTACGACTCATGAACAAATACGGCCTTCGAGACATGTTTATTCACGATATGCCTGGGTTACATTTGCACCTGTACCAGTTTGAGCGCCTTCTTGAAGACTTCGAGCCGGCCCTATACTGTCATCTTCACCGCCGAGGCGTTAATCCTCAGCTTTATGCTACGCAGTGGTTTCTCACGCTCTTCGCCTACCGCTTCCCACTACAGCTTGTTCTACGTATTTACGATCTCATCCTTAGCGAAGGTCTTGAAGGCGCTATTCTAAAATTTGGCATCGTGCTCATGCAGAAGAACACGCAGACTCTCCTCGGTATGAAAGATATGGGGGCTCTAACTACCTTTCTCAAAGAACGCCTCTTCGACGTCTACATCGATAAAGCACCGTCTGCTTCCTCGCTGCTTGAAAGCGGCTTCTTTGGCTCTGCTGGTGGGATTGATAAAGAGGTCTACCGCGCCGATATGCTAGTTCAAGATGCATGCGCCGTTAAAGTCACGCCTGAGATGCTGAAGCAGTACACATACGAGTGGAGGGAGAAGCAACGACTCGAGAAAGAGCGCGAGACGGAAATCGAGTCGCTGAAGCAGATGGCGCAAGCGCTCAGCATCAAGGTACGCACGCTGGAAGAACGCGCTGAGAAGAGCGACACGGAGCACGTGCAAGTTGCGTCGGAGCTCGTGCGCACGAAAGTCGAGAACGAGACGCTGCAGGATGAGAACGAGGTTTTGAAAACGAGAGTCCAGGAGCTGCAGAAGATTGTCGAGACGCAGCCGGAGGAGGTCGAGCAGCGGCTGAAGACGGAGATGGAGACGGTTATGCAGCGGAATATTGTGGTGCATAACGAGAACAGAGCGCTTGAAGAGCAGTTGGCGGATATGGAGAAGGAGCTCGTGGAGACGAAGATGCAATGGGCTGAGGTGAGCAGAAATCTTTCGTCACCAACACAAAAATGTGATATTTGCGGACTGGGCTAACACTTGATTAACACAGATCAACTCCGATCACGAGATGCTGAAGCAGAAATGGAACAACATCACGCAGTTGATGAAAAGCCAGTAACCGCTCTCAGCACCTCCGCCAGCATTCTCAGGCCAAGGCCAAAACGACTCGGATTTCCCAGCCACCACAACCACCCCTTTATCTTCTCCGCGTCGATCGCACCCACCACTTCCTTCCCTTCTCCTTCCCTGTCCATAGTTCCCCTACCTCATCATTTTACAATTTGCGCAGGCGTTCCGGGCAACAGTGCCCCTTCACTTTCTGTCTTTGTTCTTTTTACTACAGGGGGTGGTGTTTTCCTCATTGGCAGGCGAAGGGGGAACCAAATGGTTTGCATAATGTATACCCCAAGGGTGGACATAACGTCCGTCCTCTGCTGGAGTGGTTTTGCAGTAGCTGCGACTTTTGTGGTGTGGTTGATTCGTGCATTGCATGCTGGGTTAGCGGGCAGTGGGTTTGGGTAGGCGTGGCGTGGCGTGGAGTCGGGTTGATGTAGTTGTAGTGTAGTGAAACTATGAAGTTTGCTGCCCTGAATTTGCTTACCGTGATAATTGTGAAGGGTGAAGGGGGGAGAGTATCGTGTAGGTGACCTAGCCTAGTGAATCAGGCATTTCTTCCATCCTCTTACACGTTTTTCTGCGCATGGACATGAACGTATATGGGGTGCTAACATTTTGCTATTTTATTAGAGAGTAATATACAGGCTAGAATGCTAAAGGATGTAGCCAGCCCGCACGCCGAAAGAAACGCAACCCGTTACCCAATGGTTGAAAAGGAAGAATAGAACGGAAAATTTCTGTAAAGTTGCGTGCAGATCGTCTCAAATGACCTCCACTGTTCTCACTGGCGAAGGATTATTCATTAGCCTTTCCCCATCACTCTCTTCTCACCCATGCATTTCCTAATTAAGGGCAGAGAAGTAATCGGGAAAGAATATCAATTTCGTCTGGGCATCGGCAACCTACCCCTCGATAGAGATATGTAGAGCCTTAGTACTATGTGCTTACTTAGGAAGTACGGGCATAGTAAATCTATTTACTTTCTTATGTGTCCTCTCTGGTGTTCTAATTACCTCTTTGCCGTTATTATGCTAATATGAGAAATGACCGTCCATAAACCGCTCATATTGTCGTGCGACCTCGTCATTTGCCCGTGCACACTGTCTCTGCGCAGCCGCAGCGTCCCGTAGAGCTTGTCTCAACCCTTCACTGCTACCACCTCCAGCACTAAATTGCCCAGACTTGCTGCCTCTAAGTCGTCTGAGCTGCGCAGGATCCTCGACATCCGTGGCAAAAGCCGAGCCAGAACGCAAACTGTTGGAGACGCCCTCACTGCTCAAATCTGCCGCGTTTCCGTCGCCAGAAAAATTGCTGTGCAGATTATAACTCGCCTCCTCAAGGTCCTTCATGCCCATCATCCATCCAAACATAACTAGAATGAAAAAGGTGGGAATGACAAACGAGATCAGAACACCTCTGTTGTCGTTCGCGCCGGTGCTCAGGTTTACCCCCGCCGTCATTCCCAACCCCAAATACAAGCCCAAGCCGACCATGAACAGGGTGATCGCCATGCTGACAATCTCGAAGGGCGCATTCAGTATCATGTGCGCCACTATCGAGCTTTGCAAAGACGACTCCGCACGCGCGTTGGTGTAGCGGACGCCATTGCTAAGCCACGCCCGCGCCGCGCTGGATTCGGCCGCGGGGCCAAGCGTGCGCTGCTGCAGGCAGGCAAGGAAGACGGCCAGCAGGCTCGTGATGAGGCACATGGTGAAGGAGCCGCGGCACGTGTAGTGGATGCGGTCGAGCTGGGGCAACTGCAGAGCCGTGATACCGGCTTGGGCTACCAGCGCACCCTAACCATCAAAAAACAATCGAATTAACACCGCTTTCTCCGCAATCCCTCTTTTTCTATTTCTTCCTAGGACGGCCACGCGGGGTTGGGACTAGCTTACGACGATCGCGATCATTCCGCACACGGAGAGTTGCGACTTCCTGAACGCGGCTATCTGCGTGTCGCTGCCGGTGTTTATCAGCTCCTCCAGCGTCTCGAGGTCTTTGATATCCAGCAGCAACCACGGCCTCAATCTGTACGACTTGCCGAACCGAGTGGCGGCATAAGGACTGGAGCCTCTGAGCGTGGAAAACCCGCTCGATATGTAGCGAGCCACTAGGGGCGCGCGGCCGACGATGCGAGCGGGAGCTCCAATGGCGGAGAAGAGTTCGGCCATGCTTAGGTTTTAATTGCTGTAAACGTTCTAAGATATCTCTTGGGGGTGAACGGAATATTTGGAGAGAATGAAACTGCACGAGGTTGGAATAGACCTCTGGAGAGTTGATGTAACTAGGCTCCTCGTGGGGGCCGAATTCCTTGAGGCGAGCTTCATGTTTCAGAGACGATCCGTTACAATGGGAGAATTGATTAGATGGCGTGCAAGGCTGCCGTCCTTCGTTCACCATTTATAAATGAGGCTGATGATGTAATCATGCAGAAGGTCTATAATTGGACGGCGCTGGCGGACGCCCTCTGCGAGACAGGCCTCTCCATCTCGTACGTCTCGCGGGAGTCGTTGTCTGTGATGAATGCCTCGTGGCTCTCGTCAGTGCCTGCTTTGAACCTCGCGCGGAACGGCAGGCGTCCGACTTCTTTGAGGTCCTCTAACCCGGGTTCGTTTTTGCAGTTTTCCTCGGTGATATCCTTAACCCGCTGGCGTCTATGGAGTAAGTTGGTCCGTGTAGAACGTTGATATAATTGGCCAATTCTTATCGATAACGAATGGACGAATTTCAGCGGGTTAAGGGATAGTTCTGGGTGATGCATGCGGGAGCGCTGGTCTGCCAAATGGGGATGTTGATGTCGGTTTCTTCATTGTCGATGAGACGGTGTAGCCAGATGACATAGGCGTCAGCTTACGCTTGCCGGAGATGTGGAATTCAAAGACGGTGGGCGAGCGGTAGCGGTATTTCACTGGAAGCCGCACGTCGTTTTTGCCATCTTTCTGGATGAGCCCCAGTAGTATCCGTCGCCTTCTTCGAGTTTGGTTGCTTGGGTACGCGGGATCTTGCCCGTGCTGCCGCTAGTTCGGAGGCGTAATTTTGCGCCGTGGGTGTAATTCAGCGCGAGCATCCCTTAACCCGTTAAAATTCGTCCAACGGTTAACAGCCAATTAAAGTATCTAGATCAGCGAAAGACACCCAATGAAATCTAGTCGTAAACTTAAGCGACCTTAGCGTAGGACTCTAACGGGTTAAGGGATACGCTCCGAGGTGAACTCAAACGTGCCGACATCCCAGCCGAGAAGGTTAGGGGAAGGCGAGTCTCAATATTACGGAAGAGGAGCGAGATACGGATGCGTCCAAAGCCGATGCCTCCATCCAACGGGTACTACATTGTGACTTGAGAAGATGTCCGAAAGCTTGAGTGGTACAACGCCGAGAATAGGGTCGTGCTCGCGATTACGTGAATCCCTGACTGTAACGGTGGCAATCCCGGACCAATTGCGCATGAAACGCTCGGTTCCGCCATTGAATATAGGTTGAGAGGAGACAGCCACAGTAGGCGAAGTCAGTCGTGTCATTAAGGCAACAAGGCAGCAACGCTAGAACTATCAAACCACGGCCAATTTCATCAAGAAAAGTCGCGCAATTAACAAACCCAGCCTGCTTCAAGAGTTTTAGCTACTTTTCTTGGGGTTTCGCTTACTCGTTGTGGTGTTCTGGGGGGTAGTAAAGTCCTGATTTGGTCTTGGCAAATGACACGACTAACTTCGCCTACTGTGCAGCCTTAGCGCGGGTCCGATAGACGAGTTCATCGTTGAAAAGAAATCGTAGAGTAGCTTGTAGGAAGGTGGCCGCCTGTCCCCTCTTTGTTTTCACCAGATGGTTTCGCAGGTTCGTATTCCCGTCCCTTGCGATTACCCTGACTGCCTTCGATATTCTCGGGCTCGAGATTAACGTGATGAATGATGACGCTGCATACGCCGCTAGGCCAGAGCGGGTCTAGTGGAGTATGCGTCACTGCGTCATCAGTAGCAGTGTTCGTCTCGCAAGGCAGGCCTGAATTAACCAACTTCCAATGAAGCTCGCTAGGCATCGTGCTGTCGGCACCCATACCAGCGAGCTTAGAAACATGGGGATACGTTTTACTGGGATGCTAGATTATCTTCTGCATCGATAGTTCAACTTTACCAACTATATCATCAGCACTATGGCGGCCGGAGTCCTAGAGTTCAACACTCAGGTTCTCATCAGCTTTAATAAGTTCAGGTGTAACAGGAAGTCTATAATATGTTAGTTCGTTAACTTTTATTGTAATGACAATCGGAGGTAGTGCCTTCAGCGACAGGATCTAACGGTGCTGTAACGTCCTGACTCTGCTTGTATTCTTCTTGAGACTGTGAAGGGTCGGTTTTAATAGGCTTGAAATGTTAGTAAAGGCGTCTTTTCTTTAAAAGAATTGATATCTTACTGTATCTTTTCCTAGATTTGCATTTGGCAGATAGCTATATTCAGATCAATACATGGTGTGAAGATTCAAGGCGCTAGAAGTACCTGTGGATTCTCAACCTGCTTAATCATGTCCTTACTGACATCTTCGATTACAACTTCCCGCCTGGCATGTGCTGCTGCTGTTCGGCCATGGTGCCAAAGCTTCTGAAGAGCTAGCTACCGAGGGTTGACCTTGGCCTAATTATTCGGCGGAGTAGATGCTAAGAAATAAGAAAATAAGAAAACGGAGGAAGAGAAAGAGAGAATTGAGCAGCCGATGAGGTGAAGAAAAGGTCTCGCAGTTAAAAGCAAGGAACTAAGAGCAGGCGTGAAGGGAAGCTATGTGATGTTCGACAAGGTCATGCCCGACAGCGATGTCATTTGTGGCTTGACGCTTTGCCAAAGGCAGGAATGGATGATTTGCGCTACAACAAAAGGATATCAACACCAAGACACCTTGCATCTAGCGATTTGATCTCTTCAGGAAGTCGGTTAGCATCGCACAGCGTGGTTCCCTGCTTGTTACATCCTCTCATTGCTAATTCTACATGATCGCCAGCTAGGACTCCAATCAACCCCGGCTTGGTGGGGCAGGCGATCCCGCCCTTGGCAGACTGGCGACACCAGGATCGCGAGCCTCAAGCAGCTGTCTTGTCAGCGCCAGAGCAGCCATGTCCGACGGCTGGTTCACCCTCTTCACGAACTGTCGCTACTGCCTCAACGGTGAGCTAGTCGAAGACCATCTAGTCATCTCCGACGACAATGGTACCATACTGAAACGCACCGGTTACATTGGCGGCGAGGTCGTCGATCTCGAGGACGGTATAATCGCGCCTGGCTTTCTGGAGTTGCAGACGAATGGTGTAAATGGCTTCCATTTCACGCATTTTGAAAACGAGCAGCAGTATGAGAAGAAGTTGGAGGATACAGCAAAATACTATGTTACGCAGGGTGTGACCGGTTTTTGGGCGACTGTTCCAACCGTTGCAGAGGCTGAGTTCAAGAAGGTAAATATGCCTATTTTATCTTGCATCGCTCTATCACTGCAATGATTGTGAAGGATCACGAATCCTTCCCGCGTTCTATCAAAATAATGATATTTAGGGAGGACATTCTTTTCATTTATGCACCAGACGACAACCTATCGTGCTTTTAATAAGACTACTTTCATGCAAATCAAAATTTCAGCCAAGCATATCTCTTCTGTCAACTGTATATCATATGCATTACTCCTTCCCTGTGCCATATATACCAATCAGAACATCTCCTCTTTCAAAACCAGCTTTCCTACCTATCAATGTGCCAAGATCAGAATATCCTGCTTTCCCCACATTCCTTCATGCATGAGCACTCAGTCTCACTATCATTATCTCCCAACCAGATCCTGCCCTCCCTCAAACCCCGCGAATTCACCAACAGCGCTAGCCTACTAGGCGCCCACGCCGAAGGCCCGTATCTCTTCCCCGCCAAGAAAGGCGCGCACAACGCCTCGCTGTTCCACACACCCTCAACGCCGCCCTCCTCCATCTACGGCGCCTCCAACCTCCCGACGATCAAACTCGCCACCATCGCGCCCGAACTCCCCAACTCAAGCGCCCTGATCCAGCAGCTCACCGCCACCGGGACGCGAGTCTCGCTCGGCCACTCCGGCGCAACCTACGCACAAGGCCTCAGCGCCCTCAGCGCCGGCGCAACCGCCCTCACGCACACGCTGAACGCCATGAGCGGGCTCCAGTCGCGCGAGCCGGGCTTGGCCGGGCTGATCGGCCTCCCGCCCACCGCGACCGCGCCGCCCGCGCCATTCTACTCGCTGATCCCGGACGGCCAGCACCTGCACCCGGCGACGCTGTCGCTGCTGCACCGCGCGCACCCGCGCCGCTCCATCCTCGTCACCGACTCCATCGAGCTGGCCGGCCTGCCGGACGGCCTGTACGCGGGCCACGCGCAGATTGCGGCGCGCCAGCGCAAGACGGGCCCCCGGGCCACTATCGAGGGCACCGACACCCTGATCGGCGGCTGCGTGTCGCTGCAGGAGGGCGTGCGCAACTTGATGCGGTGGTCCGGGTGCGGGATCGCGGAGGCTGTGGCCTGTGTGACGGAGAATGTGGCGGGCTTGATGGGGATTGATGGGCCCGGAGGAAGGGGCGTGTTGAGGGAGGGACGGAGAGCCGATTTGTGTGTTTTGAGCGATGAGGGCGAGGTGTTGCAGACGTGGGTTGCGGGGCGGAAGGTATGGGATAGGGAGGATGAGTTGGCGAAGAGGGAGGAGAGTTAGGGGGGAGGGGGGATGGCAGAGGGTGGAACCCAGAGCTCGTGACCAAAGAGTTTGAGTGGCGTGGCGTGGTAATCGGTAGTATTGAGTTGTTTGGGTTCGATAGAAGGATAGACTGCATGGCTGATGACATTTCTCTAGAAAATTAAGTAGTAGAATAGACCGCTATTCGCGCGTATCGGCCAACAGGATGGCCTGAGTTGGGTTGAGTTGCACGTCTGTCAGGCCACAACTGTGCTTGCATGTCGGCTTCCGCGGCCTTGCGGATATAAATTACCGCCATAGACGAAAGATCGTCGGAACGTGCTCCGAAGTACGTTGCACCTCATCCCGATCGATGTGGCCCGTGCGCGATCAAGAATATCAACTTCCTCGCAGCAAGTAGTAAATAGATAGCTTTATCATTACACCATCAAGATGGTTCGTAATTACCTTCCCAACGACTCAGCACCGAAGAATGAAGCTCTATATCATAAATTTGACATATTCGTGGCCTCATCTATGAGCCTCAGTAATCTAGCAGAACGATTGACCGCCTGCTTACTAGCTTACTAATTTGTGCGCACGGAGCACAGCTCTAATGAAGCGTTTATCCATGCAAGGGATACGTCGGGTATTTCCTCATCCACCAGCTGCACTTCGAGGCCCAGGGGCGTCCAGCTGCTCTGTGATAGTGGCGTAGCCTAAGCATTCACCGTTCAAAGATTGTGGACTAGCGCATATCGTTTAATTATTCGAGTTCAGGCGTCGGTTGTACGCGCAGGTGAGAAGCAACTGCTGCCTAACCCAGGCCTTCCACTCTACAAATTACTCGCAAGCGAGTATGAAGCGGCGTCCTATAAACTTCATGTGCGATTCAGGTTGGAGCAGGTAGGTGGTCTGACATAACTGCTGGATTGCTGGATTACGAAAGGAGAGGGGTTGAGGATATTTAGTAGTTTCAGTTATGATGCCTATTTAAAACTGCTTAAGCCAATGTAGTGAATTTTTGGTGGTAGGACTTGAGTGTTAATATTATTTCAATTATCTTCACGACTTGCCCTACTCCGTGTGCGATCTGGCCAGCACGCAACACGAGTTTGTATTGCTGAATAAACAGCACGGCGAAGGCATCCGATGCAGACCTATGAAGGCCATCGGATTGGAAGATGACATATGCAAAAGTTGTGTGACCCGTGGTGGTGGTAGGGCTGAGGAGCGAATCATGTTCAGTGAATATTTCCTATTCAGAGATGTGGTCTGAGGTGGACGTTCTTTCGTTTTTCCGGAAGATGCCATTGATCGAGAATGTTATGATTGATCTAGAAATGTTTGGAAGATGGTGAGACCGAAGAAGGGCTGAAGAGCAGTCTAATACTAAAGACATGTAATAAGGCTGTAAACTAAAGTCGACATGGATGTTTCGACATGCTCGACCTTCAGTCGGCAGGAATTGCGAATCGTGTTCCGGGTTTTAAGGGTGCAGCTCATAGGCTGCGCTCCAAGGTATGTGAGGATTGATTGTTCAGGTGCATGGTACAACGCAGTTCTAAGTTGGTGTGTTTGGGGCGTCCGCGAAACGTGACCGCAATCTTACGCATGTCGGGGATATTGCAGATGGCTTAGATAGCAACCCGGCCAATCAAACCTGCATGTATGCATCGATATCGTATGATTGGCACGACGCCCGTGCATGGGAATTTGCGAAAATTTATATTGGCTTCTTCTCCATCATCTTACCTTTTGTGGACCTGGCACCCTACCCGATTGTTAAGCCAGCGTAATACAAGGGGATAACATGAACGGATTATTAGCGGATTTGTAGGTAGAAAGTGAACATTCTCACGTCAAGGCGCTCTAATCCGCACATGTACCCCCCTTGTATCTACTGTATCAGATGATGCGAGCAAAGCCTGTTGCTGTGCACAATGAGAATGTGACCAAGAAGACGCTAGAGCTATTTCTATCATGGCGGCAGTTGAGGGCTCAAGCTTTTCGCCGCATCGAGTATGCCGCGCGATTGACATCTTAAGCATCTTGTGCCACGACCGTCATTGATCATCTTCGAATATGCCTGTCGGCAAACTAAACCACTCGGCCTCGCCGCTGGAAGAAGTTAACTCGCGAAACCAAAAGGTGAAACCGGCAATATTGGCATGGCTGATGTCTCGGCATGGCCATATGCGCGGCAGAATGACACTCGTGGACGGATATGCCGAATTACAGTGTGCCCACGGGACCTCCGCCATATTGACGACCGAGAATCTTTCCCGAACGGTAGTATGCCCTCCATAACCCAGGGTCGTAACAGGTCTTAACATGTCTACGTAGACATCAGAACGGTAATCAATTCTGCCGCTTTACGCCTCCTTGTCCAATTGACGGGGATTAAACAAATAAGAAGCAAAAGAAAATGTTGGTGACCCCTCCTCTGCACTTTGTTGTGCTCTATCAGGGTTGGTGATTCTCTAGAAAGGCGAACACGAAGCTACTGTTCCATTTTATAACGTCTCAAAGCTCTAAATGCATGTTGTTCTCTCGCTCATAACTCCATCCACTCTGGACACTTACTATACTGGGTTACAGGCTAAATTTAAAGTTTTTGGTTTTTTTGTCCATAGGTCTGTTTCGGTTGAAATCCAGAAAGTTTCTGGCTAAAACACATTACGTCTGTGCTATGTATGTCCACCGTCGAAGCGCCGCGATCTAGGGAGCTTCCTCGGGATGCAGTAAGCTTCGAAACTTGCTTGCCGCAAGCGCGGACTTGTGCAGCTCAGCCGCTGGGCAGCTACCGCGATCCAGTCCTTTACTTCCCAAACTGAAATAATTTGAAACATGGCATCATGTGGAGCTTTTGAAGGGTGACCACGTCACAGTGAAAAGTGATCTATCACCTTCGCAAAAGTACTCTGTATGATAGGTATGCATACTCGAAGAGGCGTCTGAGTTCCAGCAAACCTGGGAATTTGAAGGGGAAACCGGTGAGATTAACCCTTCCAATGGACCATAGGCCCCTTGCTCTGGAAACATGTCCTTCTGATGCAGTGTGATTGAGTGGCGAGGGGTGAGGTTCCTTGCCCTTTCTCTTTTTGACCATAGCGTGCATTTGAAATCTACACCTCCAATATAATTCGTTCAAAACTCGTCAAAAAGGTAAGCTCAAAGCATTTGAACATATCTTCCGCTATCTGCAAAATCTCCTTCGCAGGCAGAAGCTCAGAATCAATTTATGGGGCGGAAATGATGACGCGTGACGGCGGATCTTCTAAAAACCCTCCCTAGCTTGATGCAAAACCACTGCCATAATTGAGATGTGCAGCCGGAACACTTCCTGTTATTGGAGGACAGTCATGCCAGACTGGACTGACGTCTGCAGCTAGCCGCGAAAGACAGCTTCTAGCGATCCTATTAGTAGCGGTCAGGCTGTGTAACTCGTGTTGGTGGAGTTATCTGACAGGGAGAAGATGCAGGGATTGGTAGCCTTGCCACCATAATACTGTCGGGTAAAGCTTGCGCGGTCTAGCATAATGAGCTTCTGATGGGGCCAGCTGAGGATCCGCTGTGTCCGTTGACGCCGAGAACACCATTGCACGATTAGAGATGCAAATGGCGTTGGACACTGCAGTAGCCCTAGTTGCCAGCTCGGTGCTTGTTTGGTTGGTGGGGCACCTTTGGGGCGGTCGTGAATTTCTGTGCATTTGTGGGTATGCATGATTCATGCAAGTCCCGATTCAGTTCGTTGATTTCAACATCAAAGAAAAGCGCCCAATTTGTTTGTCTGACAGTTTTTGATGTTTCGGGACTCCAAAGATGTTCAATTTGATTATGTGACTGTGCTGAAATTCGACAAGTGCCACCCAAGCCAAGCTTCTGTGAAGAGTTCTAACAATTCTGCGGTTGAGATCTTTTATCCTAGACCACGGATGCATCGATCCATCCCGTTGCCCATTCGCAACCAGCCGAGTCACTTGTAGAACATACAACCACCAACTAGAGGCAATACCAGCTTCGCTGTCCGTGTTGGGTGATGTTGGAGGCACCTTTTTGTCCATGGACTTCAAGACGAGGTAACTTCGACAGCGGATTACCTGGTGGATCTGCAAGGTGCCGTCCAAGTGCCTCCCGAGTCATTGTAATGTAGCGGATTTGACCAGCCTCGACCAAAGGCACGCCAACCTCAGGGGGCAGTTGTATCTCTTGTCCGGTCTCCCGTTTAGATGGCCTACCCGCGGCCTGCAACGTCAGGTTTGAGCCAGTCTGAGATGGAGAGCGAAACCTACCAAGCAAGTGCCACACGCATCACCATTTTGCCAGACCCAGTTAGGACAATTGTACTGGTATCGGTAGATACAGGGATGCCTGTAGTACCCATTGCCACCGCCACTCATGATGAACCCCAATCAGAGAGGTTTTCGTTTGCGGTTGAGAGTTACCGTTGGCTTACGGTTGGTGGATAATGTGTGGATGATATGGACTGGAGGACAGTGGGAGTTCGGAGTGGATGCCTGGAAACTGCGGATCTTTTAAATCTTGCGGCATATAGAGCCTCATCTACCGATTCTGATATGCCGCAGGGCGGCGAAGCCGGATCTCAACTGCTGACTAGGGAATTGGTATCGAGCAAAGCAGCATGCTCGCCTCATAGAATTCGGAATGCCGAACGGTGATGGCGAAGATATAGGTGCAGAAATGAAGGCGCATCCCCAGAACCAGATCCGAGTGTAGTCTGTTTAAAAAAGGGTCGGTCACGCACACGACAAACGTTCCCAGGGAGGACCATGGCGGTTAGTCCCGATTGGGAATAAAGAGACTGGAATATGATGACGATCTGCTGATTTAATGGGCACACTGCTCCCGAGTAAGGCAGTATGTACCTTGTTTGGCGAATTCGGAATTACAAGACTCGCAACCTATTGGCGTGGATTGAATAATCGTGGAAGTAAATCATCCTTGCGCTGGCTCGCAAACATGTGACAAGCAAGAACAATCGGCGGAAGAAAGCAAACAAATAAAATTAAAGTGATTAAAGAGGTTTCGGAAGTAGACCGGTCGGTAACGAAAAAATTCCCGACGAAAAGAAACCGAAGGATGGTGGCCCTCAGTATTGGCCCGACATTGATCGATTTTGTGACGTTTGGTATCTCTATCCATGGTGATGCTGGGCTGAGGCATCGGTAAACTGAATCGGGCGCGGAACGGAATGCCTTTCCAAGATTACGCCTGGCTCAGCATAAGTTGGCTGATTAGTCGAGAGGCAAAATTGCTGACGGCCAATTCGCTACATCATGCCTGGGCTGTATCGGCTCATTCCAGTTGCTCGGAACCCAACTAGCAAGTAGCCAGCTTTTGCCGAGCTCTGATCGGTGAGCCGTGAAAAGAAACGCAAACTTTGAACGGGGGAGAAGGCCAGTCGCTGTCATAAGCAACATCATGACGCGCAAAAGCGAGCGGCCGTAAACAGGGTTATGATCCGGTTTTGGGTTGCGCTTCGCGGGTTCGTGATTTGCTGGATATTACACTGTTGTTGGCTCATCGTGTCGAGTCGGTGATTCGGTGCTCGATCTGGAACTGTACCAGCAGACATTAAGAGCTCGAGCGGAGGGAGGATGCTTCTTATACAGGAGAAATCCTCGAACGATCGTATTATTTGCGAATTAGGCCTAGGGGAAGTTTAATTGAGCACCTAGTCTTTAGTAGATTGTTGGGTAGCAGTTCGGCCTAGAAAAGGGAAAATTACCATAAATGCCCAGGTTGCGTGCAAGAGAAGTGCAACTGCACTGCAACACCACCGTTGATGTGTCGTGAGAATCTGTTTGCAAATAGAAGATATGGTTGTATTTTTACGGCTTGAATATATGCTGGGCAGAAGTGCCTTTGGGCTTTCAGGAGCTTTATATCCGTGAAACGGCATGAGCATTCCTGTTTGATAGCTGTCTTCTTTGGGCTGGAATCACTCAATCTTTGACATGCTCCAAGAGAACTCAGCGAACGCTCAGGTGCATTGGCAATTGGGTCAGATTGTCAGCAAAGCCACTCCTGCATCAGTTGTTTTGCTGCCCATCTGGATTTGCTGGTCAGGCCGCAACGGATGCACAACAAACGGCATGACACCCTCACCATTGTCAAAGATACGAAAGTTACGTTATTTTCCTGGTATATAACGGGATTTTAAAAGTATGAAGACGTAGCTGTGTGGCTTGGTCCTTTTAGAAGAGAAAATAGAGGGCCGTGGCGCTGCCTCCCACTCTGATTTGAGATTTCAAGCTGGCCTCCTTTCCTAAGCGACCTCTTACATGCGGTTCTTGAACGTGCGAACCGAGTGGCAGTTCGATGAGCATTCAGGCCGGCTTGCGCCGAGGGGTGAGTTGGAAGAATGAGCAAGACTCGACGACACCGGGGACCAACCTCATACCTGGAAAATCCATTGTGCGCCGAGCCGACTATAAGCGGTGAAAACCCCCTCAGGTTAACGTAGATCCAGAATTCTCTTAGGGCCTCAGGGAGGCCATGGCTCGTCTTAATCACCTTACAGATACAGCTCATGGGGCGGATTCGGTCTGTTTCGCACATGCTATCGAAGGCTATCGAACTTCTGCAGACATACCGCGGCTAATAAGACTTGCTCGTCCAGAAAGCGGAATGTCTGTTTTGGATGGTCAGCCACAGGAATATATGAACCCGACGCCGTCTGAGGCTTGAAGGACAGCCTGTCAGATATGGGAGACTTCATCCGACCGTCCCTCTGCGCTGTCGAATCGACTAAGCGCAGCTGTCTTGGCAATGCTTGCTGGAGCTTCGACTATGCTCTTGTTTTGGTTGAGCTGCATGCCTCATTCGTGGTGGTGTTATTGGCCAATATTCCCTGCACGAGTAGAAAACCCGCAGGCTCTAGAAGAGCACCAGAACATTTGGAATGCTTCCAACTCTCAGGCACAGGTGCTTGAAAACGGGGCCCCCTGCCGTGCAGTCGGACCGTAAAAAGCACTTGCTGATGGACGCCCTGGTTTCAAGTATCCATCAGAAGAAGTTCGCCATCCCCCGTCGGCGCCTTCTGCTCTCGTTCGGCGCTATCACGTGTAAAAGCGAAAAGAAAGTGCGGCAGCGTCTCCTCGGCCTGGTGTTCAATTAGTGGATTAGCCGATGACCTTTGGACACGGGCCAGCTCAAAGCACGGCACGGGCTGGGGCGGAGGCGGCTCAGAGTCAGATTGATGGCGACAACAGACGCATGGTCACGAAGCCGGGGCAGGAAGAGGCGTGCACAAGCGTTGCAGCGCCGCCAGCGTCACGCACTGGGCCTAGGCGGTCACGGCGGATCAGCCTATGGCTGCGTGATCATCCGTCCGCACGCACCAAGAGGGAAAGGGGATGCTGGAGGGGCGATGCTGAGGAGCGATCCATCATGGCGTCAGTGCGCCGATGCATCAGGGCATCAGTGCATCTCCAAAAAACGACGTGCTGCTGTGCTCACCTTTCGTGGGGGTTGGTTCGGTTGCTGCAGTTGGATTCGGTGGTCATATCTTGCTTTCATCATTGGCGTTATCTCGTCGCAACCCAGCGCGGCGGATGCGCCAAGCAGGTGCGCAGCAAAGGACGAGCAGGGGCACATTGGCTGGGGGGACATTAGCACATAGGACATTGGCTTGGGTATGGGCCCTCGGACCGCGGCTTTTCTCTCAAGGCAAGATTTCCTGTCGCAAAGGCTGAACGGCGACCGACATGTCCATCCTCGTGTCATCACCAACCATCGCCGGCCACCACCACCGGCCACCACCGTCCACCACCGACCTCCACTCTCGCCTTCAAATTGCGAGGGTGGCCTGTGGGGCTCGTGTCGCGCGTCCGTAGCCGTTCAACAGCCCCTCGGCCGGACTGCCTACCCTAGGGCGGCTGATCGCTTCATCGCATCGCCCGTCGTTCGCTGGCTAGGTGTCTTAGTTGTCGTAGGCGGTGTCTCCAGACAATAGTTGGTTGCGGGGTTGGTAGGGTCACGGAGCGTTAGGTAGGGTTGAGGCGTCTGTTCCTTACGTACTGTATCCCGGAGTGCCTGCTTGGCAGATGTGGGTCTTCGGATGGCTGGCAGCACTTGCAGCGCTCGTAGGCGGAAGGGTGCCGCCGAGCGCACACAGAAGGGCCAGCGAAGGCGACTAGAAGGCGACCTGGTGTTTCGACGCAGGCTTCGGTGCAGGCTCCAACGGCTTCCATTGCATGGAGAACCCAACCTTATTTATCGAACGCGGTCGGCTCCGTCGAGGCGCCTCCTGCCCGCCATTCGCCAGCCTGGGCGGTTTGCAGATTGCGCGACCGGGAGGCCGCTCGGTGGCTGAGATGCCGGCTGCCCTTTGCACAACCCCTCTGGCTGCTCTCCCTCTGTTCTCCAGCTCCCCTCGCCGCGGCTGGCTGTGCTGGCTATGCTGGCTACGCTGGCTGCTCGAGCTGCTCGAGCTGCTCTAACTGCTCTGGATGGCCGAGCGCGCGAACCCTTGCCCCTGGCCCAGCAGGCGGGCTGCGAGGAAAAGTCCCTCTTTGGCGGCGTAGTTGCCGCTAGATCATCACGCCCTCGTCTGCTGATTGGCCCTGTGGGAGTGGCGTGCAGCGCGCTCTGCAAGCTTCGCTCATCGCTCATCGTCCGTCCTGCATCTGCTCGGGGTCGGGCAAAGCGATGTAACCCTCTCCGGCCTTGTTATTCGCCGCTATGTGTGGGGTGCTTGCCAGGACTGCCCTGGGACAGCGCTGGCGTCGACGCTTTTTCACCCCACAGCAGAAGCTTTCGCAGGGACCGCTTAGAATATGCGGACTTCCTCCTCGTCGCCCCGCAACTGCTCTCCCAGAAGCGTGCTATTTCCCTGACCTGTCGTCTCTTCAGTGTCTTTTAATATCCAGCTGCATCCTGCCGTGGTATCTCGAATGCAACCCCTTAGCATATCAGCTCCCCTGGTCCCCTAGCCTTGATCTTATCTCAACTGGTCCTAGCAACTCCACAGCTAAAGAATGCCCACCTTAACACGCATTCTACTTCTACGTTGAGGGTTCCCCTCGTCCTTTTCGTTTATTCTTTTGCACATACTTCGTCATCATCCTATCCCTTTCCGATGCTATAGTTTCATACACTGTAATATCTTATATTGTACACCAGCCATAACCATGTCATCTGCTACTCGTGCTGTCGACCCTCCTAATCCCGAGAGCAATGCCTCTGCTGCTCCGCGCAAGCGACGCAGGAGGGCACCAGCTACGGGCGCCACAGAGGACTGCTTTGCGTGTCGAAAACGCCAGACGAAATGTGACCGTCGGCGTCCCTACTGCGGCCAGTGCATCGAGATGGGGAAGGACTGCAGTGGCTACAGGACGACGTTGACTTGGGGAGTCGGTGTTGCAAGTCGAGGGAAGCTTCGAGGCATGTCGTTACCTGTGGCAAAATCACAATCGCAAGCAACGAGCAATGCTCGAGAGTTAAAAGTCCAAGCAACTTCCAACTCCAATGCAACCTCAAACTCCCGTCAAACCGCGTCAAAAGTCGAGAAACCCCGGGTGAATATGAGATCCCAGTCACCAGCGAGCCCCAATCTTTATCCAGCACCGCAAGAATTCTCGGGCCTGAACGCGACAAGTCCTATACCGATCCCATCACCAACAACATCACAGTTGGGATGGAATATTCCCGGTTATGGGGAACAAATGGAGGGTTACAACCCAGCTTCAGGCAAATTGAGCCGGGCTCATTTACATCCTAGACCGCTGCAAAGGTTACACACATCTTTAGCTGCATCATATGAAGAGACTGGGCTGTCTGCTTCTACTGGCTCTTTGAGCGCCTATAGTGACAGCGACTACCCTTCTCCCAGCGAATATCCTCAAACTCCAGACGACTATCCCTTTTCGGAATCATCCATTCCTCCTTATCACGGTCTTCTCCTCCACGAGCACACGCCAATGAGCTCCACTGAAAACCTCGTCTATCAAGATGCTCCTCGCTCATATCCTGTAACGGACGATATGAGCTCGAGCATAAGCTCCGATCAAAGCAACCACGACTACACTAAGATTAGTTCAGTACCTATGGGGTCCTATGGGCCATCTAGTTTCTCGGATGTCTTTTACGGCAGAGATGTGAGTGCAGGCGCCCATGGATTATCCCATCCAGGTTATGCGTATCTGCCCACGGAGGGTATGTCTTCCATTGGTTCAGATGTCGTTTCTCCAAACGTGTCCGCGCTCACTACTTCAATCCCCCAGACTCTATATCCCTTGCCCGCTTCCCATCTTTCCCCGCGGATGCAATACCTGCTGGATTACTACGACAAGTTTATATGCCCGGTTCTCGTGGCTTTTGATGGCCCCACTAATCCTTACCGGATGCACGTGATGCATCTTGCGATGAGGAGTGAGGGTTTACAAAATGCTATCGCCGCACTCTCTACCAACAACATCCGCATGCGGGGCGGTACTGAAGCGCGTCGGCTGGGCTTCCAGCAAGGGCCCGGAGCTTCCCATGTCCTACCCGATCACGCCTATTCTCAGCTCACCGCCCAGGAGCTCCGCGAAATGCAAGGAGAACCTTCGTTAGAGGAACAGCGCTATAAAGCGACTTCAATTGCGTTGCTGAACTCACAGCTCGCCGACCCTGCCCGCTCAAAGGACGATTCCGTCCTCGCCACTCTACTTATCCTCTGCCTTTTCCACGTTTGTGATAGCGGCTTCTCAAAATTTAAGACGCAACTGGCTGGCGTGCAAAAGCTTCTAAGCATGCGTGATAGCGGTGTGCAATCCAACTTTGTTGGCTGGATTGAAGTATTTTTCACTTGGTTCGACGTCATGACAAGTACAGTGAATGATCGTGAAACGCAGGTGCGAGGCGATTCGCTTGACATGATGAATCTATCTGCGGATCTTGGTGCGCTGGAGCATCTGGCAGGCTGTGAAGGGCGGCTTTTCAAGCTCATTGCAAGACTCGGAAGACTCAATCTCCTTAGCCAAAACCGGCCTGTTCGCGAAATTTCCCCAGGGGATAACACTACACCCCGCCCTACCCCTCAGCCCAAGCGCACCAAAGATTATTACTCCCTTCATTGCGACCATCTTGATGGTAATAGTTGGGGTACTGCTATTGCCGATACATTAAACACTTCCTCACCTTCTCCAGACCCTGGCCCATCCCCTGTAGAGAAAGACACCCGCTTCGAATTCTGGACCGAATGGCATGAGATCCGAGCACGGCTCCAAGAGTGGGAGCTTGAGGCGCCGGGGGGAGAGACAATGCCCTCTGCGCCCTCATGTGGTGCAGCATCTTCTTCTTTGGCTCTCTCTCCTGCGCAAGCTGCGCTCTTGCATATCAGTGAGAGCTTCAGGTACTCGGCGCTGCTGTATACCGAACGCCTTGCTCACCCAACGCTGTCCTCAAGCGCCCTGAACATCCAGAACCTGGTCGCGCAGGGTTTATACCATATCTCACAAATCGGTGTGGCGAGCTGCGTTAACAAGTTTTTGTTGTGGCCGCTATTCATCATTGGCACGGAGTGTATGGACGAACAGCACAGAGCTATCGTAAGGCAGAGGTGTGTGGAGATTCAGAGGGAGAGCGGTTTCTTCAACAATCTAAGTGGCTTGGAGGTTTTGGAAAAGGTTTGGAGAGAGGATGATGAAAGAGCTGATGGACAGGCGGCGAGGCAAGCATGCGGCAATATGCTTGGCACCCAGGCTTTTCGGTGGAGAAAGGCGATGGATCGGGTTGATGGAGAGTATATCATGCTTTAAGTAGCAGGAGTTGTGGGTTATTCACATGGCTATTATGTACGACTATGAATTGGTTAAGGAAAAGCCTTTGGGAAGAGACGGAAAATGGGGTATCAAAAAGGGAACGGTTTGGGTTATTGTGGCATTGGGTTTACGAACTCATGAGGCTATGACGGAGGAATCACTACTCTTGTGCATACTGGGTGACTTCTCCCGGCGGATTTGGGTTGGCATTTGATATCAGGGGCATCAAAGGGTGGGACAGGATCTCTAACTAGAATAGCGCATTCATAAGCCGATGCGCATACATATACTTCCGTTCAAATCATTTCCCTTAGTGCTTTGTGAATTATGGGGGTTTCTTCAGTGAAGCTTCTAAACAACTTTCCTTCAGTGTCTGAATTTATTTGGCTCTTCGAAATGGTTCTGCTGACGTATCTCAAATGCTTTGCAGCGGTCCCGTGCAACCAATTTTCCCTTTCAAGATTATCAATTTGCAAAAGGACAGGTTCTCAAGAGACTATAGGTAAATTCCATTCCGTGAATTCCTCTCATATTATAGCTAGAAATGTTAATTGGAGCTGCTTTAGCATATTTTTCCATCGAAATGTTTCTGAAAACGCTCCTACTGGATGATTTTTCAACGCTCTGATGCAGTGCTATGGCAAGGGTTAACTCCAACGACTATGGATGACGCAAGGGGCTTTGACCAGGTCGATCTCGCGACTTGCTGAGACCCCGAGATTGAGCCGAGATCGAAGGAACCGCAGATCGATTCAGACAGCCTTGTCGACTCATCCAGGGCCAGCCATCATCGACTTGGACTAAAGCTATGCTTGGCATAGTAATTTTCGATATGCTGGATTTACCTTGTCTCTGCGCTCCTTTGTTCCCTCCGGCACGTTCAGCCACCTTAACCCTCCTCGAATGCACAACCCTTTCCGAATCTCGAACTTGCCGTATTGGGTTTCTAGGAAACTGCGAACAAAACCGAATTGTCCCATCCCTATTCCAGCTCTACGGGCAATGGCGAAACGAAAGCGCTCCGCCGTGGCACTGACTCCAATCGTTAATGATAGTATTCTACATCTACCAGTGCTCAAAACCACAAGCACACCCCCCAATGCCACGGCTCCGAAGCCAGAAGCAGACGCGCCTTCCAGCGCGTAGCAGACAACGCGACCACGAATTCCGATCTCAATCCCGCAATACTGGATGGTGGGGTCGCGTTAAGGGCGTCACCTGACGGAGACGCGAATGAGGATGTCGTGCCTGCCGTAGTCAAGCAGAATGAAGATTCGAGTTCTGCATTGTCTGGTGTACCTGAGCTTGAGTCACCAGCGAAGAACAGAAGAGCACTGTTCCAAAGAAGACGCAGAAGAAAGCTGTAGCGGAGGTTGACTACAATATGCCCAAGGAGCTTGCTATAAAGGCTGGTAAAACCGCTGGCGAAGAAGCTGTTGGTGGTGACCCTGAGGCTGAGGGCGACGAAGAAGTAGAGGAAGAGGAGGTAAAGCAAGCTCCGTCCAGGCCACCCCCCGTAAACAGTGATTACCTTCCTTTGCCGGGGAAGGGGCGGTTAAGTTATGTATGTTGTTCTTTAAACTTCTAAAGTTTCGTTTGAGACACGAACGAGTACTAATTATCTTCTCAATCCCTTCAGGCATGTCTCAATACCTACCTCCGTAACTCCAATCCTCCCGTTTTCAGCTCCCGCACCTGCCCCATCGCCTCCACCCTGGAACACCGCCATCCTCTTAAAGACCCCTCCCAGCCAGAACATGCTACCAAGAACCGTCCCGACAAAAACCAGCCAGCTGATGTTGCCCGGGGACAAACATACGTTGAGAATCTCGGTCTCGCCAATGCCCACAACATTATTAAGATGCTTCGATGGAACGATAAGTATGGGATAAAGTTTATGCGCCTGAGCAGTGAAATGTTTCCGTTTGCTAGTTGTGAAGAGCATGGATATAAGCTAGCACTTTTTGCTGCGGAAACTCTGGCAGAGGTAGGCAAAGTGGTTTGCAGAGTTGGGACATCGGGTTACGACCCATCCAGGGCAGGTAAGTCATCTTTTTCCCTGATATACATTTTAAGCTGTTACAAACAGTTGTAGCTAACTGGTCATAGTACACTCAACTCGGTTCGTCCCGCAAACAAGTCATTAACAGCTCAGTCAGTAACTTTGACTACCATGACGAAATACTATCTCTACTGAAGTTCCCACCTAAGCAAGACCGCGACGCTGTCATGATCCTGCATATGGGCGGTGTCTTTGGTGACAAAGCAGCAACCCTCGGCCGCTTCCGCGAGAACTACGCCAAACTCTCACAATCCGTGAAAAACCGCCTCGTGCTAGAGAATGATGACGTGAGTTGATCTGTACACGACCTTCTGCCAGTATGCCAAGAACTAAACATTCCTTGGTATTGGATTTCCATCACCACAATATTATCTTCGATGCGGATAAAGTGCGCGAAGGCACGAAAGATATCATGGGCCTCTTTCCTGCTATTGCTGAGACATAAAAGCGAAAAGGTATCAGGCAGAAAATGCACTACTCAGAGCCCACCTCAGCAGCGATCACGCTGAAGCATAGGGGAAAACACAGCCGCGAGTGGCGACGCTCCCGCCATGTCCTAATGTATGGATTTGATGATTGAGGCGAAAGATAAAGAGCAAGCTGTGTTCGAACTTGTGAGGACCTTTAAATTGCCTGGGTTTGAGAAGTTTAACGATATAATCCCCACGTTCGAAACGGCTATAATAAGCCTGTTAAAGCAGCGGCAAAGAAACCGCCTAAGAAGAAGGGCAAGAAAGCGAAGACAGAGGATGAGCTAGAGGCTATGGATGAAGCATTAGAGGAGTTGGAGGAGCAAGGCCCAACGGACGTACCGGAGGAGGAAGTGGGAATGGGTGGACCGGATAGAAGGGCGCATTGGCCACCTGGGATGGAAGAGTGGCCGAGGCCTGCGAAGAGGGCTGCTAAGAAGAAAGATGAGAGCGTAGAAGAGAAGGCAAAAATTATGCAAGCGAAGAAGGAAAAGTCTACTGAAGTACTTCGTAATGGCATTAAAGCCGAGAACGGTACAGGTAAGGACGCAGAGGCACCACCTGTTAAACGGCCAGCAGTCAAAAGAACAACGAATACAAGAAAGAAGCACCAAAGCTAGTTCCGACACCTTCGACTTCGGATGGGGAGGGTGATGTTTCGGGGCCGCGCAGTGGTTTGAGCGATGAGGAGGTCGTAATACCTGGAGGTACTGCTTTGGGAGGAAGAGTGCGAGAGCTTCGAGGGTTAGTTATGTGGAAGCTAGTATTTCGGAGTGAAGCGTTCTCTTAATTACTAATGCTAGTGGTGACTGAGAAAATATTACTTAGAGCCGGTGAATGCATGTTCGTGTGAATACACGTGTTTTCATCTTCTTCTCGCTCCTCCGCGCGTTCACTAGTGCGTCTTCTCCCCACAACCTCTCCTCTTTTCCTATGTCTTCATTCATGTGCTACACCGTCTTCCCAAACATACTACTACTGTCAGCAAGCTAGTATCGGGACATACTTGCAACGATGTGTCAGAACTGTTCCTTCGAATCTAAGACTACGATGGGCGTAGTCTGGGGCCTCCCGGTCAATCCTGCTCAACTAGGCGCCCATCTGGAAGCGTATGTCGAAATGAAGCCCGCAATTGACACCTTGCGTCTTTGTAAACGGTTCGGGAGAGGACAGAAAGCTTATATCACCAAGCTGCCTCAAGAATTGATGTCGATGATAGAACTCGAGCTCGTACGCAAGCTACGAATTCACTACTACTACTCTCACTGGGCAGACGAACTGTGTTGCTTAGAGCAAGACTGTGAACCGTATGATCACTTCAGTCAGGAGGAAATAGAAGAAATAGGGGATCAGGCCGCCAGCAAAATGGGTGAAGGAGTGGTTGATTGGGATGACGAGGACGAAATGGATAGATATATTGATCTCCAAGAGGACCGAGTTCTGGAGATTATGACGGACGATGATAGGGTGGAGAAGAAGCACTTTATGAAGACACGCCATTGGATGGGCCGCTTTGATCTCCATGGCGGTCACTTCAATGCACTTGAGCCGGTAAGATTAATTATAACTGATTTCACAAGGCCCCCTCGCGTTTAACATGTCATATAGACCCTCGCCTCTGACTTCGGCCTCCATACAGTGATATCGCATCACCGTATCCCAAATAATCAGCGAGGATTTTTGAGCTGGACCGATGAATCCGAACAGCCTGCTGAAACTACGATTTGCTACCTCATTCTGCCGTCTACTATTGCAACCGAAGATAATCGTGGTGGTGCGGATACAGAGCAGACTAATGTCTTTCGTGACTCTACGATGAGTGCTTTCCTAGATCCTACCTCGCTCTCCATTACCGATAAGCAAAAGGCCCGCTTTGGTCGAGCGATGCAGATCTTAGGCTTGAGACCGTACATTCACTTCACACAACTTGGCAACACTCTAGCTGCTGTGTCCGCCACTGGGAGTGAGCGTCATCTGCTCACAAGGAATCCAAAGAGAGGAAATGTCAGGAAGTTCTCTGGGGAACTTAATTACGAAGATGTTCGGAAGTTCGTTGCGGAAGCCAAGGGGCGGGCTAAGGGTATGTTGATTCAATTCATGATTGCTCTAGCAATGTAATTCTAACACCCCCTATTATAGAGCTCGAGACTTCTGAATGGCCTCAGCTGATTGTCTTCGCTTCGAATCACACCCCGTAGGTTCCCCCTTGTTTGATTCAGGTCTGAAACCTTCCCGATGCTAATTAATTTTACTTTCGAGCTATAGTATCTAGTAATGGTTGGCTGGTGTTGTCATTCACAAGGAAGCAAGGTACTATATAAGTATCAACAGCCTTTGTACTAGCTGCCTACTGCTACTTCGGGTCTGGAGGTGGTCATATTGACTTTGATATGTAGCATTGAGTGGATTGAAGTTTTCTGGACCATGGCAGATTCAGAAGAGTGGATCTGTCCGGTAGATGCTTAATATGGAAAGCAAATCTTGCCTGTATTCTAAGGTGATGTTCTTCGGGGGGCAAATAGAGGCACTCAAATGGGGATGGATTTTCCTTTGATCCAAGGCGAGTCCTAGGTAGACCCTATGGCAGGGTAAAGCTTTTGTTTCATAACATATGGAGAGTTTCAGTATCTTGAGTGGAATTCCAAAATGGCGGCACGTACATGGCGGTTATAAATTAAATCACAAACTAAGCCATACTTGGATGCATGAAGGTTGACATGCTTAGCGATTCAGGATGAGCGAATATTGGTCGCGTGGGTCTGTAACCTTTCAACGTTACATGGACTGGGATAATTACCAATGCTTGGAAACCAAAAGAGCAGCAGGAGCCAAAGTGCGAAGTGCACACAGCATTCCTATATCTATCAAACAATGGGCGGATTTCTAGGTTCAAATTTCTAGGTTCAATCACCTCCTCGTGACTTCGTGGCGTCGTGGTTCGCGCATGACGTGACCCGAACCGAATCATAGAGCCGAGACCCCTCCACTCTTCCGCGCCGCCGCAATCAGTTTTACATCACATCAGACTTCATCTTCATAATCCGTCACTATCGTCGAATCGCCCTGACGTGCACTGGAACCCTGCGCCCCAAGGTCAAAGTTACGCCAGCTCGGCTTACTTGCTTTGAATGTCCCTCCCCCGCGCGCCTTTAATAACTCTTTCTCCACCACCTTTTACTGTGTTGTGAACGTTCCTGGACCACGGCTTTAGTCTCCTATTATAGCAACACCGTTCGAGCGCCCTCCATGTGTTATCACGGAGGACCCTCGACGCAAACCACTGCGGGCGTAGTATGGGGTGTTCCAGTCAATATTATGGAGCTGGGGCCCCACCTTGAAGCATATGTGGAAACTAAACCCATCATCGACACATTGAGACTATGCAATCGATTCGGGCAAGGGCCCGACGTGCACATCAACAAACTTCCGCATGAACTCATCTTGATGATTGAGGAGGAGTTGCAGGAGAAACCGCGCGAGAACGCTTTCTGGGATTGGGACGAGGACTTTGCTTGCTTCGAGGGACGCTGTGATATTCATGACCATTTCGACCCTGAAGAGATTGAAGAATTTGAGCAAGATGTCATGGATCAAATGGGAGGCTACCGTGGGCACTGCGGAGAGGAGGATTGCGAATGTGCGGAGCTGTTCGATGATACGGACGAAAGCCTGGACGACGAGGAGAGCGCAAATGCGGTCTTTGAGATGATGAAGGATAGCGAAAGCCGTTTCGAGGTTCATTGGAGCCGGAGGACCGACTGGCAGCTTCGTGTCTGCCAACATCCTGAGTCAGCGAACCCAAACCCGATCCGCGGCCAGTTTGGGAAGTACGATAAGGTCAGTCACAGCCCTCCATATCGCAATCCTATTTAACTAGGATGCCTTTCCCACTCACATCATTCGCAGGTACTTGAATCGGATTTCGGCCTGAAAGCAGTGATATCGCATCAAAGAATCAAAGTCGAAGAGATGAGGTTCATGAAGCACGACTTCGATACTACCTATGATGATCCTCCTAAGACAACTATCTGCTATCTAATTCTTCCGACCCGAATGGCTTCTGAGGACTCAACATGCCATGACCTCTACGCTGGTGAGGACGCTGCTATTGACGGCGCGTCTGTAATGAGTACCGTAATTGATCCCTCAGGCTTAATCATCACCGAAAAGCAAAGACTGCGTTTCGGCAGGGCTCTGAAGCTCCTAGGCCTAAAGCCCTTCGTCCACTTCACCCAGCTTCGCAATAATGTACCGGCATCGCTCTGCCGACTCCATTCTATAACCGACGATGAGGAGCTCATTCGCCTTAAAGTGAAGATGGAGGAGCGCGTCAAACGTAAGCAGAATATGTTGTGAGGGATTTGCTATTACCTTTGCTCACCACGCCATCTTACAGAACTCGAAGAATCTCGCTGGCCGAAACTAATGTCGCTCGTAACGTCAAACTTCTCCTACCCTATCTAGCGGAGCATCTTCCCTATTCTTGGTGCCCTACCTCAATCTGGTGGGCGGCTTTAATCATCGGATAATCGGCGCTTGGAGTTTGTGGGATCGTGGAAAAGCCTAATTTTGATTTCGTGTTGTATGCTATGTCTTTGTCTTCTTCTCTCTGGATCGTCTTTTCCACCAATGTCCTTACCCTTTTACCCCCTTTATAGTTCTATTACCCATTATCCCCTTTAGATACCCGACTACTGTATGCTGTCAGAGATAGATGGAGAAACCGCTTATTCCCTAAGAGAGCGTGCCAAAGCACATCTTTGCGCTCGTCTTGCTGGTTCAAGGAGTGTTGACTGGTAAAGCGGGAGCTCGGCGAGGGTGGTATGTAATTGTAAACACGAGTCACGGAGCATTATGGTATCTCGGCTACGTATTCCAACAGGCTTAATAAAACAGACCATGGCTGAACTCAGGCGTCTGGAGGGCCCGCCGGGCAAACTTTTCATTTCGTCGCTATCGTATCGTATGCGCGTAATCAATCTATACATGCCCCACCTCCTGCCCTCATCTGAACCGCCCAACCCCTCCCATCCCTCAACTCACCCAGCCACCAAAACTGGCCTCACCTCCTCGTTCCCCCTACGCCTTCAACTCCCCGCTCTCGCCCTCCTCCCCTTCCAGTTCCAGAGCCTCCAAGCTCAACGGGCCCCGCTTGACCATCAGCGACATGACCTCGTACAGCACGTCGGCGGCGGCCATGGTGGTCAGCTCGGCATTGGTGTCGTAGGCCGGGGCGACCTCGACAATGTCGGTCGCGATGAGGTTGATGCCCTCGAGGCCGCGAATGACGGTGCGCAGCTCGCGCGTGGACCAGCCGCCCGTCTCGGGCGTGCCGGTCGCGGGGGCAACTGAGGCCGCAGCGTTAACTCACAGGGTCCGCTTTCCGTAACGAGCGCGGAAGGAAAATTAAAAAAAAAGAGGGGGAGAGATGGGGGAACGTACAAGCCGGATCCAGGGTGTCGATGTCGATGCTGAGGTAGACGGGCTTCTTGGTCCCGACGCGCTCGCGGATCTTGGTGATGATGCCCGCGGTGCCGATCGTGTCGATCTCGCGCGCCTCGACGATCTCGAAGCCGCAGTAGCCGTCGTTCTCGTAGTCCGAGGGCCCCGACAGCGTCGTGCGGATCCCGGCGTGGATGTTGGAGTCGTTGGCGAGCAGGCCTTCTTGCGACGCGTGGAAGAAGTACGTGCCGTGGTTGATGGAGGCTTGTTGCGAGGGCGCGCCGCCGAAGACTTTGGGCTTCCAGGTGTCGCTGGAGGGGGGGAGGAAGGAGGGGGTTAGTTGGGAGTTTGGGAGAGGGGAGGAAAGGGGAGTGGAGATTTGGGAATGAAAGGAGGGGTTTACAGGTGGCTGTCAAAGTGGATCACGCTCACGGGACCGTATTCTCGGTTTATGCTGCGCAGTAGGGGCAGCGTGATGGTGTGGTCG
>Ga0307515_10000582_pt1 | contig 85700 bp, 79 predicted proteins | sample 17_EM_MG_FD_194513 | JGI IMG/M metagenome (GOLD analysis project Ga0307515, IMG submission 194513) | Populus trichocarpa ectomycorrhiza microbial communities from riparian zone in the Pacific Northwest, United States - 17_EM | ecosystem: Host-associated > Plants > Roots > Unclassified | place... | reverse complement strand
CGTCGGCCACGGCGACACGGTCCATATCGGCCGCGCGCAGGTTGGCGTCGTGACCAGTTCGGCGCGCTCGCCCTTGCTGAAGAAGACGATCGCCTTGGCGCGCATGGACGTGCTGCATTCAGACATTGGCTTGGAGGTAGAGATCGGCAAGCTGGACGGCCAGCAGAAGCGGTACCCGGCGAAAATTGTTCCGTTTGCGCATTACGATCCGGGGAAGGTAAAGCCACGGTCTTAGGAATGACGTCAACCTTCTGCCGACTGACTGTATGGCAGCTCTTCAAATCTTCAGCAGGCGGACGCTTCCTGCAGGCACAACTGCGAGGATTATGACACTTTCCTCAGCTTCTTCGTACAGAACAATGTGGCTTTGATGTTCGTGCCGCCTTACGCAGTTACCGATCGACGGGGGTTAGGCGACCCATCTCCGGACTTGATGCAATCAGCTGAAAACAACGGTACAAATCATCCTTCTACCGGCGAGTCTGAGCGAGACCGAACATCTCGATCCCGTCTAAAAACAAATTCAGGAGATCGTCTTCGACACGCGCAGTCAGCCTGTAGCTACTCAACTACAGTTCCCCGAGCCCGCGCAATGCGCTCGGCATTTTGGAAAATCTCGTCGAGACTTTGTTTGCCGGTTCCGCTGGATCGTGATTCCGTAACGATCTGGCGTAGTTCATCTATCGTCAATTCCTGATCGCGGCGGGATCGATCGCGGCGGACGAGATCGCGGACGTAATCGCTTGTGCTTGCGTATTCGCCCTTGCTGATCTGCGCCTCGATCCATTCTTTCATGGGGTCGGGCAGGGATATCGTCATGGTTGCCATTGTGCAGTTCCTTTCCCGTACACGCTTGCAAATAAGAATAAATCACAAAAATGCTTATTGAAAGATGGTCATTTTGCGGACAACAAAACGCCGGCCTGAAAATACAAGCCGGCGTATCGCATTCCAACGGTGACTTTATCAGTTCTTCAGATACACCTCGAGCGTGTCGTCCATCGCCTCCAGCCATGGCGTGTGATGCTTGGGTGCCATGTTGCCGGTCATCAGCGACTTGTAGGCATTGTCGCGGAAACCCATGATGTTTTCGGCCTTGTGGTGTTCCCATTCCATGAAGGTCTGGTTGGTGCCCTCGATGTCGAACTTCGGATAGTCGGTATCCTGCAGAAGTTCGATGACGTAGTCGCCCTGGAACCAGATCATCTGTTCTGCGTCCTCAAGTGTTTCCTCGCGGGTGCGCCAGGTGTCGAAATGGGCCTTCATCTCGTCCTTGCCCGGCACCTTGATGCGTCCCATGATGACGTCGCGGGCGTACCAAGCCTGGGCGTCGAACATGTTGAACGTGTAGAACTGGTCCTGCATGCCGATATACATCAGCTGCGGATTATCCTCGTAGACGACGCCCTTGTAGAGGTTGTCGGACCAAAGACGGTTGGCGGTCTTCAGGCGCAGGTCGTCTGGCAGGAAAGGGAAATGGTGGAGGTAACCGGTGCACAGGATCAGTGCATCGACTTCCTTGGTCGAGCCATCGGCGAAATGGGCCGTCTTGTTGACCAGTTTCTGGAGCAGCGGCCGTTCCTCGAAGCGCTCCGGCCATTTGAAACCCATCGGCTTGGACCGGTAGCTGGTCGTCACCGATTTTGCGCCGTACTTCCAGCATTGCGAGCCGATGTCTTCCGCCGAATAGCTGCGGCCGACGATCAGCACGTCCTTGTCCTTGAACTCCAAAGCGTCGCGGAAATCATGGGCGTGCAGGACGCGGCCGCCGAAGGTCTTGACGCCTTCGAAATAGGGCACGTTCGGCGTCGAGAAATGGCCGGAGGCGACGACGACATAGTCGAAGATCTCGTCATACATCACGTCGTTGACGCGGTCGTGTGCCGTCACAGTGAAGGTCTTGGATTCCTCATCGAAGCGGACCATGCGCACGGGCGTCGAGAAGCGCACCCAGTCACGCACATTGGCTTTTTCGACGCGGCCCTTGATATAGTCCCAGAGTACGGCACGGGGCGGGTAGGAGCCGATCGGCTTGCCGAAATGTTCCTCGAAGGAGTAGTCGGCAAATTCGAGGCATTCCTTCGGGCCGTTCGACCAGAGGTAACGGTACATGCTGCCGTGAACCGGCTCGCCGTACTCGTCGAGCCCGGTGCGCCAGGTGTAGTTCCAGAGACCGCCCCAGTCGGCCTGTTTTTCGAAGCAGACCACTTCGGGGATTTCAGCGCCTTTCTGGGCGGCAGACTGGAAGGCTCTCAGTTGGGCAAGGCCCGATGGTCCTGCGCCGATCACGGCTACTCTAGTCATGTTGGTTCGTTCCCTTTTTTATGTCGTTGTCAGCTTTTAAAAGACCCCTCCCCAACCCTCTCCACAAGGGGGAGGGGCGACCTCTTTCCACGCATCCTATGCACTCAAACGAGAGAAGGTTTATGGAGAACAAGAGGTAGCTCCGGGTTAACTCCCTCCCCCTTGTGGGGAGGGTTGGGGAGGGGTTTTAAATCCCTCAATCCGGAAAAATCCCCGCGCTTGTCGGCGCGCCATCGTCATACTTGGCCAGCCAGTCGATCATGATCGGGCGATTGCGGGTCAGGCCCTTGTAGTCGATGATCTCCGGCGGCAGGCTTTGGAGAACGCGCGGCAGGCGGCGGGCCCATTTCGGTACTGTCACGAGTTCATCGAGGCTGATGAGATAGCAGCGGATGACGAAGAGGATGGCGTTGGAGCGCGGCAGGCGCCAGAGGCTCTGCAGTTCGACGCGCAGGTGCATCTTCTGCCCGACATTTTCGGGCGTTACCGTCAGGCGGTCCGGACCCCATTTGTGGTAGTTTTCCGGCGAGGTATCGAGGCGCGGATTGACGGTCATCGTCCAGTTCAGCCGGCGGGTCGGTTTGCCCTGTTGCAGGTTGAGCAGGAATTTGAGCGCGCGGTCGAAGACGCCGATCTGGTGGGCGAGCGGCACGGGGCCGTGCCACTCCATGAAGTTCATGCCGATATCGAAATCGAGCGACCAGTCGGCCTGGGTGGTGACCATGCCGGCATCCATCCAGAGATTGTAGTCGCGCTGATCAACGATGCAGAAATCGCCCTGCGCCTGGCGGGTGATATATTCCATCGGCGGATAGGGCAGGGTGGACGGATCGCCGAAGGTGAAGGTATCGTCGATGCCCATCGGCCGGTTGATCCAGCGCCAGCGGTCGCCGTTCTTTTCCAAGGTGAAGTGTTCGGGATAATCCTGCGCCTGATGTTCCATCAGCAGTTCCAGCGTGTCCCATTGCGCCGCCATCATGTGCGGCAGGGCCTGGTAGCGCAGCGGATCCTCTTTCAGAACCATGGCCCGGTCCTGCATCTCGGCGACGTAGTGCTCATCGACGTCAACAAGGTTTTCGAAGACACTGTCCTTTTTGCCCCGGACATGCGGCTCCATATTGACCGAATACATGTATTCGTCGCGATCGAAGGGGAAGGGGAAACGTCGGATGTTGTAGAGGCTGTTGCGGAAGGTGAAGTCGTCGCGGAACGTTTCGCTCCTGAACGTGATGGTCATCTGTCAGGCCCTCCCGGGTTAGAGTTGAAGAACGAGTTGCTGGCCCTTGAACCGCGAGACGCAGATCATGACCTTCTTGCCGGAGGCTTTTTCCTCGTCCGACAGGTAGATGTCGTTGTGCTCCAGCGTGCCATCGCAGGATGAAACCTCGGTCTCGCACTGGCCGCAGGCGCCGCCGCGGCACATGTAGGGCGCATCGCAGCCATGCGCTTCGGCCGCTTCCAATATGCTCTGGTGTTCGCCGACCGTCATGTGGATGTTGGATTTTTCGAGGAAGACCTGGAACGGCAGGCCGGCGGGCGGCGCAAGGAAGCGCTCCGAATGCAGGTTTTCCTTCGGCCAGCCGGCTTTGAGCGCCGTCATCAGCACGCCGTCGATCATGCCGGCCGGGCCGCAGACATAGAGATGCGTGCCGAGCGGCTGGTTGTCGGCGATCTCTGCGACCGGAATGAAGGTCTTTTCCTCGTCTATGTAGATTTTCACCCGGCGCGGGCCGTAACGGTCGAGCAGTTGCTGCCAATAGGCGCCGTGGGAGCGCGAGCGGATGGCATAGTGCAGTTCAAAGGCGATGTTATCGCGGCTGAACTGTTCCATCATGGCGATGAACGGGGTGATGCCGATGCCGCCGGCAATCAGGATATGCTTCTTGCCACGATGATCGGGGGCAAAGAGGTTGACCGGCTGGCTGACCGTCAGCTGGTCGCCGGGCTTGACTTGCTCGTGCATAAACACGGAGCCGCCACGGGAATTGGGAACGCGCAGCACGCTGATTTCATAGGCGCTACTGTCATCAGGGCTCGACATCAGCGAATAGGGGTTGCGACGCAGGAGGCCATTGTCGTTCATCGAGACGACGACATGGGCGCCGCCGGAGAAGAACGGCATGGGATGACCATCCAGCCGCTCGAAGCGAAAGCGTTTGACCAGATCAGTCACCTGCGTCACCGCTGCGACGCGGACTGGCATGTCGGTGTTGAGGCTCATGGGAACATCTCCTCCGGCTGGGGGGCGGTGCCCGGTTCCTCGGCATCGATGTTGACGCCCTGGAAAGCGCCGAGACGGCGCGAATAATGATCGCGCACGAGCAGCGGGAGGCCGCAATGGCTGCAGGCAAACGGACTGGTCGTCACATGGTCGGTGATGCCCTTGCAGTGCACGCATTGCACCCGCCGCGCCGTCGAGCCGCGATGTTCGGTGTGGATCGAGTTGAAATCCATGCCGAATTCCAGCGCCACCTGCATGATCTGGCCGATGAAGCCTTCGGTGCCTGAAATATAGAGCCTCGTTCCCATTCGGGCCTGTTCGAGACAGGCGCGCAGCCGAAACAGCATCGGCTGCAGCGTCGGCGCCTGCCAGAAGACGTCAGGTGAAAGCGCCGCCAGCGTGACGTCATAGGCTTTCGGTGCTGCACCCGCCGCCAGATAGAGGATTTCGGATTTCGCAAGGAAATCCGTGCCCTTGGCCGTGGCCTGGTCGGTCAGGGCCGTCGCCCCTTCGCCCTCAAGGACGAAGAGGTGACGTTTGGCATGGGGATCGATGTCGAGCCCCTTATATTCCGGCCTGCTTTTGATCCCTTTCACGAGCATGCTGATATCCTCAGCCCACCGCCGTCCGTTTGGTCTTCTTCGGATCATCGAAGGTGATGGTGTGGGCGATCGCCGGCGCATTGACGGTCTTGCCCTTCACTTCGAGCTTGGTGCCCTGAACGGCATAGGGAACCTCGATGCGCATGATCGCCATCGAGCGGTTTGTGAGCTTCGAATAGGACGGGCAGGTGATGACGCCGACCTTTTTGCCATCGGCCCAGACCTCGTCGCCGAGGTCCGTCGGACCATCGGCCTCGACCAGCAGACCGAAGATCTTGAACCGTTCCTTGCCCTTGAGGCGGGCATGTTCCTCGGCACCGCGGAAACCTGTCTTGCCGGGGCTGACGGTGAAATCGAGGCCGAGTTCCCAAAGGCTGTCGCCCGGCTGCTCGTTTGCGAAGGGGTACATTTGCGAATTGTCGTAGGGATAGAACAAGAGGTAGCTTTCGACCCGAAGCATGTCGAGAACGCTGAAGCAGACGGGAATGATGCCCATGTCCTTGCCTTCTTCGACGATGCGGTCCCAGACCATGCCGGCATCCTGGCCGCGCACGAAGATTTCATAGCCGCGCTCTCCAGTATAGCCGGTGCGCGAGATCATCACCGGCGCACCGAACAGGGTCGTCTGCATGTGGTGGAAATATTTCAGGTCGCGAATGCCGGGCACGTATTTTTCGAGATAATCAACTGCGAGCGGCCCCTGCAGCGACAGGTCGTGCAGGTCGTCGTCGAAGAGCACGGCGCAGTTGCGGCCCTGTGCCTGCTTGACGATTTCCTCAAAGCCCGAGCCTGAGCCATGCACCAGCATCCAGGAATTCGGGCCGGTGCGGTAGACGATGCAGTCGTCGGTGAAATGGCCGCGATCGTTGAGCATGCAGGCATAGACAGACTTGCCGGGATAGACCTTGGTCATGTCGCGGGTTGTGATATATTCGAGCACGGCAATGGCATGCGGGCCGACGAGGTGGACCTTCTTCAGGCCGGAGACATCCATGATGCCGGCCTTGGTACGGACGGCGATATGTTCCTCGGAGATATCCTTGTCATAGGTCCAGGCGGTTCCCATGCCGCTCCAGTCTTCAAGGTTGGAGCCGAGAGCCCGGTGCCGGTCCGCGAGGGCCGAAAAACGCCAGCTGAGTGCCATGATCTGTTCCCTTAATATTTCACTCTGTGGAAATAATTATTCCTGAGTATATTCGCGTTTTCCAGAACGGCAACCCCATGTCTCTGTTTTTCGCCTTGGAAATTTGCAGGCGAAAACGCCCGCCGGAGGTGACCGGCGGGCGTTTGGGAACGGGAATACGACGGGTTTTAAAGGAGGTCCAGATTCGCCTTGCGGTAAACCACGTCAGCGGTTTGCTGGATGAATTAAACCAAGATGCCCGCTTGACGCGCTGCATCGGCAAAGGCCGCGTGCGCCTTTTTCGGACTAGTGATACCGTCCAGTGCGTCGAGGCAATGTTGCAGGGCGCGACGGTAGGCGCGGTCCCTTGATGCTGGCCAGTTGCGCAGGAACTCGACGGCATCCCATGCGGTTGCTATGATGAATTCCTGGCTGCTGCGGATGACGATGCGAATAGGGTTTGGGAAACGCTTGTAGCTCACGAAATTCTCGTCCTTGCATTACGATCAGGCGACCGGAGAACGCGGCGAGACGAATTTGGTTCCGCCCATTTTTATGGTTTTGTATCTGTTTATAAAGGGAAATATTGTTTTCGCGTTTCCACCAGTTCAGGCGGTCGCGGATAGCCTAAAGGGGCGATGGGGATTTGGGGGAGGGACGCGCATGAAGCAGAACAAGCTGTTTGCCTGGTTTCTGATCGCAGTCGGCGGGTTCTACCTGCTGTCGGGGATACTGACCAACAATATGGGTGGGCTGACATCGCTCGGCTATAATCCCGATATGCCGATGACGATCCAGGACGCGCCGATCCGTTTCCTCCTGGGGGCGGGGCTTTATGCCTGCGCGATTTATGCCGGCATCCAGATGTTGCGGGCAAGCCCGCCGCCGAGCAATCCCGGCTGATGGCCGGCGTCAGAGATTGAGAGCTTCCTTGAGGTCGGCGCTTTTCTTGGTCCGAAGGTCGAGATCGGCCTCGATATGGTCGATATGGTGCAGCATCAACCGACAGGCCAGTGGCTGATCCTTCGCCTCCAGCGCATCGACAATGTCGCGGTGATCGTTGTGGCCGCAACTCGAAATGCTCGACTGGCCGTAGAGCGCGATGACCAGCGAGGACCGGGCGACCAGTTCGTCCATGAAGCGCAGCATGATGCCGTTTCGGGCGATCGCCGAAAGCGCCAGATGGAAATCGCCTGAAGCCTTGATCTCGGCCCGGCGCGCCGACTGGCCGCGCTCGGCAGTCAGTCGTTCTTCCGCTGTCAGCAGGTCCCGCAGATCGGAAAAATCCTTCGGCGTGATGTGCTTCATCGCTTCCGTGATGATGCCGGGCTCGATCAGGCGGCGGGTCGCGAAAATCTGGCGCGCTTCTTCTGGAGAGGGATGGGCAACGAAAGCGCCGCGGTTCTTCTCGACATTGACCAGGCCTTCGTAGGAGAGGGCCTGCAACGCGCCGCGTACCAGTGTGCGGCTGACATTGAAGAGATTGCCGACATCGGTTTCCGTCAACTTGGTGCCTGGCGCGAGCCGTCGTTCGACGATCGCATCGCGGATGGCAACGCGGATGTGATGGGCGCTGACATCGGCGGTATCGTCGCTGAAGATGGATTTTCCGGCAGTCGTCATCGTTGTCGCATTCCAGTTCTGTGCGCCACTCTTAGCTTAGATGGCCGCCAAAGTTAACCTGGATTTTGTCGGCATTCCAACGTCTATATTGTATACAATAAATGCCTTCATTGAAAACAGAACGCTCAAATTATGTGCAGTGCAAAACACTGATCCTGGCGATGCAGCGCAGGCTGCATTTTGTGAATCCTTTAATTTTCAGTGGTTTATGCCGCGCACGGGCAACTGGCACGCTTGATGCTTAGTCTGTTTTCTATAATGGGGAACAAGCTTCATGTCCAAAGCCTCCGAGATCGACATCGTCTCCGTTTCGAAGATTTACGGCAATACCACCGCCGTTCACGCCATCAGCCTGAAGATACCCGCCGGCAGCTATTGCTGCCTTCTCGGTCCCTCCGGCTGCGGCAAATCCTCGACGCTGCGGATGATTGCCGGTCATGAAAGCATTTCGCTCGGTGACGTCAGGCTCGGCAATACGGTGGTGACGGATTTTCCGCCGGCCAAGCGCGGCACGGCGATGATGTTCCAGTCCTATGCGCTGTTTCCGCATCTCGACCTGATCGACAATGTCGCCTTCAGCCTGAAGATGAAGGGTGTCGAGAAGGAGGAGCGCCGGGCAAAGGCGCTTGAGATGCTGAAGCTGATGCAGATGGAAGGTTATGCCAACCGCCGGCCCGCCCAGCTTTCCGGTGGCCAGCAGCAGCGTGTGGCGCTGGCCCGCGCGCTGATCACCGATCCGGAAGCGCTTTTGCTCGACGAGCCGCTGTCGGCGCTCGACCCTTTCCTCAAGATCCGTATGCGGGCGGAACTGAAGAAGCTGCAGAAGACGCTCGGCATCACCTTCGTGCACGTCACCCACAGCCAGGAAGAGGCGATGGCGCTGGCCGATCTCGTCGTCGTCATGAATGACGGCCGGATCGAGCAGGCTGCCCCGCCGCGTGAAGTCTTCGAGCGCCCGGCCACCGCCTTCGTGGCGCGCTTCATGGGCGACCACAATGTGCTCACCGGTCGCGCCGTTTCGAGCGCAGATGGCAAGGTCGTCATGGAGGTGCCGGAAGGCCTGAAGTTTGCCGTTCATGGTGATCCGCAGGACGTCGGTGCTCCGGTCGATCTCGGTATCCGTACCGACCGCGTCCGCATCGAGCCGGCCGCCGCTCCGGGACTCGGCTTCAACGGCGTGGTCTCCAACATCGAATATCGCGGCGCCTCGGTGAAGATCACCGTTCTGGGCGCCGGCAGCGACGATTTCACCGTGATCGTCGGCGACAGCAGTTTCTACGCAAAACCCGTTGCTGTCGGCGACGCGGTCTCTCTGAGTTGGGCCGAGGAGGATGTCATCCTGCTTGGCCGCGTTACCGCCTGATCAACACATAAAAAGGGAACGGACATGACTGAAGAAACCAAGGCAACAAAGACGACTGCCGGCCTCTCGCGCCGCACGCTGCTGAAGACCGGTGCGGCCGCAACCGGTGCCGTCATCGGCTCCGGACTGATCACCGGCTTTCCGACGATCTGGGCGCAGAACCCGATCACGCTGCGTCAGTTCGGCACCGGCGTGTCGAACATCAATGCGATTGCGCAGAAGTGCAAGGAAGACCTCGGCATCACGCTCGAGATGACGGCAACGGATTCCGACGCCGCCGCCCAGCGTGCCGTGACCCAGCCGGACTCTTATGACCTTGCCGATATCGAATACTGGATCCTCAAGAAGGTCTTCCCGGCCGGCGTCATCCAGCCGATGGATATCAAGAAGCTGAAATATTACGACAAGATCGTACCGCTTTTCAAAACCGGCAAGCTGACGCCCGATAGCGTCATCGCACAGGGCACAGCGCCGCACACGGTTGGTTATGTCGAAAAGGCCGGCGACAAGACGTTTGCCAAGAGCGAAACCGAACTGTTCACGATGGTCCCGACGATCTACAATGCCGACACGCTCGGCATTCGCCCCGACCTCGTCGGCCGCGAGATCAGCTCCTGGGCCGATATCATGGACCCGGCCTTCAAGGGCAAGACCTCGATCCTCAACATACCCAGCATCGGCATCATGGATGCGGCGATGATCTGCGAAGCCATGGGCATCATCAAATATGCCGACAAGGGCAACATGACCACGGCGGAGATCGACACCACGATCGACTTCCTGATCAAGGCCAAGCAGGACGGCCAGTTCCGCGCCTTCTGGAAGTCGTTCGATGAATCGGTCAACCTGATGGCATCGGGCGAAGTTGTCATCCAGTCGATGTGGTCGCCGGCCGTTGCCGCCGTGCGCTCAAAGGGCATCGCCTGCAAATACCAGCCGCTCAAGGAAGGTTACCGCTCGTGGGGCGGCGGTCTCGGTCTCGCCGCCCACCTTTCGGGCGCGCAGCTTGACGCTGCCTATGAGTACATCAACTGGTACACGTCCGGCTGGGTCGGCGGCTACCTCAACCGCCAGGGTTACTATTCCGCTGCCATGGATACCGCCAAGGAATTCATGTCCGCCGACGAGTGGGGCTACTGGATCGAAGGCAAGCCGGCCGCGGGCGACATCATGTCTCCCGAAGGCAAGGTCATGGAGAAGGCCGGTGCCGTGCGCGATGGCGGCTCGTTTACGGAACGCATGGGCAAGGTCGCCTGCTGGAACTCCGTCATGGACGAGGACCGCTACATGGTCCGCCGCTGGAACGAGTTCATCGCGGCGTAAAGTTGTCTTCTCCCCATCGGGGAGAAGGTGGCGCAACGCGCCGGATGAGGGGGACGGCAGCCGCAGAATCTGCGGTGAGACCCCCTCATCGTCTCGCTTCGCTCGACACTTCTCCCTGTTGGGGAGAAGAGGGAGCAAGCCTCGAAAATCCCTTTCCCTCTTTTCAACAAACAGGGAAGGACACCTCACATCAGCCCGGAGGCCTAGCGGTGTCGACAGTCATAATGCCAGAAACGACCGAGCCAGCGCCGGCCCGCACCCGTGGTTTCAGCCTGCCGGAGGCGGCTATCGCATGGCTGCAGGCAGCACCACTGGCGCTGATCCTCGGCTTCTTCTTCCTGCTGCCGATCCTCACGATCGCGGTCGTCAGTTTCTGGGACTACGACTTTGCCGGGCTCTATCCGGATTTCCTGACGATGAACTATACCGATACGCTCGGCTCATGGGTCACCTGGAAGACCTATCTGAACACGCTGAAATACACGGCGATGGTCTGGGGCCTGACGCTCGCGATCGGTTTCTGGGTCGCCTATTTCCTCGCCTTCCACATTCGTACGACGACGATGCAGATGGTGCTGTTCCTCGTCTGCACCGTGCCGTTCCTGACGTCCAACATCATCCGGATGATCTCCTGGATCCCCGTTCTCGGGCGAAACGGCCTCGTCAATTCGACACTGGTCGAAATGGGCATCATCCCCGCGCCGATCGAGTGGCTGCTTTATTCCGATTTCGCGGTGGTTCTGGCCATGGTCCATCTCAACACGCTGTTCATGGTGACGCCGATCTTCAATACGTTGATGCGCATCGACAAGTCGCTGATCGAAGCTGCGCGCGATGCTGGTGCATCCAGCTGGCAGATCCTCTGGAACGTCGTCATTCCGCTGGCAAAACCCGGCATCGCCATCGGCTCGATCTTTGTCGTGACGCTGGTCATGGCCGATTTCTCGACCGTGCAGGTCATGTCCGGCGGGCAGAGCGCATCCGTTGCGCTGATGATGAAAAACCAGATGTCGCTGCTGCAATATCCGGCCGCTGCCGCCAATGCGGTGGTGCTCCTCATCATCGTGCTTCTGATGGTCGCCGCGATCCTGCGCGTCGTCGATATCCGCAAGGAGCTTTGAGATGAGCTACGAAAAACGTACCTTCGAATTCTATGTGCTGGCCGCTTTCTTCACGATCTTCGTCCTGTTCCTCTACGGTCCGCTTTCCGCCGTCTTCATCCTGTCGTTCCAGGGACCGAATGGCGGCCTGACATTCCCGCTCAACGGCTTTTCCGTGCACTGGTTCTTCAACCTGTTCGAACAGCAGGCGGTGGGCGATTTCGGAGCCTCGTTCAAGCGCTCCTTCTCGCTTGGCGTCATGGTGATGATCGTCAACGTCGTGGTGTCGCTGCTCGCCGGTCTTGCCTTCCGCCACAAGTTCCGGGGATCGACGACGCTGTTCTATCTGACAGTCGCCAGCCTCGTCGTGCCGTCGATCATCATTTCGCTTGGCATCGGCGTGGTCTTCCAACAGTTTGGTCTACGCCCCGCCTGGTATTCCTCGGCCTTCGGCGCGCATCTCACCTGGACGCTGCCTTTCGGTGTGCTGATCATGTTTGCCGTCTTCAACCGCTTCTCGCCTTCCTATGAGGAAGCCGCGCGCGATCTGGGTGCCACCTCCTGGCAGACCTTCCGGCACGTGCTCCTGCCGATGATCGCGCCAAGCCTGATCGGCGTCGGCCTGTTCGGCTTCACGCTGTCCTACGACGAGTTTGCCCGGACCCTGATGACGTCAGGCACCTACAACACGCTGCCGCTGGAAATCTACGGCATGACCACCAATGTCACGACGCCGGTGCTCTATGCGCTCGGCACCGTGACGACGCTGTTTTCCTTCTCGATCATTCTGCTCGCCCTGGCCGGTATCTGGATCATGCGCCGCAGACAGGCCAAGGTGCTCTGAGCCCAATGCGCATTCTCGTCGTCAATCCCAACACCACCCGATCCATGACGGAAAAGGCGGCAGAGGCCGCACGCGCCGTTGCCGCCGCCGGCACCGAAATCGTCGCTGCGACCTCGCAGATGGGGCCGGCCTCAATCGAGGGGCATTATGACGGTGCGCTGGCGCTGCCCGGGCTGCTGGCCGAAATCCGCGCTGGGGAAAAAGCCGGCGCGCAGGCCGCCGTGATCGCCTGTTTCGACGATACCGGGCTGGACGCGGCTCGTTCGCTCGCTGGCATCCCGGTTCTGGGTTTATGCGAAGCTGCGCTTGTGACAGCCGGGTTCCTGGCCCAGCGCTTCACAGTCGTCACCACGCTGGAGCGCTCCCGCGTGCTGCTGGAGAACCTGTCGCGGCATTATGGCTTCGGCGGACGCGCAAAGGTGAGGGCGGCCGATATTCCCGTTCTCGAACTGGAGGACGAGGCGTCAGGCGCGATCGGCAAGCTGCGCCGGCAGATCGAACTGGCGCTCGATGAGGATGGCGCCGAAGCCATCGTGCTTGGCTGCGCCGGCATGGCCGATCTCGCCTTTGCGCTGCAGGAGGAATACGGCGTGCCGGTCATCGACGGCGTCTCGGCAGCGGTCAAGCAGGCCGAAGCGCTGATCGCCCAGCGGCTGACGACCAGCAAGCGCGGGTCGTATGCGACACCGCTGGCCAAAGCGTATAGTGGGGTAATGGCGGGGTTTGCGCCGACGGCAAGTTGATCTCACTTGTAGAGAGTAGCGCATAAGAAAAAGACCCCCTCTGGCCTTTCGGCCATCTCCCCACAAGGGGGGAGAGACCCAGCCGCGCGGACTCACTTTTGGGTCACAGACAGTGCGGCAGGTTAAGTCCCTCCCCCTTGTGGGGAGGGGTTGGGGAGGGGACTTTCTACATGAGACAACCTTCACTCAAGGGGAGATCAGCCCGAATTTTCCATCCACTCCACCCAGTCCGCCCCTATCTCCCAGCGACGCAAGACATCCAATGGATCCTCCGCATCCAGCCTTGAGCAGATGCGATAGACCTCCAGCACCTCGGCGCTCATTTCTCCGCGATGATAAAGATAGGTCGCGGCGGCATAGCGGGTGCGGCCGGACCAGGCGATGCCGGGCGGCGTTTTGATGAGGTCCCAGTTGCGGCGCGTTTCGTCGTCCATGGTGTGCGTCAGAACAGGCCGGGCGGCGTTGCCGTCCGGCGGTCGAGCTTGATGAAGGGGCGGGGTACGATGCGCGCGCGCTTCATCATCTTCTGATATTGCAACTCCCGCGAGGCGTAGATTTCGACCCAGAGGTCGTCGATGAAGCGGGAACCATAGGGGCGTTCCAGCGTCGCGATGGCGATGTTGCGCTTGGCGAGAGGCGACCAGATGGCGGCGCTGACGAGGCCGGCTTCGTGCTTTTTGCGGTGATAGACGATGGCACCTTCGGCGGGAATATTCCCTTCTATTTCAAGGCCGACGAGCATGTGCTTCAGAGTTTGATTCCGGCGTGCTTCAAGTATCGCATGACGTCCGTTGAAGAACGGCTTTTCGGCATCGACCAGCCAGTCGAGCCCGATCTCGTCGGGCAGGCGGGCGCGGTCTGCACGAAGCGCGGTTTCGGCCGTCATGAAATCGGCATTGGCGACGATGAAGCCGGCCTCGATGCGGGCGCGGTTGAGCGCGGCATAGCCGATGGCGCGGATGCCATGGGTCTGGCCCGCCGTCCAGAGGCGGTCCCAGAGGCTGATGGCGTGTTCGGCGGATACGAAAATCTCGTAGCCGAGGTCGCCGGTGAAGCCGGTGCGTGAGACGGTGACAGGGCCGCCCTCATGGGCGTACTCCGCAAGCTGGAACGGTTTCAGGCGTTCCATGCCCTCGAATCCGGCCTTGGACAGGACGGCAAAGGCGGTCGGACCCTGCAGGGCGAGCCCGGCGATCCTTGTCGTCTCTTCCTCGATATCGACGGTGAAACCGATGGCGCTGTCGAGCAGCCAGGGCAGGTGGCGTTCCTGGCAGCAGAGGCGGAACGTATCTGCTGCCAGCCGGAACAGCGTGCCGTCGTCGAGTACATGGCCATGATCGTCGCACCAGGCCGTGTATTGCACCCGGCCTATGGCAAGCTTTGCCACATTGCGGACGGTCAACCGGTTGAGGTAGCGCTCGGCATCCGGCCCGGCAATGCGGTATTTGACCATCGGCGAGATGTCGAACAGCGCTGCTGTCGAGCGGATGGCGAAATATTCCAGCTCCTCATCGAAAACCGAATGTGCTGCCTTGTAGCCGGACCAGGTGTACCAGTCGTTGGTTTCGCTGAGCGCTGCAATGCGTGGATGGAACGGTGTCTCAATGCGCGGCGCGGCGATATGGCTCTGAAGGGATCGGCGCGTGCTGAGGTCCGGTATCATGGCTTTTCTCCCGAAAGGATATGCCGCGCGGCAAGCAGGCCGGGAAGGCCGGAGATGCCCCCACCGGGATGCGATCCTGCGCTGGCCAGGTAAAGCCCCTTCAACGGCGTCGAATAGCCGGCTGCCTGATTGACGGGGCGGTTGACCAGCAACTGGTCGGCCTGCAGTTCGCCGTGGTGCCAGTGGCCGCCCGGCATGTGATACTGCGCCTCGATATCGACCGGTGTCATCAGCCTGGCTGCAACGACGCTGTTTCCAAGGCCTGGCGCGTAATGCTCCAGCTTTTCGAGGATGATGCGCTGGAACTCCTGCCGACCGGCATCCCAGCCATCCTTGAGCGCATAGGGAGCAAACTGGACGAGCGCCGAAAGCGTGGCTCCGCCGGACGGCGCCAGTGTCGGATCGGTAAGGCTCGGCAGCGTGATTTCCATCACCGGATCGCGGGAAAATTCGCCGTATTTGGCCGGGTTGAAGGCCGTTTCGACATGGTCGATGGAACGCGCGATGACGAGGCGTCCGGATAGGTCCGCTTCGGACACACCGGCGAAATCGGGCAGGCGGTCCAGCGCGAGATCGAGTTTCGCGACATTGCCCTTGGAGCGGATGTTGCCGATCGAGCGCACGAAGCCGGTCCCGAGCTCCGCCGGATCGGTGAGCTTCAGGAATGTTGCCTGCGGATGGATGGCCGAGACGATCACGGGGGCGGTGAGCGTTTCACCGGTTTCCAGAACGACGCCGGTGGCGATGCTCCGATCGGCTGTTATGCGGGTGACGGCGCACCGGGTGCGAATGGTAACGCCGGCGGCGATAGCCGCCGCTTCGAAGGCTTCCGCCAGACCGCCTTTGGCAATCGTCTGGCTTCCGATCCCGCCGTTCATCTCGCCGGTCAGCCGGTAATAGAGGCCGAGCAATGACGTCGGCGACCTGGGGCCGAGATGAATGCCTAGCGTCGCGTCGAAAGCGACAAGACCTTTCAGCCGGTCGTCACCAAGATATTCGTCGGCGACATCGGCGACGTTCATCAGGAGCATGCGAAGGAAGTCGCGGCCTTCCTCCCGGCCCTTGCGCAAAAGGCTGAGACCGGCACCGGCAAAGCTCGTCAGGTCGTTCATCTTCATCTTGCCGATTGCCGGCGGGCGGCGCTTGAGGAAGCGCTTGAGGATGCCTGCCTGGAACATCAGCTTCTTGCGCATAGCGGCAAAGGCTGCGGCCTCGGCGGTACTGACGCCCTCCAGTGTTTCGCCATAGGCGCCGCGCAGGATGGCCGGATTGCCCAGTTCGGACAGCACGACAGTGGATGCCGGTTCTCCCGAAAGCGCTTGCGTGTCGAGCTTCAGGAGCTTGATTACTTCAGGATCAAGCCGGTTGACGACATGGGCGAGCCCGGCGGAGCGAAAACCGGGATGAAACGCGTGGCCGCGCATGGCGCCGCCGACGGTTTCCCATGCCTCGATCAGAACGACCTTGCGACCGCTCTGGGCCAGCAGCGTTGCAGCGGTCAGGCCGTTATGGCCGCCGCCGATGACGATGGCATCATATGTGTTCGCGTTCGGGCTAGATGACGTCATGGGCCGGGCTCATCTGGTTTGGTTTGCGCTTCAGGTCGCGCAGGATTTCGGCCGCGGCGTTGCGGCCGGGTGCGCCCATGACGCCACCGCCGGGATGGGTGGAGGAGCCGCAGAGATAAAGGCCGGGCACGGGGCTGCGATACTGGGCATAACCCGGCACCGGCCGATTGAAGAGCAGTTGGTCGAAGGTCAGTTCGCCCTGGAAGATATTGCCCTCGGTCAGTCCAACCTCCGCCTCGATCTCGCGCGGCGTTCGCACTTCCATATGCAGGATGCGGTCGCGGAAGCCGGGCGAATAATCGGCGATCTGGCTGACGACGGTTTCTGCAAAGGCGTCGCGGTCGGCATCCGTCCAGTCCTCGCCGTCGATCTTGGGCGGGCAATATTGCACGAAACAGCTCATGAAGTGCTTGCCAGGTGGAGCCATGGTCGGATCGAGCGTCGTCGGGATCACCATGTCGACGAACGGATCGGCGGAATAGTGCCCGGCCTTCCAGTCGTCATAGGCGCGTTCCATCCGCTCCATCGAGTCGGTAAAGTGCATGTCGCCGCGGATACAGGAGGAGCCTTTCGGAAGGGCTGGAAATTCCGGCAGGCTGTCGAGCGCGATGTTGAGCTTGCCGGATGAGCCGCGCATCTTGAAATGTTTGACCCGGTGCACAAAGGTTTCCGGCAGGGCGTCCTCATCGACGAGTTTCAGGAAGGTGCGCTTGACATCGGCATTGGAGACGACGAGACCGCCGTGCACTTCCTCGCCGCCCGCCATTCGTACACCGGTTGCCCGGCCGCTGCGCGTCATCACCTTTTCAACATCGGCGCCGGTGCGGATCGTGCCGCCGGAGGCACGGAAGGAGGAGGCAAGCGCCTGCGTGACCGCACCCATGCCGCCGCGGGCATAACCCCAGGCGCCGACCGAGCCGTCGACCTCGCCCATATAGTGATGCAGCAGCACATAGGCCGTGCCGGGCGACATCGGCCCGAGCGCCGTTCCGATGATGCCGGACAGCGCCAGATAGGCCTTGATCACATCGGTTTCGAAATATTCGTCGAGGAAATCCGAGATCGACATGGTCCAGAAGCGCAATGTCTGCGCCATGTCATGGGCGGAGAAGTCGCCGAACTTTTTGCCGAGATAGAGCAGTTCGGAGATGTCGCGCGGCTTGAAACTGAAAGGGTCCGGCGCGGTACGCATCAAAAGCGGCTGGATGAAGCGGCATTGACGGGTGACGTCGCGGGCGTAGCGCTCATAGGTCTCGGCATCGCGCTTTGAATAACGCGCGAATTCGCGGCGGTGGCTGTCATGGTCGCGGTAGGAGGCGAGGTAGTCGCCATCGCGGGTGAAAACGGCCCCGCCTTCATAGGCGATGACCTGAAGCCCGTGTTTGGGAAGTTCCAGGTCGCGCATGATTTCCGGCCGGAACAGCGAGCAGACATAGGAACAATTGGAATAGAGGAAGCCCGGCGTCAGTTCACGGCTGGTGGCGGCGCCGCCGACCCAGTCGTTCTTTTCCAGCACGATCACATCCAGCCCTGCGCGCTGCAGATAGCAGGCCGCGACAAGGCCGTTATGGCCGCCTCCGATCATCACAACATCGTATTTTTTCACGGGCTGTTCTCCACCAATTTCTAAAAACTGGCATGAAAAGCAGAATGTTGTCCAGATATATTGAATGATCATTCAGCAAGTATCTTGCAATGTCCTGATTATGCGCTAGGATTTCGATCAATGAGTGCTGCATCGGTAAACAGGCGGAAGGCCGGAATGATCGAAACATCTGCACACCAACCCGAATATGATGCGCCCGAATATGACGAGACGGCGATCCGCTTCCTTGAGGCGCTCTGGGGCGAGGGCTATCTTTCGCCCGGTGGTCCTGACGAAGTCGATCGCGTCCTTTCGGGCGTCGATCTGTCCGGGCGTCGGGTTCTGGATATCGGCTGCGGCGCCGGCGGCATCACGCTGCACATCGCGCGCGCGCATTCGCCGGCGCAGATCGTCGGCTACGATGTCGAGGGTCCGGTGGTCGAGCATGCGCGGATGGCGGCGGACAGAGCGGGGCTTTCCGACCGGGTTTCCTTCGTCCAGTCCGCGCCGGGTGAATTGCCGTTTGCCGACGGCAGCTTCGATGTGGTTTTTTCCAAGGATGCGCTGGTCCATGTCGCCGACAAGGAGGCGATTTTCCGCGAGATTTTCCGCGTGCTTGCCCCGGGCGGCATTTTTGCCGCGTCGGACTGGCTGATCGGCCATGATGGTGCGCCGTCCGACGACATGAAGGACTATCTCGATGCCGAGGGCTTGAGCTTCGGCATGGCGTCCGCTGCGCGCTACCTGTCGGCCATGGCGGCGGCCGGTTTCATCCGCACCAAAGCCGAAAGCCGCAATGAATGGTACCGCGAGGTGGCGCGTGGGGAACTCGCCCGGTTTCAGGGGCCTCTGCGCGAAACGGTGGTGGCAGCGGTCGGTGAGGCCTATGTGGCGAAGAATATTCGGACATGGACAGCGATGCAGAAGGTTCTTGACACTGCAGAGCATTGTCCCACTCATCTCCGCGGTGAAAAAACCGGCGGAGGAATGTCATGAGCGTCATTCTCAGCCTCAAGGGCAGGAAAGTGGCAGTGCGAATGAAAGCGGTTTCGGTGACGGCAGATGCGGGCGAGGCGGACAGGAAGGGGCGCAAGGCTTCCAAGGAAACGCGACGCCTGCAGTTGATAGAAGCGACGATCGATTCGCTGGCCAAGCGCGGCTATTCGGAAACGACGCTGGCCGACGTCGCCGATGGCGCGGGCCTGTCGCGCGGCATCGTCAACTTTCACTTCGAGAGCAAGGAAAAGCTCCTGATTGCCACATTGCAGGCGATGGCGGACGAATATGCCGCCCACTGGCAGGCCGCACTCGACAAGGCGGGACCATCCGCCGCTTCGCGGCTCTGGGCACTGGTTGCCGCCGATTTCGACCGGAAGATCTGCACCAAGCGCAAGCTTGCGGCCTGGTGCGCCTTCTGGGGCGAGGCCAAGTCGCGGCCGACCTATCAGGCGCTCTGCGGCGCGCGCGACGTCACCTACCAGGAGCTTTTTGTCTCGCTCTGCACCGAAATCAAGCAGGAAGGCAACTATTCCTATGATGCCGAAGTCACTGCGCTGGCCATGTCGGCGCTGATGGAGGGGTTGTGGTGGCGCCTGATGACCGGGGACGGGTTTACGCGCGAAAAGGCGCATGCTGCAGCGGTCGAATATCTGGTCGCGGTCTTTCCGGGGCACATGACCCATGACGGGCCGAAATAGGAACAGCAAAGCCGGAGAAGCCGGAAAGGGAGATTGGCATGACGAGACTGAGACAATTGAAGCGCCTGGGTGAAATCCTGGCGGTGGCCGGCCTTCTGTCATCTGTTGCCTTGCCCGTTTTTGCGGCCGACAACATCACCGTTTTTGACTGGGCCGGTTATGAAGACCCGGCTTTCCATCCGGCCTACACCGCCAAATACGGCACCGAACCGGAGTTCAGTTTTTTCGGCGATGAGGAGGAGGCTTTCCAGAAACTGCGCTCCGGCTTCAAGTCTGATCTTGCGCATCCCTGCTCGCAAAGCATTCCGAAATGGCGTGAGGCCGGGCTGCTCGAGCCGCTCGACACAGCCAAGCTCACTGCATGGAACGATATCCTGCCCGGCATTGCCGGCATGAAGGATCTGATGACGGCGGAGGGCAAGGCGTGGTTCCTTCCCTTCGAATGGGGCAACACCGTGCTCACCTACCGCACCGATACGGTAAAGCCCGAAGACATCGCCTCGGTCAGGGCCTTTGCCGATCCGAAGTTCAAGGATCGCGTTTCGATCGGCGACAATGTCGATGATGCCTATGCGCTGGCAAGCCTTGCGATCGGCCTGAAGGACTGGACGACGATGACCGACGCGCAGTTTGCAGAGGCATCGGCATTCCTGCGCGAGGTGCACAAGAATGTCCGTCTCTACTGGACCGACAACACGGAAGTCAGCCAGGCCATGGCCGGCGGCGAGGTCGATCTCGCCTGGGCCTGGAACGAGACGGTGACGACGCTGCAGAAGGACGGCGTTCCGGCAGCCATCAAGAAGGACACCAAGGAAGGGCTTTCCACCTGGGTCTGTGGCTACGTCCGGCTAAAGGGCGGCGAGGGGGCCGAGGACAAGGACTACGACTTCCTCAATGCCGTCACCGATCCGGCCATATCCAGCTATCTTGTGGATGCCTGGGGTTATGGCCATGCCAATGGCAAGGGGATGGCTGCCGTCGAGCCCAAGCTCCTGGCCGACAAGGGTTATGCCGATGTCGATGCTTTCGTCAGCAACACGCTGTTCCAGGCGCCGATGCCGACGCAGTTGCGCCAGAAGATGATTGCCGAATTCGAAAAGATCAAGGCCGGCTATTGAGCAAACATGATGCCGATGTGATCGTCGTCGGGGCCGGATTTTCCGGTCTGTCGGCAGCCTTGGCGCTTCGGGCAAAGGGGCTTGACGTCATCGTCCTTGAGGCGCGCAATCGTGTCGGCGGGCGTGTCGAGGCCGTGACCTCTGTCGACGGCGACCGTTTTGATGCCGGTGGGCAGTTTGTCTGCGACGATATGCCGGAAATCATGGCGCTGGTCCGACGGCATGGTCGAACGTTGCTGCCGGCGCCCGTGGATGGCAGGTTCCTGATGCAGCCTCCGCTGTCCGAGCGGGAGGCGGACGGCGTGTTTGCCGGTTCCTCGGCAATACGCGAGCGGGTGAAAGGCACCGACCCGGGCGACCCGGCCATCGCCGGGCTGACTGTTGCCGCCTGGCTGCACCAGGAGGCCGATCCGCCTGCGGCGAAGCATGCGTTCCAGTCGCTTGTCGAAGGTCTCTGGTGCCGTCCGATCGCGGAAATACCACTATGGTACCTGATCGACAATGATCGCCGGATCACCAATGCCGTCACCGAGTTGCAATATTTCCTGGGCGATACGCTGCATGGTCTTGCGGAGGAACTGGCAGCCGGCCTGGCCGATCGGCTGGTCCTCGACGCGCCGGTGACGCGGATTGCACGCCTGTCCCAGGGTGTCGAGATCGACAGTGCGAAGGGCAGGTTTACCGCACGGCAGGTGATCGTTGCGGTGCCGCCTGTGATGGCCTCGCGGATCATCCACGAGCCGCCTTTGCCATCCGCACTTGCCCAGGCGTTCAGTGCCTGGCGCAGCGGCACGGTGATCAAGATCCGCATCCGCTATGCCCGGCGGTTCTGGCGCGATGCCGGCCTGAGCGGCATGGTGATGTGGCGCGACCTGCATGGTTTGTTTGTCTGCGATGTCAGTCCGTCGGACGATGCCGCCGCGCTGGTCGTCTTCATTGGCGGGCCGCTCGCCGTTGATTGGAGCCACTCCGGCAAACATCGACTCCGCGATATGGTCATGCAGCGGCTTGTTCCAGCGCTCGGAGAGTTGGCGGCCGATCCGCTGGATTTTGCCGTGCGCGACTGGATCAACGACCCGTGGAGCGGCGGCGGTTACAGCGATGTCGTCACGGATATGGAGGCGACGGACGCGGAAGCGGTCATCCGCGCCGGTGAGCCGCCGCTCCATTTCGCCTCGTCCGAACTGTCGCCATCCTTCCCGGGATATGTGGAGGGTGCAATCATCGCAGGGCGCAGGGCAGCTGTCGGCGTAATCGCGGAACTGGCCAATCAGCTTCAGTCAGCCAAGGCGACCAGCGCATCCGGATCGTAAGCCAGACGTATGGGCGCTCCGACCGGAATATCGTCGGCGCCGAAATTGTTGGTCTCGGAGACTGACAACGGCGCCTCTAGGCCCGGCACATCGACGATCAGATGGGTGATTTCGCCGAAATAATGCCGATCGACCACCTGTCCCTCGATCGCGTGCGCCGCCGTCGCATCGTCCCACAAGACGCGAAGGCGTTCCGGCCGAATGCCGATGGTCGCTTCACCCTCGCGATGCGTGAAGCCGAGCGGTTTCGGCAAGGTCACAACGCCGAACCGCTTTGTTTCGACAGAAATATCGGCGGCGGATTCGCCGGTGATTTTGGCTTTCATGAAATTCATGCCGCCAAGAAAATCCGCGACCTGACGGGTCAGCGGCCGCTGGTAGATCTCCTTCGGCGTGGCGACCTGAGCAATCCGGCCGCCGAACATCACGGCGATGCGGTCGGACATGGCGAGTGCCTCGTACTGGTCGTGCGTGACGAGCACGAAAGTGATGCCGACGGCCTTCTGCAGCGAGCGCAGTTCCACCTGCATTTCTTCGCGCAACTTCTTGTCGAGCGCCGACAGCGGTTCGTCGAGCAAAAGCACTTTCGGCCGCATGACCAGCGCGCGGGCCAAGGCCACGCGCTGGCGCTGGCCGCCGGAAAGCTCGTTGGCCTTGCGCGTGCCGAGTGTCGACAGCCGGACCTGTTCGAGCGCGTCGCCAATGCGGCGGCGTTCTTCTGTTGCGTCGAGCCTCAGCCGCTTCAGGCCATAGGCCACGTTTTCCGCGACATTCAGGTGCGGGAAGATCGCGTAGTTCTGGAAGACCATGTTGGTCGGTCGCTTGTTTGGCGGCAGACCGATGGCCGACTGTCCGTCGATGCGGATATCGCCTGACGTTGGCGTGTCGAAGCCGGCGATCGAGCGCAGAAGCGTGGTTTTGCCGCAGCCGGACGGTCCGAGCAGGGAAAAGAACTCGCCGGCGGCGATGTCGAGCGACACGCTGTCGAGCGCCTTGTAGATGCCGTAAAACCGGCTGACGGCATCGATCTGGATCATCGGCTTCTCAGCCATTAAAAGAACTCCCCTGAATGCGGCGTTCTGCGCGGTGGCGCAGAACCTCTGCAATGGTGATGAGCAGGATGGACAGGACCAGCATCAAGCTGCCGAGTGCCAGGACACTCGGCAGCTTGGCGGCAAAGCGCAATTGCCCCCAGATATAGACCGGCAGCGTCGGTTCGGTGCCGGACAGGAAGAAAGCCAGGATGAACTCGTCGAGCGATATCGTGAAGGAGACGAGCAGGCTCGAGACGATTGCCGGTGCCACAACCGGCAGGGTGACGCGGCGGAACGTGCCAAGCGCGGTTTCGCCGAGATCCATCGATGCTTCTTCAAGGCTCTGATCGAACCCCTCGAAGCCGGAAATCAGCACCGACATGGCATAGGGCAGACAGAACACCGTCTGGCCGAAAATGACAGTCGCCAGCGACAGCTCCAGCCCGATTTGCAGGACGATCATCAACAGCGAGACCGCGACGATGATTTCGGGCAGAAACAGGGGAGCCATGATTAGGCCGGTCGCGGCACGCTGCCCCCGAAAAGGGTAGCGGGTGATGGCGCGTGCGGCGCAGATGGCAAGTCCGGTCGAGAGGATCGAGACGCAGACACCGACGAACAGGCTGTTGCGCGCAGCATCCAGCATCGCCGAATTGCCCCAGAGCGCCGCATACCATTTGGTCGTGAAGCCGGCGAGCGGGAAGGTGGTGGAGGCCGCATTGTTGAAGGAGAACAGCGGCAGGAGCAGGATCGGCAGATAGAGAAAGCCGAGATAGACGGTGACATAGATCGGCAGCCAGCGCGACTTGCGAATGCCGTGCCGCCCGCCCGAGAATTTTGCACCGGTGACGGACGCGCTCATCGGATCCACCTGACGAACAGCTTGAGTGCCAGCACCACGAGCCCGGCCATGGCCGAGACGATCACCATTGTCGTGACCGAAAGGGCGGCTCCGAGCGGCCAGTTGGCGCCCTTGCCGAATTGCGCCTGAATGGCGGTGGCGATCATCACACCGTCCTTGCCGCCGACCAGTTTTGGCGTGACATAGTCGCCGACGGTCGGGATCATCACGATCAGGAAGGCGGAGATGACGCCCGGCAGTGACAAGGGGAGGGTGACGCGCAGGAAGCTCATGATCTTGTTGTCACCGAGATCATGCGCCGCCTCGATCAGCGATCGGTCGATCTTTTCCAGCGAGACGAAGATCGGCAGTATGGCGAAGGCCGCCCAGCTGTGGACCAGCGTGATGACCACGGCATTGGAATTGTAGAGCAGCGAGGTGACGGGCGTGTCGATGATGCCGGTCGACATCAGCCCGGTGTTGAGCACGCCCTGATAGCCGAGCACCACCTTCCAGGACATGACCCGCAGCAGATAGCTCGTCCAGCAGGGCACGGTGATCAGGAACAGCCAGAGGTTCTTGTGCACGCCGCCGTGGAAGGAGATGAACCAGGCAACGGGATAGGAGAAGACGACGGTGACGACGCTGACAACCAGCGCGATGATCAGTGAGCGCGCAAGCAGGTCGCGGTAGATCGGTTCCGTCAGGGCGACGCGATAATTCTCAAGCGTGAAGGTCCGGTCGATCGTCAGATAGTCCTGCGTCCAGAAGCTGTAGGCGATGACGATGAGGACCGGCAGGAAAAGCAGCGCGAGCGCATAGAGGAGGGTCGGCGAGATCAGCGTCAGGCCCGTCGCCTCGTCGCTGTCGATCCAGCGGCGCCCCGCGCGCGGCGCTGATTTCGACGGTCCTTCCGCCATGGTCGAGACAGCAACCATCAGCGACGATCCCGTCGGTTGCGGGGACTGCAACATTGGAAAAGCAGGGAGCGCGTCATGGTCTCCGTCCCGGTGTCTGGCTTGGGGGCTTCTGCCCGTTTTTGTTCCCAACGACAGAATGAGCGCAAAACGGGATTGAAAGCAAGCGCTATTTCTGCCAATATTGATTGAACGGACATTCAATAAGGTAAGAATTCACGTTCAATATCAATTGTTTGTTTTGTCGGTAATATCGAAAATCGGGGAGATTTATTGATGGCTGCGAAACGGGAAGAGACGATCGGCCTTGCGGATGCGGTAGGCGATATGATCGGCACGGCGCAAAGGCATCTCGTCCAGCCCTGGCCAACGGCGGGCGAAATCGGCGCAGAGGCGAGGGGCGGTATCGTCAGTGGCGACGGCATCTATGTCACCGACAGCGAGGGTCGCAGGCTCATCGACGGTCCGGCCGGCATGTGGTGCGTCAATGCCGGACATCGCCGCAAGGAACTGGCCGATGTGCTCTATGAGCAGGCGATGGCGCTCTCCTACAATTCGCCGTGGTATACGATGAACGAGCCATCGGTGACGCTCTCCGAGCGACTGGCGGGCCATGCGCCCGGCGATCTCGACCATGTGTTTTTCACCACCGGCGGATCCTCGGCCGTCGAGACGGCGCTGCGCTTCATGCAGTTTGCCAACAACGTCAAGGGTAAGCCGGACAAGAAGATGATCGTGTCGCGGCAGGGCGGCTATCACGGCTCGACCTATCTTTCGGCCTCGCTGAACGGCCGGCCGCGCGACCATGACTGGATGGACAGCGCCAGTGATCAGGTGATCAAGCTGACATGCCCCAATCCCTTCCGTCGTCCGGAAGGGATGAGCGAGGGCGCGTTCTGTGATTTTCTCGTCGACGAGTTCAGGGCGGTGATTGAAGGGACTGGCTCCGAGCGCATCGGCGCCTTTATCGCCGAGCCGGTGATGGCCTCCGGCGGCGTCATCGTGCCTCCAGATGGCTACCTGCCCCGCATGCGCACCCATTGCGCCGAGAACGATATCCTGTTTATCGCTGACGAGGTGGTCACCGCCTTTGGTCGCCTCGGGCATGTCTTTGCATCGCAGGATGTGTTCGGCATCGCGCCGGATATGATTACCTTCGCCAAGGGCGTGACCTCGGGTTATTTCCCGCTCGGCGGCGTGATGATCTCGTCGCGGCTGTTCGAGGAGTTGCGCCGCTCCAACCATTCGGATGCGATGTTTGCCCATGGGCTGACCTATTCCAGCCATCCGATCGGCTGCGCCGTGGCGTTGAAGAACCTCGATATCCTCGAAGATGGCTTGCTTGACCATGCCAGGGCGGTTTCGGGACATTTCCAGGCCCGCCTGAAAGCGCTGGAAGACCTGCCGCTGGTCGGCGAAGTGCGTGGTCTTGGCCTGATGGCCTGCATCGAATGCGTCGCCGACCGGGTCAGCAAAAACCCGCTGACGCTGGACCTCACCGTCGGAAAGCGCATCGACGGCCATTGCCAGGAACTGGGGCTACTGGTCCGCCCGCTGATCAATATGTGCGTGATGTCGCCGCCGCTGACCATCACTGTTCCCCAGATCGACGAGATGGTCTCGATCCTGCGGACCAGCATCGAGCGCACGCAGGACGAACTGGTGCGCGAGGGGCTTTGGAAGGGGAATTAGGCAGTAGCCAGTAGCCAGTAGCCAGTAGGCAATAGGAATGAGATTTTTTTCCTACTGCCTACTGCCTACTGCCTACTGCCTACTGCCTACTGCCTACTGCCTACTGCCTACTGCCTACTACCCACCATCCGCCCGTTCACATCCGCCATTTCCCGCTCGTCCGGAGCCTTATCGAGCGTCATGACTGGCAACACCGCCCGCAAATGGTCGTGGTGGGTGCGTACGCCATATTCGAGATCCGAGAGATAGAAGCCGTTGAACGCCTTGGATGTCATGGATTCGTTCGACCAGATCGTCAGTTGCACATCCTCGGCCTGCGTGTCGCGGTCGATGCGGAAGGCGAGATAGCGGGCGGCGCGCTGTTCTCGGCTTTCCTCCCGGTGGCGATAGATTCCGCCGCGCAGGATCGTCTGGCCGGTGGACACCGGGAACTCCTGATAGAACTGGACGATTTCCGGCGTGACGGCGATCACCGCATTGGCGAAGACGCCGTAATAGATCCAGGCCTTGCGAAGATGCTCCGGCAGATGGGTGGCTTCCGGTGCCACCTTTACATAATTGCGCACGCTCCAGCGGCGCCCGGCATGCGGATTGTAGCTCGCAAAGGAGCGGCAGAGGCCGTTGACGAAGGGTTCGTCGTAGTAGGTCGAGCCGTAGAGATCCTGCAGCGCCGGATGCGCCATGGCGACGTGATAGCCCTCATTGTCGACGTCGCGCACGGATTTCCAGTTGACCGGGGAAGGTTGGGTCCAGAGGCCGGCGGCCGGGACCATCCCTTCACTGCGATAGTGCGAAAGTTCAGCCTTGAAGGGCTGCATCAGTTCCGCGACGGACGGTTGCGGGCCGGGGGAGAAGCGGATGAAGACGAAGCCGAGCCAGACTTCGAGCTCGAGGGGCTTCAGGCCGAATTCCTGCTTGTCGAGTGGTGGAAAACTGCGCGGGCGGGCAGCCCCCCTAAGCGTGCCGTCGAGATTGTAGACCCAGCCATGGAAGGGACAGACCAGCGCGTTGCGGCAGGTACCTTTCTCGTCGGTGACGACGCGCGAGCCGCGATGCCGGCAGATATTGTGAAAGCCGCGGATCGTGCCGTCCTGGTCGCGCAGGATCAGCGCGCGTTCGCCAACCACGTCCATGGTGATGTAGTCGCCAGCGTTCGGCACGTCGGAGATGTGGCAGGCGATCTGCCAGTGTTCGCGGAAGATGTGCTGTTTTTCAAGCTCCAGCAGGGCGTCGCTATGGTAGCACCATCCCGGCAGTCCCCGCCGATCCCAATCATTGGGAACGCTGACATCGCGGATCATTTCGTTCATGGCTATCCCCATATCTTGCTGAACGTTCATTCAATAAGAACATATTTTCCGATGAAATGGAATAGCTTGAGGCGCTGCTTCTTCGATCCCGTGAAATGCAATCCTGTCGCATTCTCGGGCAATGGCCGCATAAGGTTGGTTGTTCGCCGGACGGCTTGTGCTCGCGTGCCGGCTATTTGTCCGATTGCGGATAGAACCTGTCGAGGAAAAACGGACGCAGTTTTTCGCCGATCATGCAGTCGGTGGGTGGCGCGATCTGGATGGGAACGACGCGTGGTGACGATGCGATGCCGCTGATTTCCATCACCAGCTTCTGGCGGATGGCAGTCGCAAAATCCGCAGGCGTGCGAACCGGGAGGACAAAGGAGCCGGCTCCGCCGATGACGCAATCCGCATAATAACGGTCGAGCCCGCCGGTGGAGCCGGAGGGCCGGATCAGAATCGCCAGGCCGTTGACCACCAGCCCCTCCGCAACAGCGGCATCGCGAGCCGGGCTCACCGGAGGGCCCATGTTGTTCGGGCCATCGCCGGACACATCGATGACACGACGCAGGCCGGAAAAATCATTGTTCCCTATCAGTGCTGCGCCGAAGGAGATGGCGTTGGCGATCGACGTGCCGCGGCGGGTGGCGACCGGCCGCGCCGCCAGTCTATCCGCAAAGGCCTGTGCGTCGGCAGCGTTCTCGATGACCTGCCACTCGACAAGCGAGGTTTGGTTGACGCTGCCCGCCCATTCGAAATAGCTGATTGCGACGCGACCGATGAGGCCGGCGGTGACGGCATTGGCAAAATCAGGATGCCGGATGGCCTCGACATAACCGGAGCGCTGGATGCGCGCTTCCTCCAGATCCATCGAGCCGGACATGTCGACGGCAAGCACCAGTTCGACATCCACCTCCTGCGAGGCGACAGCCGCCGCATCGACGGGTGTTCCAGCGGTCAAGCTCAGAAGCAGGGCAAGAGTTGGGAGCATCACATCATCCAATCCCTCTGTTTCCTCGTATCCAGGAAAAAGAGTAACACAGGAATTTCCGCTGGCGACTGGCGCAGGCGCGCAGCCGTTCAACAAACGGTGAAAGCCCTTGAATTTTGCGGTGCCGCCGGTGTTTGCGGTACGGAGTCATTTTGGTCATGCTTCAGAGATTTGAAACCGACGCGGCGCTTGTCGATCGTCTGCAGAAGGCCGCGTTTTCCTATTTTCTCCAATACACCGATCCCGCGACAGGCCTCGTCGCCGATACCTCCCTGCCGGGTGCGCCCTCCAGTATAGCGGCGACCGGCTTTGGCCTTTCCGCCTATCCCGTCGGTGTCGAGCGTGGGTGGATCACGCGCAAATCCGCAGCGGAAAGAGCGCTGACCACGCTGCGATTTTTTGCAGAGAGCCGCCAGAGCCGCGACAAGGACGCAACCGGCTACAAGGGGCTCTACTATCATTTCCTTGACATGAAGACCGGGCAACGGACGTGGCGAAGCGAGCTGTCGCTGATCGACAGCGCCCTGCTTCTTGCAGGGGTGATCACCGCAGCGGCCTATTTTTCGCAGGACAATGCGGTGGAGGCTGAAGTCCGGTCGCTTGGCGCGATGCTCTACGCGCGGGCCAACTGGCACTGGGCGCTGGACAACGCCGATACGCTTTCGCTGGGCTGGAAGCCGCGGAGCGGTTTTCTTCCCTATCGTTGGGAAGGTTACAGCGAAGCGATCATTCTCTATGTCCTGGCTCTGGCCTCTCCGGCTCATCCGATTCCGGAGAAAAGCTACAGCGCCTTTACGGCGAAATTCGACTGGATGATTTGTCCCAAGGGGCCATACCTCTACGCCGGACCGCTGTTCATTCATCTTTTTTCCCATGCCTGGATCGATTTTCGCGGCATTCGCGACAAGGCCATTGCCGAAAAGGACAGCGACTATTTCCAGAACACCCGCCGCGCCATAGCCGTCCAGCGCGACTATGCGGCGCGAAACCCCGGCGAATTCGTCGGCTATGGTGCCGACATGTGGGGGCTGACAGCTTGCGACGGGCCGAAGAGGTCGCGTGTGCTGATCAACGGCCGGCGGCAGAATTTCACCGGCTATTCCGCACGAGGCGCGCCCCTTGGACCGGACGACGGCACGGTCGCGCCTTGGGTATCGCTCGCCTGTCTGCCATTCGAGCCGCAGGCGGCGATCGACGGCTGCCGCACCATCTTGACCACCTATCCCGACTTGCTGGTCGACGGGCGTTTTCCCGGCAGTTTCAATCCGAGCATTGCGGGCAGGGGGCCGGAAGGCTGGGTCAGCGGCAGTTGCGTCGGCCTCGACCAGGGCTTGCTGGTGATGATGCTCGAAAATCATCGCAGCGGGCTGATCTGGGATCTACTGCGCGATTCGCGCTTCATTCGCCGTGGTGTGGCCCGGGCGGGCTTTTTCCGGCGGCTGGCTTTAGGATAGAGGCCTCCGGAGGAAACAGCAACGGATGCGGTCTTGGTCAAGGATGGGCAGTCTGTCATTGCGGCGGAAAACGCAGTCACTGCTTCTATCGCGTGGCACGCTTGCGCATTTCCGCAGAGCGGGTTTTCGCTGGGAACAGTAGCGGAAGGCTTTTCCCCGGTGTCCGGCGCCTGGGATGCGCGGACCGGCCAGATCGACACCTATCTTTCCTATCAGACACGGTTCGCCGAGGGCATGGACGAAAGAACCAGAGCCGCCCATCTGATTGCGCTTTACAGCCACCAGTTCAGCCTCGCCGTCGTCTCCGTTTATTTAATGGCGGACATGGTCTTGGATATGGATCCGCAAAGACTGATGATTCGTTTCGAAGCCGTCGATCGCTCCGAAATGGGCTTGCCGGCCGATGTGTGGCGGTTTCATATCCGTTCGCCCGGCGACGTCGTGCCTGTGGGCGACGACAGCCTCGCTGCTTTTCACGATCAGATCGTCGCACATCTTCGCCCGGTGATCGCCGGGGTCCGACAAAAGACCGGTTTTTCCGCCGCGGCGCAGTGGCGGCTTGCATCTGATTCCGTGGCTGGTGCGTTTTTGGATGTCGGACGATCCCTTGGCCGTGAGGCCGAGGCGATCCGGCTGGCGCTTTTGCTGGTCGGCCGGGAGGGGTCGCCGTTGGCATCGCCCGCTCTGCGTTTCGAGACGATCGAGGCCGTCGTCGATGGTCGTTCCGTGGAAAGAACGTTCCGGCTGAGAGGCGGATGCTGCCTGTTCTATCGGACGGCGGAACGCCGGTTCTGCGACAGTTGCGTTTTGCTCGATGCTGACAGCCAGCAGTCCCGGCTTCGCAGCTTCATGGAAGGCCGCGGCATGGGGGACGCGGGAGGCTGAGTGCCACCGCGCGCCTTTCGACGCGCGGTGCATTTCGGGTCACGTGATCCGGGTTAGGCCGTACGGGCCAGGCGATCGTTCAGGAAGCCCGAGACAAGGCCGAGCACGATCCAGAAAGCCAGCGTGGTTGCCAGCGCCGCCACCGCAAATTCTGCGCCGAGGACAGCCGGGACGGTGCTGGATATATCCGCCGGTTGTGGTGCGCCGTAGACGTGCGGCGCGGCAATCAGCACGAGCCCGAGGATCTTCGCGACAATCTCCGCACGAAGGGCCAAGAGATAGAGCCCGGCCGCGGACAGCACGATGGTGGCGACCCACCAGACCTGCCGGTCACCCAGGTCGGCAGCCGGAAAACCCGGCAGTTCCGGCGGAAGGCCGATAGCCGGCAGGAGATGCACGGCAAGCCAGCCGAACGCGCCCCAGAGCGCGCCGTTCGACAGCATCACGGGCCGGCCGATCAGGATGCTGACACCGGCCAGCAGAAGACCGAAGCCGGCGCCGGCGACGAGATTGGCGATCAGCGTTCCGGAAAACCGGCTCATGCCGAACATGATGCCGCCTTCTTCGTGTTCGCCCTCATGTGCATAGGCCGGCGTGACCGGTGACAATGCGTCCAGAATATCCGTCGGGAAGGATGGGCCTGTCAGCGACGAATGCTCGTGGCTTTCACCCTCGACGGCAGCCGGGGTTTCGGTTCCGGGAACGGCCGGTGCCGGTTCCTTGCCTTCATATTCCTCGGCATGCAGGATCAGCGGCACGACGCGTGCCTGCTGCGCCGCTGTCATGAAGACACCGGCAATCAACCCGGCCACCACGGCGGCCAGAAGCGTTTTGACAATCATTGGAAGTCCCTCTCCATGGGCGAAAACGAAGCTCTGCAAGCCCGGATCACCGACATGTCATGAACAGTGCAAGATGCCGCGATGCAAAGGCAACGCGGGATCTTCAGCGTCCGGGCAGACCGGAAAGGCGTCGCCTCTCCGGATCAATCGTCAATGGCAGGGAAAGCCGTAGGAATGGCGCACGTCATGCGCGGTGTCGTGCAGCACGGCGGAATTGGCCAGGCCAGCCCCGAACACGAGAAAGCCGCCGATCAACAAAGCCAGAATACCGGCCGTGATTCGGTCATTGAGGGAAAGCGGAACACTCGAAACTGTAGACGTAGCCATGACAACCTCCGTGATGGCACGTGGGAAATCTCCCACCGATTGGGCATCAGCACCCTTTATCAACCGGCAGGTTTCCTGGCTCGCGGCGTCAGGTGCCTTGGCACCAAGACGTTTCTCTCGCCTTCCCAAGTCTCGGATCACCGCATTTGCGGGGCCCTTTGCCTCAGTGGCTTTTCCCGGATGTGAGCATCCGGAACGAAAAACGCTGACCGCTCTACAGTCGCGGGGTCGGCCGTGATGAAGGTGCCCGGAAAGGGTCCACCCGTCACGTTCCCATTTACTCCCCGAAAGCGCCTCGCATCCGGGGAACCAATTGATGCCAGATGATTATGGTCTGGTTCCGGCAATGTCAATTGTTGCCGCGCCTTTCCGGATGCCGTGTGCCGGCAGCAAGGTCAGGAAGGCCGCAAAGCCGGTCGCGATCGGCCGTTTCAAGCCGCGTCGAGTGCGACTGTCAGGTCGGCTACCAGATCGTCCGGGTGCTCGATGCCGATCGACAGGCGGATGGTCGATTCCAGCACGCCGATCCGCTGGCGCACGTCCACCGGCACGCCGGAATGGGTCATTGTCGCCGGGTGGGAGGCGAGCGATTCCGTGCCGCCGAGGCTGACGGCGAGCTTGAAGATCTGCAGCGCGTTCAGGAACTTGAACGAAGCGGGCTGGCCGCCGACGATATCGAAGGAGAAGGTCGAGCCGGCGCCGGTGCATTGCGCAATAAAGGTCTTGCCGAGGGGGGAAGCCGGATCGTGATAGGGGAGATAGTGGATCTTCTCGACCTTCGGATGGTCGCGCAGGAAATCGGCGACGGCCAGTGCATTGTTGTTGGCCTTTTCCATGCGGATCGACAGGGTTTCGAGCGAACGGCCAAGCATCCAGCAGGAATGCGGATCGAGCTGCGTGCCGATGGCGCCGCGCAAGGCCTTGACCGGCTTCATGACCGACTTGGCGCCCATGGCAGCGCCGGCGATCAGGTCGGAATGTCCGCCGACATATTTGGTCAGCGAATAGAGCGAGATGTCGGCGCCATGCTCGATCGGCCGCTGGAAAACCGGGCCGAGCAGTGTGTTGTCGCAGGCGATGACGGGCGTGTGGCCCTGTTTCCTGCCGATTGCATCGGCAACGCGGCGGATCATCGCCACGTCGACGAGGCTGTTGGTCGGATTGGCTGGCGTCTCGATGAGGATGACGGACACGCGGCCCTTTTTCATGGCCTCTTCGGCCGCAGCCTGGACGGCGGCTTCGTTGACACCGTCGGCAAAGCCGCTCGCACCGACGCCCATATTGGCCATGGTCTTCGACAGCAGCGTCTCGGTGCCGCCATAGAGCGGCTGCGAATGCAGCACCGCGTCGCCCGGCCGCACGAAGGCGAGCAGCGTCGTCGCGATAGCCGACATGCCGGAGGAAAACAGCACGCAGCTTTCCGTGCGCTCATAGACGGCAAGCCGATCCTCGACGATCTCGCTGTTGGGGTGGTTGAAACGTGAATAGACGAGGCCGGCGGCGGTGCCGGCCGGCGGCTCGCGTCGGCCCGCCGTGTAATCGAAGAAATCCCGCCCTTCTTCCGCGGAGCGGAAGACGAAGGTCGATGTCAAAAACACCGGCGGCTTCACGGCGCCTTCCGACAACTCCGGATCGTAACCGTAATTCAGCATCTGCGTCTCCGGGTGGAGCTTGTGATTGCCGATATGGGTCTTGGATGGGTGTGGAGCGGTCATGTCGGATCTCCGGTCTGGGTTCGCATCGTTGTAACCGCAGATTATATCAGGACGATCCGGGAATTCTTGCTTTCTTGCGCTCGATTCCGTTATCTGGCGCAAGATATTGCCGAATTATGGATATCCTGATGCAGAAAATTGCTGACGACATGGATCGCCGGATATTGAAGGCGCTGACCGCTGATGCAAGGATCGCCAACAACGAGCTTGCCGAGCGCGTCGGCCTGTCCGCCTCCGCCTGCCTGCGTCGTCTCAGGCGGCTGGAAGAAACCGGCGTGATCCGTGGCTATACGGCGCTGGTCGATCCTGTGATCGAAGGCTGGACGATGACGGCGATTGCCTCGGTGCGCCTCAGCCGCCAGCACGAGGACGAAATCCGGATGTTCGAGGAGGCGGTGCGCGGCTGGGACGAGGTGCTGGAATGCCACCTTGTCACGGGTTCGCGCGACTATGTGCTGAAGGTGATGAGCGCCGGCCTCGAACAGTATGAGCGCTTCATCAAGGAAAAGATCGCCCGGCTGAAATGCGTCGACACGATCGAGACCAGCTTCGTCATGAGCACGATCAAGGAGCGGCGGCTGTAGATTATCTCAGGAGCGCGCCAGCAGATCCGCCATCGCGCCGACGATTCGCTGGTGCTGGTGGGCATGGCGGGTGCGGATGCTGGTGGCGGCGTAGACCGCCTGCGGGATCGGGGCTGAATCATCAACCGGGTGCGCAATTGCGTCCGCCACCAGCCTCGTTGCGCTGGCGGCGGTCACGTAGGCGGCGCCACCCATCGTTTTGAGGAGATCGATGATCGCGATGTTCTGCCCGGAAGCCAGCGGTGCTGCGGACAGATGGGGCAGGGCAAGACGGTGCGCCCGGTCGAAGGCCGGCGAATAAACGGCCTGAATGTAGGTTTCCGGGTGGATCTCTGCGACCGTCCGGGCCTGGGTGCTGACCAGCGTATAGGTCAGTTCGCCGATCCGCTCATAGTGGAGATCCGGCAGGTAATGCGGTGTGTAGAGGATGGCGAGGTCGAGATCGCCGGCAGCGAGATCGCGGTTCATCTGGTTGGAATAATCCGCTTCCATGTAGATCGAGGTGTTCGGCAATTCCGCACGAACGACCGACAGCCAGCGGCCAGCCAAGGTTTCCGCCAGATCATGCTGGATGCCGAGCCGCATGGATCGCTCGTAGGCGCCAGCGTTTTCCACGGCGCGCGTCGCTTCATGCCATTGCTGCTGCAGGGCTTTGGCATGATCGAGGAAGCGCAGACCAGAGGCGGTCGGCACTGTCCCGCCCTTGTTGCGGGTAAAGAGCTTGCGGTTGAACTGCGCCTCCAGGGACTTTACCCGGTGCGAGACCGTCGACTGGGTGATGTTCAGCCGCTCCGCGGTGCGATTGAAGCTTCGGGTTTCCATCAGGTCGAGGAAGGTTTCGATGAGGTCAATCTGCATGGGTGTGTCCGGTGGGCGGTGGTTAAGACCCCTCCCCAACCCTCCCCACAAGGGGGAGGGAGTTTATCGAGTATGCCGCCGCCATCTCTGACCAAAGGCACTGGACGCGCGGCGTGCACAGTCGACTCCCTCCCCCTTGTGGGGAGGGTTGGAGAGGGGTCTTGATTTCACACTCAATCTAATCGAATTCTTCGATCAATAAAGCGAATTCCGCTCGCTTGATACGAACCCGTTTCATCGCCAAAACTCATGCCCAAACAAGGGAACAGACATGTCGAATTTGCCGTCTCATGCACGCGTCGTGATCATCGGGGGAGGTGCCGTCGGGGCGTCGGCGCTCTACCATCTGGCCAAGGCGGGATGCACGGACTGCGTGCTTCTGGAAAAGAACGAGCTGACGGCGGGATCGACCTGGCATGCGGCTGGCAATGTGCCGACATTTTCGTCGTCGTGGTCGATCATGAACATGCAGCGCTACTCGGCCTCGCTCTACCGCGAACTCGGCGATCTCGTCGATTATCCCATGAACTATCACGTCACCGGCTCCGTCCGGCTCGGTCATTCCAAGGAGCGGTTGCAGGAATTCAAGCGCGTCGTCGGCATGGGCCGCTATCAGGGTATGGACCTCGACATCCTGTCGCCCGATGAGATCAAGTCGAAATATCCGTTTCTTGAAACCCATGACCTGACCGGCGCGCTCTATGATCCCTATGATGGCGATATCGACCCGGCGCAGCTGACGCAGGCCCTGGCCAAGGGCGCCCGCGACATGGGTGCCAAGATATTCCGCTTCTGTCCCGCCACCGGCGCCCGCCGGGAAAACGGCGAGTGGATCATTTCCACGCCGCAGGGCGATATCGCTTGCGAATTTGTCGTCAATGCCGCCGGCTACTATGCCCGCGAAGTCGGCAAATGGTTCGGCCGCGATGTGCCGATGATGGTGATGAGCCATCAGTACATGCTGTTCGAGGAAATCCCGGAACTGGCTGCGTGGTCGAAGGAAGTTGGCCACAAGCTGCCGCTGCTGCGCGATGTCGACAGCTCCTATTATCTTCGGCAGGAAAAGACCGGGATGAATCTCGGTCCTTACGAGAAGAACTGCAAGGCGCACTGGATCACCCCTGACGATCCGATGCCGGAGGATTTTTCGTTCCAGCTGTTTCCGGACGACCTGGAACGTCTGGAATGGTATTTCAACGACGCCGTCGAGCGTGTGCCGATCCTCGGCACGGCCGGCCTGTCACGGATGATCAACGGGCCGATCCCCTATGCACCGGATGGAAACCCGCTGATCGGGCCGATGCCGGGCGTGCCCAATGCCTTCGAGGCCTGCGTCTTCACTTTCGGTATCTGCCAGGCAGGCGGCGCCGGCAAGGTGCTGGCGGAATGGGTGACGGAGGGGCAGACGGAATGGGACATGTGGTCCTGCGATCCGCGCCGCTTCACCAGCTTCACCGATCAGGACTATTGCATCGACAAGGGCATGGAAATCTATGGCCATGAATATGCCATGCACTTTCCGAAGCACGCTTGGCCCGCTGGCCGCAACAAGAAGCTCTCGCCGATCCATGACCGGATTGCGGCGCTGGGCGCGCAGTTCAAGCCGTATAACGGCTGGGAGCGGGCCAACTGGTACGCCAAGCCGGGTGACGATCTTTCCGAGGAAGCGACCCAGACGTGGAACCGGGCGGGACCGTGGCAGAAACGCATCGAGGAAGAATGCCTTGCCGTGCGCGATGCCGCCGGCATTCTCGATCTGCCGGGCTTTTCCCGCTATCGCCTGAAGGGCGAGGGTGCGCGCGATTGGTTGCTTCGCCTCACCACCGGCAAGGTGCCGAAGCCAGGCCGCATCGGCCTTGCCTATTTCGCCGACGACAAGGGCCGGATCGTCACGGAGATGTCTGTGATGGCACTGGAGGAGGATTTCTTCTTCCTGATCACGGCGGCAACGGCGCAATGGCATGATTTCGAATGGCTGCAAAAATATCTGTCTGATGATGCGACCTTCACGCTCGATGACGTCACGGAAAACTTTACCTGCCAGATTCTCTCCGGCCCGAAATCGCGCGCCATTCTCGCCGAAGTCTCCGATGCCGATCTTGCCAAGGGCTGGCTGACGCATCAGCCGGCGCAGATCGCGGGGCGCTGGTGCCAGCTCGTGCGGGTGTCCTTCGCCGGTGAACTCGGCTGGGAGATCCACACCAAGATCGAAGACACTGCCACTGTGTTCGATGCTGTCTGGGCCGCAGGCCAAAAACACGACCTGAAACCGTTCGGCATGGAAGCGCTGGACTCACTGCGCATCGAAAAGGGTTATCGTGCCTGGAAGGGTGATCTTTCGACCGATTACACCATCCTGCAGGGCGGGCTTGCGCGCTTCGTCGATTGGGCGAAACCCGAATTCAAGGGCAAGGCGGCGCTGGAGCGCGAAAAGCAGCACGGCGTGACCAAGCGGTTCGTGACGCTGGTGGTGGACGCCGGCGATTGCGATGCGCCCTACATGTCGACGCTCTGGCATGGCGGCCAGGTGGTCGGCGAAACCACGTCGGGCAATTGGGGCTACCGGATCGGCAAATCCGTGGCGCTCGGCATGCTGCGCGCCGATCTGGCCGAGCCCGGCACTGAAATCGAGGTTGAAATCTACGGCGACCGCTTCAAGGCCGTGGTTCAGTCCGATGAGCCGCTGTTTGATCCCAGGAACGAGAGACTGCGCGCATGAGCAAGCCCATCCCCAAAAAGGCCCGCGCAGTCATTATCGGTGGCGGCGTCTCCGGCTGCTCGGTCGCCTATCACCTGGCGAAACTCGGCTGGACCGATGTGGTCCTGCTCGAACGCAAGCAGCTGACTTCCGGCACGACCTGGCATGCGGCGGGCCTGATCGGCCAGTTGCGTGCCTCCCAAAACATGACCCGGCTCGCCAAATATTCGGCCGATCTCTACACCAAGCTCGAGGCCGAGACCGGCATCGGCACGGGCATGCGCCAGTGTGGTTCGATCACGGTGGCGCTCACCGAAGAGCGCAAGCAGGAAATCTACCGGCAGGCTTCCCTTGCCCGCGCCTTCGATGTCGATGTGCGCGAGATTTCGCCTGATGAGGTCAAGGCGATGTATCCGCATCTGAATATTTCGGATGTCACGGCGGCCGTGCATCTGCCGCTCGATGGCCAGTGCGATCCAGCCAACATTGCCATGGCTTTGGCCAAGGGCGCGCGGCAGAATGGCGCGACCATTCTCGAGGGCGTCAAGGTGACCGCCGTGCACAAGAAGGACGGCTGCGTATCGGGCGTCACCTGCGAGCAGAACGGCGAGACGTTCACCATCGAGACCGAAAACGTCGTCAACGCCGCCGGCATGTGGGGCAGGGAACTCGCCAACATGTCCGGCGTCACGGTGCCGCTGCATGCCTGCGAGCATTTCTACATCGTCACCGAGCCGGTGGCCGGGCTTCAGCGGTTGCCTGTCCTGCGTGTGCCGGATGAATGCACCTATTACAAGGAAGACGCCGGAAAGATGCTGGTCGGGGCCTTCGAACTCAAGGCCAAGCCCTGGGGCATGGACGGGATCAGCGAGGATTTCTGTTTCGACCAGTTGCCGGAGGATTTTGATCACTTCGCGCCGATCCTCGAACAGGCCGTCAACCGCATGCCGATGCTGGAGACGGCAGGCATCCATACCTTCTTCAACGGCCCGGAAAGCTTTACGCCCGATGACCGCTACTATCTCGGCGAAGCGCCGGAACTGAAGGGCTACTGGGTCGCGGCCGGCTACAATTCCATTGGCATCGTCTCCTCCGGCGGGGCCGGCATGGCGTTGGCGCAGTGGATGAACGACGGCGAGCCGCCCTTCGATCTCTGGGAGGTGGATATCCGCCGGGCGCAACCGTTCCAGAAGAACCGCAAGTACCTGAAAGAGCGCGTGACGGAAACGCTCGGGCTGCTCTATGCCGATCATTTCCCCTATCGCCAGATGGCGACGGCACGCGGCGTGCGGCGCACCCCGCTGCACGAACATCTGAAGGCACGGGGTGCCGTGTTCGGCGAAGTGGCGGGCTGGGAGCGGGCCAACTGGTTTGCCAGAGAAGGCCAGGAGCGGGAATACAAATACAGCTGGAAGCGGCAGAACTGGTTTGAAAACCAGCGCGACGAACATCTGGCGATCCGCAATGGCGTCGGCCTGATCGACATGACGTCCTTCGGCAAGATTCGTGTCGAAGGTCGCGATGCGTTGGTCTTCCTGCAAAAACTCTGCGCCAACCAACTGGATGTCGCGGCGGGCCGCATCGTCTACACGCAGATGCTGAACGCCCGCGGCGGCATCGAGAGCGATCTCACGGTTACCCGTCTCTCGGAGACCGCTTTCCTGCTGGTCGTGCCGGGCGCCACGCTGCAGCGCGATCTTGCCTGGCTGCGCAAGCATCTGGCGGATGAATTCGTTGTCATCACCGACATGACCGCATCGGAATCGGTGCTGTGCGTCATGGGACCGAAGGCGCGGGACCTGATGCAAAAGGTCAGCCCCAATGATTTCTCCAATGCCGCCCATCCGTTCGGGACGGCGCGCGAGATCGAAATTGGCATGGGTCTCGCCCGCGCCCACCGCGTCACCTATGTCGGCGAACTGGGCTGGGAGCTTTATGTCTCCACCGACCAGACCGCGCATGTGTTCGAGGCGCTGGAGGAAGCAGGGGCGGATGTCGGGCTGAAGCTGTGCGGTATCCATACGCTGGACTCATGCCGCATCGAAAAGGCCTTCCGCCATTTCGGCCATGACATCACCGACGAGGACCATGTTCTGGAAGCCGGACTTGGCTTTGCGGTTAAGACCGAAAAAGGCGAGTTCATCGGCCGCGATGCCGTGCTGCGCAAGCAGGAAAGCGGTCTTGCACGCCGTCTCGTGCAGTTCCGGCTCACCGATCCGGAGCCGCTGCTGTTCCACAACGAGGCGGTGGTCCGCGATGGCAAAATCGTCGGTACGATCACCTCGGGCAATTACGGCCACCATCTCGGCGGTGCTATCGGGCTTGGTTACGTGCCGTGCAAGGGCGAGAGCGAGGCGGATGTGCTGGGCTCGGCCTACGAGATCGAGATTGCCGGGACGCGGGTGAGGGCAGAGGCGTCGCTTGTGCCGATGTATGATCCGAAGTCGGAGCGGGTAAGGATGTAGCCCCTCTTCTCCCCGTTGGGGAGAAGTGCCGAGCGCATGCGAGGCGATGAGGGGGCGGTTCGGCAGACTTTTCAGGGTGTGGCTCCCCCTCATCCGGCCCTTTGGGCCACCTTCTCCCCGCTGGGGAGAAGAGGGAGCCGGATGCGCTCCAGAGCTTTTTAATGCGCGCGCCGGAACGCGAATTTCCCGGTGAAGTCTTGCAGGAGATAGAAAATGCTCGCGCCCGAAATTTCCAACCCCGCGCCATCGCCGGACCGCATCGACCAGCTCGTCGCCGCCCACAAGCCGGGCCACGGTCTCACGCGGCCGTTCTACATGGACCCCGAGATATACGAGCGTGATCTGGAGCGCGTCTTCCGCCGCCACTGGCATTGCGTCGCGCATGAGAGCGTCATCCCCAAACCGAACGATTTCGAAGTGTTTCGCATGGCCTCCGAGCAGGTGATCCTGACGCGGCATGCGGATGGCACTGTTCATGCGATCCTCAACGTCTGCCGCCATCGCGGCGCCGAGGTCTGCACGAAGGACAAGGGCAATGCCCGGGTGTTCGTCTGTCCCTACCATGCCTGGACTTATGGCAACGACGGGGCGCTGAAGGCTGCGCGGCTGATGCCGAAAGAGTTCAGGCGGGAGGACCATGGGCTGAAGAAGCTGCATGTCCGCGTCGTCGAGGGGCTGGTGTTCATTTCCTTTGCCGACAATCCGCTGGATTTCACCGAGGTCGAGAACCTGCTGCATGCCACCTGCGGTCAGTATGGCTGGGGACAGGCAAAGGTTGCCTATCGGCAGAGCTATCCCGTCGATGCCAACTGGAAGCTGGCGGTGGAGAACTATGTCGAGTGTTATCATTGTGGCCCGGCCCATCCGGAATATTCGCAGACCCACGCGCTCGAACAGCCGCTGCACATGATCGAAGCGTTGAATGCGGCGATGGAGGAGCGGACCTGCGCGCTCGGCATTGAGGTCGGCTCCGGCGATCACTGGCAGACCTCCGAAAGCGGCAAGGAAACCATCCATGCCTTCCGCTATGCGCTCTATGACGGCGTCAAGACCGGCAGCCGGGATGGTTCGCCGCTTGCTCCCTTGATGGGCCGCTTCACCGAATTCGATGGCGGCGTCACCTCGGTGCACCTTGGCGGCACGTCGTTCCTCGTCTGCTATCCCGATCACGGCATGATCTACCGTTTCATCCCGAAAGGGCCGGAAGCCTGCGAAATGGAACTGATCTGGCTGGTGAACGGCGAGGCGCAAGAGGGTGTCGACTATGACCTCGAAAGGCTGAAATGGCTCTGGACGGTCACCACCGACGAGGACAAATCGATCATCGAGCACACGTCCCGCGGCGTGCGTTCGCACTATTTCGTGCCCGGCCCGATCGCGCCGATGGAGCAGAACGAGTTGCGCTACATCAACTGGTATCTCGACGAGATCAGCCGGGCCTGATCGTTTCTGGCCAGATTGGCCTCATTGCGAAAACCACCCCGGTCAGAGCGTTTTCGCAAGCGTCTCAAGCTGGGTGGCGCATTGGCCCCAGCCCTCGTGGAAACCCATTTTCTCGTGGTTTTCGCAGTTCTCGACGGTCCAGTGACGGGCGATTGCCGTGTAGCGGGTCATTCCGTCTTCATCGGAAAAGGTGATGATGCCGGTGAAGAAAGGGTTTTCCGACGGCTGCCAGTTATCGGTATAGGCGTCGGTGAAGACAATTTTTTCGTTCTCGACGACTTCGAGATAGACGCCGCGATTGGGGAACTCGTTGCCGTCGGGATCGGCCATGACGATCAGGTTCGAGCCGCCGGTGCGGACATCGACTTCGGCGCTGGCGATGGTCCAGGGGGCGGGAACGAACCACTGCTTGATAAGTTCGGCCTCGGTCCAGCATTTGAACAGTTTTTCACGCGGAGCGTCGAGCAGGCGGGTCAGCACGAGTTCGCGGTTCCCGGTGGTCGTTGTGGTTTCTGTCATGATGAAATCCTTCCTCCTCTGCATGTCTGAACCAAAAACTTTGGACGATCCCTGGTGCTACCGCGCGGTGCGGATCTTCTCTATCCGGTATTGCCAGCGAATGGCAGTGGGCGGCGAAAGCGGAGAGACGGGAAAGATCAGCGTCGTGCGGATCGGCTGCGATTGTCCCGGACCGAGACGCGCGAGGATCAGTGCCTCGTCCGCGCCGATCGTCGTGCAAACCTCGTTGGGGCAATCCTGCATGGTGACGACGAGGGTGAAATAGTCGATCCCGATCGCGCTCTTGTTGCGGATCACTGCACTCAGGTGATGGGTGGTTTTGGGCGTGCCCTGCACAATCGCCAGGCCGGTCAGCGCTATGTCCTCGGGCGTGACGACAGGATCGGTCACCACGATCGCCGGGTCTTCAGTCATTGTCTTTGCTGAATCATCCGTCCACCAGACGACAAAGGCGGCGATCAGGCCGGCTGCGACTGCCAGCGTCACGACCGGCTCCGCGAAACGGCGAAACCTCGAAAAGCGCGCCGCCAGGTAGACGATAAGCAGGCCGGCAAGCGCAGGTATGATCCAGATCATTCAGTCCTCCGAAGCACCATATAGCGTGCCTCGGCCCGAAGTTCAAAGCGCTGGCGTGCGATCTTGGTTTTCCCGAACGATTAGGCGGAACAAAGCCTGCGGCGGACCGTTTCTTCGCCGTAACAGCCCCCACACTTATCAAGGAGAGGATAAGACCCATGGCCGAGAAAGTTCTGGACGATCTGTTTTATGACATGCTCAAGGACGTCTATTATGCCGAGCGCAAGATTCTGAAAGCCCTGCCGAAAATGGCCAAGGGCGCGCAGAACCCGAAGCTGAAGGCTGCTTTCGAGAAGCACCAGGAAGAGACCGAAGGGCAGTTGGAGCGCCTGCGCCAGGTCTTCGAAATCTTCGGCAAGCGCGCCGTCGGCAAGACCTGCCCGGCAATCGACGGGATCATCGAGGAAGGTGAAGAAATTCTCGATGAATTCAAGGGTTCGGTTGCGCTCGATGCCGGCCTTCTCGCAACGGCACAGGCCGTCGAACACTACGAAATGGCCCGTTACGGCACGCTGAAGACCTGGGCCGGTTTGCTCGGTCTGAAGGAGGCCGTAGCGTTGCTCGACGAGACGCTGCAGCAGGAAACCAAGACCGACGAAGATCTGTCGAAGCTTGCAGCAAGCGCAGTCAATGCGTCGGCTCTGAAGAAGGCTGCGTAAGCAGATCGAACTCGACATTCACAGCGGCCGGGGCATGTCCCCGGCCATTTTTTTAGACATCAGCAGCCAAAAGTCAGGGCAAAGAAAAAGCCCGTCGCAAAATTTGTGCGACGGGCTTGTTGTAGAAAACGTCTCTTCGTTCAGAGAACGAGGCTACCGGCCGTGAAGGCGAGAACGACGAAAATCAGGAAGATCACGATCGCGATGGCGAAGAGGATTTTCGAGACGGTGGCGGTTGCGGCGGATACTCCGGAAAAGCCCAGAAAACCCGTAACCAGCGAAATCAGTAGAAAGATGATGGCCCATTTCAGCATTTGAAAATCCTCGAAAGCAATAGCTGCCGGTAAACGCCGCGCCGCGCTATTTGTTCCGTGAGGGCTTTCTTAAACGTGGAAGGTGGGGTCATCGGCGCTGCCAAGGGCGTCGATGATGGCCGATCAGCCGTGATTGATCATCACATGGCGCACGGCGGTATAGTCCTCTAGCGCATAGACCGACATGTCCTTGCCGTAACCGGACTGCTTGACGCCGCCATGCGGCATTTCATTGGTCAGCATGAAATGCGTGTTGATCCAGGTGCAGCCATATTGCAGGCGGGAAGCAGCTTTCATCGCCTTGCCGATGTCCTTGGTCCAGACGGAGGAGGCGAGGCCGTAGTCGCTGTCATTGGCCCATTTGACGGCCTGATCGTTTTCGGTGAAACGCGTGACGGAGACGACCGGACCGAATACTTCCCGACGGACGATCTCGTCTTCCTGCGTGGCGCCGGCAACCACCGTCGGCTGGAAAAAGAAGCCGTCCTTGCTGCCCAGCGCGCCGCCGGTGGTGACCTCGATGTGTTTCTGCTCCGTGGCGCGTTCGACGAAACTGGCGACCCGATCGCGCTGGCGCTTTGAGATCAGCGGGCCGATCTCGTTTTGCGTGTCGTCCTCGAGATTGTATCTGATCGTCGAAACGGCGGAGGTTAGATCTGCCACCAGTTTCTCGTAGATCCCGTCCTGTGCGTAGATGCGGCAGGCGGCAGTGCAGTCCTGGCCGGCATTGTAGTAGCCGAAGGTGCGGATGCCGGCGACGACGGCCTCGAGGTCGGCATCGTCATAGACGATGACCGGGGCCTTGCCGCCGAGTTCGAGATGGGTGCGCTTGACGGTCTTGGCGGCGGCCTGCAGCACTTTCTTGCCCGTGGCGATATCGCCGGTGATCGACACCATGCCGATCTTCGGATGGTTGATCAGCGTGTTGCCGACGGTCTCGCCACGGCCGAGAACGACATTGACGACGCCTTCCGGCAGGATGCCGGACAGCAGGCGTGCCATTTTCAGCGCCGTCAGCGGCGTCTGCTCCGAGGGCTTGAAGACGACGGTGTTGCCACCGGCAATCGCCGGGGCCAGCTTCCAGGCCATCATCATCAACGGATAGTTCCACGGCGCAATCGAGCCGACAATGCCGACGGGATCGCGACGAATCATCGAGGTATGACCGGGCAGGTATTCGCCGGAAACGGGTGCGTGCATCGAGCGGATCGCACCGGCAAAGAAGCGCCAGCAATCGACAATCGCCGGCAGTTCGTCATTGCGCACGGCATTGATCGGCTTGCCGCAGTTGAGTGCCTCGAGTGCAGCAAAGGCATCCGCGTCATTCTCGATCGCGTCGGCGATTTTCAGCAGGTAACCGGAGCGCTCGGCCGGTGTCGTCATCGACCAACTGTCGAATGCCTTTTCGGCCGCATCGACGGCACGTTCGATCTGCGACTGCGAGGCTTCCGCGAGATCGATGATCTTTGCGCCGGTGCGCGGATTGAGGATCAGTTCCTCGACCTCGGTTCCGGCCTCGAAAGTCGATCCGATCAAAAGTTGCGTGTCCATGTGCATTCTCCCGTGTTGGTTCGGATCATTTGCCGGCGCCGGCGATCTGGTCGCCATCGCGGGTGAGGTAATAGGCTGCCAGAATGGGCAGGAAGGTAACGAGCACCACGACCATGGCGACCACATTGGTTACCGGGCGCTGGCGGGGTCGGATCAGCTCTTCCAGCATCCAGATCGGCAGCGTCGATTGCTGGCCGCCGGTGAAGGTGGTGACGATGACCTCGTCAAACGACAATGCGAAGGCGAGCATGCCGCCGGCCATCAGGGCCGTGCCGATGTTCGGCAGGATGATATGCCGGAAGGTCTGGAAGCCGTCGGCTCCGAGATCCATTGAGGCTTCGATCAGGGAGCCGGAGACCCGGCGGAAGCGGGCAACCGCATTGTTGTAGACGACGACGATGCAAAAGGTCGCGTGGCCGAGCACGATGGTCCAGAAGGAAAACGGAATGTCGGCCATCGAGAAGGCGGAGCGCAGCGCAATGCCGGTGATGATGCCGGGAAGGGCGATCGGCAGGATGACGAGCAGCGAGATTGTCTCACGGCCGAAGAACCGCGTCTGGCTGACGGCGGCTGCGCAGAGCGTGCCGAGGACAAGAGCAATCGCCGTGGCCACGCTCGCGACCTTGACCGAGAGTATCAAGGCCTCCCAGACGTCCGGCCGGTTCCAGGTGACGGCAAACCAGCGCAGCGTCAGACCGGGCGGCGGGAACTGGTAGCTCTTTTCCTCCGTCGTGAAGGCATAGAGGAAGATCAAGAGGATCGGGATGTGCAGGAAGGCAAGGCCTGCACCGGCGGCGATCTTCAAGGACAGCGGTGCCGATGTGGAGCGGTCAGAGCGCATCGAAAGCCCCCAAACGTTTGGCGACCCAGAGATAGAGCCCCATGATGACGATGGGCACCACGGTGAAGGCAGCAGCCAGCGGAATATTGCCGGCCGTGCCCTGCTGTGCATAGACGGCCTGGCCGATGAACAGGCGCGATGAGCCGATGATCTGTGGGATGATGTAGTCGCCGAGCGTCAGCGAGAAGGTGAAGATCGAGCCTGCGACAATGCCGGGCAGAGCGAGCGGAAACAGAACATGGCGGAAGGTCTGAGCCGGCGTGCCGCCCAAGTCGGACGAGGCTTCGATCAGGTTTCCGGGGACCCGTTCCAGTGCCGCCTGGATTGGCAGGATCATGAAGGGCATCCAGACATAGACGAAGACGATGAAGGTGCCGGTATAGCTGACAGAGAGCGAATTTCCGCCGATCACCGGCAGCGCCAGCCAGGCATCGAGCAGCCAGATGAGGTGCAGCTGCTCGAAAACCCAGGTGAAGATGCCTTCCTTGGCGAGGATCAGCTTCCAGGCATAAATCTTGACGAGGTAACTCGACCAGAGCGGCAGCATGATGCCGAGATAAAAGACTGCCTTCCATTTTCCCTGGGCATAACGGGCTGCATAATAGGCAATCGGAAAGGCGATAATCGCCGAAAACAGGGTCACGACAGCGGCCATCGTCACGGTGCGCACGATAATGTCGAAATTGGCGTCCGACAGCAGCTGGCGATAGGTCGCGAAGGTGAATTCGTAATTGATCAGGCCGGAGAAATCATCGATCGCAGAGAAGCTCTGCAGCAGCAGCGCCAGCAGCGAGCCGACATAGATGATGCCGAGCCAGAGCACCGGCGGACCGAGCAGGACGGCGAGCAGCACATATGGGTTCTTCCAGAGAAAATCCGAAAGCCGTCCCGAAAGTCCCGGCCGATTGGGCAGGATCGATTGCGTGGCGGAAAGGGTCATGCCTCCTCCATCGCATGCACGTCATTGCGCTGGAAGGCGAGCTCGACCGGCGCGCCTATATCGGGCACAGGCATGGAGGCAGGGCTTGCCACGATGATGCGTTCGCCAGCGCAATCGACGCTGATGCGGTTGACCGCGCCGAGGAAGTTGCGGGCGGTGACTGTTCCCGACAGGGTAAGCTGTTCTGCCCAGGATGTGCCGATGGCGATCGCCTCCGGGCGAAGGCTTGCCGCCTTGGCGGGAATGCCGAGCCGGGCGCAGGTGGCGCTCGACAGGACATTGGAGGAGCCGACGAAATCGGCGACGAAACGGGTCTGGGGCCGCTTGTAGATATCCTCCGGCGTGCCGAGCTGCTGGATCCTGCCGTCGTTGAACACCGCGATCCGGTCAGCCATCGACAGGGCCTCGCCCTGGTCGTGGGTGACGAAGACGAAGGTGATGCCAAGCGATTTCTGCAGGGTCTTCAACTCCTCCTGCATCTGCTCGCGCAGCTTGAGGTCGAGCGCGCCGAGCGGTTCGTCGAGCAAAAGCACTTTCGGCTTGTTGACGAGGGCGCGGGCAAGCGCGACGCGTTGCCTTTGGCCGCCAGAGAGCTGGCCCGGACGACGCTGGCCGTAGCCGGGCAGTTTGACCATCGACAGGGCGTCCTCGGCTGCCTTGCGCCGCTCCTCGCGGCCAACGCCCTTGACCATCAGGCCATAGGCGACATTGTCGAGAATGCTCAAATGCGGGAAGAGCGCATAGTCCTGAAACACCGTGTTGACGCTGCGGCGATAGGGCGGCACGCCTTCGGCCGTCTCGCCGAAAATCTCGATATGCCCGCCCGTCGGCTGCTCGAAGCCGGCCATCAGTCGCAGGCAGGTGGTCTTGCCGGAGCCGGATGGGCCGAGCATGGCAAAGAACTCGCCTTCCACTACGGCAAGATCGACCGCATCGACGGCTTTGACCGTGCCGAAATGGCGCGACACGTTTTCGAACAGGACGGCGGCGGTCATGGGGACTCCGGAAGGTAAAGGCGATCAGTCCTCATCAGCGATGAAGAGTATCAAGTCAGTGGCGGCTGGTTCGGACAACTCCCTCCCCCTTGTGGGGAGGGTTGGGGAGGGGACGTTCTTCTGAAGAAGAAAACCCCTCCCGACCCTTCGGGCCACCCTCCCCACAAGGGGGAGGGATAGATCAGAAATCAACGGCCGCCGATGACGCCGATATAGTCGGAGACCCAGCGGTGATAGGGCACGCATTCGCCCTGGCTTTCGCATTTGGAAACCGGCGTTTTCCAGAACTTGATCTTCTCGAAATCGTTGTAGCCGTTGGCAGCGCAGCCTTCGTCGGTCAGGAGTTCATTGCCCTTGCAGGCGGCCGGAACGGAGGGAACCGTGCCGAACCAGGCGGAAACGTCGCCCTGAACCTTGGGAGACAACGAGTGCTCCATCCACATGTAGGCGCAGTTCGGATGTTCGCTTTCTGCCGCCAGCATTGTCGTGTCGGCCCAGCCGGTGGCGCCTTCCTCCGGGAAGACAGAGGCGATCGGCTGCTTGTCGGCCTTCAGCAAATTGACCTGGAAGGGCCAGGAACCGGAGGCGACGACGCCTTCGTTCTTGAAGTCGTCGATCTGGATCATGGCGTCGTGCCAATAGCGGCTGGCAAGCGTCCGCTGGACGCGCAGCACGTCGAGCGCCGCCTTGTACTGATCCTCGTTCAGCTCGTATGGATCCTTGATGCCGAGTTCCGGCTTGTGGAACATCAGATAGTTTGCGGCATCGGCCACGTGGATCGGACCATCATAGGCCTGGACGCGGCCCTTGTTGGACTTGCCGTCCGGCAGGGTCATTTCCTCGAAGACGACCTTCCAGCTCTTCGGCGCCTCGCCCTTGAAGGCGTCGGTGTTGTACATCAGCACGTTCGGGCCCCAAACGTAGGGCGTGCCATAATGCGTGCCGCTGACAGTGTTCCACGGCGCATTCTGCAAACGTTCATCGATGGTCGACCAGCTTGGAATGAGGGCCGTGTTGATCGGCTGCACGCGCTTGCCGGCAACGAGGCGCAGCGAGGCATCGCCCGAGGCCGTCACGAGATCGAAGCCGCCTTCGTTCATCAGTGCGACCATTTCGTCGGAGGTCGCCGCGGTCTTGACGCTGACCTTGCAGCCGGTCTTTTCCTCGAAGCCCGTGACCCAGTCGTAGGCCTTGTCCGTTTCGCCGCGCTCGATATAGCCGGCCCAGGCAACGATCGAGAGTTCGCCTTCGCCGGCACCCAGTTCCTTCAGCGGCTCCTGCGCAAAGGCGTGGGTGGCGAAGGCAAGCGAAAGGGTGAGCGCGGTGCAGGATTTCAGAATCTGCTTCATGGTGAAGTCTCCCGGTTTGAGGTCCGAATTCTTCGGTTTTGTTCCCGGGTGAAAGGTGCCGCGATTTTGCCGCTTTCGCAAATTCATTAATCAGAATGGCGCTATCGGTTTTTCCGATATCAGCTCGCCGAACGGGTTCTCCCACTCCGCAACGCCTCCGCCACCCCAATGAAGTCCTTGGCCGATTGAGGCAGGCCCGAGCCCTTGCGCCAGACCATGCCGACCTGGACGACAGGCAGGGCGCCGGAGACGTCGCGGCTTTCGATGCGGTCGCCTTCGAGCGACCATGGGCGATAGACGAGATCCGGCAGGAGCGCGATGCCGGCGCCGGTGGCGACGAGGCTGCGGACCGCTTCCACCGAGCGCGTGCGGAAGGCGACATGCGGACGGGCGCCGAGCGCGGTCAGAAGCTTGCCGGTATTCTCCTCGATTTCATCCACCGTCAGCATGATCAGCGGTTCCTTGGCGATATCGGTGACCGAGATGATGTCGGCGGATACCAGCGGATGGCCGAGCGGCAGCCACAGGCGGTAGGGCGAGGTCTCGATGATTTCCGCCTGCAGCGCCATGCGGTCGCGCAGGTTGGAAATGACCATGACCGCGACATCGAGCTCGCCGCCCACGAGAAGATGTTCGAGATAGGAGCCGTTGTCCTCGATGGCGCTGACCTCGACACCCGGGCAGGCGCGACGGTAACGGGCGAGCAGGTCGGAGAGCACATAGCCGGCAACCAGCGAGGTGACGCCGAGATTGAGCGTGCCGCTGCGGGTTTCGCGCTCCTGCGAGAACGAGCGCCGTGCATCCGAGACATCGGCGAGGATTTTCGTCGCGTGCCGCAGGAACTGATGGCCGTTATGGGTAATGTGCAGACCACGCGGATGGCGCTCGAACAGTTCGACGCCGAGATCGCTTTCCAGCTCCTTCACCGCCTCGGTGATCGACGACTGCGAGATCGACAGGTTTTGCGCCGCGCGGGTGACGGAGCCCTGTTCGGCAACGGCGATGAAATACTGGAGCTGTCGGAGGGTAAAGGCCATGAGCGACAATCAAACGCTATGTCATTTAAACATGCAAGTAGATCGGCGGCCTACCTGATCCACCTTGGACCCCGGCGATTCTCCTTATTGAAAAAGACCAGAGTTGCTTTCGCGTAGATGTTCTCCTCTGGAACAAAACCTACGTCGAAGCGTCTATCAGCACTGTTGTCGCGATTGTCACCCATCATGAAGTAATGGCCAGCGGGAACGACGAATTCACGGGTGTTGTCGCCCCGTGAATCCTGGAAACTTTCGATTATCGAGTAAGCCTTGCCCCCAGGAAGCGTCTCCTCATATTCAATAGGCAGGTTTTCATCATATTCATCAAAGGAAAATTCACCAAGCCTCACACGCGGAACCGCAACGCCATTGAGATAGAGAATTTCCTCTTTCATCTGAATACGATCACCTGGCAGGCCGATAACTCGTTTTACATAGTCGATTTTGGGGTTGGACGGAAAGCGGAAGATGGCAACATCTCCTCTCTGAGGTGGCTTGCGAAATGCGCCTTCCACCGGACCGAAATCGTTTGGGAACGAATATTTGTTGTAGCCATAGGCAAACTTGCTCGTGAAAAAATAATCACCTGGAGCTAGAGTTGGCAGCATTGATCCGGAAGGGGCGCTAAAGGGTTGAAAAGCCAGAGATCTGATCATCAACGCAATGACAATCGGTGTACTGGTGATCGCTGCGAAGCCAAGTAACACGAAAGGAGGGGACAAAATGACTACAGCGACCATCATTGCGGCAAATCGAAGAGATTTAAGGCGTGGACGCATCTAGGTTCTTTCTACCTTGGGTGGAATGACGGATTTTCAGGTTGTCAAACGGTTACCCCTTCGACAGGAAACATATGGAAAACGCAATCCCCACCGAACCCGGCATCCTCGCCTTCCACCAGCGTTGCGAGGCATTCTATCCGGCCGATGCGGTTGATGCGCCGATTGAACGACAACGCCAATGGTATGATGCGCTCTGTGCCGAATTCGATGCACCCTCGCCGGACGGATTGACGCGGCAGGACGAACTGGTCGGCGGGCGCATTCCGGTCCGCCGCTATCGACCTGCGCAAATCGCCACGCAAACCCGGATCTTCTACATTCATGGCGGCGGTTTCGTTGTTGGCTCGCTCGACAGCCATGATGCCATTTGCGCCGAGATTGCGCATGCGGCCAAGGCCGACTTGGTTTCCATCGATTACCGGCTTTCGCCGGAGCATGTCTGGCCCGCCGCTTTCGACGATTGTTTCGATGTTTTGATGTGGTTGTTGGCCGATGGCCGGCCGCTGGTCGTTGTGGGCGACAGCGCAGGCGGCAATCTGACCGTGGGGATCGTCTTGAAGGCCCGGGAGAAAGACCTGTCGGGCATTGTCGGGCAGGTGCTGATCTATCCCGGGCTCGGCGGCGATCTGGTCTCCGGTTCCTACCGCGAGATGTCGCAAGCCCCGGGGCTGTCGACGGCCGATGTCCTATACTACCGCGACGTTTTGCGTGCGCCGGAAGACGAGGTCTTTGCGTATCCGCTGAAAGCTGGTGATCTCTCAGGCCTGCCGCCCGCCTATATCACAGCCGCACATTTCGATCCGCTGCGGGACGATGCACGGCTTTATGCGGCACGGCTGGTCATGGCCGGTGTCGATGTGACGTTCCGCGACGAGCCGCAGATGATCCATGCCTGGCTTCGCGCGCGCCACATGAGCGATGGCGCGCGCCTTGGGTTCGATCATCTCTGCCGGGGCGTCGCCGGGCTTGTCGGCACGGTTTAACCCTTGGCCTTGAGAACCAGGACGGGCGTGCTTGCGAATTTGGCCGGGAACAGGGCCTTCAGATTGTCGATCTTCGGCATGTCGTTGTAGACGATATAGGGATGGGTCGGATTGAGGGTCAGGAAGTCCTGATGATAGTCCTCGGCCGGGTAGAACGCCGAGAGCTCCGACACTTTGGTCACGACCGCTTCGCCGTAGACCTTGACCTTGTCGAGTTCCGCGATGTAGGTCTGGGCGATCTTTTTCTGCTCGCCATTGGTGGTGAAGATTTCCGACCGGTACTGGGTGCCCTGATCCGGGCCTTGATAGTTCAACTGGGTTGGATTGTGCGCAACCGAGAAGAAGACCTGTAGCAGTTGACCATAGGTGACTTCCTTCGGATCGTAGGTGATCTCCACGGCTTCGGCATGGCCACTCCGGCCGCCGCTGACCGTCTCATAGTCTGCCGTTTCCCTGGTGCCGCCGGAATAGCCGGAAACAGCATTCTTCACGCCCTTGACATGCTGGAAAACGCCTTGCACGCCCCAGAAGCAGCCGCCGGCGAAGATCGCTTTTTCGGTATCGCCGCCTGCCGTTTCATCGATCGATGGCGGCGGGATAACGAAAGCCTCTTCTGCGGCAATGGAAGCCTTTGGCGACAGGGAAAACAGGGCCGCGGCAAGCGCCGTGGCGGCGATCGTCCCGAACAGCGCCCGCTTGGATAGTGATGCTTCGAACAGTTTTTTCATGGTCTGGACCTTCGCTCCCGGGTTCGGTTTTATCGCGCAGGTGCGGCCTCCGTCGCCCACCGCGCATGCTGCATCAGCAGTTCATGGCCAAACCTTGCGCAAGTCGCCGCTTCCGGTCAATTCGCAACTGCGTGTCTCACGCCGAAGTGACAGGCGAACGCTCGGCTTGCACGGCTGCGTGATTGCATCTACGCCTGCCCGAAGGATTGCGGAAAGGATGAGACGATGGGCACAGACGGGATCACGGATCTATCCAAGCTTCTGGGCGAGATGCGCCCCGCCCTCGATCCGGACGCGTTTGTCTACTGCTGTGTGTCCTTCGGCGATCCTGCGGCAGCGCTTGCTTCCTTGGCCCAAGGCGTGTTCCGCGAAGAGGAAGGCCTGACCCTTATTCTCGAAAGGCACGTGGCCGACGAGGCCGGGCTCGCTTATGGGAGCGTCATGCGGATGATCACGCTGAACGTACATTCGGCACTTGAAGCCGTCGGGCTCACGGCTGCGGTCTCCACGGCTTTGACGCAGGCAAATATCAGCGCCAATGTGGTCGCCGCCTATTATCACGACCACATTTTCGTTCCGCAGGCCGATGCCGAGCGGGCCTTGCAGGTGCTTCAGCAGCTCACGAAAGCCTAAGTGCCTGAAGCCCACGCGGCATCGAACCTTGTCTACATGAAGTCCCGAGCGATCGCTTTGCCAAAGGTCTTCTCGAAAATCTGGGTTTCCCCTTCGAACGCCTTGACCTGCGCCGAGATCACCCATTCCGTCTGCGTGCAGGCAATCGAGGCGACGCAGACGGTGCGAACGAACCAGCCGGGGCGGGCCATGTCGCAGGTCCAGATGGAAATCCCGGTCATCGACAGCGGTTCGCCGGCTGCGATCGACCAGACTTCGTCGCGCAACTGCCGCGTCGACAGGCCGGTGCCAGGATGTTCGAACAGGCCGGTATCCTCGTAGATCCGGTAGTTCGTCTTGCCGTTGGTCAGGTCGCGCTCCACCGACCGTCGGGTTTCCGATGGAGCATGTTCGATATAGGTCGGCAGCGGATCGGGATTTTCAGGCTCGGGCATGACGATGGTGTCGTGTTCGCCGAGCATCGGCAGGTCGAGCGCGATGCTGCCCGTGTCGATGGTGAGGCCGGGATCGGTCGGCGCCGGCAGGATGGTCGGCCAGTAGGATGTGGATAGCGATAGGCGGATGCGGTGGCCGATGCCGAAGCAATAGCCGCAGGCATCGAGCACCAGTCGGACGGTCGTCTTTTGGCCCTTCACCATGGCTTTGGGTTCCGCATTGCCGTCGCGGTGGGCAAGGTTGAGCACCCCGTAGGTCACGCGAGTGGCAGTGCCGTCGGGATGCACATCGACGAGGCGAACCGCAAGATTGGCCCAGTCGGCATCGCAGGCAAGATCAAGAGTAAGCACCGGCTGGCCGAGGCTGTCGAAGGCTTCCGTGAGCGGTGCGGTCTGGAAGGTCAGCGAACCGGCATCATCGATGCGCTGGTCGCCGGCCATTTCCGCATCGGGCTTCAGGGTAAACCACTCGCCCGATGCCGTGCCCGTGTCGAGCGGCGATTTCAGATAGACCTCGCGCACCGCATTGGCCTGTCCCGGGCCAAATTCGAGCACGCCTGTCGGACCGATGTGCATCTTCTGCATCTGCGGTGCCGTCCAGCGCTCCTTTGCGATCCAGAAGCCCGGATCCATGTCGCGGCGCAGGGCCGGTTTCGGGCCGTCGAGAATGTAGGCCCGCATCTGCGGCAGGTCTTCGACGCCGGCGTCTTCGCCGCGCAGCCAGTGGTTCCACCAGGCAATCGCCTCGCCATGGAAGTCGGCGCGGGGTTTTGGCCAGGCAAAATGCGGATATTTGTGCACCCACGGGCCGATCATGGCCTTGGCCTTGTCGCCCAGCCCCTCGACGGCCAGCATCGGCGTGTTGCGGTATCCGTCCGCCCAGCCGGCGATCACCAGTGCCGGCACCGGAAATCCGCCGAAGTCCTCGCAGATCGAACCATGTTTCCAGAACTCGTCGCGGCGCTGGTGCTCAAGCCATTCCTCGAGGAAGAAGGGTTCGTTCTCCAGCCGCTCCAGCCACATGTCGCGCCAGCGGTCGCCGACGAGTTCCGGATCGGGCGCGCGCGATTGGTAGGCGAGCATGGTTGCCGCCCAGGACAGTTGCGCCGAGAGATGCGTGCCGTTCTTGTAGTGAATGTCGTCATTGTAGCGATCGACCGTCGAGGCGATCGAGATGACGGCCTTCAGTGCCGGGGGCTTCAACGCCGCCACCTGCAGGCAGTTGAAGCCGCCCCAGGAAATGCCCATCATGCCGACCGAGCCGTTCGACCAGGGCTGGGCTGCGATCCAGGCGATCAGTTCGCAGCCATCGGCGAGTTCGCGCGGCGTGTATTCCCCATCGATGACGCCATCGGATTCGCCCGAGCCTCGGATATCGACCCGCACGCCAGCAATGCCTGCCGCCGCAAACACCGGATAGGTCGATTCATCGCGCGGGCTGGTGCCGTCGCGCTTGCGATAGGGCAGGTATTCGAACACGGCCGGAACCGGCTTGATGTCCGCGCCCTCCGGTATCCAGATGCGCGCGGCCAGCCGCGTCCCGTCCTTGAGGACGATCCATTGGTTTTCGATGACGGTGAAATTGCCTGTGGTCATGACTTTGTCTTTTCTGCATGCTGTGTTGCTGCGAGCGGCTGATCAATGGCCGCGTCCGGCGCGGGAGAATGTGTGATGATAGGAAGAGCCTGTTTCGCCATAAGTCTGATGTTGCTGGTTCAGCCGGTTGTGGCCTTTGCCGAAACCACGACGCCCCTGCCGGCTTGCGCGCTGTCCGGCGCCACCAGTGTGATGATCGGTGGCTTGCCGGCGCTGCGGCTTTCGGACGTCGTCAACTGCCCGCCGGAACTCTATAAGATCGTGCCGAGCATCTTCATCGAAGGCCAGCCTGTCGTTCATTTCCGCTCCGGCAGCGGCGAAAAGGGCGACTGCACGGCGCGTGCCGATCCGTCGGTCACCATAGAAGGCGGCGCGGCACCGCGTCTCGGCGATGTGGCGTGCACGGGGAAATGAAGCGGTGCAAGACCGGCTCATCTTGCCGGTAGCCCATCATACGGGTTGATGAAGGGCACCTCGAAATGGATGAAATGTGCACTGTTTCGGGTGATGACCGTGAGGTGGTGCATCTGGGCGGTTGCCGCAATCGCTGCGTCCGGAAACGACGCGTTGCTGCCTTTTCCGATGGCGCGGTCATAGATGCGGCCTGCCAGTTTGGCGGTCTCCAGATCAAGCTCGTGAATGCGCGCGGCGTAGTAATGAAAGATACCGTCCAACCAGGCCTGGAAGGCTGAAGCCCTTTTGCTTGCGCCTGCCCGGTGCAACCGGGCAATGCCGGCCTCAATTTCCGCCACTGTGATCACCGACAGATAGAGGTCGTCCGAAAGCTGCATTATCCATGTCGCAATGTCTCCCTCTATCGCTCCATGCCGGGGTTTTGGTGCCAGCAGCGAAATGATGTTGGTATCGAGCAAAAACATCAAAAGAGATCTTTACCGAAGCCGGGCGTCGGCTGCCGCTCCGGCAAGTCGCCTTCCTCAATGGGCGCATGCGTCAGCATCCAGCCGAAACTCGGGACATTCTTCGACAGGCGTTCGAACTCCTTGTAGGAAATGACCACAGCATCCTTGCGGCCATGGCGCGTGATGATCGCGCCGTTGCCGTTGACGGCGTCGTCGATCACCGCAGACAGTTTTGCCTTGGCGTCCTTCAACTGAATTTCGTTCATCGAAATCTCCCTAATATGACCACTGTGGTCATATTAGTTCTGCGGCACCCAGGTGTCAATTTCCGGCGCTCTCCATCCTTCGCGTCTTCAGCACCTTTTCCAGCCAGCCGATTTCCATTTCCGGAACGGATTTCAGCAAAAGGTCGGTATAGTCGTCGAAGGGCGGCGAGAGCACTTTGGACTTCGGCCCGAACCGCACAAGCCGGCCGCGGTGCATGACGGCAACACTGTCGGCAATCGCGCGGACGATGGCGATGTCGTGCGTGATAAAGACATAGGAAACAGCAGTTTCCTCCTGCAGCTTGAGAAGCAGATTCAGGATGCCTTCTGCCACCAGCGGATCGAGCGCCGAGGTCGGTTCGTCGCAGAGGATGAGTTCCGGCTTGGCCGCGAGCGCGCGGGCAATCGCGACGCGCTGCTTTTGTCCGCCGGAGAGTTCTGCCGGATAACGATCGAGGAAGCGGGAACCCATCTCGATCTGGTCGAGCAGGTCCTTGACGCGCTCGGTTTTCTGCGCGCCATGCAGGCCGAAGTAGAAGGAGATCGGGCGGCCGATGATGTCACGCACCGTCTGGCGCGGGTTCATCGCGGTGTCGGCCATCTGGTAGATCATCTGGACCCGGCGGAGTTCGTCCTTGGTGCGCGATTTCAGCGCCTTCGGCAATTCCTTGCCTTCGAAGCTGATCGTGCCTTCAGATGGTGGCAGAAGCCCGGTGATGACGCGTGCCAGCGTCGATTTGCCGGAGCCTGACTCGCCGACGATCGCCAGTGTCTGGCCCTTGGGCAGGTGAAGGGAGACATTGTCCAGAACCTTGAAGCCGTTGCCGTAGCCGGCGCTGACATTGTCGATCTTCAGCAGCGTGTCGCTCTGGTCGATGGCTTCTTCCCGCTTGGTCTGGCGAACATTGACGAGCGCCCGCGTATATTCCTCGTTCGGGGCTTCGATGATCTGTTTCGTCGTGCCGTATTCGATGGTCTTGCCGTGGCGCAGAACCATGATGTCGTCGGAGATCTGGGCGACGACGGCAAGGTCATGGGTGATGTAGAGCGCGGCGGTATTCGTTTCCTCGATGGCATGTTTGATCGCGGCCAGAACGTCGATCTGTGTCGTGACGTCGAGCGCCGTCGTCGGTTCGTCGAAGACGATCAGTTCCGGATTGGGGCAGAGCGCCATAGCGGTCATGGCTCGCTGTAGCTGGCCGCCGGAGACCTGGTGGGGATAGCGCTCGCCAAAGGTCTCGGGGCTTGGCAGGCCGAGCACGGTGAAGAGATAAAGCGCGCGCTTCTTTGCATCGTCCTTCGACAGGATGCCGTGGCGCAGCGACGCCTCGATCACCTGTTCGCCGAGCCTATGGGCCGGGTTGAACGCTGCCGCGGCAGACTGCGCGACGTAGCAGACCTTGGCCCCGCGGATCGTGCGGATGCCGTTGCGGCCAAGTGTCAGAATATCCTGGCCATTGAGCAGGACCTGACCACCGGTGATCGATGCGCCGCCGCGACCATAGGCGAGAGCTGAAAGGCCGATCGTGGATTTGCCGGCGCCGGATTCGCCGATCAGTCCCAGCACCTTGCCCTTTTCGAGATCGAAGGAGACGTTTTCGACCAGCGTCACGGTTTTCGGCGGCTCGCCGGGCGGGTAGCTGGTCGCCTCGATCTTGAGGTTGCGGACGGACAGGAGATTGGTGTTCTCGGGCTCAGGCATCGCCGCGGCCTCCTTTCAGGCTGGAGGTGCGTTTCATCAACCAGTCGACGACGAGGTTGACGCAGATGGCAAGCGTTGCGATCGCGCCGCCGGGAATGAGCGCGGCCGAGATGCCGAAGATGATGCCGTCCTTGTTGTCCTTGACCATGCCACCCCAGTCGGCTGCCGGAGGCTGGATGCCGAGGCCGAGGAAGGAAAGGGTGGACAGGAACAGGATCGAGAAGGCAAAGCGCAGGCCGAATTCGGCCAGCAACGGCGAGAGCGTGTTGGGCAGGATCTCGCGGAAGATGATCCAGCCGGTGCCTTCGCCGCGCAGCCTTGCCGCCTCGACGAATTCCATCACCGCGACATCAAGCGCGACGGCGCGACCGATGCGGAAGACGCGGGTACTGTCGAGGACGGCCATGACGAGGATCAGGATCCACAATTGCTGCGGCAGCACGGCCAGCACGACGAGCGCGAAGATCAGCGTCGGGATGGCCATCATCAGGTCGTTGAAGCGCGAAAACAACTGGTCGATGAAGCCGCCGGTGACGGCTGCCGTGAACGACAGGAGCATGCCGAGCGAGAAGGAGAGGAAGGTCGCCGCCAGCGCCACGAAGATCGTCGTGCGTGCACCGAAGATCAATCGCGAGAGGAGGTCGCGACCGAGATTGTCGGTGCCGAGCAGGAAATCTCCACCCATCGGCAGCCAGATGTCGCCGACGACCTCGCGCTCGCCGAAGGGGGCGATCCAGGGCGCGAAAATGGCGCAGAACAACGCAATCAGGATACCGGCAATGCCGATCCAGGCGCTTATCGGAATGGTGCTCACTCTCATCGCGGATGCCTCAGACGGGGATTGGCGAGAATGGCGAGAAGATCAGCCGCCATGTTGAGGAAGATGTAGAAGGCGGCGAAGATCAGGCCGCAGGCCTGCACGACCGGCATGTCGCGCACCGTGACGGCATCGACCATGTACTGGCCCATGCCCGGATAGACGAAGACGACTTCGACGACGACGACGCCGACGACGAGATAGGCGAGGTTGAGCGCAATGACGTTGATGACCGGGGCCATGGCGTTCGGCGCCGCATGCTTGGCGATGATGCGAAAGGCGCTCAGGCCTTTGAGTTCGGCAGTCTCGACATAGGCGGACGACATGACGTTGAGGATGGCGGCGCGTGTCATGCGCATCATGTGGGCGAGCACGACGAGAACCAGCGTGGCGACGGGAAGAGCAATGGCCGACAGGCGTTCGCCGAAGCCCATGCTGTCATAGACGGTGGAGGGAAAGGTCGCGACGCCAAGCTGGACCGCGAAGAACATGATCAGCAGATACCCGACGAAGAACTCTGGCAGCGAGATGGCCGCCAGCGAAACGACGTTGATGATCCGGTCCGGCAGCCGGTTTCGGTACTGGACGGCGAGCATGCCCAGCGCCACGGCGAGCGGAACCGAGATGATGGCCGCGAAGAAGGCAAGGAACAGCGAATTGCCCAATCGCTTGCCGATCTGTTCGCTGACCGAGTTGCGACTTGCCCAGGATGTGCCGAAATCGCCCTGGACGGCACCGCCGAGCCAGCTGAAATAACGCTCGGTCATCGGCCGGTCGAGGCCGAGATCCTTGCGGATGTTTTCCACCGCCTGCGGCGTCGCCGACTGGCCGAGATAGGTGGTGGCGAAATCGCCGGGCAGGGCCTCGACGCCGCCGAAGATCATCAGCGATACGGCGAAAAGCAGGCCGACGCTCAAGCCCAGACGCTGGAAGATCAGCGCCGCAAGCGGGCGGCGCAGGCTGAAACGGCGCCAGAACGTGCCGGTGACGACACCGGTCGAGGCAGGCGGAAGTGTTGTTCCGGAAACGGCCATGGACTGCGACGGGGTGGCCCCCGCCGCAGTATCAACCGTTGTCTGCGCCGGACCGGTGTCAGGTCCCAGCGCCGTCATCAGGCGTCGAGCCAGACGCGCGTCGCGACATAGCCGTTCGACATATCGTTGCCGATATCGTGCACGTAGCCCTTCACCGCCTTGGTCGAGGCATTCACGAAGTCGTTGAACATCGGCAGGATCAGGCCGCCTTCATCGCGAACCGTCATCGCCATGGTGCGGTACATTTCCTTGCGCTTGGCTTCGTCCAGTTCGGAGCGGGCCTCGAGCAGGATCTTGTCGAAGTCGGGACGCAGGAAGCGCGTGTCGTTCCAGTCGGCGCTCGAAAGGTAGGCTGTCGAATACATCTGGTCCTGCGTCGGGCGACCACCCCAATAGGAGGTCGAGAAGGGCTGTACGTTCCAGACGTTCGACCAGTAGCCGTCGCCGGGTTCGCGCTTCACTTCAACCTCGATACCGGCCTTCTTGGCGCTGTCCTGGTAAAGGACGGCGGCATCGACAGCGCCCGGGAAGGCGACGTCGGAGGTGCGTAGCAGGACCGGGCCGCTATGACCGGACTTCTTGTAATGGAAGGCTGCCTTGTCCGGATCGTAGGCCCGCTGTTCGATGCCTTCCGGGAAGAGGGCATAGGTTTCGTTGATCGGGAAGTCGTTGCCGACCTTGCCATAGCCGCCGAGAATGGTCTTCACCATGTTCTCGCGATCCATCGCGTACTTCAGTGCAAGACGCAGGTCGTTGTTGTCGAACGGCGCGGTGTTGCAGTGCATGATGAAGACGTAGTGGCCGCGACCCGATGTCGACAGGATTTCGACGTTTGGCGCGCGCTTCAGGAGGTTGACCGTCTTCGGATCGACGCGGTTGATGTAGTGCACCTGGCCGGAGGAAAGGGCTGCGATGCGCGCGGTGGCATCGTTCATGTTGATGATCTCGATCGAATCGACGAATCCGCGATCGGTGCGCCAGTCGTCGGCATTCTTCTCGAGGGTCGCACGCACGCCCGGCTCGAAGCTTGAAAGCTTGTAGGGGCCCGTGCCGATGCCAGTACCCGGATTGTCGTAACCACCGCCCGGCTGGATGACGAGGTGGTAGTCCGTGAGCAGGAGCGGCAGGTCGGCATTGCCTTCGGTCAGGACGAGAACGAGGTCTTCGCCGTCAGCCTTGATTTCCTTGATCGACTTCATGACGCCGAGCGCGCCGGATTCGGACTTTTCGTCCGTGTGGCGCTGCAGGGTCTTGACGACGTCGTCGATCGTCAGGTCCTTGCCGTCGTGGAACTTGACGCCCTTGCGGATCTTGAATGTCCAGGTCGCAGCGTCGGCAGACGGTGCCCAGGACTCGGCAAGGGCCGGAACCGGCAGTCCGGTCAGGGGCTCGGATTCGACCAGCATGTCGCCCCAGCAACGACCGATGCAGAACATCACCTGCGACAGGAATTTTGCCGGATCGTTACTATCGGTGGCGGAGCCGCCTTCGAGACCAAGCTTGAGGGCGCCGCCGCGTTTTGGCTCCTGGGCCTGCGCGCTGGTCGCAAACAGAGTGCCTGCCGTTGAAAGCGCAACGCCGGCCGCCAGTGCGCGACCCATGAATTCGCGGCGGTTCATCTTGCCGAGCATGACCTGCCTGGTGAGGTAGTTCGCGTATTCTGTCATTCCCCTGTTCCTCTTGTTTTGACGGCATGCGCCGTTCGTTGATTATTGTTCCGGTCGCAAAACCGGCCGTCTTGTCCAGAATGCCTGCTGGAGGGCGGACATTCCAATCAATTGTTAAGGCGATCGCCGCCTTGTTTCCTGCATCAGATTCCGGCGTTCCCAGGCGCCTGAAAGTCTTGTCTTTTCCGCATGCTATTGCCGAATGATCGCGCTGTATTGATGCAAAGATTCGACGCAAGTCATAAATTTTACTTATGGATATCTGTAAATTTTCTCATGGAAAATTCGTTTTGCTCGGCCTCATTTTCCCTTCCACACGGGATCACGCTTCTCGGCAAATGCCCGAGCGCCTTCGAGTTGATCGTCGCTGGAGTAGAGAATATCGACGGTCTTGAATTGCCGCTTGGTAATCTTGTTCATTGTTGTCTGGAAATCGGTTCCCTCTGCAGCCCGGACCACTTCCTTGATCGCCGCATAGACGAGCGGCGGGCCGCTTTCGAGCAGGCGGGCGAGTTCCCAGGCACGCTCCATCAGCTTGGTCGCGGGCAGGATCTCGTTGACGAAGCCCCAGCGATTGGCTTCCGTCGCGTCCAGCCAGCGGCCGGTGAACAGCATGTCCATGGCGATGTGGTAGGGAATGCGCTTCGGGAGCTTGATCGAGGCGGCGTCCGCGACCGTGCCGGAGCGGATTTCCGGCAGGGCGAAGGTCGCGTGCTCGGCGGCGAGGATCATGTCGGCCGACAGCGCGATCTCCAGTCCGCCGCCGCAGCAGATGCCGTTGATGGCCGCGATCACCGGCTTGTTGAGGTCGCGCAGTTCCTGCAACCCGCCGAAGCCGCCGATCCCATAGTCGCCATCGACCGCATCGCCACCGGCTGCAGCCTTCAGGTCCCATCCCGGACAGAAGAATTTTTCGCCGGCGCCGGTGATGATCGCGACACGCAAAGTGTCGTCGTCGCGAAAGCCAGCGAAGATCTCGCCCATGATCCGGCTGGTCACGAGATCGATGGCATTTGCCTTCGGACGATCGATCGTGACTTCGAGTATGCCGCCTTCGCGGCGGGTCTGGATAGGTCCGGTCATAGGCTTCAGTTCCTTCGACGGATCAAGGCATCTGCTGCGACGGTTCCAGAACCTTGCGGCAAGACCATGATAGGATTGATATCGAGTTCTTCCAGCTTTGCGGCATTCGCAGCGACATAGGATGCCACGGCAGCGACAGCGGCCACGAGCGCGTCCACGTCGCCTTTCGGGCCGCCGCGATAGCCATCGAGCAGCTTTTTGATTTTCAGGCCGGATATCGCCTCACGGATGGCGTTTTCCGATGTCGGTAGCGTCAGAATGGTCGAATCTTCCAGCAATTCGACTAGAATTCCGCCGGCGCCGATGGTCAGGACCGGCCCTGCAACAGGATCGCGCAGCGCCCCGACAATCATTTCGACGACCGCTTTTCCAACCATTTTTTCAACGAGATAACCGGATGCGACGGCGGCCATGCCGTTTGCCGCATCCAGAACCGCTTGCCGGCTGGCGAGATCGAGCTTGACCGCACCCGCTTCCGTCTTGTGGGCAATGCCCAGGCCCTTCAATACCACCGGAAAACCAAGCGCTTCTGCCGCATCTGCGGCCTCCGCCGCAGAGCCCGCCGTCTGGCCCTGCGGAATGGACAGTCCGAACGCCGCCAGTGCCTGTTTTGCCTCATGCTCCGACAGCGTGACGATATCGCCCTCTGTCGCCGATGTTTTCAGCAGAGGCAACTGTGCCGGCTTCGACCAGGCCTTGCCGATCGTCGCGGAAATCTCTGCGGCTGCAAGCGCTTCGTCGATGCCGCAGAAGGGCACGACCCCATCCGTCATCAGCGACAGCGCCGTTGTTTCCGGCATGTTTTCCCCAAGGCTGGCGACGATGCCGGCGACAGCGCCGGTCGCCTGCGAGGCGGCGATCACGGCATCGCAGGTGGTCACCCAATCGGTGGCATCGCAGCGATCCTGCCGGGGGAAGTCGAGAATGATCAGGTTGAGCGCATAATCGCCCTTCATCATGGCGGTGAAGGCCGTGGTCTGCTTGTCGCGATTGCCCCAGACGAAGGTGTGGTAATCCAGCGGATTGGCGATCGTCACCATCTCGCCAAGGCTTTGGCGCAGCGGCTGGCGCTGCTCATCCTTGAGCGCGCGGAACACGGTCTTGCGCTTGACGCCGGCATCGGCCATCAGCGAGGCCTCACCACCGGAGCAACTCATCGAGGATATGTCGAAGGATTTCAGCGGAGGGTGCAGATGCAGCAGCTTCAGTGTCTCCAGCAATTCCGGCAGCGTGTCGACCCGGCCGATGCCGAGCCTTTCGAGAAGAGCCGAGGAGACCTTGTCGTTGCCGGCAAGCGAAGCTGTATGCGAGACGGTCGCAAGCTGGGCTGCCTCCGACTTGCCGACTTTCAAAGTCACCACCGGTTTGCGCAATTCGCGCGCGCGCATGGCCAACCGTTCCAGCGCCTCGACACTGTCGAAGCCCTCGATATGCAGGCCAACTGCGGTGACGCGCGGGTCTTCCAGCGCTGCGATGGCGAGTTCCGAGAGCCCGGTCTGTGCCTGGTTGCCGGCCGTCATGATATAGGCGAGCGGCAGGCCGCGCATCTGCATCGAGACATTGCAGGCGATGTTGGAAGACTGGGTCAGCACTGCAACGCCACGCTCGACGCGCTGCATGCCGTGCTGGTCCGGCCAGAGCAGGGCGCCGTCCAGCATGTTGATGAAGCCGTAGCAGTTCGGCCCGACGATCGCCATGTCGCTGGCGGCCTGGACGAGTGCATCCTGCAGGTCGCTGCCATCGGCTAGTTCACTGACGGCCTCGCGAAAACCCGAGGCGTAGCAGACAGCACCGCCGGCCTTTCGTGCCGAAAGATCGCGGATGATCTCGATGGTCAGCGCCCGGTTGACGCCGACAAAGGAGGCATCCGGAGAGCCGGGCAGGTCAGCGACGGAACGATAGCATTTGCGCCCGAGGATTTCGTCGTTCTTCGGATGGACCGGCCAGATCTCGCCGGTGAACCCCATCTTGTCGCATTGCTCGATCACCCGGCGCGCTTCCTTGCCGCCGAAGACGGCGATGGATTTCGGGCGGATGAGGCGGGAGAGGTCGCGGGCGGTCATAACCTCTTCTCCCCAGCGGGGAGAAGGTGGCCTGAAAGGCCGGATGAGGGGGCGGTTCGGCATGTTTCGAGTTTGCGGAAAGACCCCCTCATCACCTCGCATGCGCTCGGCACTTCTCCCCGCTGGGGAGAAGAGGGAACAAGGGGATTCGGTTGCGAAAATACCATCCTCACGCTCCCAATGGTCGCAACAGGTCGCGGCTGATGATATGCCGCTGGATTTCGGACGTGCCGTCCCAAATGCGCTCGACGCGGGCGTCGCGCCAGAAGCGGGCGAGCGGCAGGTCGTCCATCAGGCCCATGCCGCCATAGATCTGGATCGCCTCGTCGGTGACGCGGGCGAGCATTTCCGAGGCATAGAGTTTTGCCGAGGCAATCTCGCGGTTGGCGGGCAGCTTCTGGTCCAGACGCCAGGCAGCGGCCAGCGTCAGATAGTCGGCGGCATCGATCTCGGTGATCATGTCGGCGAGCTTGAACGACACACCCTGGTTGGCGCCGATCGGCTTGCCGAACTGCTTGCGCTCGGCAGCGTAAGGCAGGGCGTAGTCGAACACCCGACGGGCGCGGCCAACGCAGGTGGCGGCAACGGTGATGCGGGTGGCGTAGAGCCAGTCATTGGCGATATCGAAACCCTTATGGACTTCGCCGAGGATGGCGGAGGAGGGCAGGCGGCAATCGTCGAAGGACAGGATGCAATTCTTGTAGCCGCGATGGGACACAGAGTCGTAGCCGTTGCGGATTTCAAAGCCCGGCGTGCCGCGATCGACGAGGAAGCAGGTGATCTTCTTTTTTGGCCCGCGCAGGGTTTCTTCCTCGCCGGTGGCGATGAAGACGATGACGAAATCGGCGATATTGGCATGGCTGATGAAATGCTTGGTGCCGTTGACGATCCAGTCGTCGCCATCGGGTTTGGCAAAACACTTCATGCCGCGCACGTCGGAGCCGGCATCCGGCTCGGTCATGGCGAGCGCATCGAATTTTTCGCCCTTGACGGCGGGGATCAGATATTTTTCGCGCTGCTCGTCATTGCAGGCCATGAGAATGCCGGAGGGACGGCCGAAAAACACAGTGAGGCCCATGGAGCCACGGCCAAGCTCACGCTCGACCAGCGTGAACGTCTGATGATCGAGACCCGCGCCGCCGACTTCTTCCGGCATGTTGCAGGCGAAGAAGCCGAGGTCCTTGCATTTCTGCGCAATCTCCTGGCCGAGTTCCTTCGGCACGACGCCGGTGCGCTCGACCTCGTTTTCATGCGGATAGATTTCGGTCTCAACGAAGCCGCGCACGGTGTCGACGATCATCTGCTGTTCTTCGGTCAGTGCGAAATCCATGGTCTGTTCCCTCGTCTTCTTGTTTGTGGCCGCTTCCTCTTCTCCCCGACGGGGAGAAGGTGGCCCGCGGGGCCGGATGAGGGGGAGTCAAACCCTCGGTATGTGCGGCCCGACCCCCTCATCGCCTCGCTTTGCTCAGCACTTCTCCCCGCTGGGGAGAAGAGAGAGCCCTACCGCTTCTGCCCCACGCTCCGGCCTACACCATCGGGCTTGGCCAACCCTGCATGCGCCTGCGCAATCGCCTCGACCTTGGCAATCACCGCTGGCAGTGCCGGTGCAGCCTTGCTCGCCTTACTGTCCACATGCAGCAGCATCTGCTCGGCCGTCGCGACCGGCTCGTTGCTTGCTGCATTGTAGATGGTCGAGAAGATGTGGAGGCGCTTCTCGTCATAGGACAGGATCTGGCAGGTCGAATAGAGCGCATCGCCGAGCCTGGCTTCGCCGAGATTGCGGATATGCGTCTCGACCGTATAGTAGCTGTGGCCGTTCTTGACGTAGTCGAGATCGACACCGATCAGGCGCAACAGGCCGTCGGACGTGTCGCCGAAGACCTGCAGGTAGCGGTGCTCCGTCATGTGGCCGTTGTAGTCGACCCAGGCGGCGTTGACCTTAGTATCAAGGATGCGGATCGGCTGGGCGTTGCCGAGATCGGTCTTGGGCTTTTCGGCATTGGCCCACAGGCTGTCCTCGAAATCGGCCAGCAGCTGGCCGGCCCCCCAGCCCTTGCCGCCGTCGCCGCTCTTCAGCGCGTGCATGATGCCGACGAGGTTTTCGTCGCGGATGCGCTCGAGGTCGCGGATGCCGCGGGCGCCGGACTGAGCGTCGGACTGGCCGGCGATCTTGTCGACCAGTTCGTCATCGAGATCGACGACATCCATCAGCTTGGTCCAGGGCCAGGACAGGCAGGGGCCGAACTGAGCGAGGAAGTGGCGCATGCCGGCTTCGCCGCCGGCAATGCGGTAGGTCTCGAACATGCCCATCTGCGCCCAGCGCATGCCGAAGGAATAGCGGATGACGTCGTCGAGCGTCTCGGTGTCGCAGATGTCGTCCTTGATCAGCCAGAGACCTTCGCGCCAGACGGCTTCGAGCAGGCGGTCGCCGACGAAGGCCTCGATCTCCTTGTTGATGATCACGCCCTTCATGCCGATCGGCGCCAGCTTGGCCTTTGCTTCCTGCAACGTAGCCTTGGCTGTCTTCTCACCGCCGACGAGCTCGGCGAGCGGCAGCAGGTAGACCGGATTGTAGGGATGGGCGACGAACATGCGCTCGGGATGCTTCATGTCGCGCTGCAAGTCCGTCGGCATGATACCGGAGGTGGACGAGCCGATCAGGGCCTTGGGATCAGCCGCTGCGTCGATCTGGGTGATGACGTTGCGCTTCAGATCGACGCGCTCCGGCACGCTTTCCTGAATCCAGTCAGCGCCTTGCACGGCCTCTTCAACGCTCTTGACGAAGGTGAGCTTTCCCTTCTTCGGCAGTGGCGCCATGGTCAGCATGGCATAGGCGCGCTCGGCATTAGCAAGCACTTCGCCGACGATGCGCTCCGCTTCCGGATGCGGATCGAACATGGCGACATCGATGCCGGCCAGGAGAAAACGCGCGGCCCAGGCCCCGCCGATAACGCCACCGCCGATGCAGGCTGCCTTGGTGATTTTGGTCATGATCGTCATGTTCCCTTTGTAATTCTGCCTTCCCGGTTCCCCCTCATCCGGCCCTTCGGGCCACCTTCTCCCCGATGGGGAGAAGAGGGAGGCTGCGGCTCATGCTTCATTCAAATCGAGCCAAGTGCGCTTTGCCAAACGAATACGGCAGGCGATTGCCCAGATCACCCTCTTCTCCCCAGCGGGGAGAAGGTGCCCGAAGGGCGGATGAGGGGGGCGCCTCCCACTCAAATTATCGCTTCACCAGCTTCAATTTCTCACGCACCGCAGCCGGCCCGATGATCCTCGCGCCCATGCCCTCAATCACGCCGACGGCCTTTTCCACAAGCTGCGCGTTGGTGGCGAGTTGACCCTTGCCGACATAGAGATTGTCTTCCAGCCCGACGCGGACATTGCCGCCGGCAAGCACCGCTGCAGCCGGATAAGCGAGCGCGTTGCGACCGATTGAGAAGGCGGAAAAGGTCCAGCTTTTCGGCACGTTGTTGACCATCGCCATGAAGGTGTTGAGGTCGTCGGGTGCGCCCCAGGGAATGCCCATGCAGAGCTGGATCAGCACCGGATCCTCGATCAGGCCTTCCTCGACGAGCTGCTTGGCAAACCACAGATGGCCGGTGTCGAACGCCTCGATTTCCGGGCGCACGCCAAGATCGGTCATCATCTTGGCCATGGCGCGCAGCATCGACGGCGTGTTGGTCATGACATAGTCGCCAAGCGAGAAGTTCATCGTGCCGCAATCGAGCGTGCAGATTTCCGGCAGGCACTCGGCCACATGCGAAACGCGCTCGGTGGCGCCGGCCATGTCGGTGCCGTTGGGGTTGAGCGGCAGCGGGCTTTCGACATTGCCGAAAATCATGTCGCCTCCCATGCCGGCCGTCAGGTTCAGCACGACATCGACATCCGCGGAACGGATGAGGTCTGTCACTTCTTTGTAGAGATCGTTGCGGCGGCTGGGTGCGCCAGTTTCGGGATCGCGCACATGGCAATGCACGATGGCGGCGCCCGCCTTGGCGGCATCGATGGCCGATGCGGCGATGTCCTTTGGCGACCGCGGCACATGCGGTGACTTGCCGGCGGTGTCGCCGGAGCCTGTGACGGCGCAGGTGATGAAAACGTCGCGATTCATGCTCAGTGGCATAAAAGCCTCCCCTTGTTCTTGGTGTCCATTACGCGGCAAGACAAAGCGTTCTGCTTTTCTTTTTCAGATGTGCATTGTACATTTTCGGAATACGTGGCTGGAGACGGATAAATGCTCGTTCCGAAGGATGGAACCCAGCATATAGACCTGCTGGTGTTGCCGGAGACCAACCTCATCCTCGTCGCGTCGGTCATCGAGCCGCTTCGGGCGGCCAATCGCATTGCCGGAAAGGTGCTTTACGACTGGCAGATTTTCAGCCCGGACGGCAAAGCCATCGAAACCAAGAGCGGAATCCCCATTCCGGTTTCGGGGCCGTTTCGCCCGCAGAATGAAACCGCGCCGCTGTTCGTCCTGTCGAGCTACAACTGGCGGGCCTATGCGACGACGCAATTGAAAATGCTCCTGTCGCGCACGGCCCGGCATCGCGAACTGATGGCGGGGATCGAGGCAGGTAGCTGGTTCCTTGCCGAGACCAGCCTGCTCGACAATTTCTCGGCCACCAATCACTGGGAGGATTTCGAGGATTTTGCCGCCGCCTATCCGCAGATCACCATGGTGCGCGAACGCTTCGTCATCGACGGCAAACGGATCACCACCGGTGGCTCGCTGCCGACGCTCGACCTGATGCTGGAACTGATCCGCCGCCAGCACAGCTATTCGCTGGCGCTCGAAGTGTCGCGGCTGTTCATCTACGAGCAGGAGCGCACCCGCGGCGACCTCTTGCAGGTGCCTGCCATCGGCAACATGCGGATCCTTGATGCCCGCGTCGGAACAGCGGTGAAACTGATGGAGGAGACCGTCGAGGCGCCGTTGACCCTGGCAAGGCTGGCGCGGCGCGTGGGGGTGAGCGCCCGCCACCTGCAGGATCTTTTCCAGGAGACCATGGGTGTCGCGCCGCACCAGCATTATCTGGCGCTGCGGCTGAATGCGGCGCGGCGCAAGGTCATCGAGACGCGTGCGGATTTTTCCGAGATCGCTGCGATCAGTGGATTCAATTCGTCGTCCGCGTTTTCGCGCAGCTACCGTGCGCACTACCGCGAAAGCCCGAGCGAAACGCGTAAGCGGCTTAAGTTCAACGCTTGAATCAATGTGTTCGTGTCCTGATTCAACTGTCCTGATTTTTTGATTCGAAACAGCGGGTTACGCGGAAACCTCGACACGGAGATTCAGGTGGTCTCCGGCGTTGCCTGCATGTTTTGCCCCATCATCGCAAACATCGCCTCGCCGACCTGGCGCGAAAGGGCATTCTTCTGCCAGACGAGCGAAAGCGATTGCACGTAGTCTGCGTCGAGCGTCACCATCGCCGGCGGGTTCTGGATGCGGGCGATCGAGCTTTCCGGCAGGACCGAGAGATAACCGTGATTCATGACCATGTTGATGATGACGGGGATCGAGTCGACCTCGACAAGCGTCATGCGATGACGCTCCGCCTCGCTCAGCGTCCGCTCCAGGAAACGCGCCGCCTGCTGGCGCAGGCCGCTCTTCAGGCTGGGCACCGCCATCGGTTTCATCTGCAGCATACGACGGATGTCGCCGCCACATTCTGCAAAGATCGCGTGGGACCCGGCCAGCGCCAGCGCCGTCTGCGAGACCAGCCGGCCCTCGAAATCGGAGGGGAAATCGGCAAGGTCAAGCAGGGCGGCATCAAAGCGGCGGTTCTTGAGGCCGGCGATCAGTTCGTCGGCGGTGGTGCTGGAAACGAACAGCGGCTGGCGCGGTCGCGTCAGGTGCCATTCCGCCGTCAGCGCCGCCAGCATGCGGGCGATCTCGCTTTCCGGCCCGAGCGGCATCACCGAGCCCAGCCGCCACGTCGCTGCGGTCCGGCGGAACCGGTCGCCCGAGGCGCGTGACAGCCGTGCCCAGATGTCGATCAGCTCTTCGGCGATCGGAATGGCGGCCAGGCCTTCGGCGGTACAAGCGATGCCGGACGCAGAGCGCGTGAGAAGCACGCAGCCAAGCGTGCGTTCGAGATCGGCCAGTTGGCGGGTCAGTTGCGGCTGGCCAAGGCCAAGCTGTCTTGCCGTGCCGCGAATACTGCCATTGCGGGCGCAGGCGACAAACCGTTGCAAGGTCGTCAGGCCTATCGACGGGATCGCCGCGACAGGATCAAGGCGATCAGCAAGGGCGGTCAGCGCCACCGCAGCGAGGCTGGCCGCCGCGAGGTCCGGCAACCGGCGGCGCGCTTCGAGGGTTGGCACCAGATGTCCGCCTTCGCTGCGCACCAGCGGTAGGGAGATCGCGGCCTCGAAGCGTTTCAACGCCGCGCTGACGCTTGTTACCGGACGGCCAACGCGTCGCGCGGCCTTGCGGATGCCGCGCTCTTCCAGCACGGCGTGGACGATCGTCAGCGTCGATATATCCATGAAGACCTGCAATCCGTGAATGATGCGGCAGACCCGGTAAACAGCGTTCCGGGTTCAGCATCCTCTGTTCCGTCTTTGGGATATATCACAACCGACAGGAAAGCGAATAGCATGCGGCAACGGGGTAAAGACGGCATGCTGGCATCTGCAAAGACAATTGTTCTGACGGGACGGCCGCTCGATTTTGCGACGCTGCAACGGATTGGCGAGGGGACGGCTGTGCCCGTCGTTGCCGACAGTGCATTCGAGAAGGTCGATGTTGCCTATCGGGTCATCGCCGAGCGGATTGCCATGGGGCTGCCGGTCTATGGTGCCAATACCGGCGTCGGCTCGATGAAGGACCGGTTGTGGACCGCTGGCGATCTCGCCGAATTCAACAGTGCGCTGGTCAAGGCCCATCATTTCGGCACCGGTGAATTCTTCCGCAAGGCCATTGTCCGCAAGGCCATCGCGATCCGCATCAACACCGCGCTTGGTGGCCACACCGGATGCAGCGTTCCGCTGGTTCAGGCCTTTCTGGCGCTGATCGAGCATGGCGTCGTTCCGGCCGTTCATCGTCATGGCTCGATCGGTTGCGCCGATATCGGTCTCATGGGACAGGTCGCGTCGGTCCTGACGGGCGCCGGGGAAGCCTTTTTCGACGGGCAACTTTTGCCGGCGGAAGAGGCTTTGAGCCTTGCCGGACTGAAGCCCTTCGTCATGCTGCCGCGGGATGCGCTGGCTTCACTCAGCGTCAACGCCATCGCTTATGCGGCAGCATCGGACGTTTTGCGCGAAGCAGCCTCCGCGGTGCGCGTGCTGATGGTCACCGGGCTCATGTCGTCGCTGGCGCTTGGCGCGTCCGCCGATCCCTGGCGGGTCGCGGCAACGCTCGGCACGCGGGGCGATGCGCTGGTCGGCTCCTGGCTCTATGGACAATCTGGCGTCGTCGACTGGCCTTTGCCGACGGCGATCCACGATCCGCTCAGCCTGCGCATGACGGCGCAGGTCTTCGGCGCGGCGGTCGATACGCTGCTGGTTGCGGCCGAGCGTCTGGTCGACGCGACCTATCTGTCGGACGACAATCCGGTCGTACTCGGCGGGCAGGTCCATGCCTCTGGCGCCTCGCTGCCGCTGACGACGACGCTTTACATCGAGACCGCGCAGATCGGCTTTTCGCATGTGGCGCGCAATGTGCTCAACCGCTGCATCCTTCTGTCCAACGGCGTGCGCCGAAACCTGCCCGTCAATCTTGTCGCGCCCGGCGAGGTCGCAAGCGGTCTCGGGCCGCTGATGAAGCTGGTGGTCGAGCTTTACATGCGTGTCCAGTCGATGGCCGTGCCGCTGTCGGCGCAGTCGATCGTCGTCGCCGGCGGGCTGGAGGAGGAAGCGACCTTCCTGCCGCTGATCGTCGAACGCATGGAAACCCAGGTTCGCGATCTTCGCCAGATGGCTGCGATCGAAGCGCTGCTTTCAGCACAGGCGATCGATCTTCTCGGCGACGTGCCAGACGGTGTTACCCGCATCGCCTACGACCATGTCCGGGCCGTCAGCCCACTCTATCTGAAGGATCGGCCGCTGTCGAAGGAGATCGAGGCGCTGCATCGGGTGTTCGCATCGCAGGATCTTCTGAAAGCCTTTGTCGCGGCGGCGCCTATGCCCGAATTCGATGATTTTTTTGCCCTCTCCGTCTGATTGTCCGTAGGCCGCACAGGGACGCTTGGGTCCAAACCGGAAGGAAATACGATGTCTGATTTCGATCTGGTCCTCAAAGGCACGGTGATCCTTACCGACCGCATCGTCGAGGCCGGCCATGTGGCAGTGCGCGATGGCAAGGTGGTCCATGTCGGGCAGGGCGCCATGCCGGCCGCGCGCGACCGCCATGACCTTGGACGTGCCTTGATCCTGCCCGGTGCGATCGATGCGCAGGTGCATTCGCTTTCCCAGAAGGACCAGGAGGATTTCGTCTGGTCGACCCGTTCGGCCGCCGCCGGCGGCGTCACCACGATTGTCGACATGCCCTATGACGAGGGCAATCTGGTTTGTTCGGCCGAGGCGCTGGCGCGCAAGATTGCCCATGCCGGACCACAGGCACGCGTCGATTTTGCCCTTTACGGCACGATCGATCCCGAGGAAGGGCCTGCCCGCATTGCCGAAATGGTCGAGGGTGGCGTGGCGGCGTTCAAGTTCTCGACCTTCGGAACCGACCCGAAGCGTTTTCCCCGAATTCCGGCCGCCCTGCTCGAGGATTGTTTTGCCGCCATCGCGCCGACCGGTTTGACGGCTGGCGTCCACAACGAGGATGACGAGGCGGTGCGCGCGGCGATCGACAAGGTCAAGGCGGCCGGCATCACCGACTACCGGGCCCATGGCCTGTCGCGTCCGCCGCTGACCGAGCTTCTGGCAACCAACCAGATCTACGAAACGGGTGCCGCGACCGGCTGCCCGGCGCATGTCGTGCACTGCTCCCTCGGTCGCGGCTACGACATCGCCGCCGCCTACCGCGCGCAGGGTTTTCGCGCGACGATCGAATGCTGTATCCATTATCTCGTTCTCGACGAGGAAAACGATGTCGCGCGGCTTGGCGGCAAGGCCAAGATCAATCCGCCGATCCGTTCCCGTGCCGAGGTCGAAAAGCTCTGGCGGCACGTCGCAGAGGGCAATGTGACCATGGTCTCGACCGACCATGTCAGCTGGTCGGAAAACCGCAAGACCAATCCCGACATGTTGGCCAATGCCTCCGGCGTGCCGGGGCTGGAGGTCATGGTGCCGCTGTTCGTCAAGGGCGCGCTGGAGCGCGGCATCCCGCTCACCCGCGCGGCGGAATTGATGAGCCTCAACCCGGCCCGGCATTTCCGGCTGGAGCATGTGAAGGGAGCCCTTGAAGTCGGCAAGGACGCGGACATTACCGTTTTGACTCCGGAACCCTACACCTATGACGCCGCCGCAAGTGGCCACAACGTCGTCGGCTGGTCGCCCTATAACGGTATTCGCCTGCCATGGCGCGTGTCCGCCACCTATCTGCGCGGGCGGCTGGCTTTTGATGGCACATCTGTCCTGTCGGAGCCCGGAACAGGGTCCTTCGTCCGGCCTTTGCCGACCCTGCCTGTCGAGAGAGCCGTTGCATGATGGTACGTCAAAAAAATCTGCCTGTTGATGCGAAGCGGATCTCCGACACGATCAAGGGATTGGCGCGAATCACCGAGCCGGACCGCCCCTATACCCGCCGCGCCTTCACGCCGCTGTTTCTGGACGGCCGCGCCTTTCTCGAGCAGCAGTTCAAGGCGGCCGGTCTCGAAACCCGCATCGATGCCGCCGGTAACCTGATCGGCCGGCGCAAGGGCCGCAGATCCGGTCTTGGCACCATCATGCTCGGCTCGCATTCCGACACCGTGCCGGAAGGCGGGCGCTTTGACGGGATTGCCGGCGTGGCGACGGCCCTTGAAGTGGCGCAGGCCCTGGCGGATGCGGATGTGAGGCTCGATCATGACCTCGAGGTGGTCGATTTCCTTGCGGAGGAGGTCTCTGTCTTCGGCGTGTCCTGCATCGGCAGCCGCGGCATGGCGGGCCTTTTGCCGGACGGATGGCTAAGCCGGACGCATGGAGACGTTACGCTGCGCCAGGCAATTGTAGAGGTGGGCGGCGATCCTTCGCGGCTGGCCAGCCAGAAGCGCTCGGACATCAAGGCTTTCCTCGAACTGCACATCGAGCAGGGCCCGGTCCTCGAAACGGAAAAATGCGATATCGGCGTCGTTGCCGCGATTGCAGGCATCACCCGCATCGAAATCCTGGTCGAGGGGCAGGCCGACCATGCGGGTACGACGCCGATGGGCAGCCGGCGGGATGCGCTGGTTGCGGCTTCGCGGCTGGTGGTGGCGATCGAGAAACTGGCGATCGAGCTTTCAAAAAGCGAGGGGCATTTCACCGCAACCGTCGGCGAGTTTTCGATCGAGCCGAATGCCGCCAATGTCGTGCCGTCGCGGGCGCGGTTGCTCATCGACGCGCGGGCCGAACTGCGGCCCGACATGGAGCGCTTCATCGCGGAAATCTCCGAACTGGTCGAATGGATGGCGCAGGCAACCGGCATCGGCATTCTGGCGCCGAGGATCATCTCCGACAACCTGCCGACACCGGGCGATCCGATGGTCCTGCGGCTCCTCGACAGGGCCTGTGATGCGAGCGGCGCCAGCCATCGCCGCATGGCATCCGGCGCTGGGCACGACACGGCCTGGATGGCACGGATTTCGCGGGCCGCGATGATCTTCGTCGCCTGCCGCGAAGGCCGGTCGCATACGCCGGACGAATGGGCCGAAAACGACGACATCACGCTTGGCGCCGCCGTGCTTCTTCATGCGGTGATGGAACTCGACGGCGAACTTCAGAAACCGATTCAGGAGACCGTGTAATGGGCCGGATATTAAAGGAAAAAGACGTCGAGGCCGCGGTCAAGGGCGGCTCCGTTTATGCTGCCGGCGGCGGCGGCTGGGCTGATCATGGTCGCATGCTGGGCTATGCCGCGGTCTCGATCGGCAAGCCCGAACTTGTCTCGATCGACGAACTCTCCGATGACGACTGGGTGGCGACGGCCGCCGCAATTGGCGCCCCGGCCTCGACGACACCCTGGGAAATGCGCGGCGTCGATTACGTCAAGGCGGTGGAGCTTTTGCAGGATGCACTCGGCGAAAAACTGGCGGCACTGATGGTCGGGCAGAACGGCAAGTCCTCGACACTGAACGGCTGGCTGCCATCGGCCATTCTCGGCACCAAGGTGCTCGATGCCGTCGGCGACATGCGGGCGCATCCGACCGGCGACATGGGATCGATCGGCATGGCCGGCTCGCCCGAGCAGATGATCCAGACGGCCGTTGGCGGCAATCGCGACGACAACCGCTATATCGAACTGGTCGTGCGTGGCGCGACCGCAAAAGTGTCGCCGATCCTGCGCACGGCCTCCGACATGTCCGGCGGCTTCATCGCCTCCTGCCGCAATCCGTTGCGGGCGTCCTATGTTCGAAACAATGCGGCGCTTGGCGGTATTTCGCTGGCGCTGACTCTCGGTGAGGCGATCATCGCAGCGGAAGGCAAGGGCGGCAGCGCCATCATCGATACGATCGCGAAAACCACAAAGGGCACGATCCTGGCGCAAGGCGTCATCACCGACAAATCCGTTGTCTACACCAGGGAAGCCTTCGATATCGGTACGGTGACTCTAGGGAAGGGCGATGACTCTACGGTACTCCACATCATGAACGAATACATGGCGGTGGAGGATGCCGGCGGCAAGCGGCTCGCGACCTTCCCGGACGTCATCACCACGCTGTCACCGGAAGGCGAACCGTTGAGCGTCGGCCAGTTGCAGGTGGGCATGACCATCTTCGTTCTGCATGTGCCGAAGACGGTTATCCCGCTGGCGTCGAGCGTGCTCGATCCGAGCGTCTATCCTTCGGTAGAGAAGGCGATGGGGATCGAACTGGCGAAATATGCGCTTTCACCCTCCCCTTGAGGGGGAGGGTCGGCGCATGGCGCCGGGGTGGGGTGACCCTTGTGCTTGCCTGACGATCACCCCACCCGCGCGTTCCGCGCGACCTCCCCCTCAAGGGGAGGTAGGAGACTGCCGCAACGCCTCGTGCAACGAAGCTATCAAGGACACCGCAATGCCCAAGCCAAACCCGCGTCATCCCAATTTCCCCATCCCCGGTGGACCCGAACTGCGTGCCAAGGGCTGGAGGCAGGAGGCTTTGCTGCGGTTGCTCGAAAATGTGTTGTCGGTCGGCGAGGATCCGGAGAACCTGATCGTCTATGCCGCACTCGGCAAGGCCGCGCGCAACTGGGCGTCGCACACGGCGATCGTCAAGACTTTGCTGGAGATGGACGAGGACCAGACGCTGGTGATCCAGTCGGGTAAGCCGGTCGCGCTGCTCAAGACCCATGCCAAGGCGCCTCTGGTGATCATGGCCAATTGCAACATCGTCGGACAATGGGCAAAGGCCGAGGTGTTTTATGAATTGGAGCGCCAAGGGCTGATCTGCTGGGGCGGGCTGACGGCCGGCGCCTGGCAATATATCGGCAGCCAGGGCGTCATCCAGGGCACCTATGAAATCTTCATGCGCATCGCCGAAAACCGCTTCGGCGGCGATCTTGCCGGACGCTTTATCCTGACGGCCGGGCTCGGCGGCATGGGCGGGGCACAGCCGCTCGCCGGCCGTATGGCGGGAGCGGCGATCCTCTGCATCGACATCGACGCGGAGCGGGCGGAAAAACGAAAAGCCATCGGCTATCTCGAACATGTGGCGCCGGATCTCGATACCGCCCTTGCGATGATCCATGAGGCCGTGAAGGAAAAGCGTGCCACTTCCATCGGCCTCGTCGGCAATGCGGCTGCCCTTTATCCGGAGATCGCCAAGCGCGGCATCGTGCCGGACATCGTCACCGACCAGACATCGGCGCATGACCTTGTCTACGGTTACGTGCCGAAGGGCATGAGCATCGAGGAGGTCAGGCGCCTGCGCATCGACGGGCAGGGGCAGTTGATGACGGCCAGCCGCGCCTCGATCGTCGATCATGTCAAGGCCATGCTGGAATTCCAGGCGAAGGGCGCGGAGGTCTTCGACAACGGCAATCTCATCCGCACCCAGGCGCGGGACGGCGGCGTTGCCAATGCCTTCGATATCCCGATTTTCACCGAGGCTTATCTCCGGCCGCTGTTTGCCCGTGCCATCGGGCCTTTCCGCTGGATGGCGCTCTCGGGCGAGGAAAGCGACATCGCCCGCATCGACGATCTGTTGCTCGAAATGTTTCCCGACAACAGAATCGTCACCAACTGGATCCGGCTGGCGCGGGCGCATGTGCCGTTCGAGGGCCTGCCGGCGCGCATCGCCTGGCTCGGTCATGGCGAACGCACGCAGCTTGCCGTCGCCGTTAATTCACTGGTAGCAACCGGCGAACTGAAAGGCCCGATTGCCTTTTCCCGCGATCATCTCGACGCCGGTGCCATGGCGCATCCCAACATCATGACCGAACGCATGAAGGACGGTTCCGACGCCATCGCCGACTGGCCGCTGCTCGATGCCATGCTGCTCTGCTCCTCTATGGCCGATCTCGTCGTCGTGCATTCCGGCGGCGGCGGCTATGCCGGCTACATGACCAGCTGCGGCGTGACGGTGGTGGCTGATGGCACCGACGAGGCCACCGAGCGGCTGAGCCATGCGCTGACCAATGACACGGCGCTCGGCGTCATCCGTTATGCCGATGCGGGCTATGAGGAGTCTGTTGATGAGATTGCGAAGAAGGGGATCGGATACATCGCGCTGGACTGAAGCGTAACGGTGACAATTGTTCTCTTGCGCCAGATCTCTCAAGCGCGTGAATTGCTATCAGGCGATTCAAGTCGCGACACGATGTCGGAGGCCAGATTGACAATAGTTTCCACCCTACCACCCGCCCTGCGTTTTCCGACATTTGACGACGTCAAGACAGCGCAGAAGCGAATTTCTGGAATGGCGCATGTCACGCCGGTTTTGACGTCAAAGACCGCCGATGCGATGGCGGGCGCCAGTCTCTTTTTCAAGGCGGAAAATCTGCAGCGGAGCGGGGCTTTCAAGTTTCGCGGCGCCTATAATTCCGTCTCGGCGCTGGAGCCTGATCTTCGTCGCAATGGTGTCGTCGCCTTTTCGTCGGGCAACCACGCACAGGCGCTTGCCTATGCGGCTCAGCTCTTCGGTGTTTCCGCAGTCATCGTCATGCCAAAGGATACGCCGGCGATGAAAGTGGCGGCGACCAGAGGCTATGGTGCAGAGATCGTCTTCTACGATCGCTACACCGAGGATCGCGAGGCGATCACCCAGCGAATTGCTGCAGAACGCAACGCCACAATTATTCCTCCCTATGATCATGCGGACGTCATCGCCGGGCAGGGCACGGCGGCGCTGGAACTGATCGAAGAAATCGGCGAAATCGATTATCTCGTCGCTCCGCTCGGCGGTGGTGGCTTGCTGGCCGGTTGCGCGCTCAGCGCCAAGGCTCTGTCCCTGGGCTGCAAGATTATTGGTGTCGAGCCGGAGGCAGGCGATGACGGCCGGCAATCATTGCGAAAGGGCGAGATCGTGCGCATTCCGGTGCCGAAGTCAATTGCTGACGGTGCGCTGACCACTTATCTCGGGCAACATAATTTTCCGATCCTGAAACGCGATGTTCACGACATCGTCACGGTGAGCGATACGCAACTGATCGATACCATGCGCTTCTTTGCCGAGCGTATGAAGATTATCGTCGAACCGACGGGCTGCCTTGCCGCTGCGGCCGTTCTGCACGGCGCTGTTGCTTGCGCCGGCAAAAGAGTGGGCGTCATTCTCAGCGGCGGAAACGTCGATCTGAAAACCTTCAACGCGCTTCTCAACGGGCGTTGATCTGGCGGATGCCGTCCGGAAAACACGACGGAACCTGCCGTCAAAGAGGGGCATCGGCATTCAGGCACTGAGCAGCCTGGAAAACATTTTGCCGATGCCCTTGATGTCCTGAGTTGTCAGGGCGTTGAGCAGCGCATAGCCGGTCCGCTTGAATTCGTCCGCGCTTGATTCACGCCGCCACCAGCGCCAGTTGTGCCCGCGCCGCCAGAATCTGCCGTGTGGCATTGGCGGCCTCGATGCCCTTCAGCACGAAATGCTCGCGGAAGAAGCGGATATGCACCTCCGTCTCCTGGAAGTGATGCGGGGTGAGCACAGTGGAAAGCACTGGCACACCGGTGTCGAGCTGCACCCGCATCATGGCGTCGAGCACGGTGCCGGCGACGAAGTCGTGGCGATAGATGCCGCCATCGACGATGAAGGCCGAGCCGATGATGGCGGAGAAGCGGCCGGTTTTTGCCAGCGTCTGCGCATGAAGCGGAATTTCGAGTGCGCCGGGCACATCGAAGATCTCGATGTCGGATGTGTTTCCGCCGAGCGTTTTCCAGTGGGAAACGAAGGCATTGACGCATTGATCGACGATATCGGCGTGCCAGCGCGCGCGGATAATGGCGATTTTCTGGGTCGGGTGGGAAGCAATGGTCATGTCGGTCTGGCCTTTCAAGGTTGCCATTTTTCAATGATCCCCTTGGGCGAACACGCAGGCTCACCATCCCCGGCAAGGGGACAGTTCTCTGCTTGCTCTCTTTCATCCGGACTGTAACCGTCGGCTCCGGATTTCGACCGGATCTGCTGACCTCTTCACGGTGAGATGAAGAGCGCTCGCGGGCTTCGGGGATTTCTCCCCGCTACCGCCGGTGGGGAGTTTCACCCCGCCCTGAGAACGTGCATGGGCGACTATAGAGATGCAGGAGCGGCCGTCAAAGGTTGCCGGCGACACTGCCAACGAAAAACGCGACAGGTCCATCCTGCCGCGTTCGTCATTTCCGGTATACTTTTCTAAACTGGCTATTCGCGGATGATCAGAAGGTCGCTGGCCGTGAAGCGCAGGGTGACGGTTTCGCCGACCGATGGCGGCGTCAGCCCCGGACTGTTGAACATGTCGAAGGAAATGACCGCCGTGCCGACCTTCATGCGCGTGCGGATGACGGAGCCGAGAAAGTTGCTCGTAATGACCTCTCCGACCAATGCGGTGTCGCCCTTGGCACCGTCCACGATCGAGCCGGCCTCCGGGCGCAGCGCCAGCGAAATCGTGTCGCCGACCTTTGACGCCCCGAGCGGTTCCTTGAGCGTGATGCCCTGGTCGCCGATGGAGATGCGATTGGCCGCCGGATCGACGACCTTGGCCTCGATCAGGTTGAGCGTGCCGACGAAGGAGGCAACGAAGCGGGTCGAGGGGCGGTTGTAGATGTCGAACGGCGTGCCGATCTGGTCGGCGCGACCGCCATTCATGACGACGATGCGATCGGAGATCGACAGCGCCTCTTCCTGGTCATGGGTGACAAAGACGGTGGTGATGCCGAGCTGCTGCTGGATCATGCGGATTTCTTCGCGCAGCGAGACGCGGATCTTGGCGTCGAGTGCCGAGAGCGGCTCGTCAAGAAGCAGGACCTGCGGCTTGGGCGCCAGCGCGCGGGCAAGCGCCACGCGCTGCTGCTGGCCGCCCGAAAGCTGGAACGGGTAGCGGTTGCCGAGATCCGGCAAGCCGATCAGCTTCAGCATTTCGGCGACGCGGTTGTCCGATTCCGAGCCGGTGATGCCCTTGACCTTCAGGCCGAAGGCGACGTTCTGGGCGACGGTCAGGTTCGGGAACAGCGCGTAGGCTTGGAAGACCATGCCGATGTTGCGCTGGTTGGGGCGCTTGGAGACGACGTCCTTGCCGTCGATCAGGATCGCGCCCGATGACGAGGTCTCGAAGCCGGCGACCATGCGCAGCACCGTGGTCTTGCCGCAGCCAGAAGGGCCCAGCAACGAGATGAACTCGCCCTTTTCGATGGCGAGATTGAAGTCCTTCACAACCCGGTTCTGTCCGAAGACCTTTTCCAGATTCTTGATGTCGAGAAAAGCCATTAGCGTTGTGCTCTCGTATGTTTGGAGAAACGGGTGACCAGCTGGATCAGGCCCATGCAGGCCCATGTGATGCCAAAGGCGATGACGGCGAGCGCTGCGGGCTCATAGGCCCGGTTGGCGCCGAGAAGCTGCATGTAGGGACCGAAGGCCGGACGGTTGAGCAGCGCGGCCATGGTGAATTCGCCGATGACGATCGCGAATGTCAGGAAGGCGCCCGAAAGCACGGCGACCAGAACGTTCGGCAGGATGATGCGCGACAGGATGGTGATCCAGCCGGCGCCGAGACTTTGCGCCGCCTCGGTCAGCGTCGTCACGTCGATGGTGCGCAATCCGGTATCGACCGCCCTGTACATGTAGGGCAAGGCGAGCGTCGCATAACCGAACATCAGCAGCACGTTGGTGCCCGTGGTCGTGCCGGTCAGCGGCAGCCAGCTCGACGTGTTGTAAAGGCGGATGTAGCCGAAGACGATGACGATCGCCGGAATGACCAGCGGCAGCAGCGTGACGAACTCGATATAGGGGCGCAGGCCCGGCATCTTGAGGCGTACCCAATAGGCGGTGGGCACGATCAAGAGGATGCCGAAGAGGATGGTGAACAGCGCCATCATCACCGAGAAGCCGAAGGTCTCCTGGAATTTCGGATCCGCCAGAACCCGCGCATAGGCATCGAAGGAATATTCCCCGCGGCGCATCTTCAAGGAGAAATTGGTCATGCCGATCAGCGGCAGGAAGAAATAGAGCAGGCCGAAAATCAGCGCGCCCCAGGCCCAGATGCGCTTCATTTCAGCCACCTTTCGCTGCGCGCGCGCAGCCAGATATAGATTGTATTGGCGATGCCGGTGATGACGATCATGCCGAAGGCAAGCGCATAGCCGAGATGGGGATCACCCAGAACGTCGCCGCGGATCTGCGCGAAGAGCAGGATCGGCACGATGTTGAGCGACGAGCCGGTGAGTGCGATTGCCGTGGCGACGGCACCGAAGGCATTGGCGAACAGAAGCGCCAGCGTGCCGAGCAGCGACGGAAACAGGATCGGGAAAGCGACCATGCGCCAGTATTGCGGTCCGCTCGCGCCGAGGATTTCGGCGGCCTCGCGCCATTCGCGCTTCAGACCGTCGAGCGCTGGCGTAATGATCAGCACCATCAGCGGGATCTGGAAGAACAGGTAGGTGAGCGTCAGGCCCCAGAAGGACAGGAGATTGAAACCCAGCAGACGCAGGTCAAGGCCGAGCTGTGTTTTCAGGAAGACCGTGACGAGTCCGACGGGGCCGAGCGTCGCGAGGAAGGCGAAGGCAAGCGGAACGCCGGCGAAATTGGAGGCGACGCCTGAGAAGGTGAGCAGCGGCCCGCGGATCCATTGCGGCAACCCGCCCAGGACGACGGCTGCCGATACACCAAAGCCGATGATGCAGCCGAGAATGGCCGAGGCGAGGCTGATCTTGATGGAAATCCAGTAGGCCGCCATGATCGAGGGCGTGAACAGGCCCCGGATATTGTCGAGCGTCAGCGTGCCGTCGGGCGTCTGGAAGGCGCCGATGACGATCTTCATCGTCGGCATGATCAGAAAAAGCGTAACGAAGATGGCGAAAGGCAGAACGCCCAGCCAATTCAGGGGAAGGGTGCGTCGCGCGCGAACTGGCCTTGATACCGCCGCCGCCGGGACACTGCTTTTGTCGGATTGCATCCTGTGGGTTCTCCGGCCGGACTACGGCGTGGCCTGTTCAAGCGAAACCCGTCCCGGCCGATGGGGCCGGGACGGGTTCATTCAAGGGACGATTACTGGACGTTTGCGCCCACGACCTTATCCCAGCCGCCGGTGACGGCAGCCTTGTTGGCATCGACTTCTTCCAGTGTCGGGAAGTAGGCGGCAGCGTAGGACTCAGCCGGCGGCAGCTTGTCGAGCAGTTCCTTCGGGATCTTGCCGGCAGCGGCCATCGCGTTGAAGCGCGCCGGGTGGCAATAGCCCTTCAGCCATGCAAGCTGGCCTTCGTCCGAATAGAGGTATTCCATCCAGAGCTTGGCAGCGTTCGGATGCGGCGCATAGGCCGAGATCGCCTGAACGTAGACGCCGGCGAGAACGCCCTTGGCCGGAACGACGACTTCAACCGGCGGGTTGCCGGCCAGCGTGTCCTTGGCTGCAAGCGCGTTGTAGTCCCACATGACGATGATCGGGGTGGCGCCCTGTGCGAGCGTGCCCGACTTGCCGATGACCGGGACGAAGTTTCCGGCCTTGTTCAGTTCGCCGAAATACTTCAGGCCGGCTTCGCCTGCTGCCTGGCCGGCGGCTGCACCGCTGGCGAGACCGGCTGCGAGTACGCCGAGAATGGCCTGGTTCGATGCGCGCGGATCACCGGCGAGAGCAACCTGACCGGCATATTCCGGCTTCAGCAGATCGGCCCAGTCCTTCGGGGTGTTGGCCACGAGGTCCTTGTTCACGAGCAGCGACATGACGCCGTAATAGTCGCCATACCAGTGGCCGTCGGCATCCTTGATGGTGTCCGGAATTTCGTCCCAGGTGGAAACCTTGTAAGGCTGCGTCAGGCCTTCGGCCTTGGACGAGGGGCCGAACGACAGGCCGACGTCGATCACGTCGGGAGCCTGCGGGCCCTTGTTGTCCTTATTGGCCTTGATCGCTTCGACTTCGTCTGCCGAGCCGGCGTCAGGGTTCAGTTCATTGACGGTGATCTCCGGATACTTGGCCTTGAAGCCGGCGATGACGCCGCCGTAGCCGCACCAGTCGTGGGGCAGGGCGATGGTCGTCAGATTGCCTTCAGCCTTTGCGGCGGCGATCAGTTCGGCGCTCGGCTCGGCGGATGCGATGGCCGTCGAAGCGACGATCATGGCGGTCGAGAGCGAAAGCAGGCGGCGCATATGTGTAAGCATTGGTCTTCTCCTTTTGGTTATTTCAGTCAGTTTCGATGAAGCTGATACTGGCGTCCGATGAAGCTTATGTGACAGGACTTGGTCCCGCCGCGACGGCAGGGTCGTTGCCGGAACACATTCATTTCATTCTCGAAATTCTAAACCACGACACCGTGGGCCTTTCTGCTTGTCTTCATCTCCGGCAGCGTTTTCATGCGTCGGGATAGGCGTGCCGTACTCC